>QFCS01002362.1_pt1 | contig 330822 bp, 331 predicted proteins | sample 3576561 | NCBI WGS metagenome assembly QFCS01 | reverse complement strand
AGGGAATCACCCTTGCGCCAGCGCTCCCACATCAGGGCTTTCTGGCTTTCCGTGTAATAGATCCGTGGTCTCTGCTTCATCTGCAACACTCCTCCTGCTTACGCAGTTTCTAGTGTGTTGCATCCACCGGTTGAATCCGCACCGAGAACCAGACAGTCATGGAAGAAAGCTTGAATACTGAAACCTCGGGTTTCGTACTCCCGGATTTACCTGCCTGCGGTTTTTAACGCTTGTGAGATGCCTTAGTTAGCAGCGCGAGCTTGATGCTCCAGTATGCGGGTTTCGCATGACCGGATGCGTCGAATAGCAGCGCCGCACCCTGGCCGGGAAAGAATTCCGGTATCCACGAATAACGATCGGTCGCCCCCCAGGTGGAGAAGCTGCGGCACTGCGGTACGGCCAGGCAGGCCTGCAGCATGGCGCCATACAGCACAGCCTGTTTCTTGAGAGCCGCGCGGCTCGCTGGCAGAGGCAGCATCACGTCCATTTCGGTGATGTCGGTCTGCAACCCGAGCGCGGCCAGGCGCTTCATGTTGAGGCGCACGTCCTCGGGGCGGGGCGCGTCGTTCAGGCTCACGTGCATCTGCAGGCCCACGGCGTCGATCGGGACGCGGTGCGTGCGCAGGCCGGCCACCAGCGTGTAGATGCCGTCCGACTTGGCCCCGGCGCCTTCGCCGCCATAGTCGTTGTAGCGCAGGCGCGCCTGCGGGTCGGCCTCGTGTGCCCAGCGGAATGCCAGCGCCAGATAGTCCGCGCCGATGCCGCGCGACCAGAAGGTCTCGCGTGGCTTGCCGTCTTCGCCGACCGCTTCGGCCGCCACGTCCCATGAGGCCACGCGTCCGCGATAGCGGGCGACGACGGTCTGGATGTGCTCGCGCAGGATGGCCTTCAGTTCGTCGGAACTGAAATGGCCCTGCGTCAGCCAGTCCGGCAGTTGCTGATCCCACACCAGTACATGGCCGTTTACCTGCATGGCATGCGCTTCGGCGAATGCGACAAGGGCATCCGCCTGCGAGAAATCGAAGCGTCCGCGTTCGGGCTGGATGACGGAGAATTTCATCGCGTTCTCCGGCGTGACGAGGTCGAACTCGCGCGCCAGCAGCCGGGAATAGGGGGCGTCGGTGCCCAGGGCCTCGACGTTCACGGCCGTGCCGAAATGGATCCCGGCCGTGTGCGCCAGGCTGCGCACGCCGCCGGCGGCAAGGGCGAAGGTGGCCGTGGTGCACACGACGGCGGACGCGATTGCCATGAGGGTGATGCGCCAGGACATGTCAGTAGCCGCGTAGCGCGGCGGTCCCGGCCCACTGGGTGACAAAACCCGGGACGGGTGGTGGCAGCGGCGGCCGCAGGCCGGCCTGGCGGGCCCAGCCTTCGAGCCAGGATTCGCCTTCCGCGCCGCTGGCCCCCAGGGGCGCGGCGTAGGCGGGATCCCTGAGCGCGTCATCCAGCGTGACGAAGCGGTAGCCGCGCTGCCTGAGCATGTCGGCGAGCGCGTCGAAGTGATCCGCGTTGAGCGAATTGGCGTGCAGCACCAGCACGTGGGCGATGGGGCGGCCGAACAGGTCGAGCGCCAGCTGCTCGGCCTGCGCGAACACCGTCTGCATGTAGGGCACGTAGGCGGCGCCGATGCGGCGTGCCGCGTCCTCGTCGCCTTGCGCCTGCGCCCGGGCATACGCAGCGGCGAACACCCATTCCGGGCTGTTCACGGTCACGGGGGCCACGACATAGCCATGCGCCGTCAGGAAATCCCGGAAAGCCGCGCGTACTTCGGGGGTCGTCCCCTGGTGCAGGAATGGATGGCGGAACCAGCGCAGAGTCTTGCCTTCGCGCTGCATGAGGGGGCGGGTCACGGTTTCGCCCTGCAGCAGATCGGCCTCGAACTCAGCGAGTGGCACCCGGTTGAGCGAGAGGTGCGAAAAAGTGTGATTACCGAGCTCGAAGCCAGCCTGCAGCCACACGCGCAGCAGGCCGACCCGACCTGCATCCAGGATGCCGTCGCGGGTCAGTTTCGCCTCGTTGACAAACCCGACTGCGGGTACATGCTCGGCCTGCAGGCTGTGCAGCAGGCGGGCGGTCATGTCCTCGAGATAGCCGTCGTCCTCGGTCGGAACCGAGGCAAAGGGCAGATCATCGAAGGTGACCGCCACCGTGCGTTCCAGCGGCGGCGCGGCCGACGCGGCGAAGGGGAGCAGGCAGAGAAGGAGAAACAGCCAGCGTGTCATGTTGCCCAAGTGCGACGCATTCCGGAGGGGGGTCGCCTTGCTGGACGGGACTTAGAAACGGCGTGTCAGGCCGAGTTCGAACGTGCGCGAGCGGTATCCTGCCGTGGGGCCGCCGCCATAGCTGGAAAAGCCGGCCTTTACGTCGAGGAACCAGTCCCGGTACAGGCCGAAGAAGCCTTCCGCCACGATGTCGCCGCCGCTGCGAAAGCCGGATTGGGTGTTGTCCTTGTAGGGGCCGTAGCTGAAGGCCACGCTCACGCCGTCGTCGTCGCTGATCTTCCAGTAGGTGAAGGCGGTCAGTGCGTAGCGTTGATAGAGGGAGGGGGCGTAGTAGCCGTTGCCCGGGTCCTGGTCGAAACCGAACCAGCGGCCGCTCACGCCGAGGTCCAGGTTCAGGCGCTGCGTGCGCAGGATGGCGCGGCGCGGCGCAAGCTCGGCCTCCCAGCGGTCGTTGCCGTCGGAGAACGTGTCGTAGGCGAGGCGGCCGGCGACGGTGTAGCGCAGGTCGGGGGTCCAGGTCGCGTCGAGGGTATTGGCGCGGCGCTCGATGCCGAGCGCCGCGGCACGGGGCGACACGGCAAACAAATCCTGGCGACGCGACAGCCGCAGGGCAAGCTCGTCCCTCGGCTGCAGGTCGGCGCCGAGTTCGTAGATGAAGCGGCTGTCGCCCGTGGCCGTGCCGCCGCCGACCTGCGCGTCGAGCGACAGCCTGGGCGAAATGCGGTGCTGGACGCCCAGCCAGGCACGGTTGTAGCCGACGGTGGTGCCGCCGTCCGGCCTGGCGTAGGGGCTGCCGGCTTTCGTATTGATCGATTGGCGGTCGGCTCCGCCGAACAGGCGGGTTTCGGGGTTGATCACGTATTCGCCCGCCAGTCCGGCATGGCGGAGCGTGATGTTGTCGGAGGCCGACTCGTAGCCCAGATTGAGAGTGGCGTTGGACCGCTGCGGCGTGTAGATGAAGCGGGTCAGGTCGGCGGTTTCCTTGCTGTCCAGGCGCAGACGCGCGACGTCGGCAAGGCTCGCCAGCGCTTCGCGCGGGCGATGGGCGTAATGCAGGGCGATGGTGCGGGTGTAGCCCAGTTCGTAGTCGTCGCGCAGTTCCGGTTCGAGTGCGGCGATGAAGCCGAGGGCGGGCGTCGGCCGTTCCGCCCAAGCCAGCACGCGCGCTTTCTGCTTGCGGTAGGCAAGGTTGTCGCCGAAGCGTGTCTTGTAGGCTTCCAGCAGCTCCATCGCACGCGCGTAGTCGCCCAGTTCGGTGACGACGACGATGTATTCCATCGATGCGGCTGCCACGCCGGGCTGCCTGGCCAGGTAGTCGCGATAGGCGCGCGCCGAGTCGTCCAGCTGGTTGCGCCAGTAATACACACGGGCAATCCCCAGGCGTGCCCCGGGGTCGTCCGGTGCGATTGCGAGGATGCGCCGGTAACTGTCCAGCGCCGTGGCGTAGTCGCTGCGCCAGGCGGCGATATCGGCGCGGCTGCGCAGGTACTCGAGGTTGGTCGGGTCGAGCGCCACCGCGTGCTCGATGGCGTCCGCTGCGTCGCCGGCTTCCTTGTCGGTGGAGTAGCTCTGCGCCAGGCGGTAGTACAGGGCATGATCCTGCGGGGCGAGGCGGCTCGCTTCCTTGAGTGCGGCCGACGCGGCCGCGGGATGGTTGCCCAACGCATAGAGATCGGCCATGCGCAGCCAGTAATCCTTGCTCGTGCCGAAGCGCTGGCGGAACAGCGCGTCGTATTCCTGGACGGCCTGGGTGTCGCCGCGCTCGGCTTCCAGTTCCATGTACTCCAGCATCACGTCCTTGTCCTGCGGACGCTGCGTCAGGTAGGTACGATAGCGCGGCACGGCGGCGTCCTTCTTGCCGCTGCGCGCGCTGGCCCGGGCGAGACCGAGCAGGGCATCGGCATCCTGGGGCGTCGCGGCAAGGATGCGTTCGAAGCTGTCGGTCGCCACGGCGTAATAGCCGGTCCACAGGGCGATTTCGCCGCGCGCACGCAGGTAGGTCGGATTGCCCGGGTCGAGTTCGACGGCTTGCGCGATGGCGGCCAGCGCGCTCGGACCTTTCTGGATGGCGGCATAGGCCTGCGAAAGCTTGTAGTGCAGGCGGGCGTCCATGGGCGCGTATTGCGTTGCCTCACGCAGGGCTTCGGCGGCACCAACAGGATCTTTGAGCTGGGTGGCGCGAATGTCGGCGATGCGTTCCCACAAATCCGCCTGCGCCGGGTTGGCTGCCAGCGCTTGCTGATAGATGCCCACTGCGTCGGTCCATTGACCCTGCATCTCGGCACGCAGGCCGGCGTCGGGGACGGGCTGCGCAGCCGCCGGCAGCGGTGCCGCCGCGAGACAGGCCAGAGCGAGGATCGGAAGCAATTTCATTTGCGCCACCGCCGGTTACGGAAGATCCACAGATCGGCGGCGAAGCGGCCGACCGTGATGAGATCGAACAGTAGCACGGCATAACGCAACGGCATCACCAGCAGGCTCTTGAAGAAATATTCCAGTCGATGTCCCTTGGCCACCGTGACCAGGATGCTGGTGCCGACGGCGGTTTCCGCAATGAGCGTGATCGCCAGCGGTTCCCACAGTTGCAGCAGGATCATGATCAGCAGCGCGGTCGGAAAGGCCACTTTCTCGAACGCCGACATGAACAGCACCCAGCCGATCGGACGACCGTATTTGCGCGTGTAGTCGGCGCCAAAGGGCTGGCGGTACTGTTCGAAATGCACGCGTTTGTCGGCGTGGTTTCCGGTCACTTTGGCGGCTTCCTTCTTCTTGCGGCGGTAGCGCTTGAAGGCCTTGAACGGGCTGCGCATCAGGTCGTCGAAATAGTAGCAGCTCTGCAGGAAGGACGAGGACCACAGATAGATCTGCCCTGGCACCCGGCCGACTTCCGGTTCCTGCGAGCGGGCGTAGACGTCGGTCACCTGGATGTTGCGGTAGCCGTTGTCGTTCATGGCGAAGCCGATGAAGATGTCTTCCGAATTGGTGAGGTCATCGCCCAAGATCGGCTCGTAGCGGTCGAACACGATGGTTTTCAGCACGCTGCGGCGGTAGGCCACGGCACATCCCACCGGATTGAGAATGCTGCCGAAGAAGGTCACCTGCCCCAAGTACACGAATTTCTGCAGGAAGTAATACAACACGTCGCGGTACATGTTGGTGATGCCGCGCTGCAGGTGGTGGAACCAGCCTACCCTGGGATAGATGGTGGCTTCGGGATGGGATTTGAGAAAGGTTTGCAGCGCCTCGGTCTTGAGCATGGCGTGGCGGTCGCGGTCGCGCAGCGGCAACACGGTGCCGCAGGCGCTGGCGATGCCGGCGCCCTTATAGAGTTCCTCGACCACGCGGTCGATGTAGTTGTCCGATTCCAGCACGGTGTCGCCGTCGAGAATGAACTCGACGTCAGAATCGAATTCGCGCGACTGGCGCTTCAGGGTCGGCGTCTTGCCGATCGAGTGCGCGCGCCGGATTGTGATCAGGTCCATGCCGTTGAGGGCACAGAAGGTCTGGGCATATTCGACCGTGCGATCGCGGCTGCCATCGTCGATCAGGATGATGCGCGTGGGCTTGCGGGTCTGGCGCGCCAGTGCGGCCAGACACAGAGGGATGTTGCTCTCCTCGTTGAAGGCGGGGATCACGACATCGACCGTGGCCTCGCGCCAATCCTCGGCCGGATTGGGAAGGGTCTTGTCCGGTCCGTGGGCCAGGCCGATGAGGCTCAGCACCGTGTTCGGGCTGAGGATGAAATAAGGTGTCGTGGCCATGGGCGTCTATTCTAGGCGACGCGCCGGATCTTCGCGGATTCGCGCGTGATCAGGTCGTCAAGTGTGTCGTTCAGCTTCCATTCCGGTTCGAATCCGGTGAGCGCCCGCAGTTTGTTGAGCACCGGACGCCGGTGTGTGACGTCCTCGAATTCCTCGCCGTAGGCATCCTTGTAGGAAATGTAGTGCAGCGGCGAACTGCTGTGCGCGCGTTGCACGATCAGCGAGGCCAGATCGTGGATGGATATCTCCTGGTCGTTGCCGACGTTCACCACTTCGCCCCAGGCTGCCGGGCAGCCGGCAAGGCGGTCCAGCGCCACCACGGTGTCGCGTACGTCGCAGAACGAGCGTGTCTGGTTGCCTTCGCCGTAGACGGTGAGCGGCTCGTTGTTGACCGCCTGCCTGACGAAACTGGGCACCACCATGCCGTAATGCCCGACCTGGTTGGGGCCGATGGTGTTGAACAGCCGGGCGACCACGATGTTCAGCCCGTATTTGCGGGCGTAGGAGAAGGCGAGGAACTCGTCCGCCAGCTTGGTCACGGCATAGGCCCAGCGCAGGCGGCCGGCGGAGGGTAGCACGATGTAGTCGATCTCGGAGAAGCTGCTGCTGGTGTTGAAGCCATACACCTCCGAGGTCGAGGCGATGATGACCTGCGGGTTCCAGCCACCGTGCTGGATGGCGCGCAGGATCCGTTCGGTGCCGGTCATGTTGGTCGCCATCACGGCCACCGGATCTTCCAGTACCTTTTTCACGCCGACGACCGCAGCCATGTGGTAGATGCGGTCGGCCCAGGCGACAGCCTTGTCGAGGCCGTTCCAGTGCAGGATGTCGGCCTCGGCAAAGCGGAAGGCGGAGTTGCCGCGGAAGGGGTCGATGTTCGCAAGGGAGCCGGTGCTCAAATTGTCCACGACATAGACCTGGTCGCCCAGCGCCAAATGGTGCTCCGCCAGATGCGATCCGATGAACCCTGCGCCGCCCGTGATCAAAACATGCATATCCCACCTCTCCGAGTTTTCGCCAGCTACTGCCGAACGATTAACAGGCTGCCCGTGCGGTCCAAAATCGAGACCCAGTAAAAACAATGAGTTGTCGGATTTTGTTGGAGGCCGGACTGCTAGCATCGTGCCTATCCATGGTGCAGCAAGGAGCGTACCAATTCGTACGTATGTAGGATAGATCCCTTCAAGGGCACCTTTTGGGTGCATGCTCGTCCCTGTCTTACGGCGACATTGAAGATTCGGGGCACATTTTTGGGGCGGCGTTTTGGCCTGTCATGTGCCCATCACCAATTTTTCCTATGGTTAATCAAGTGGTGACGTTTTTATTGCGTCAGTGGCATAGCCGTTGCTTGTTGACGATCGGGCGGCATCGAATGTCATAGCCAAATGGCGCGGCACATTCCGGTAGGGAGAAACACTGCATGACATCATCAGTATTTGTGCAAGAGAAAAGGAATGAAGTGGCGGGCCCGTTGCATCGCCCGGTCTGTCTTCAGTTGAAAGCGCATCAGGCCGCGATCGCGGCAGCCCATATGCGCGACATGTTCGCAACCGATCCGGCGCGCTTCGAACGGTTCTCGCTCCAGGTCGGCGAGTTGTTGCTGGATTATTCGAAGAACCGCATCACCGGCGAGACAATGGGCCTGCTGGTCAAGCTGGCCGAGGAGGCCGACGTTGCCGGCTGGCGCGAGCGCATGTTCAGCGGCGACAAGATCAACAACACCGAGAATCGCGCGGTCCTGCATGTGGCCCTGCGCAACCGCAGCAACCATCCAGTCATCGTCGACGGCGAGGACGTGATGCCGAAGGTGAACGCAGTGATCGAGCGCCTGGGTGCGTTCGCCGAGCGGGTGCGGAGCGGCGAGTGGCGTGGCTATACCGGCGAGCGCATCACCGATATCGTCAACATCGGCATCGGCGGTTCCGACCTCGGTCCGCAGATGGTCTACCAGGCATTGAAGCCGTACCGCCATCCGCGCCTGAAGATGCATTTCATCTCCAATATCGACGGCGCGCATGTGAAGGAGGCGCTGGAGGCGTTGAATCCGGAAACGACACTGTTCATCGTGTCGTCCAAGACCTTCACCACGCAGGAGACGATGACCAACGCGCACTATGCGCGTGCGTGGTTCCTGGCGCAGTCGCAGGCGGAGAAGCACATCGCAAGGCATTTCGTGGCGGTGTCGACCAACCGCGACGCGGTCGCCGCATTCGGCATCGATCCCGCCAACATGTTCGAATTCTGGGACTGGGTGGGGGGACGTTATTCGCTGTGGTCGGCCATCGGGCTGTCGATCGTGCTGGCGGTAGGCGCAGAACGCTTCGTCGAATTGCTGGAGGGGGCCCACGCCATGGACGAGCATTTTCGCCATGCGCCGCTGGCCGCCAACATGCCGGTCATCCTGGCGCTGCTGGGCGTCTGGTACAACAACTTCTTCGGCGCCGAGTCGCACGCGATCCTGCCCTACGACCATTACCTGCGCAGCCTGCCGGCCTACCTGGAGCAGGCCGACATGGAAAGCAACGGCAAATCGGTCGACCGCGACGGCAACATCGTCGACTACCCCACCGGCGCAATCGTATGGGGTGCCACCGGCATCAACGGCCAGCATGCGTTCTACCAGCTGCTGCATCAGGGTACCAAGATCATCCCGGCCGATTTCATCGTGTCGATCGAATCGCACACCGAATTGCAGGAACATCACGACATCCTGATCGCCAACTTCCTCGCGCAGACCGAGGCGCTGATGCGCGGCCGCACGCGCGAGGAGACGCAGCGTGAAATGGGTTTGGCTCAGACCGGCCAGTTCGTGTCGCACAAGGTGTTCGATGGCAACCACCCCAGCAACGCGATCCTGCTGCAGAAGCTGACGCCGCATGCGCTCGGCATGCTGATCGCGCTGTACGAGCACAAGATCTTCGTGGAGGGCGTGATCTGGAACCTCAATTCCTACGACCAGTGGGGAGTGGAACTCGGCAAGCAGCTTGCCAGCCGCATCCTGCCCGAGTTGCATGCCGACGCACCGGTGGCAGGGCATGATGCCTCGACCAACGCGCTGATCAATTACTATCGCCGCATGAGTCACCCACGCACTGGCCTATAGTTTGAAGATGGAGTTGATTGCAGGCGATATTGGCGGAACCAAAAGCTGGCTGGCCTGGACGACAGGCGAGGCGGACAATGCGATGCGTCTGCGCTTCGAACGGGTATATGCCAGTGCCGATTTTGCGTCTGCAGAAGCCTTGTTGCGGCAGTTCATCGCCGATGCACAGGATGCGCCCCGGCCGGACAGGCTGGTTCTGGCGCTGCCCGGGCCGCTGCATGCGCAGCGGGTGAGCCTGACCAATCTCGACTGGACGGTCGATGCAGGCTCGCTGCAGACTGTGCTGGGCATCGCCGGGGTCCATCTCATCAATGATTTTCAAGCCGCCGCAGCCGGGGTGGCCGCCTTGTCGGCGGCCGATTGGGTCGCGCTCAATCCGCAGCTGGCCGAGCCCGGCGGCGTGCGTGTCATCACGGGCGCAGGGACGGGGCTGGGGCTCGCCTTCATGCTGGCGGACGACCGCGGGCATTACCGGACGTTTGCCACCGAGGGCGGGCATATCGACTTTGCGCCGGCCAGCCCGGTCCAGGCGCGCCTGCTGGAACGTTTGCGGGGAGAATACGGTCATGTGTCCTGGGAACGCGTGGCCTCGGGTTCGGCCATGAACGATCTATACCGCTTTTGCTGCATTGAGCATGAACGGCCATTGCCCAATGGCGCGGTGGACGGTGCCGGGCTTGCTGCGCGTGCTGAATCGGGCGATGCCGCCGCCGAAGCCGCACTGGATCTTTTTGTCGACCTGTACGGTGCGTGGGTGGGCAACGTGGCGCTGCTGTATCGGCCGCATGGCGGCCTGTATATTGCGGGCGGGGTGAGTGCGCATTTGCGCATGCGGATGCAGTCCGCCCGCTTCATGGAAGCCGCCGTTGCCAAGGGGCGCATGCGCAACGTGGTCGAGCGCACACCGATTTTCCTGGTTACCAGCAGCAGGCTGGGCGTGGCGGGGGCGCTTGCAGTGGGGCAGACCATGTCCCGTGGGCAGCATCCCGTCCCGCCCTTCAATCAATAACGAGACAGACGAGGAGCAGTTCATGACTCTTTCCAAGGCCGAACAGGAACGCCTTTACCGCTATTACACCGAACCGAAAATGGTGACTGATCTCACCCGCAAGACGCTGGCGCTCGTGCTGGCGGGCGGAGAGGGTTCGCGGCTGAAGGACCTGACCGCCTGGCGCGCCAAGCCAGCCGTCCCGATCGGTGGCAAATACCGCATCATCGACTTCCCGCTGTCCAACTGCGTCAATTCCGGGATTCTCCGCATCGGTGTGCTCACGCAATACAAGTCGCATTCGCTGATCCGGCATCTGCAGCGCGCCTGGGGTTTCATGCGTGCCGAGATCGGGGAGTTCGTCGAGATCCTGCCCGCGCAGCAGCGTACCCACAAGAAGGAGTGGTACCAGGGGACGGCCGATGCGCTGTTCCAGAACATCGACATCATGCAGCGCCATCACCCGGAATACGTGCTGGTGCTTGGCGGCGATCATGTCTACACCATGGATTATTCGGAGATGCTGCTGTACCACGTTCAGACCGGTGCGGATTTCACCGTCGGCAGCATCGAGGTGCCGGCTACCGAAGCGAGCGGATTTGGCGTGATGTCGGTCGACGAGGAGATGCGCATCACCCGTTTTACCGAAAAACCCAGGAATCCCGACTGCATTCCCGGCAAACCCGGGACAGCCCTGGTATCGATGGGCATCTATATTTTTTCCAAGGACTTCCTCTACAAGACCCTGATCGAGGATGCGGGCAGAACCAGTTCCAGCCACGATTTCGGCAAGGACATCATTCCCGCCAACATCGGCGAGGCCCGCGCCATGGCCTTCCCGTTCCGTGACAAGGATGGCGACCCCGCCTACTGGCGCGATGTGGGAACGCTGTTTTCCTACTGGCAGACCAATATGGAGTTGTGTTCGATCGAGCCCGAACTCAATCTGTATAACCGCGACTGGCCGATCTGGACCTACCAGCCGCAATACCCGCCCGCGAAATTCATTTTCGACGACGAAGGACGGCGCGGCGAGGCCATCGATTCGCTGATCGCAGGCGGCTGCATCCTGTCGGGCGCGCGGGTCAAGCGCTCGGTCCTGTTTTTCGCCACCACGGTGGAAAGCTACAGCCTCATCAAGGACAGTGTGATCCTGCCCAAGGTCTCGATCGGCAGCAATTGCCGCATCACCCGCGCCATCATCGACAAGGGGACGGTCATCCCGGACGGCATGGTCATCGGCGAGGACCTGGTGGAAGACGCCAAGCGCTTCCACGTCACGCCCGAGGGCATCGTGCTGGTGACGCCCGCGATGCTCGGCCAGAACCTTTACGCGAGACTGCAGAATGACTACGACGGCTAAATCGCTCAATGTGGTGCTGTGCTGGCACATGCACCAGCCGTATTACCGGGAGGGCCTCAAGGGCGCCTACCATCTACCCTGGGTGTACCTGCATGGCATCAAGGATTACAGCGACATGGCCGCGCATCTGGAGCGCTACCCGGAGATGCGTACGGTGGTCAACTTTGCGCCGGTGCTCCTGGAGCAGCTGGATGATTATGCCCAGCAACTCGACGTGTTGCTGAAGCACGGCAAACCCACCCAGGACCACATGCTGAATCTGCTGTCCGGCGTCGAGCGCATCCCGTCGGATGCCGCCAGCCGCCTGCGCATCGTGCGGGATTGCCAGCGTTGCAACGCGGCGCGCATGATCCATCCGTATCCGGCCTTCCATCGCCTGCTGAGCATGATCGGCGTGACCGATGAGACGAGTGGCGACAGCGCCGGTCTTCCCTGGCTGATGGGTTATCTGTCCGAGCAGTATTTCCTCGATCTGCTGACCTGGTATCACCTCGTCTGGCTGGGGCATTCGCTCAGGCAGCTGCCGCTGGTACGGCGCTTGATGACACAGGAAAGGAATTATTCGGCAGCCGACCGTCATGAGCTGCTGCACCTGATTCAGAACTGCATCGCCGGGCTGATTCCGCGTTATCGCGCGCTTGCCCAACGCGGCCAGATCGAGTTGTCGATGACCCCTTATGGCCATCCCATCGTGCCCCTGCTGAACGATTTCTCCAACCTGCGCGATGCAATGCCTGACGCTCCCGTACCAGATGCGCCCGGCTATCCGGGCGGGGCGGAGCGTTCGCGCTGGCATTTGGCGCATGGTGTCGAGGTGTTCGAGCGCTATTTCGGCATGAAGCCGTCCGGCGTGTGGCTGTCGGAAGGCGGTGTCAGCGAGGATGCGCTGGCCCAGCTCGACAAAATGAATTTTTCCTGGACAGCGTCGGGCGAGGGCGTGTGGCGCAACAGCTGCGACAAGTCGGGATGCCCGCCAGAGCAGACGCAAACCAAGCGTGCGCTGTTCTCGCCAGCCCAGGTCGACGGCTTCAAGACGCGGGTCTTCTTTCGCGACGACGGCCTGTCGGATCTGATCGGCTTCAAGTACAGCGACTGGCACGCCGACGACGCGGTGGGTGACTTTGTCCAACATCTGGAAAACATCGCCACCTTTTTCGGCAAGGAGGCGAACCGACATGTCGTCTCGATCATTCTCGACGGCGAGAATGCCTGGGAGTATTACCCCGACAACGGCCATCATTTCCTGAATTCCCTGTATGCGGTGCTGTCCAACCATCCCACGCTCAAGATCGGGACCTTTGCCGAACAGGTCGCGCACATCCCGTCGAAACCGATGAAGCGGCTGGCGGCCGGCAGCTGGGTGTACGGCAGCTTTTCGACCTGGATCGGCTCGAACGACAAGAATCGCGGCTGGGATTATCTGGTTGCCGCCAAGCAGGCCTACGACAGCGTGGTGGCGTCCGGGAAACTGAATGTCGATCAATTGGCGATGGCCACCCGCCAGCTCGCCGTTTGCGAGGGATCGGACTGGTTCTGGTGGTTCGGCGACTACAACCCGGCAAGCAGCGTGAGCGACTTCGAGCAGTTGTATCGAACCCAGTTGCGCGAACTGTATCGTCTGCTGGGCGTCGCGCCGCCGGCCCTGCTGGATGTGCCGCTGTCGAGCGGTGGCGGCTGGGCGGAAAACGCCGGCACCATGCGCAGGAATGCCGGATGAATTTCAATACGCGCCGCGCCGGCATATTGTTGCACCCGACGTCGCTGCCATCCTGCGCGCTGGAAGACGTCGAGCGCTGGCTGGATTTCCTGCAGGCGGCCGGTATCACGGTATGGCAGATGCTGCCGCTCGGCATTCCGCTGTCTGGACTGTCTCCCTACCAATGCGCCTCGGCGTTTGCGGTCAACCCTGCACTGTTTCCCGGAGCGCGTGCCGACATGCGCGGTTTCTCCAGTTGGCGCAAGAAACAGCACCACTGGCTGGACGATTACGCGCGCTTCATGGTGATCAAGCAGGAGCAGGGCGGCGCTCCCTGGACTGATTGGCCGCGTGAACTGCGCGACCGCGATGCGCAGACGCTCTCCGCGTTCGATGACAGCCATGCCGATGCACTGAAAGCCGTCATGGCCGAGCAGTATCGGTCCACCGTGCGGGGGCAGCACATCCGCGCGGCGGCAGCGGAACGCGGGATCCGGATGTTTGGAGACATGCCGATCTTCGTTGCGCACGACAGTGCCGACGTGTGGGCCCAACGGCACCTGTTTCTGCTGGATGAAACGGGACATCCCACCGTGGTGACCGGAGTACCGCCGGATTACTTTTCCGAGACCGGACAGCGCTGGGGCAACCCGCACTACAACTGGGACATGATGCAGGCCGACGGCTTCGCCTGGTGGCGGGCTCGGCTGCGCGCCCATTTCGAGTGGTTTGATCTGGTTCGTATCGACCATTTTCGCGGGCTGGCCGCGGCCTGGACGATTCCGGCCAGCGAGCCGACCGCCATCCATGGCGAATGGCGCGCGACCCCCGGCGTGGCGCTGCTGCAGGCGGTCAGTGCCGAAATGCGGGATTTGCCGCTGGTGGCCGAGGATCTCGGCATCATCACGCCGGACGTGACCGCGTTGAGGCACCAGTTCGGGCTGCCCGGCATGTCGGTGCTGCAGTTCGCATTCGACGCCCATGCCGACAACCCGCACAAACCCGAAAATGTGCAGCCCGATACGGTGTATTACACGGGCACGCACGACAACGACACCACGCTGGGCTGGTGGCGCACGCTGCCCGATCATGTCCGGCCCGAGGTCATGCAGCGGCTGGGCGTCTCGGATCCCGATGCGGTCCTGGGCGCGATGATTGCCACGGTGCTGGAAAGTCGTGCCGCCCTGGCGATGTTGCCGCTGCAGGATGTGCTGCACCTCGGCAGCGAGGCGCGCATGAATACGCCTGGTACGGACAGCGGCAACTGGATCTGGCGGTTTGAATGGGATGCGCTGGCGCCCGGCCTGGCTTCCCGTTTGCTACAACAATTACAGAAAGCCCATCGATGCGAGACACCCCCAAAACCATGAAGGCAGCGCCCACGACTTCGCCGCGGCATGCTCCGCCTGGTACCAGCCTGCCGGCGATCAGCGAACCGATCTTGCGAGTACAGGCCGGCACGCACCATGACCCGTTCGAAGTATTGGGCTTGCTCGTCCAGCCGGATGGCAGCATCCTGATCCGTGTCTTTCTGCCTGCCGCCGAAGCGGTCGAGGTGGCAGGCGATCGCATGATACGGGTAGCGGGCACCGATTTTTTCGAGCGAAAACTACCGCCAGGCACTGCGGTTGACCCGCATCCGGTTTTACGTTGGCAGGACAAGCAGGCGGGCAGTTGGCATACCACGCATTGCCCCTACAGTTTCGGACCGCAATTGGGCGAAATGGATCTCTATCTGATTGGAGAAGGTCGCCATTTCGAAGTCTGGAAAATACTCGGCGCGCGCGTGAAAACCATCGATGGCGTGGAGGGGTGCCTGTTTGCCGTATGGGCGCCTGCGGTGCAACGGGTCAGCGTCGTCGGTGACTTCAATGAATGGGATGGGCGCCGCCACCCGATGCGCTGCCGGGGCACTTCAGGTATCTGGGAATTGTTTGTTCCCGAGTTGACCGCAGGGCATGCCTACAAATATGAAATCCTCGGCCGGCATGGCCAGTTGGTGAGAAAGACTGATCCCTACGCACGGCAGATGTTCATGCGTCCGGAGACCACCAGCTGCGTACCGAATGACACGCCTTATGCCTGGCAGGACGGCACTTGGATCGCGGCACGCGCCCACTTCGACTGGCAGCACCGACCTGTCAGTATTTACGAGCTTCATCCTGGCTCCTGGCGGCGGCACGCCGATGGCGGTTTCTATACCTGGGGCGAACTGGTGGCCGAGTTGATCCCCTATGTGCTGGATCTTGGCTATACCCACATCGAACTGATGCCGGTGGCCGAACATCCGCTCGATGCTTCGTGGGGCTATCAGGTGTCCGGCTATTACGCGCCGACTGCGCGCTATGGTTCGGCTGACGACTTCCGTGCGTTCGTCGACGCCTGCCACCAGGCCGGCATCGGTGTGCTGCTCGACTGGGTACCCGCACACTTTCCGAAGGATGATTTCGCGCTGGCGCGTTTCACCGGCGAGCCGGTCTACGAACACGCCGATCCGCGCCGTGGCGAACATCAGGAGTGGGGCACGCTGGTGTTCGACTTCGGCCGTAACGAAGTGCGCAATTTCCTGGTGGCCAATGCGCTCTACTGGCTGGACGAGTTCCACATCGACGGCCTGCGTGTCGATGCGGTCGCTTCGATGCTGTATCTGGACTATTCGCGGCAACCGGGCGAATGGCTGCCGAACCAGTATGGCGGGCGCGAGAACATCGAGGCGGTTCAGTTCCTGCGCGAAATGAATACCGAAGTCCATGGCCGTTTTCCCGGCGTGCTGACCATCGCCGAGGAATCGACTGCGTGGCCGGCGGTGTCGCGTCCGGTCGAGCTCGGCGGGCTGGGTTTCTCGATGAAATGGAATATGGGCTGGATGAACGACAGCCTCGACTACATCGAGAAGGAACCGATCTATCGAAAGTACCAGCACAATCAGCTGACTTTCAGCCAGATGTATGCGTGGACCGAGAACTTCGTGCTGCCGCTGTCGCACGACGAAGTGGTGCACATGAAGAAAAGCCTGCTCGACAAGATGCCGGGCGACGTCTGGCAGCGCTTTGCCAACCTGCGGCTGTTCTACGCCTGGCACTACGCGCATCCGGGCAAGAAGCTGCTGTTCATGGGCGGCGAATTCGGCCAGTGGAACGAATGGAAGGAAGCTGGCCAGCTCGACTGGGTGCTGCTCGAGTTTCCCGCGCACGACAGCATCCGTGCACTGCTGCGCGATCTGAACCGACTCTATCGCAACGAGGCGGCGCTGCATGAATTCGACTTCGATCCGCGCGGATTCCGCTGGATCGATTGCCACGATGCCGACCAGTCGGTGCTGAGCCTCGTGCGGCAGGGGCGGGATGCGTCCGCACAGCTGGTGGTGCTGCTCAATTTCACGCCGGTGCCACGTCGCGGCTATCGCATCGGCATGCCGTCGGGCGCCGCATGGTGCGAGGCGCTGAATACCGATTCGATGTATTACGGCGGCAGCAACCTCGGCAACGGCCAGCCGCTGCATCCGCAGAATCTGCCCTGGATGGGGTTCGACCATTCCGTTGAAGTGACGCTGCCGCCACTGGGGGCGATCTTTCTCAAACCTTGCAGTTGATTCGATCAAATAAAAACACGGAAAAAAACAATGAAACGCGGAGCAATGAAAATCCTGTTTGTCGCCAGCGAGGCCTACCCGCTGGTGAAAACCGGCGGGTTGGGCGATGTGGCCTACAGCCTGCCGCATGCCTTGCAGGCACGCGGCGCCGATATCCGTCTGGTGCTGCCGGGCTACCGGGCGCTGTTGCGCCAGCTCGACCAGGTGCGCATCCTCGGCTGGCTCGACGTGCGCGGCGCCGAAGGCATCGTCAGTGCGCGCATCCTGGAAACGCGCCATCCCGATTTTGCCTTCCCGCTTTGGGTGATCGACTGCCCGCCCTTGTTCGACCGCCCGGGCAATCCCTATGTCAACGCCAACGGCCAGGACTGGCCCGACAATGCCGAGCGCTTCGCAGTGTTCGCGCGGGTGGCTGCGCTGCTGGCGCAGGATGCGCTCGATATCGGATGGCAGCCCGCGGTGGTGCACACTCACGACTGGCAGACCGGGCTGGTGGCGGCGTTCCTGGCCGACCAGCCCGGGCGCCCGAAAACCGTGTTCACTATCCACAATCTGGCCTACGGCGGCTATTTCTCGCATGGTGATTTTGTTCGCCTGCAACTCCCCGGCTCGTGGTGGTCGTCCGAGGGCGTGGAATTCCACGGCGGCCTGTCCATGCTGAAGGCGGGCATCGTCTACGCCGATGCCGTCACCACCGTGAGTCCCACTTATGCAGCCGAAATCTGCACGCCGGCATTCGGCTATGGACTCGACGGGCTGCTGCTTTCCCGGCAATACAAGCTGCACGGTATTCTCAACGGAATCGATACCCGGATATGGAACCCGTCCACCGATCCGCACCTGCCCGCGCATTATTCGATGAGCCGCATTCTGCCCGGCAAGCGGCGCAACAAGCAGGCGCTGATCGAGCGTTTTCTGCCGCGCGCAGACGACGATGCGATGCAGGCGCCGCTATTGGGACTGGTGGGCCGGCTGGTCGAGCAGAAAGGGATCGACTGGGTGTTGGCGGCGATCCCGGTGCTGCTGTCCGAGACCGATGCGCGCTTCGTGCTGCTCGGCAGCGGTCAGGCTGCATACGAGCATAAGCTTACGCGACTGGCCAAGCAGCATCCTGGGCGCGTATTCGTCGAGATCGGCTACGACGAGGCGCTGGCGCATCATATCGAAGCGGGCGCCGACCTGTTCATGATGCCCTCTCGCTTCGAACCGTGCGGGCTCAACCAGATGTACAGCCTGCGATATGGCACGCCGCCCATTGTCTTCAAGACGGGGGGGCTGGCCGACACGGTGATCGACGCCGACGCGGAGAATCTGGCGGCGGGCAACGCCACCGGTTTCGTGTTCGACACGCCGGAGGTGGCGGCTTTTCTGCAGGCCGTCCGGCGCGCGTTCGACCTGTACCGCCAGCCCACGCAATGGCGCCGCCTGCAGCAGAACGGCATGCGCCAGTCGTTCGACTGGGCGGATAGCGCCGGCCATTACCTAGCGCTCTATTCCACATGAACTCAGCGGGAACCACCATGCCAGACGAGAAACCTGTCTCCCCCAACCGCATCGCCCTCAAGCAATTGCCCGATAGCAGCGAGGCGCTGACCGAGGATTTCCAGCGTTACCAGTTTTACCATCTGGGACGTTTCCATGGCTGTCCCGCCGTCTATACCTACCATGCGCTGGCCTGGACGTTGCGCGACCGTCTCATGTCGGATTGGATGAACACCTATGCCGAGCGTGACCAGCCTGGCAAGCGCCGCGCGTATTACCTTTCGCTGGAATTCCTGATCGGCCGCGCGCTGTCCAACCACGTGCTTAATCTGGGGCTGGACGCGGCCTCGCGCGAGGCATTGCAGAGCTTCGGCCAGACGCTCGAGACCGTGGCGGAGGAGGAGACCGACGCCGGGCTGGGGAATGGTGGCCTGGGCCGGCTGGCGGCCTGTTTCATGGACAGCTGCGCCACCCTGAACCTGCCGGTGATGGGCTATGGCATCCATTACGAATACGGCATGTTCCGCCAGCACATCGAAAACGGTTATCAGGTCGAGGAACCCGACCATTGGCTGCGCGACGGCAATCCATGGGAGGTCGAACGCTCCGAATTCACCTGCCGCGTGCCGTTCGGCGGACACACTGAGCATTTCCACGACAAGACGGGGATTCCCCGCGCGCGCTGGGCGGATACCAGCGATGTGCTGGCGATTCCCTACGACATGCCGATCTCGGGCTACCGCAATCATGCGGTGAACACGCTGCGTTTGTGGAAATCTGCCGCTACCGACGTGTTCGATCTCAACGAATTCAACGCCGGCAGCTACTCCGAGGCGGTGCAGGCGAAGAATCACGCCGAGCACATCTCGATGGTGCTGTATCCCAACGACAGCAGCGAGAACGGCAAGGAACTGCGCCTGCGCCAGCAGTATTTCCTGGCCTCGGCCAGCCTGCAGGACGCGCTGCGCCAGTGGCGCGCGGCCGGCAACAGCAATTTGATGCAATTCGCCGAGCACAACGTCTTCCAGATGAACGACACGCACCCCACCATCGCGGTGGCCGAACTCATGCGTCTGCTGCTCGACGACGAACGGCTGCAGTGGGACGAAGCCTGGGCGATCACCTCGCGGTGCATGGCCTATACCAACCACACGCTGCTGCCCGAGGCGCTGGAACGCTGGCCGGTGGCATTGTTCGAGCGCTTGCTGCCGCGCCCGCTGGAAATCATCTACGAAATCAATGCCCGATTCCTGCGCCAGGTGGCGATCAAATGGCCGGGCGACATCGACCGCCAGCGACGCATGTCAATCATCGAGGAAGAACCGGTACGCCAGATTCGCATGGCGTGGCTGGCCATCGTCGGCAGCTTTTCGATCAACGGCGTGGCGGCGCTGCATTCGCGCCTGTTGAAGGAAGGGCTGTTCCGCGATTTCGTCGAGCTTTGGCCGCACAAGTTCAACAACAAGACCAATGGCGTCACACCGCGTCGCTGGGTAGCGCATGCGAACCCCGGCATGACGGCGCTGATCAGTTCGAGAATCGGCGAAGGCTGGATTGCCGACCTGTCGCACCTGGCCAGGCTGAAGCCCCTGGCGGCGAGCGGAAACGAGGCGTTCCATGCCGAATGGCGTGCCGCGAAACGTGCCAACAAGGTGCGGCTTGCGGCGCTGGTCGAGGCCGAATGCGGCGTGACGTTCGATCCGTCCGCCCTGTTCGACGTACAGGTCAAGCGCATCCACGAATACAAGCGCCAACTGCTCAACGTCTTGCATGTGATTCATCTCTACAACCGCATCAAACACGGGCATCTGGAGGGCTCGGTCAACCGTTGCGTCTTGATCGGCGGCAAGGCCGCACCGGGTTATGTGATGGCCAAGCGCATCATCAAGCTGATCAACAGCGTGGCCGACGTGGTCAACAACGATCCCGACGTCAATGGCCGGCTCAAGGTGGCCTTCCTGCCCAATTACCGGGTGAGCAGCATGGAAATCATCGCGCCGGCCACCGATCTATCGGAACAGATTTCCACTGCGGGCAAGGAAGCCTCCGGTACCGGCAACATGAAATTCATGATGAACGGCGCCGTCACCATCGGCACTTACGATGGGGCGAATATCGAGATTCTCGATGCCGTGGGTGAGGACAACTTCTTCCTGTTCGGCCTGCGCGCCGACGAAGTCGAGGCACTGCGCGGCCGCTATCAGCCGCTGTCCTATATGGAGCGCGATCCGGCCTTGCGCCAGGTGATCGACCTGCTCATCTCCGGCCATTTCAACCCCTGCGAACCGGGCATCTTCGACATGATTCTCGGGGCCATGATGAGCCCGAACGATCCCTGGATGGTGCTGGCGGATTTCCGGACATATGTCGATGCGCAGGAACGGGTGGACCAGGCCTGGCAGGACGAGGCGCGCTGGACGCGCATGAGCATCCTCAACACGGCGTCGAGCGGCTTTTTCTCGACCGACCGCACCATGCAGGAATACAACGCGGATATCTGGAAGCTGACCTGAGTGCCGTAGGGAACCCAGCAACAAGAAAGCCGGGGATTCCCTGCTTTCTTGCAGGCAATATGTGACCTTACGCGGCCTGAACCGGGATCGCCTGGCGCGTGTCCATGATGCGGTTGTCCGCGTCCACGTACACCAGTTCCGGCGCATAGCGCGCCAGTTCCAGTTCGTTGTAGGACGCAAAGGTGGCGATGATGATGAGATCGCCCGGGTTCGCCTTGTGCGCGGCGGCGCCGTTCACCGAAATGATGCCGGAATCGCGCGCGGCACGGATGGCATACGTCGTGAAACGTTCGCCATTGGTGATGTTGTAGATCTGGATCTGCTCGTATTCGTGGATGTCGGCCGCGTCCAGCAGGGTTTCGTCGATTGCGCAGGATCCTTCGTAATGCAGCTCGGAATGCGTGACGGTCGCCCGGTGCAGCTTGGACTTGAGCATCGTTCTTTGCATGACGGTGCCCTCAATAAGAAAGGGCTCATATTATACCCTTTGGTTTTGACGACCCAAAGGGGACAAGTAAAACTTCAGGCCGGATTGCCCAAGCTGAAATCGAGGTTGTCGATCAGCCGGGTCGATCCCAGCCAGGCCGCGCCCAACGCCACCAGCCGGGCACTGTCTGGCATGGGCGATTGCAGGGTCGCGGCATCGCGCAGCGCCACGTAATCGACCCGCCAGCCTGCCATTTTCAGGTGGCGGCCGGCGGTGGCGCACAAGGCCTCGAAATCCCGTTCGCCTGCCTGGACGGCGGCCACGACGGCAGCGAGTTCGCGCTGCAGCTGGGGCGCCTGGATGCGTTCCGTCGCGCCGAGATAGGCGTTGCGCGAACTCATCGCCAGCCCGTCGGATTCGCGCAGCGTATCGCCCGCCACGATGTCGATCGGCAGGTTGAACTGCCGGACCAATTCCTGGATCACCCGCAATTGCTGGAAATCCTTTTTTCCGAACACGGCCACGTGCGGTTGCACCAGGTTGAAAAGTTTTAGCACGACCGTTGCCACGCCGGCGAAATGACCGGGACGGAAGGCGCCGCACAAGTCCCGCGTCAGCGCTTCGGACGGCTGCACGATGAAATCCTGCGGGACCGGATAGAGGGCATCGACGTCGGGCGCGAACACCAAGTCGCAGCCGGCGGCGGCGAGTTTCTCGCAGTCGGCTGCGAGGGTGCGCGGGTAGCGCTCAAAATCCTCGCCGGCACCGAACTGCAGCGGGTTGACGAAGATGCTCGCGACAACCGGACTGCCGTGCCGCCTTGCCAGTTCGACCAGCGACACATGGCCGGCGTGCAGATTGCCCATGGTGGGTACGAATGCGGTGCCGGCTTGTCCGGCGAGTGCGGTGCGCAGTTCGGCGACGGTATGCAGGATCTGCATCAGAAGGTGTGGTCGGGACCGGGGAAACGGCCGTCCTTCACCGCGGTGACATAGGCGCGCACGGCGGCTTCGATGCCGTCGGCGCCGGCAAGAAAGTTCTTCGAGAATTTCGGCGCGCGCGGATACAAGCCCAGCATGTCGTACAGCACCAGTACCTGGCCGGAACAGCCGGCCCCAGCGCCAATGCCGATGGTCGGAATCGTGAGCGCCTCGGTGATGGCCTGGCCCAGCGCGGCGGGCACCATTTCCAGCACGATCAGTCCGGCACCGGCGGCTTCCAGCGCGCGGGCGTCGGCGACCAGTTGCGCGGCAGCCGCGTCCTCGCGTCCCTGTACCCGGTAGCCGCCGAGCTGGTTGACCGACTGCGGCAGCAGGCCGAGATGCGCACACACCGGGATGCCGCGCTGCGTCAGGAAGGCGACGGTGTCGACCATGACCGCGCCGCCTTCCAGCTTGACCATATGTGCGCCCGCAGCCATCAGCCGTGCCGCGGCGGAAAACGCACGCTCCGGCGAAGGCTGGTAGCTGCCGAAAGGCAGGTCGGCGACGATGAAGGCACGTTCGGCCCCGGTGGCGACGCAGCGCGTGTGGTACGTCATCTCGGCAAGCTTCACCGGCAGCGTCGAGGCGTGTCCCTGCACCACCATGCCGAGGGAATCGCCGACCAGCAGCACCTCGACGCCGGCGGCTTCGAGCACGCGCGCAAAGCTGGCGTCGTAGCAGGTGAGCACGGCGATCTTCTCGCCGCGTTCGCGCATTGCCTTGAGGGTGGACAGGGTGACGGCCATGTTCAGGCCGCCCGGCTGAAAAATTCGCGCGGACCGCGCATCTTGCTCATACGCTCCAGCAGCAGCTCGAAGTCAGCTTCGTTCTCCGCGAAGTTGAGGTTGCTGGTGTTGACGATGAGGAGGGGCGCGGCCTCGTAGCGATGGAAGAACTCGCTGTAGCTGTTGGCCAGGCGCTGCAGATAGCCGGCATTCATGCCGCGCTCGAATTCCACGCCGCGTCGTCTGACGCGTTCCTGCAGCACCTCGACCGGCGCCTGCAGATAGATCACCAGATCAGGTGTCGGCGCCTGCAGCGCGAGGTCGGCATATACCTTCTGGTAGAGCTCGAACTCGTCATCGTCGAGATTGAGGCGTGCAAACAGCATGTCCTTGTCGATCAGGAAATCCGACACGGTGCCGGCGCGAAACAGATCGCCCTGGGCGAGATCGCGCAACTGGCGTGAGCGTTCGAACAGGAAGTGTAACTGAGTCGGCAGCGCATAGCGCCTGGGTTCCTGGTAGAAGCGCGGCAGGAAGGGGTTGTCGCTGGCATTTTCCAGCAGTGTGTCGGCGTCCATGCGCTCAGCCAGCTTGTAGGTGAGGCTGGTCTTGCCGGCGCCGATCGGGCCTTCGACAACGATGTAACGGTAACGGGAGAGACTCATGCGTTGACGGCAGCGGCAGGAGGGGGAAGGTGGACCACGCTTTGGTCGGCACAGCCGGCGAGCCAGTCGGCGGCGCGGCCGTGGCCGGGGATCACGACATCGGGTGCGATCTCCAGCAGCGGCAGCAGCACGAAGCCGCGCGTATGCATGCGCGGATGCGGCAGTGTCAGGCCATCTTCGTGGAAATGCGCGTTGCCGTAGAGCAGCAGGTCGAGATCGAGCGTGCGTGGCGCGTTGCGGAAGCTGCGCTCGCGGCCGTGGCGGTGTTCAAGATCCAGCAGGGCGGCGAGCAGCACGCGCGGCGCCAGTTCGGTTTCCACCTGCGCCACCGCGTTGATGAAGTCGGGCTGGTCGACATGGCCGACCGGCGCCGAAGCGTACAGCGAGGAACGGGACAGCAGCCGGGTGCCTGGCAAGCGGTCGAGCTCGGCGAGCGCGTATTCCACCTGCGCCGCTGGGTCGTTGAGGTTGGCGCCGAGGCCGATGGTGGCGGTGATTTTCATGCGGGCTGCGTCTCGCCGGCGGCTTCGCCCGGCTTCTTGCGCTTGCGCTTGCGGCGCGGCTTGGGCGCGTTGTCGGCCAGCAACATGCCGGCGCGCTCGTCTTCGCCGACTTCCTGGAAACGCGTCCACCATTCGCCGAGTTCGGCAGCGACCTCGCCCGACTCGGCGCGCAACAGCAGGAAATCGTAGGCGGCACGGAAGCGCGGATGCTCCAGCAGGCGATACGGGCGTTGTCCGCCGCGCTGCTCGAAGCGCGGCTGCAGTGCCCAGATCTCCTTCATCATGCCGTCGTAGCGGCGCGGAATGGCGAGCTGGCTGCGTTGGGTATCGAGCACCTCGTCCATCGCGGCAAACAAGGCGGGCTGTGGCTTTTCGCCGGCGGCCTCGAGCGCGCGCCAGCGCAGCAGCACCTGCGGCCATAGCAGTGTGCCGAACAGGAAGGCGGGCGACGAAGGTCGGTCCGACTGAATGCGCTCGTCGGTGCTCTTCAGCGCGGCATTGATGAAACGTTCGCCGGTGGGGTCGTCGAGGATGGTGTCCAGCAGCGGCAGCATGCCGTGATGCAGGCCTTCGGCGCGCAGCTGGTGGACACCGCGCAGGGCGTGGCCGGACAGCAGCAGCTTGAGCGCCTCGTCGAAGATGCGCGCGCGCGGGATGTTGGCGAGCAGCGGCGCCAGCGCCGCCACCGGTTTGCGCGTGGCGGGGTCGATGTGGAAGTCGAGCTTGGCGGCAAAGCGTGCGGCGCGCAGCATGCGCACCGGATCTTCGCGGTAGCGCGTGTCGGGATCACCGATCATGCGCAGTACGCGCTTCTTGCAATCGGCCACGCCGCCGAAATAGTCGTGCACTTCCTCGCGCGCCGGGTCGTAATACAGCGCGTTGATGGTGAAGTCGCGGCGCGCGGCGTCGTCCGCCATGCTGCCGAACACGTTGTCGGACAGCAGGCGTCCATGTTCGTCGGTCAGGCGCTTGTGCGCTGCCGGGGACTTGTCGCCGGCAGCGTGCTCGTCGTCCTCTTCGGTCTCCTTCTGGCCATTGGCGCGGAAGGTCGTGACCTCGATGGTCTCGCGCCCGCACATCACGTGCACGATCTGGAAGCGCCGCCCGATGATGCGCGAGCGGCGGAACAGCCTGCGCACCTCTTCCGGGGTGGCGTCGGTGGCGACGTCGAAATCCTTGGGCGTCATGTTCAGCAGCAGGTCGCGCACCGCGCCGCCGACGAGATAGCCTTTGTATCCGGCCTGGGCCAGGGTTTCGCAGGTTTTCAGCGCGCAGTCGTCGAGCTGGTCACGGCGGATGCCGTGTGCGGACAGCGGCAGGATCTGCGCCCGGGTGCCGTCGACACGCGGTTTGCGGCCAAATACTTTGTTGATGATGCGACGAATCATGAGGTGCGCGAGGGCGGTGGAATGCTGACCAAGTGGCGATTATACAGGCTGAGCCCGATCGCTCTTCCGCCAGAGCGCCGCCGTGCCGGCACCATACAGTGCTTCGAGCGATACCGGGGTGAGCAGCGCGGCCGGCGTGCCCAGCTGCCAGCGTCCGTCGCCGTACAGGAACAGCAGATGGTCGCAGTGGCCGGCGGCCCAGTTGGGGTCGTGCAGGGTCAGCACCACGCTGTGCCCTGCATCGGCTTCATTACGTGCCCAGGCCAGCAGCCGGGCCTGATGCGCCGGATCGAGATGGGTCAGCGGCTCGTCGAGCAGGGCGATGCGCGGCTGTTGCGCCGCCAGTTGCGCCAGCCGTGCGCGCTGGCGCTCGCCGCCCGACAGGCTGTCGAGCGGGCGGTGGGCGAGATCGGCAAGCTCCCAGGCGGCGAACAGGGGCGTCAGATCGAGAGCGGTCACACCGAACGGATAATGGCCCAATGCGACGAAGTCGGCCACGCTGCCGAAGAATCCGCCTTCGTCGCCCTGCGGCAGCACGCCAATGTGTTGCGCACGGGTGAGTGGCAGCAGCGCAGCGAGTGGCTGGTTGTCGAGCATGATCTGCCCGCACGCGGGCACGGCGAGCCCGGCCAGCATCGAGATCAGCGTCGACTTACCGGCGCCGTTGGGTCCGAGGATGCCGAGCACCTCGCCGGGTTCGAGTACGAGGTCGAGCGTGTCCACCAGCGTGCGAGGGCCGACTTGCAGGGTCACTCGGTGGGCGACGAGGCTCATGGTTTGCGCAACAGCCAGAGCATCATCGGCACGCCGAGCAGCGCAGTCAGCACGCCGACCGGCAGTTCCCGCGGCGCGATCACGGTGCGCGCCAGCGCGTCGGCTAGCACCAGCAGGCTGCCGCCTGCCAGGACGCAGGCAGGCAGCAGCACGCGGTGACCGGCGAAGCCGGTTTTCCTGAGCGCATGCGGCACCATGAGGCCGACGAAGCCGATGCTGCCGGCCTGCGCCACCACCAAGGCAGTGCAGGCGCCGGCCAGCGTGAACAGCATCCAGCGCGTGGGCGCGACCGTCACGCCGAGCGAGGCGGCTTTCAGCGGCGACAGCTGCAGTACGTCGAGCCGCCTCGACAGGCCCAGCGCGGCGCCTACGGCCAGCAGCAGCGCCGCCCACAGCATGAACGGATTGCTGGTCCATGCGAGGTCGCCCATCAGGAAGAACAGCATGCCGGGCAGGCGCTCGATCGGCGCCACGCTCAATACCAGCGCAATCAGAGCGCCGAAGCCGGCGGCCAGCATCACTCCGGCAAGCAGCAGCGGCGTATGGTCGCGCGCCAGCAGGCGGCCGCCGAGCGCGGCGGCAAGCGCCAGCGCCAGGAGACTGCCGGCGAAGGCCAGCATCGACACCCACGGCCACGCCAGTCCGGCGGCCATGCCCAATAGCGCCAGCAGGCCGGCTCCGCCGGACACGCCGAGCAGATAGGGTTCGGCCAGGGGATTGCGGAACAGCGTCTGCATCAGCGCACCGGCCAGTGCCAGCAGGCCGCCGCAGGCGAACGCCGCGGCCACGCGCGGGCCGCGCAATTCGGTGAGGATCTGCATGGCGAGTTCATGGTCGGCGGGCAGGGCGCCGGCCATCAGGCCCAGCGCCAGCGCCAGCAGGGCGGTCAGCCCAAGCAGCAGCAGTTTGGCGGCGGAGGACAAACAGGCCTATTGCTTCGGCTTGTTGTCGGCGCCGGGCGGGACGGCAGCGGCCGCTTCCGGCAGCAGGGTGACGCGCTTCATCACGACCGGCTCGATGGGGACGTCCTGGTAGGGGCCGCGGTCGCCGCGCGGCGTCGCGACGATGGCATCGACCACCTTCATGCCGTCGACCACCTGGCCGAACACGGCATAGCCCCAAGTGTCGTAGCTTGTGCCGCGGTGATCGAGGAAGGCGTTGTCCGCCACGTTGATGAAGAACTGCGAAGAGGCCGAATCGGGATCGGCCATGCGCGCCATCGACAGCGTGCCGCGCAGGTTCTTGAGGCCATTGTCGGCCTCGTTCCTGATCGGTGCGTTCTTGGGTTTTTCCGCCATGTCCGGCGTCATGCCGCCACCTTGGATCATGAAGCCGGGAATCACGCGGTGGAAGATCAGGCCGTCATAGAAACCGGTCTTCACGTAGTTGATGAAATTTCCCACCGACTGCGGCGCGTTCCTGGTGAAAAGCTCGACCGTGATGTTGCCCTTGCTGGTTTCGATCAGGATGCGCGGATTGGGTGGCTGGCCACCAGCCGGGGTGGTGGAGACAGTCTGCTTGCCGGGCTCGCTGGCGCCGCAGCCCGACATGCCGAGCAGGATCGCGCCGAGAAACAGCGTGGTGGACAACAGGGGAAAACGGGCCATCGGAACGCGCTCCAGGAAGAGAAAGAGAGATTCTAGCGGCGAGAAGCACGGTTACGCATCCGAGCGCAGGCAACGGTCGATTTCTATGCGCACGGTATCCAGCGGCAGGCAGCCGCTGCAGACCGGGTGCAGTTGCGTGTCCCGCTGCACGATCAGGGTAGGAAAGCCGCGCACGCCGGCCTGACGCGCCTGTCTGAAATGCGCCTGGGTGCGAGCACGTGCCGTGCCGCTGTCGAAGTCGCGCAGGAAGGTTTCGCCATCCACGCCAAGGCCCTCCGCCAGGTCGGTCAGCATACCGGCTTGCGTCACGTCGCGCCCCTCGGCATAAAACGCCGACTGGATTGTCTTGAACATCGCGAATATCTGCGTGGAATCGATCCCGCCGACCGTCACCACCGCACGGCAGGCGGGTTCGGTGTCGTACACGAAGCCTTCCGTCAGCGCGCCGTCGAAGCGGAAGGGCTGGCCGGTACGGGCCTGTACCGCATGCCAGTGATGCAGGATGTCTTCGCGCCCCGTTGCGGTCATCGGCGCGGTTTCGCCCGGCCGCAGGCCGCCGAGCACCAGCGCGATTTTCATGCGTTCGCGGTATTCGTCTCGCAAGGTCTCGATCACCGGAGAAAATCCCCAGCACCAGGAGCACATCGGATCGGCGAAATACCAGAGGATGGGAGGGTTCATGTGCAGTGGCCGTCGAAACAGGACAGCTCACAGCATAGGCGATCCACGCCCTAGGTCTTCTTCGGCGTGTCGTCGGACTTGGGCGGGGTGTCGTCGTCCATGATCACGCTGTGCGCCGGGCCTTCAAGGTCGTCGAACTGGCCGCTTTTGGTTGCCCACAGCATGAACCAGGCGATGGCGCCGACCAGCACGAGGCTGAGTGGAATGAGCAGCAGAAGGATGTCCATGTGCGGGGTCGGTCAGGTGACGGGTCTGGGCAGGGGGAGGTCTGCCACAGCGGGCGCGGCTCTGGATTTGAAGTCGGTGAGCCGCAACGCATTCAGTACGACCAGCAGCGAACTGGCCGACATGCCGATGCCGGCGATCCAGGGCGTGACGTGGCCCAGCGCGGCAGCGGGAATGGCGACGAGATTGTAGGCCAGTGCCCAGCCGAGGTTCTCGCGGATGATGCGCTGCGTCTTGCGGGCGAGTGCGACGCCGTCGGCCAGGGTGCCGAGGCGGCTGCCGAGCATGACCATGTCGGCGGCCGCCTGCGCGACGTCGGCGCCTTCGCCCATGGCGATGGATACCTGCGCGCCGGCGAGTACCGGCGCATCGTTGATGCCGTCGCCCACCATGGCGACGATGCGGCCTTCGTTCTGCAGGTTCTTCACATAGGCGAGCTTGTCTTCCGGCAGCGCGCCGGCATGCCAATCGGCGATGCCGAGCTGCTGCGCGCTGCGCCTGACCGCAGCCTCGGCATCGCCGGACAGCAGGTGCAGGCGCAGCCCTTGTTTTTGCAGGGCGGCGAGGGCGGCCGGGGCATCTGCCCGCGGCGTATCGGCCAGCGCAAACCAGGCGACCAGTCCGGCTTCGTCGGCCAGCGCCACCCAGCTGGCGCTGCTGTCCGATTCCGGTGGCGGGGGCGGCGTTTCGCTGGCAGCGGCGAAATGTGGCGAGCCCAGTCGATAGATACGGCCATCGATACTGCCTTCGACACCGCGGCCGGGCGTATTGCGGATCAGGCTGGCGGTCACGGTGGATACGGCCGACTCGCGCAGCGCTTTGGCGATGGGGTGTTCCGAGCCTGCTTCGAGTGCCGCGGCGATCGCGCCGACTTCGGCTTCGCTGTGGCCGCCCAGCGGAACCACCTGACGTACGGAGAGGCGGCCGTGGGTGAGCGTGCCGGTCTTGTCGAACACCAGGTCGGTGGCGTGCGCCAGCGTTTCCAGGGCATGTCCGCGCGTGGTCAGGAGGCCCAGGCGCGTGAGCTGGCCGGTGGCGGTGGTGAGGGCGGCTGGGGTGGCGAGGCCGAGCGCGCAGGGGCAGGTGACGACCAGGACCGACACCACGATCCACAACGCTTTCGACGGGTCGATGACATACCAGGCGAGGCCGACCGCAAGCGTGATCAGCAGCAGCAGGCCGACGAACCAGGCGGCGGCGCGGTCGGCCAGCTGGCCGATGCGCGGCTTTTCGCTCTGCGCGCGATCGAGCAGACGCACGATCGACGCCAGCCGCGTATCGGCACCGAGCCTGTCGACGCGCACTACCAGCGGGCTTGCCTGGTTGAGGCTGCCGCCGACCACATGGGCGCGCACGCCTTTCGATACCGGTAGCGATTCGCCGGTGAGCATGGCTTCGCTCACCGCGCTGTCGCCCTCGACCACCTCGCCATCGGCGGGCAAGGTTTCGCCGGGGCGCACCAGTACATGGTCGCCTACCGCCAACCGTGCCACCGGTACCTGCTCCTCGTCATGCGCAGGCCAGTTCGGCAGCCGCGTGGTGGCGGCGGGAATGAGCTTCACCAGCTCTTCCACTGCGGCGCCTGCGCGGCGGCGTGCATTCATCTCGAGGAAACGTCCGGTCAGCAGCAGGAAAATGAACATGGTGACCGAGTCGTAATACACCTCGCCGTGCCCGCTAAAAGTGCTGTAGACGCTGGCGACGAAAGCCGTGCCGACGCCGAGCGCCACCGGCACGTCCATGCCCAGCGTGCGGCGCTTGAGATCGCGCCACGCGCCGATAAAGAAGGGCCACGCCGAGTACACCACCACCGGTATGGTCAGGATCAGGCTCGCCCAGCTCATCAGCAGCCGGATATCGGCGCTCATGTCGGTGGCGGTGTACGAGGGCAGTGCGTACATCATGACTTGCATCATGCCGAGGCCTGCGATGGCGAGCCGCTTGATCGCAGTATTGCGTTCGCGCTTGTAGATGTCGTCGGAGCGGCCGGGATCGAAGGGGTGGGCAATGTAGCCGATGTCGGAGACTGCCTTCAGGATCGCCGACAGCTGGATGCGGCTGTTGTCCCAGCGCACCCGCGCGCGGCGGGTGGCGTAGTTGATCTCGACCGACAGCACGCCTGGCAGTCCTGCGATGTGTCGCTCGTTCAGCCAAATGCACGCGGCGCAGACGATGTTTTCCAGGATCAGCGCGGCTTCGCGGATGTTCTCTGTTTCCGTCCGCACGAAGCTTTCCTGGATCTCCGGCAGATCGTACAGGCCCAGCTGTGCGAGCTCGGCCTCCGCTTGTTGAGGCGTGGCGGGCAGTACGGTGCGGTGGGTATAGTAGGCGCCCTGGCCGCTGTCGATGATGGTCTGTGCCACGGCCTGGCAGCCGCGGCAGCATGCCTGACGGGTATTGCCTTCGAACTGGATGGGGTAGTGGGCGCCGGCCGGCACTGGCAGGCCGCAGTGAAAGCAGCCCGAAAAAGACGGGGCGTCCGTGAGCGCAGGAGAATCGCTCACGAATCGCCCCACAGGAGAACGCCCGAGGGCAAGCCCGGGAGAGAGACCGGGCCGGCAGGCGTCAGAGGGTACTTCTTGTCAGAAACGGAACCCGTAGCCGATACCCCACACCACCGGATTGATTTCCAGATTGGTGAGCTTGACGCCGCCTGATTTGACGTCGGTGTCGATCCAGATTTTCTTAACGTCGAGGTTGATATAGCCATTCTTGGTTACCGCGATGTCCACGCCCGCCTGCAGAGCGCCGCCGAAGCTGTTCTTCCCGACGCTCAGGCCGGGAGCAAGATCGACATTATAGAAGCGGGTGTAGTTCACGCCTGCACCGACGTAGGGCTTGATCGTCGGCGTGGGGTTGAAGTGGTACTGCACCGTCAGCGTGGGCGGCAGATGATTCAGTTTTCCAAGACTGGCGCCGTTCAGCGTCACTTCGTGGCGCGCGGTGGCCAGGATGAGTTCCATGCCGATGTTGGGTGTCACGAAATAGGTGAAGTCAACTTCCGGCACCACTTCGTCGGACACGTCGAGTCCGGCCAGACCGGAGGATTTGACGTCCGGGACGATGTCGACCGCGCGAACGCGCATCATCCAGTTTTCAGCCAGGGCGGAGGTGGGCAGAGCGGCAACCAGGGCCAGGACAAGCAGGGTTTTTTTCATGTTCGCTACTCCTCTTAAAAAGACAAAGATATAAACAAGACATGTATATCGTAATTAAGAAAAAATGCGGACGCAAGCCAAAAATGAATCCGCTACCATGGCGTCATGAGCGAACGTCTCCAAAACGCCACAAATTTTCCGCCGGTCGAGACCGCGTTGCGCGAGCCCAATGGCCTGCTGGCGATGGGGGGCGATCTGTCGGTGGAACGCCTGCTGGATGCCTATCGCCACGGCATCTTCCCTTGGTTCAACCCCGGCGAGCCGATCCTGTGGTGGAGTCCCGACCCGCGCATGGTGCTGGTGCCGGGCGAGGTCCGCGTCACCCGTTCGCTCGCCAAGCGTATCCGCAATGGCGGCTTCGAGGTACGCGTCGACACCGCGTTTGCGGACGTGATGCGGGCATGCGCCGAACCCCGTGAAGGGGCCGGCGGTACCTGGATCTCGCCGGCGATAATCGCGGCCTATACCCACCTGTTCGATGCCGGCTACGCGCATTCGGTGGAAACCTGGCGCGACGGCCGCCTGGTCGGCGGCCTCTATGGCGTGGCGATTGGCCGCATGTTCTACGGCGAGTCGATGTTCAGCCGTGAACCCGATACCTCCAAGGTCGCGCTGGTCTGCCTTGCGCGCCAGTTGCAGCAATGGGATTTCGGCCTGATCGACTGCCAGATGGAAACCGCGCATCTCGCCAGCCTCGGTGCGCGCACGGTGCCGCGCACGGCGTTCACGGCAAAGTTGGCGGAATTGGTAAACTTGCCGCATCGGCCTGGCCCCTGGACGTTTAATGCACCCGACTGAACCGCCCTTCCAGCGCATCCAGTTCTATCTGACCGCGCAATACGACTGCAGCTACCTGCCGGATCGGCGCGCGCGTTCGCAGGTGGCCACGCCCACCCATCTGATCGATCACCAGGCCTACAGCGCGCTGATCCGCGCCGGCTTTCGCCGTAGCGGCCAGTTCACCTACCGCCCGCACTGCGAGCAGTGCCATGCCTGCGTGCCGGTGCGCGTCGACGTGGCCGGCTTCGTGCCCAACCGCACCCAGCGCCGCTGCCTCAAGCGCAACCGGCACCTGGCCGCGCGTTTCCTGCCGCTCGACTTCAAGGAAGAACACTACGCGCTCTACCGCAGCTATCTCGGCAGCCGCCATGCCGGCGGTGGCATGGATCGCGACGGCCCCGACCAGTACACGCAGTTCCTGTTGTCATCCAACGTCGATACCGTGATGGTCGAATTCCGCGATGGCGACGAACTGGTGATGATCTCGGTGATCGACCAGATCGACGACGGCATTTCCGCCGTTTACACTTTCTTCGATCCCGCGCGCGAGCAACAAAGCCTCGGCGTCTACGGCGTTCTGTGGCAGATCGAACTGGCCAAACGACTGGAACTGCCTTACCTCTATCTGGGCTACTGGATCGACGAGAGCCGCAAGATGGCCTACAAGAAACAGTACCCGCCGCTGGAGGGGCTGGTCGACGGCCGCTGGCAGGTTCTCGACGCATGAAATGGCTCATGGTCGCCATGTTGCTGGCGACCATGCAGGGCTGTGCGCTCACCGTGAGCAATTCGCGCGCCCTGCAGCCGATCGACAGCTTCGAGCAGCTGGCGGACGACGCCCGTGTCTGGGTCGAGCCTGGCTACGAAGCCTACGGCGAACGCGTGTCGGCGGCGCTTCCGGCCGCCATTGCCAAAGTCGAAGCGGCGCACTATCTGCCGTTCCTTCGTCCACCGCGCGTGTATGTCTGCGGCAGCGAGGACTGCTTCAACCGCTATGTGTATACCCCTCGGCTGTCCGCCGCGGTCATTCCGGACAATCGCCTGATCCTGTCGCCGAACCTGAATGGCCGCGAAAGCGCCCGCCTGCCCGGGCTGCTGGCGCACGAATTGGCACACCTTCACCTGGGCCAGCGCATCGGCCACTACAACAGCACCCTGCCGGTGTGGTTCCACGAGGGATGGGCCTCGCTGACGGCGGAGGGTGGCGGCGCCGAATATGCCACCGATGCGCAGGCGTATGCCGCAATCCGTGCCGGCCGACGGGTCGACCTCATCACGCGCGATACCCCCGACCGGCGCCACCGCGCAGGCGCGTTCGGTCTCAATATTTTCGAGTTCTACCGCGAGTCCATGCTGCTGGTCGGCTGGCTCAAGGCGCAGGACGAGACGCGTTTTCGCCAGCTGGCCCTGGCGGTACAGGCCAATGCCGATTTCGAGATCGCCTTCTGGGACATCTACGGCCAGTCGCTCGCCACCCGGTTGGCGGGCTTTTACGAGGGCGTTCAGAGCAACACCGTATTCAACGATAATGGGCAAATCCAGGCCGCACCCGCACAACCTTAACGCCACCTCACGATGAAACCCTATCTCGACCTGATGCGCCACGTGCTCGAGCACGGCACCCGCAAAGACGACCGCACCGGCACCGGCACCTTCTCGGTGTTCGGCTGGCAGATGCGCTACGACCTCGCCGCAGGCTTCCCGCTCGTCACCACCAAGAAATGCCACCTGCGTTCCATCATCCACGAACTGCTGTGGTTTCTGCAGGGCGACACCAACATCCGCTACCTGAAGGAAAACGGCGTCTCGATCTGGGACGAATGGGCCGACGAGAACGGCAACCTCGGCCCGGTGTACGGCCACCAGTGGCGCAGCTGGCCCAAACCCGACGGCGGGACGATTGATCAAATCAGCGAAGTGGTGAAGACACTCAAGACCAACCCCGATTCGCGTCGCATCATCGTCTCGGCCTGGAACGTCGCCGACCTCGACAGGATGGCGCTGGCGCCGTGCCACGCCTTCTTCCAGTTCTACGTCGCCGACGGCAAGCTGAGTTGTCAGCTCTACCAGCGCAGCGCCGACATCTTCCTAGGCGTGCCGTTCAACATCGCCAGCTATGCGCTGCTGACCATGATGATGGCGCAGGTGACAGGACTGGGACTCGGCGACTTCGTCCACACGCTCGGCGACGCGCATCTCTACCTCAACCATCTCGACCAGGCGCGCGAGCAGTTGAGTCGCGCGCCGCGCCCGCTGCCGACCATGACACTGAACCCCGACGTGAAGGACATTTTCGGCTTCCGCTTCGAGGACTTCACGCTCGCCGGCTACGACCCGCATCCTGCAATCAAGGCGCCGGTGGCAGTTTAGTGAGCGGAAAGCAGTGAGCGGAGAAAACATGGCCCAGAACAAACCGCGCGTCAGCGTCATCGCCGCGCTTGCCAGAAATCGCGTCATCGGCATCGAGAACCGCCTGCCCTGGCGGCTGCCGGAGGACCTTGCGCACTTCAAGGCCTTGACGCTCAACCATCCCATCCTCATGGGCCGCAAGACCTTCGAATCGCTCGGCCGCCCGCTGCCCGGACGCACCAACATCGTCATTACCCGCAATGTCGACTACCGCAGGGACGGCTGCCTCGTCGCCGACTCCATTCCTGCCGCGATTGCGCTGTGTGAGGACGCTGACGAAGTCTTCTTCATCGGCGGCGCCGAACTCTATGCGCAGGTCATCCCGCTCGCCGACCGTCTGTACCTGACCGAAGTGGAAATCGACGCGCAGGGCGACGCCTGGTTTCCCGACTACGACCGCAGCGCGTTCAGGGAAGTCTCGCGCGAGTCGCACACCGGCGTGAAGGGCGATGCGCTGCGGTTTGATTTCGTGGTGTACGAGCGGGGGTAAGCGGAGGTATCTTCACCTTGCTCAGGCCGTCCCGTGTCATGCAGTGAACGTTGCATCAATGGAAAGGGAGCAAGTCATGTCCGATCTAAGTCCGCTTGAAGAACTGTTTCCTCGCCTGGTCCCCGAGATCGTGGCGTTCTGGGGATCGCCCACCTGTTTCGCTCAACTGCAAGCCTTGCTGGTGGACAGCCGGGGCGGTCGCCAGGGATTCCCGGCGGACGTGTATTCCGATCTCTCCTTGCTGCTGACGCTGGTTCCGCGGCCGAAAGGGCCTTACGACATCTGGAACGACGCGCTGGATGCGGATAAGACGGCGTGAAATGCCGGCCAATTGAAATTTCAAGGAAAACCGAATGAATGTAATTGACAGTAATGCAACTCCGCAAGGGCGTACAGCATGAATGGTTTGCCCAAGTGTCCCCAGTGCGGCTCCGAATTTACGTACGAGGACGGCACCCAGTACGTGTGCCCGGAATGTGCGCATGAATGGAGTAAGGATGCGTCAGCAGCAGCCGACGAGGCAAAGATCGTGCGCGACGCCAACGGCAACGTGCTGGCGGACGGCGACACGGTGACGGTGATCAAGGACTTGAAGGTGAAAGGCTCGTCGCTGGTCGTCAAGGTGGGGACCAAGGTGAAGAACATCCGCCTTGTCGAGGGCGACCACGACATCGACTGCAAGATCGATGGCGTCGGGGCGATGCAGCTGAAGTCGGCGTTCGTGAAGAAGGCCTAGCATTGTCCGCCGTACATGGAACCTGTTGGGTGTAGTGTGCGGCAGGTCTAGTGTTCCATGCGTTCGACCAGTTTTTCCAGCTGCTGGGCCAGGGTATCCCAGACGATCATGGGGCCCTTGTTTTCGAATTCGGCTTCGGACCATTGCCCCACGGGACGCTGTTTGTATGCTTCGACCTGGCTGGAGAGCTTGTCGCGCTCCGCCTTTGCGCTTGCCAACTGCGTCGTCACGTCGCTGTTTCCCGCCTTGGCAATCCCATGCTGGGCGCGTTCGAGCAGGGTATCCACATGCCTAAGACGCATTTCGTGTTCGAGGATGTGCTGCTGGATCAGCTGATTCATTTTAGGTGTTTCAGTCATGCCCATTCTCCTGAATTGAAAGTATCCGTCTGGATGACTTAAAAATAGTCATCAATCCGTTCGGCGACAACCACCGTCTTTGATTCCGAAATGCGGATACATCCGGCAACGCGCTGAAGAAGGCAGATGCGCAATAAAAAACGGGGCCGCGGCCCCGTTCGTGTTCATGCGTGTCGAACAGTTCGTGTCTAGCTGCGCGCGCCCATGGCCAGCGCGCGGTTCTTGCCGGCTTGGCGCGCCTGCTCGTCGGCATCGCGGTCCCAGGTGTCAGCGATCCAGCCGCCCAGGTTCTCCAGTGCGATATGGCCGAGCGCATCGATCCATTGCGGATGCTCGTTGAGCGCGGGGATGTAGTGGAATGCCTTGCCGCCCGCCGCGAGGAAGGTGGCGCGGCCTTCCATCGCCAGTTCTTCGAGGGTTTCCAGGCAGTCGGCAGTGAAGCCTGGCGCAACCACGTCGACCCGACAGGTACCGGCGCGCCCGAGTTCGTCCAGCGTCCTGTCGGTGTAGGGCTTGATCCATTCGGCGCGGCCGAAGCGCGACTGGAAGGTGAGGCGAACCTGCTTCGGGTCGAGTCCGAGCGCTTCGGTCAGCAGGCGACCGGTCTTCTGGCATTCGCAGTGATAGGGATCGCCCTTCTCCAGCGTGTAGCGCGGCACGCCGTGAAAGCTCAGCAGCAGCAGGTCGGGACGGCCGTGCATCTGCCAGTAGTCGCGGATGTTGGTGGCCAGCGCGTGGATGTAGGCGGGGTGGTCGTGATAATGCTTGAGTGTGCGCAGGGCCGGCTGGGTGCGGACTTTCTGCAGCCAGGTGAACGCGGCGTCGAATGCGGTGGCGGTGCTGGAGGCGGCGTACTGCGGGTATGCAGGCAGGATGAGGATGCGGTCGCAGCCGGCGGCTTTCATCCGCGCCAGTGTGTCGGGAATCGACGGCTGGCCATAGCGCATCGCGTAGTCGACCATGAACGGGCTGGCGATCCGTTCGCCCAGCCAGCCTTTGAGCAGCTTGGCCTGTTTCTCGGTGTGCACCTTCAGCGGCGAGCCGTCCGGGGTCCAGATTGCGGCATATTTCGCAGCGGATTTTTTCGGCCGGGTGTTGAGGATGATGCCATTGAGAATCAGCCACCACACGGCGCGTGGAATCTCCACTACGCGCGGGTCGGACAGGAATTCCTTGAGGTAGGTGCGCAGCGCCTTGGGTGTCGGTGCTTCGGGGGTGCCGAGGTTGACCAGCAGGATACCGGTTCTGAACAGCTGGCCGTGGGGAGACTCGGGCTCTTTGAGATAGGACATCAGTGATGGGATAGCGCGCTGGATAGCAGTTTGGCGGTGACGTCGACGATCGGCACCACGCGCTCGTAGGCCATGCGGGTGGGACCGACGACGCCGAGCGTGCCGACCACCTGGCCGTCGACCGAGTAGGGCGCGGTGACCAGGCTGCATTCGTCGAGCGGCAGCAGTTTGGACTCGCCGCCGATGAAAATCTGCACGCCAGCGGCGGTGCGCGACTGGTCGAGTAGTTGCAGCAGGCCGGTCTTCTTCTCGAAGGCGTCGAACAGGCGGCGCAGGCTGCCCATGTTGCTGGAGAGATCCTGCACGTCGAGCAGCTTGCGGCTGCCGGACACCACCACGTTGTCCTGGCTGGCGTCGTGCGCCTGGCTGCCGGCGTCCACCGCTGCCGCCATCAGTTGGGTGATGTCGTCGCGCATGCGGCCGAGTTCGTCGCGCAGCTTGCTGCGCACCTGGTCGAAGCTGTGGCCGGCGAAATTCTGGTTGAAGTAGTTGGCCGCCTCGGTGAGCGCCGAGGCGCTGTAGGGCTGCTCGGTGACGATGACGCGGTTTTCGACCTCGCCTTCCATCGTGACGATGATGAGCAGGATGCGCTTGTCCGACAGGCTGAGAAACTCGATCTGACGGAAGGCCGGGCTGCGGCGCGGCGTCATCACCAGTCCGGCAAACCGGCTGAGATCGGACAGCAGGGTGGAGGCCGCGGTCATCAGCCGCTGCGGGTCGGACGAGGTCAGGCTGTGTTCGAGCTGGTTGACCTCGACTTGCGCCAGGGGGCGCACGGTCAGCAGGGTGTCGACGAAGAAGCGGTAGCCGCGCGGCGTCGGGATGCGTCCGGCCGAGGTGTGCGGGCTGGTGACGAAGCCCATCTCCTCGAGGTCGGCCATGATGTTGCGGATGCTGGCGGGCGACAGGTCCAGCCCGGCATGCTTCGACAGGGTGCGCGAGCCGACGGGTTCTCCTTCGCTGATGTAGCGTTCTACCAGGGTTTTCAGCAGGATGCGGGCGCGGTCGTTGAGCATGAGTTGATTATATAGGGGTGAGCAGTGAGCGGTGAACGGTGAACGGAATTCCCGCTTACCGCTCACCGCTCACTGCTCACCCCTTATAATCGCCCCTCATGCAAATCCCTTTCCACACTGTCGGCCTGGTCGGCAAATACGACAATCAGGGCATGGAAGCCTCGGTTCGGGCACTGGCGGAATTCCTTCAGGCGCGTGGGCACGAGGCCCTGTTGGCCTGCCAGACGGCAGAACATTTCGGGATCACGGACTTCCCCACGCGCAATCTGCACGACCTGGCGACCGAAAGCGATGTCGTGGTGGTACTGGGCGGCGACGGCACCATGCTGTCGATCGCGCGCGAACTGGCGCCGAACGGCGCGCCGCTGATCGGCATCAACCAGGGGCGGCTGGGTTTTCTCACCGACATCACGGTCGATCACATGTTCGATGCCGTTGCCGAGATTCTCAGCGGCCAGTACGTGGCGGAGGAGCGCATCCTGCTGAACGGGCAGGTTCGCCGTGGGGGCGAACTTGTGTTCGAGGCCACGGCGTTCAACGACGTCGTGGTGGGCAAGGGCGGCTCGGGCCGCCTGATCGATCTGGAAATCGCCATCAACAGCGAGTTCGTCTACAGTCAGCGTGCCGACGGCCTGGTCGTCACCAGCCCGACCGGCACCACCGCGTATGCGCTGTCGGCCGGCGGCCCCATCGTGCATCCGACGCTCGAAGCCGTGGCGTTGGTACCGATCTGCCCGCATACCCTGTCGGCGCGCCCGATCGTGGTCAGCAGCCATTCGCGCATCGAAATCCATCTCACCTATGCCGACGATGCACGCGTGCACTTCGACGGCCAGCATTATTTCGACCTCCTCAGCGGCGACCACGTGTGGATCACCCGCGCCAGCCGCCCGGTCACGCTGCTGCACCCCCACTCCTACAGCTACTACGATACCCTGCGGCAGAAGCTGCACTGGGGCAAGAAACTCTAGCGCCCGGACCGCGCATTCCATGCTCGTCCATCTCTCCATTCGCAACTACCTGCTGGTCGAATCAGTCGAGCTCGATTTTGCGCCGGGGTTGACCGTTCTGACCGGCGAGACCGGCGCCGGCAAGTCCATTCTGGTCGATGCGCTGGCGCTGGCACTGGGCGACCGCGCCGAAGGCGGAGTGGTACGCAGCGGGACGCCGCGCGCCGAAATTGCCGCTGAATTCGCGATCGAGGGGGTGCCGACTCTGGCTGCCTGGCTCGACGAAGCCGGCTTCGCGTCGGATGGCGGCACGCTGATCCTGCGACGCGTCATCGAGGCCGGCGGACGTTCGCGCGCGTTCATCAACGGTAGCGCGGCGCCGTTGTCGCAGTTGAAGGACGCGGCCGAATATCTGCTCGACATCCACGGCCAGCATGCGCACCACGCCCTGCTGCGCCCACAGGCCCAGCGCGAGGTGCTCGACGCCTATGCCGGTGCGCAGGCGCTGTCCGCCGCCGTGAGTGCGGCCTGGCATGCCTGGCAGGCCGCGCGGCAACGTCGCCAGGATGCCGAAACCCACAGCCAGGCGCGGCAGATCGAGCGCGAAGGTTTGCACCTTGCCGTGGAGGAACTGCGCGCGCTGGGCGACGACCTCGCACGCTGGGACGAGATCCAGGCCCAACACGCGCGGCTGGCGCATGTCACCACGCTGATCGAAGGCGGGCAGGCACTGATCCAGGGGCTGGACGAGGGCGAGGGGGCGCTGTCGAGCCGTCTCGGTGAAATGTGCGCGCGGCTCGACGCCATGCAGGCGGTGGACGGCAGCCTGGGGGAGGTCGCCGTGCTGCTGAACTCGGCCAGCGCCAATCTGGGCGAGGCTGTGCATGCATTGCGCCGCTATGCCGATCACCTGAATCTCGATCCCGAACGGCTCGCCGAACTCGACCGCGTGCTCGGCGACATGCATCGCCTGGCGCGCAAGCATCGTGTGCAGCCGGACGCGCTGGCCGGCCTGCTCGAGGGTTATCAGGCACGGCTGGTCGAGCTGACCGCCAGCGACGACCTCGATGCGCTGCAGGCGGCCGAGGATGCCGCTTTCGCGCAGTACCAGACCGAAGCGAAGCAGCTCGGCGCGCAGCGCCGCAAGGCCGCCGCCGCGCTGTCGAAACAGGTGACGGCGGCGATGCACGAGCTCGCGCTCGCCGGCGGGCATCTGGACATCGTCCTGCAGCCGGTCAGCGAGCCACGCGCGCACGGGCTGGAAGACGTAAGCTTTCTCGCTGCAAGCCATCCCGGCCTGCCGCCGGGGCCGCTGGGCAAGGTGGCCTCGGGCGGCGAACTGTCGCGCATCAGCCTGGCGATCCAGACCGCGCTGTCGGGCGTGGCCGGCGTGCCAACGCTGATCTTCGACGAGGTCGACGTCGGCATCGGCGGCAGCGTGGCCGAAGCCGTGGGCCGCCGGCTGGCCAAGCTGGGCGAGACCCGCCAGGTGCTGGTCATCACGCACCTGCCGCAGGTGGCGGCGCGCGGTACGCAGCATCTGCGGGTGGCCAAGCAGGTGAACGGTCGTTTCGTCTCGTCCAATATCGCCGTCCTCGATGCGGACGCACGCGTGGAAGAGATCGCGCGCATGCTGGGGGGCCTCAAGATTACCGCCACCACCCGGCAGCATGCCGCGGAGATGCTCGCCGGGTGAGACGCGGGTTGGTGCTGTCCCTGCTGTGTCTGGCCTGGGCGGCTGCCCCGCCTGCGCAAGCCGAGACGATGCACGGCGTCGTCATCGTGGTCGTCGACGGCGATACCGTCCTGTTCAAACCTGATCATGCCCATACATCAGGGCGCACCTTCCTGAAAGTCCGCCTTGCCGACATCGATGCACCGGAAACGGACCAGCCTTATGGAGACGCAGCCACGCGCGAACTGGCGGCGCGCGTGCTGAATCGGCGGGTGGCGGTGACCGCGGTCGCGACCGACGTCTATGGCCGCACGATCGCACACATTCATGTGGCGGGACACGAGGTCGGAACGGAATTGGTGCAATCCGGTTTCGCCTGGGCCGCCACGCGTTCCCGGCGCGCTGCTGAACTGGCGAAGGCGCAGCGCCAGGCGCGCCTGGACCAGCGCGGGCTCTGGCAGGGCGCGGCGCCGGCGCCGCCGTGGGAGTGGCGGCGAACGCATCCCAAAAGAGATCACAACCGTTTCTAGACGCGGCGCACTATGCCGGTTGCCGCGGAAATAGCGGGCGAGTCTCTCTGTGGATTGCGCTCGGCATCAACCCTACGGTTTAGAAGCATATTAGCGAATAACGTTATAACTACCTGTCATAAAAGGATTTTTTAGGACCCGAACCGTCATCAGGCCACCTGTCCGGTTTTATAATCGGGCGCAGCCCTGCGTCAGACGGGGACCACAACGACAACTCAACCAGAGAGAGCGAGGAAGATGAAACTCATCACGAAGACGCTGTTCGCGTCCGTGCTGCTGGTGTTGGCCGTGCCGGTTCAGGCAGCGGGCGACCCCAAGGCCGGGCAACTCAAGACCTCAATGTGTGCCGGTTGTCATGGCATTCCCGGGTGGCGTACCGCTTATCCCTATGTGTACAGCGTCCCCATGCTCGGCGGGCAGCACGCGGAGTACATCGTGGCTGCGCTCAAGGCCTACAAGGGTGGCGAACGCAGCCATCCTGGCATGAAGAGCATCGCAAGCAGCCTGTCCGAACAGGACATGGAAGATCTCGCGGCCTATTACGAATCGTCGTACACCGGCCCGGCCAACTGAGGAGAGACACATGAAAACAACGCTGCTCATCCTCACCACCGCCGCGCTGGCCGCCTCGTTTCCGGCGCACGCCGCCGGCGACTACGAGGCCGGCAAGGCCAAATCCACCACCTGCGCTGCCTGCCATGGCCCGGACGGCAATAGCACCGTGACGAGCTTCCCCAAACTGGCCGGCCAGCACCGCGATTATCTCCTTCAGGCCCTGCACGAATACAAGATCGGCGTACGCAAGAACCCCATCATGGGTGGCCAGGTGCAAGCCCTGTCCGATACCGACATGCAGGATCTGGCCACGTACTTTTCCCAGCAGAAGGGGCTGACCCTGAAGTATTGATTTGGCGGTATGGACAGGAAAAGGGCGCTGCCATAGGCAGCGCCTTTCTATTTCTGATGGGCATCCGGAATTCGCCGCTGGCGGCCCGGCTTCGCAGGCGCCCGAAACGGTACTCGGCCGGTGTTTGAATGAAATACGCAGGACCATGCGGCCTGCCTCCGAAAAATCCTGATTTCCACAGCAGTGGCATGCCCATCTGCTATACATCGTTTATCCGCATAAACAGCGTAGCCACTGCATGGATGCCGCCATGACGACCATGGTGGTTTGTCCTCTTGTGCGGATAAGCCACGCTCCTGGACCCCTGTGGAGGCGTGTGCATCATTCGATAAGCGGAATACCCGAAGTGCATACAAGGAGGAACATCATGGATATCCAGTGGAAAGTGGCAGGCACGTACTTTGAAGCCTGCAATTGCGAGGCCGCCTGCCCGTGCGTGTTCACGAGCCCGCCGACCGATGGCGATTGCAAGGCGCTGATCGGCTGGCACATCGATCAGGGCATGTTCGCCGGGACCGCCCTCGACGGGCTCAACGCCGCACTGTTTGCCTACGCGCCGGGACATATGCTGGAAACCAAATGGAAAGTCGCCCTGTATGTCGATGAACGGGCCGATACGCAGCAGACGGACGCCCTCACCAAAATATTCTCCGGGGCGGCCGGGGGCCACCTTTCTGCGTTGACGCCGTTGATCGGCGAAGTCCTCGGGGTCAAGAGCGCCGCCATTGATTACCGTCTCGAAGGCAAGCAACGCAGCCTGACCATTCCGCAAGTAGCACAAATGGAAATCGAGGCGATGCCCGGCCAGGGTGGAGAGGATGTCACGCTCACTAGTATTCCGTTCACACCGGTGCCGGGTTACCCCACGGTGGCGTGCAGATCGAAGCGTCTGAGCTTCCACGATCATGGCTTCGATGTGGAGATTTCCAAGAAAAATGGGTTTTATTCTCCCTTCAGCTACCAAGCCTGATGGGCGATACGGGACCCGCGCCGCAAGCTTCGTAGCAGTTGCCAGCGTCGTCGGGATCACGGCGCTGGCATGGGGGTATCTCGCCTATCAGGCGTGGGCTATGGACCACATGGACGTGGTGGACATGGCGATGCCCAATGCCCGGGAATGGGGACCGTTTGACCTCGCGTTGGTGTTCACGATGTGGGTCGTCATGATGATCGGCATGATGGCGCCATCTGCCAGCCCAGTGCTCCTGCTGTTTGCGCGCATCCGGCATGAACGCCGTTCCCAGGTCTCATCAGGGATGATGAGCGGCCTGTTCCTGTTCGGTTACCTCCTCGCGTGGACGGCTTTCAGCGTGGCCGCGACACTGATTCAGTGGGGATTGCACAGTGTCATGCTGATTTCGCCTGCGATGGTCGGCACCAGCCCCCTGCTGGGCGGCGCGGTGCTGGTCGCCGCCGGCATCTACCAGTGGACACCGGCGAAGCACGCCTGCCTCAACCATTGCCGCTCTCCGCTCGGGTTTCTCCTGAACGAATGGCGCGACGGTGCACGGGGCGCTCTGGTCATGGGATGGCGGCATGGCCTCTATTGCACCGGCTGCTGCGGGCTGCTGATGCTAGTCCTGTTTGTCGTGGGGGTCATGAATCTGCTGTGGATCGCCCTGCTCGCCGCTTTCGTGCTGCTGGAAAAAAATCTGCCGCAGGGGCGAAGGCTCAGCCACGCCACGGGTCTGGCCCTGGTCGCGTGGGGAAGCTGGATGGCGCTCGGGATCCCGCGCTGACCGGGCGGAACAGCCCGGCTTCAATATGCTTCTGTTTTATTTCGCCCGGCTCGCCCTGAGTTCGGCCATCGCATCCTGCTGCAATTTCTGAAGTTTCGGGAGCGTCGTTGCCATGCGTGCCTGCATGGCCTGCATGGTGTTCTGCATCACGATGGGCATCTTTGCGATGACTGCCTGTCCTGGTTCAGACTTGTAGAAATCAAGCATTCCATTGACCTCCTTCTGCGTGAAGGACTGCATGTAGATGTCAACGAACATCGGCTCCAGCGTCTCCCATTTCATGTCCGTCCTGATCAGGGCGATCATCTGCGTGCGCATGCTGTCCATGATCTTCTGCTGATCGGTTGTAAGCGTCGGCTGGCCTGCGAGTGCCTGTTTCATGGAACGCTGCATCATGGTATCGACTTGCCCCATGGTGCTATCAACCAGCTTGCGGGACTGGGTGATGGCGAGCAGTTCCCTGACGGACGCTTCGCTGGCAGGCAGTTCCGCCGCGATGGCGGGGCTCATGACGACATAGGCAAGCAGGATGAGGTGGCGAAGTTTGATCATGTTTTTCCTCATGGGCGGGTTCGGCTGACTGGCGACATGCCCGGTTGGCTGGGAAACCGGGCAGGATATCCGGGTAATGATACTTAACGTTCGAGCGTGACAACGTGTGCCTGGATCTTGCTGTCGACAGGACCTGGCCCGAACCGTTCGGTGATCGCTGCGGCTGCAAGCTCGGTTGCCTCGCCCAGCCGGGTCTTGTCGCGCGCCTCGATTTCATTGCGCAGGGGGGTACCCTGGCAGTAGGCGAGCGCGGGGATGTGCGGGGACGCCGCCGCACTGCGCTGTGCGACGGTATGGACGTGCGGTGAGGTGACAACGCCACTGCTCCGGAGGTCGCGCTCGATGCGTGCGAGATCATGGTAGCCATGCGGCGTGCGCGCCATGAAGCGTGGGGGATCATTGGGAAAGAGGGATTCCAGGGCGGTCTCCACCGTATGGGCAAACTCGTTCTCCTCGATCCGGTCCCAGACGCTGAACAGCAGCACGCCACCCGGTCTGAGCACGCGGAATGCCTCGGAGAACGCCTTCGGCTTGTCGGGAAAGAACATGACCCCGAACTGGCACACCACTGCATCGAATTGCGCGTCCCCGAATGGCAGCTGCATGGCGTCTGCCTGGTGCCATTCCACCGGGCGGCTCGTACCGATCTTGGTGGCCATGTCCAGCATGGGACGGTTCAGGTCCGTGGCGACAATCGCGACGTCTTCCGACAGTGCGGATGTCAGTCGACGGGTCAGGACGCCCGTGCCGGCGGCAATTTCGAGTACACGGGAGAGGGGGCGTGAAGCCAGGCGGTTGGCAAGGTCATCGGCGTATGGCTGGAAGATCAGCGGGACGAGATATTCCTCATAGAGCCGGGGAATGGAGCCGGCAAAAAACGTGTCGGATTCAGGACTGCTCATCGCCGTCTCCTTTGCATTGCGTTGTGTGAAGTGACGTGAAACAAGGTGGCATTCCGATGGCGCCGGGTGGCGCTGGCCCAGGCCCGCCAGACAATGCCACTTCTGCCGCCTTCCAGTCAATTACGGGTTCCACTCCGAACCCCGCCTTGTCTGGCCCGGCATGCGAAGAACGTGGAATGCGACCTACAGTTCTGCCAGCGTTTTGATGTGTGCCGCCACGCTGCGTCCCAGGGAACTGAGGTCGTAGCCGCCTTCGAGCACCGAGACGATGCGCCGCCCGGCATGGCGTGCGGCCACGCCCATGACCTGCTCGGTGATCCAGACGTAATCCGCTTCCACCAGGCCGAATTGCGCCATGTCGTCCTCGCGGTGGCCGTCGAAGCCGGCGGAGAAAAACAGCATTTGCGGGCGGAAGGCCTCCAGCCGCGGCAGGATCAGGGTGATAAAGGCTTCGCGGTAAGTTGTGCCAGTGGTGCCGGCAGGCAAGGGCACGTTGACGATGTGCTCGCTAGCGGTGTCCGCGCCGCGGAAAGGATAGAAGGGGTGCTGAAAGGTGGAGCAGAGCATCACGCGCGGGTCGTCGCGGAAGATGTCCTCGGTGCCGTTGCCGTGGTGGACGTCGAAATCGACGATGGCGACGCGCTCCAGGCCGTGCTGTTCGAGCGCGTGCGCGGCGGCCACGGCGATGTTGTTGAAGATGCAGAATCCCATGGCCTGGTTGCGGGTGGCGTGGTGGCCGGGCGGACGGATGGCGACGAAGGCGTTGGCTTCCGCGCCCTGGGTCACCCGGTCGACTGCCATCACGGCGCCGCCGGCCGCGTGGCGCGCGGCCTCCAGGCTATACGGATTCATGCCGGTGTCGGGGTCGAGCATGCGTACGCCTTCGCTGGGCACGGCGGCGTCGACGGCATCGAGGTAGGTGGCGTCATGCACCCGCAGCAGCTGGCTGCGGTGAACGCACGGGGCTTCGTGATGGGCCAGGAAGTCGAACAGATGGGCGGCATGCAACCGGTCGTCGATGGCGCGCAGGCGTGCGGGGCTCTCCGGATGCCAGTCGCCCATGTTGTGCTGGAGGCATGACGGATGGGTGATGTAGGCGGTGTGCATGGCGCAGGCAAGGGAAGAAATAAATCAACTATACGCCCGGCATGATGGCGCGGCAGCAGGGGATGGCCTAGCATAGGCTGATTCCCGATCCGCTCGATTAGGCCGCAGCAATCCAGGCTGACCCAACCATGCCCCGACACTATCTGCACCCTCTGTTCAACGCCCGTTCGGTCGCGGTCTTTGGTGCCAGCGAACGCGAGGATTCGGTCGCCGGCACCCTGTTCCGCAACCTGCGCCAAGCCGGCTACAAGGGCGAGGTCTATCCGGTCAACCCGAAGTATGCAACGGTGTTCGGCGTGCGCTGCTACGCGTCGGCCGGCGAATTGCCGGCGGTGCCGGAGCTGGCCCTGATCGCCACGCCTGCGTCGACCGTGGTGTCGATCATGCAGGCATGCGGGCAGCATGGGATCCGCCATGCCATCGTGCTGTCCGCCGGATTCCGCGAAGTGGGCGAGCAGGGGATGGCGTTGGAGGATGCCCTGGTGGCGATTGCCCGGCAATACGGCATCCGCTTCATCGGCCCCAACTGCCTGGGTATCCAGCGGCCGTCCATCGGCCTGAATGCCACCTTCAGCCAGGGCGTCACCCAGGCCGGTGACCTTGCGCTGGTGTCGCAATCCGGCGCGCTGTGCACGGCCATGCTGGACTGGGCGGAAACCAACGGCATCGGGTTTTCCAGCGTGATTTCCACCGGCGCATCGGCCGATCTGGATTTCGGCGAGATTCTTGACTACCTCGCCGTCGACACGCAGACCAAGGGCATCCTGTTGTATATCGAGGGCATCCGCGATGCACGCCGCTTCATGAGTGCGCTGCGCGCAACCGCCCGCTTCAAGCCCATCGTCATGGTCAAGGTGGGGCGCCATGCGACGGGCGCCAAGGCGGTGATGTCGCATACCGGTGCCCTGGTGGGATCGGACGCGGTGTTCGATGCGCTGGTGCGACGTGCCGGCGTGGTGCGGGTCAATACCATCCTGCAGCTGTTCGCCTCGGCGCGGGCGTTGTCCACGCATATCCAGCCCACCGGCAACCGGCTTGCCATCGTCACCAACGGCGGCGGGCCCGGCGTCATGGCGACCGATCTTGCGGTGGACATGGGCGTGCGCATGGCCGAGCTGTCGCCCGAAACGATCGAAACGCTCAACGGCGTATTGCCGTCCAACTGGTCGCAGGACAACCCGCTCGACATCATTGGCGATGCCACCGCAGCGCGCTATCGCGCTGCGGTGGACGCCTGCCTTCGCGACGACAACGTCGACGGCGTGCTGGCCATGCTGACGCCGCAGGCGATGACGAGGCCGACCGAGGCGGCCCAGGCGGTGGTGGACGCGGCGAAGACTTCGAGCAAGCCGGTGTTGACCTGCTGGATGGGCGAGGCGCAAGTGATCGAAGGCCGGCGGCTGTTCAAGCAGGCGGGGATTCCCTATTTCACCACACCGGAGCCCGCGGTCGAGGTGTTCTCCTTCCTCTCGGCTTTCTACGAGAACCAGCGGCTATTGATGCAGACGCCGGGGCCGCTGTCGCATCAGGCCGAGCCGGACGTGGAGGGCGCGCGCCTGATCATCGAGAGCGCGCTGGCGCATGGCCGCCATCTGCTGAACGAAGTGGAATCGAAGGCGCTGTTGTCGGCGTTCCACATCCCGATCGCGCAGACCCTGATTGCGCGTGATCCCATGGAAGCGATGCTGCTGGCGCAACAGCTGGGCTTCCCGGTGGCGATGAAGATCAACTCGCCGGACATCACCCACAAGTCCGACGTCAATGGCGTACGGCTGGGCCTGTCCAGCGGCCAGGCGGTGCGTGCCGCCTTTGGCGAGATGCTGGCCGACATCAAACGCCTGCGACCTGACGCCACCCTCGACGGCATCGTCATCGAGCCGATGGCGGCGCGTCCGCATGCGCGCGAAGTCCTGCTGGGCATGACCTCGGACCCGGTGTTGGGTCCGGTGATCGTGTTCGGCGCCGGCGGCGTCGACGTCGAGGCCCTGCAGGACCGCGCCGTGACCTTGCCGCCGCTCAACCACTATCTGGCGCGCGACCTGATCCGGCGGACCCGCGTCGCGACCTTGCTGGGCCCGTTCCGCAATCGCCCGCCGATCGACATGGATGCACTGGAGAACGTCCTGCTGCGCTTGTCGGAAATGGTCTGCGAGCTGCCGTGGCTCGCGGAAATCGACATCAATCCCCTGCTGGTGGACGAACACGGCGCGCTGGCGCTGGATGCGCGCATTGTCATCGCGCCGCGCGTGCCGACCGCCGACCGCTACGGCCACATGGCGATTCATCCGTATCCCGCGCATCTGGTGACGCGCTGGCAGCTGCCGAGCGGCCACGACGTCGTCATTCGCCCGATCCGCCCGGAAGACGCCGAACTGACCCAGGGCTTCGTGAGGAGTCTGTCCGCGGAAACCAAGTACTTCCGCTTCATGGATTCGGTGAGCGAGCTTTCGCCGGTCGCGCTGGCGCGCCTGACCCAGATCGACTACACGCGCGAGATGGCGCTGCTGGCGCTGACCGGGGTCGACGGCAAGGAAGTGGAGCTGGGCGTGGCGCGCTACGCCATCAATCCTGATGGCGAGTCCTGCGAATTCGCCCTGGTGGTCAGCGATCCGTGGCAGAAGCAGGGCATCGGCCACAAGCTCATGGACGTGCTGATGGACGTTGCGCGCACCAAGGATCTGAAGGTGATGGAAGGCGAGGTACTGAAGACCAACGGCCCCATGCTGAAATTGGTGGAAGCGCTGGGGTTCCGGATCGAACCGCATCCCGAGGACGACACCGTGCGCAAGGTTTCACGCACGCTTTAGCGGGCAGGAAGGTTTGAGACAGGTCTCTGCCCGCACGACGTGCGGGCAGGGTCAATGGAGTACGCTGTGCTGCCGGGTGCAGACCTTGTTGCGTCCTGCTTCCTTTGCGGCATAGAGCGCCTGATCGGCGGTGCTGACCAGCGCGTCGATGTCCCCGGTGACGGATTCGCGTGTGGCTACCCCGATGCTGACGGTCAGCGTTTTTTCCGCGTTTCCGACGGTGATCCGCTTGGCGCTCAGGTTCGCACGCAGGCGTTCGGCCGACTGCAGCGCGGCGTTGAGATCGGTGTTGGGACAAATAACCAGGAATTCCTCGCCGCCGATACGGCAGACACTGTCCTCGCGACGCGCCGAGGCACGCAGGATGGCTGCAGCTTCGCGCAATACCCGGTCCCCGGCAGCATGGCCATAGGTGTCGTTGATATGCTTGAAATGATCGATATCGACCACCATCACGGCAATCGGCTGGCCTGAGCGAGAAGCGGCACTCCAGGCCTGTTCGAGCTGGTCCATGGCCGAGCGGCGGTTCGGCAGCCCGGTCAGCAGGTCGGTGAGCGCTGCGTTGGCCAGTCGGCGGTTGGCCACCGCCAGTTCGGCTGCGATCTGGCGCAGTTGCGCACGATCCTTTTCCCAAGCGGTTTGCAGATGGATCATGCGCTGTGCGGCCCGCAGGCGGGTATGCAGGCCCTTGGAACTGAGGTTGCTAGGTAGATAGCCGTCAGCATCGGCTTCATAGGCGCGGTTCAGCTGTTCTTCGCCGTGCTCGTCGGACGTCATCAGAATATGCATGCGTCGACCTTCATCGGTGGCCCGCAGGGCCTGGCACAATTCCAGGCCATCGAGCAGGGGTAGCTCGTAATGCGCGATGATGACATGGGGCAGCACTTCCATCGCCAGGGCAAGCGCAGCGTTCCCGTTCTCGGCCGGGTAGACCGTATGCTCGCTGTTCTCGACCAGCAAGGTCATGATGTGGCGACGGCGGGTGGCATCGCGGTCCGCCACCACGATGCGCAATGGCATTTCGATATCCGCCATGTCGCCATCATGGGCCTGGCCTTCGGCTTCGTGGTGGCCGTGGCAGATCTCGGCAAACGACGGCAGCGCGACAGCCGGGATCTTCAGCATCTCGCTCCATTCCCGCCAGTGATGGATGACGTCGTCGACAAAGCTGCCGGCCGTTTCCGGGGAAATGTCGAGCGCAACGGCCTTCGCCATCCAGTCCTTCAGCAGGTCGGGCCGTGCGCCGGCATCGATCTGTCCAAGGTCGGCCAGCTGGTGCGACAGGCGCAGCATCAGCACCAGGCTGTTGGCGCGCGAATCATGGGGGAAGCCTGAATGGTCCGGCTCTTCGTAATGGGTAAGCGGCTCGGTGAAGGTTCTGGGCATGCCCCAGTCGGCCATCATGACGGTACCCATTTCGACATGGTCGGTTTCCAGGCGGGACCGTTCAAGGGCGATGAGCGCTTGCGCGGGGTCGGACCGTCGTGCCAGCAGGACCGTGTTGTATTCGTCGGGATAGGCCGTCGCCAGCGCCAGCTTCCCTACCTGCGCCAGCAGGCCACAGACGAACAGTTCGTCCGCGGCGGCCACATGCACTCGCGTCCCGAGGGCCTGCATGCACAGCGCCATCAGCAGGGAATGCGACCAGTATCCCTTGTAGTCGAATGCCTCGCAGGCGCCGTCGCGGTACTGGTCGACCAGCGAAAAACCCAATGCCAGATGGCGCACCGTCGCCATGCCCTGGCGGACGACGGCTTCCTGAATCGAGACAACCGGTCGTGCAACGTGCGAAGCGGTATTGGCCAGTTTGATCAGTCGCCCGGACAATGCGGGGTCGGTCTGCACGACGCGTGCAATTTCACCCAGTGTCGCATTCTCGCGTCTGGATAACTCAAGTATCGCCAGTGCGACCCCGCGAGGAGAGGGCAGTTGGCCGCTGAGTTTCAGTTGTTCAGCCTGTGTCATCGTTTATTAGTGGCGAAGCAAACGTTAGTGGCGGCCCCTCACAGGGCGGCCCCGAATCAAAACGGTCGAGTCAGAACCGATGCAAGTGGGGAGCTTTTTCCCGGCGGTGTCAGACTGTCAACAGTGATAACGACAGGATTTCGACAAAATGAAGGCTGCTTTCGCGGATTTGATATCGGCGGCTGGCGCCTGCTACGCGTCGCCGAGCTTGCGGTCCAGGCAGTGGAGGTAGGCCGCCGAATCGAACGCCGTCTGATGGCGCTGCACCTGCCAGATCATTTCCCCAAGGCAGTCCATGACGTCATGCTGCGCGTCCATGGCGTTGCCATATTGCTTGAGCAGCCGCCGGTAGCGTTCGAGGATGCCGGGCGGCTGGTCGACCGACACTTGCTCGGCGATTGCCAGGTGCATGGAAAGATGTAGAAAAGGGTTGATCTCGCCGGATTCCGGCAAGTAGTCCCGCTCCCGGTAACGATCGGGCTGGTCGAGCAGGGCATGGTATTCGGGATGCGCCAGTACGGCATCGAGCGCCGGCTGTTCCGCCCCCGCCAGCGGCTGTCCGGCCCGGTACTTCGCCCATACATCGAAGAAGAACTGGCGGACCTGGTCGCGGCTGGGATTGAACATCAGCCGCGGCGTGCCCGGAGCGGAGCCGGCGCAACCAGCTTGCCCTTGAATTCGCACAGATCCGCGATGATGCATTCGCCGCATTTCGGCTTGCGTGCCTGGCACACGTAGCGCCCGTGCAGGATCAGCCAGTGGTGGGCGTCGATGCGGAATTCCGCGGGGATGGTCTTGAGCAGTTTCTTTTCCACTTCCAGCACCGTCTTGCCGGGGGCCAGCCCGGTACGGTTGGCGACGCGGAAGATGTGGGTGTCGACCGCCATCGTCGGCTGGCCGAACGCCGTGTTGAGAATCACATTCGCCGTCTTGCGCCCCACGCCGGGCAGCGCCTCAAGGGCTGCGCGTTCGGCCGGCACCTGGCTGCCGTGCAGCTCGACCAGCATTCGGCAGGCGGCGATGAGGTGCCGGGCCTTGCTTTTGTAGAGTCCGATGGTCTTGATGTAGTCAGCGAGGCCGGCCTCGCCCAGCGCGACAATCGCCTCGGGGGTATGGGCCACATGAAACAGCCTGCGCGTCGCCAGGTTCACCCCTTTGTCGGTCGCCTGGGCCGACAGGACTACGGCCACCAGCAATTCGAACGGCGTGGTGTATTCGAGTTCGGTGGTGGGATGGGGGTTGGCCGCGCGCAGGCGGCTGAAGATTTCGTGGCGTTTGGCGGCGTTCATCGGGGTTGGATCACTGGTCTTCCACGCGTTTCCTCAGGGCCTGTTTTTCGGCTTGTCGCCGGGCGCGAGGCGTTTTGTCGTGCTTGCCGGCCTTGCGGGCAATGGCCAGCGCAACAAAGGGGTTGCGCGGTTTAGGGACGCGCCTTTTCAGCGGCGGCTTCATGCCGCCATCGGCACGGCGGCACGGACGCGCTGGACGGCACGTGCCTTGTTCCAGTTGTTGGCTGCGATCAGCAGTCCCAGAGCGATGAAGGCGCCGGGGGGCAGGATCGCAAGCAGAAAACCCTGATAGTGGGGCAGGATATGCAGCACCCATCCCTTGGCAGCCTGACCGAACACCATATCGATGCCGGAGAGCAGCGTACCCTTGCCGGCGAGCTCGCGAATCGCACCCAGCACGATCAGCACCAGCGTGAGGCCCAGGCCCATGGAAATGGCGTCGATCACGCTGTGCAGCGGGTGATTCTTGGCGGCAAACGCGTCAGCACGTGCCAGCACAATGCAGTTGGTGGTGATGAGCGGAATGAAAATCCCCAGCACCAGATAAAGCGGATGCACGAAGGCGTTCATCGCCAGGTCGATCACCGTGACCAGTGCCGCGATGATGAGGACGAACACCGGGATGCGGATTTCATTCGGTACGAAATGACGGACGCTCGACACCGCGCCGCTGGATGCCGCCATCACCATCGTCGTAGCCAGTCCCAGCGACAGTGCATTGACCACGTTGTTGCTGATCGCCAGCAGCGGGCACAGCCCGAGCAGTTGCACGAGCCCGGTGTTCTGCTTGATAAGCCCGTTGTGGAACAGGCTGCGGAATTCGCTCATCGTCATCATGCTTTCTTCTCCTTCGCGGCGGGTGGAGCGGCAAAAGCCGCACGGTGCCGCGCAAAATAATCGAGCGCGCTCTTGACGGCCTTGACCACGGCGCGCGGGGTGATGGTGGCGCCGGCGCGCGCATCAAACGTCCCCCCATCCTTGGCGACTTTCCAGCGCTTGGACTCGGGATCGGTCAGCGACTTGCCTGAAAACTGGTCGATCCAGGCGCTTTTGGCGCGGTCGATGTAGTCGCCGAGACCGGGCGTCTCATGGTGAGCGGTGACGCGCACTCCGATCACCTTGCCGTCGATGTCGATGCCGATCAGCAGGGCGATATCGCCAGCATAGCCGTCCGGCGCGACAGCTTCCAGCACCACTGCAGTGGCCTGTCCGCCACGGCGGGCGATCCACAGGGCGGAAGGCTGGCGCGTGCCAAGGAGATCGTCCGGCGGCAGGTCCTGCCGGCTGGCCAGCAGGTCATTGTCGTAGGACGAAGCGGGCAGCACCTGGTTGATGAGTGCGAGTTTCTCGGCCTGCTGGCTGCGGGTGATGACGGGTTCGGTCCGGTCGTGGGTGAATGCCAGCATTGCCGTACCGACGAGCGCAAACAGCAACAGGACGGTTCCTGCGCGGAACGCGTTGCGGGTGGCAGCCGTCATGCTCACGCGCGCGGTTCCTTCTCGGCGCCGCCATAGATGCGCGGCTGGGTGTACTGGTCGATCAGCGGCACGCACAGGTTCATCAGCAGGATGGCGAAGGCCACGCCGTCCGGGAAGCCGCCCCAGGTGCGGATGGCCATGGTGAGAAACCCGGCGCCCAGGCCGAAGATCAGCTTGCCGCGCGGCGTGGTCGCGCCCGACACCGGGTCGGTGGCGATGAAGAAGGCGCCCAGCATGACCGACGGCGCGAACAGGTGAAACCAGGGTGGACCGAACCGGCCGGCGTCGAAGAAGTTCAGAAAGCCAGCCGTGAGCCAGATGCCGGCCAGAAAGGCCAGCGGCACCTGCCAGCTGATGATGCGCAAGGCCCACAACAGCAGGCCGCCCAGCAGGAACGCGCCCGCCAGCCACTCGAAGCCGACACCGCCGTAATGCCCGAAAATCGGGTGCGTCATCACTTCGTCGACCGTCAGTTGCTGCAGCAGGCCGGTTCGCAACGCATCTAGCGGGGTGGCCATGGTGACAGCATCCAGCGTGGCCCGGGGCATGTCGCCGCCGAAAATGACCGTTGCGCTTTGCGCCAGCGTGAGGTGCACCGAAGTCAGTTCGTTCGGGCCGGCCCAGTGCGTCATCTGTACCGGGAAGGACACGATCAGCACGGCGTAGCCGACCATGGCCGGGTTGAAGATGTTCTGGCCCAACCCGCCGTAGAGATGCTTGGCCACCACGATGGCGAATAGCGTGCCAGTGACGATCAGCCACCATGGCGCCAGCGAAGGCAGCGACAGCGCCAGCAGCCAGGCGGTGACGATGGCGCTCAAATCGGCGAGGAAGGGTTTGACCGCATAGCCGCGCGCCTTCAGTATCGCTGCCTCGGCAGCCAGCGCCGTGACGGTGGCGAGCGACAGCGTGACGAGGATGCCCGGCCCGAACAGCCAGACGTAGGTTGCGATGCCGGGCAGCAGGGCCGCCAACACCCAGGCCATGACTTGGGTGACGCTGGTGCGGTCAAGAATGAATGGAGAGGGCATCAGGGTTTTTTCTCTTCGGATTCCAGCGGTTTACGCGCCAGTTCGCGGATTTTAGTCCGACGTGCCTCGATCTCCTCGATCTGATGCAACTGCTCGGAGGTCAGTTGATCGACGTTCTTGGGCGCGGCGTCGGATTTTTTTGCCTGCGCGCGTGCCAGCGCGGCGGCGATCAACGCTTTCTTGGCGTCGGCATCGCTGACCGCAGCGCCTTCGGCGGCCGGGGCGGCGGCGAGTTCGGCGCGCTGTGCCTGATCCAGCGCGGCTTGCGCGCGCGCGGCCTGGGCCTTGGCGGCGAGCTTCTCGGCCTTTTCCTTCTTCTCGCGCTCCTGCCGGAACTGACGGAATTCGTGGCGCTCGCGTGCCAGATCGGCGGCGCGCTTGTCCTTCTCGCGTGCCCAGATCTCGCTCTTGGCGTAGCGATAGAAATCGACCAGCGGAATATGGCTGGGGCAGACGTAGCTGCAGCAGCCGCATTCGATGCAGTCGAACAGGTGGTATTCCTGTGCCCGGCCGAAGTCGCCCGCCTTGGCGAAACGAAACAGTTCCTGCGGCTGCAGCTCGGCCGGGCAGGCGTCGGCGCAGCGGGTGCAGCGGATGCACGGCAAGGCCTTGGGCAGGGGCGGGAACAGTTCCGCGGATTTGACCAGGATGCAGTTGGTGGCCTTGACCACCGGCACGTCGAGATTCGGCATCGGCACGCCCATCATGGGCCCGCCCATCAGCACCCCCGTGGTGCCGTCGCGGTCGCCTGCCAGCGTGATCAGGGTGTGCATCGGGGTGCCGATCAGCACCTCGAAGTTCTGCGGGCGCAATACGTGGCCGGTGACGGTGACCAGCCGCGTGATCAGCGGTTCGCCATGGTGGATCGCACGCGCCAGCGCATAGCTGGTGCCGACATTGAAGACCTGGATGCCGATGTCGGTGGAGAGCTTGCCGGACGGGACCTGCCTGCCGGTGAGCGTCTCGATCATCTGCTTGGCGCCGCCGCCCGGGTAGCGCGCCGGCACCTTCACTACCTCGACCGGAAAATCCATCCCGGCTGTGGCTGTCTGCATTGCAGCGATGGCCTCGGGTTTGTTGTCTTCGATGCCGACGAGTATTTCGGTGCTGCCCAGCAGATGGCGCATGATCGCCACGCCCTGCAGGATTTCGTCGGCGTGGTGGCGCATCAGCATGTCGTCGCAGGTGATCCACGGCTCGCATTCGCCGCCGTTGATGATGAGCGTGGAGCAGGCGTGAGACGCGCCGGGATCGAGCTTGACCGCGCTGGGGAAGACCGCGCCGCCGAGACCGGCCAGTCCCAGGTCGCGCAACTGCATGCGCAGTTGAGAGGGCTCCATCGCCTGGTAGTCGAGCGGAGCATGCGCCACCCATTCGTCGCGACCGTCGGTTTCGATCGTGATGCACAGATCGGGCAGGCCGGAGATATGCGGGACCGGTTGCAGGTCGATGGCCGTGACCGTGCCCGAACTGGAGGCATGGACGGCCGTCGAGATATAGCCGTCGGCGGCTGCGATCATCTGGCCCTTCAGGACCCGTTCGCCGATCTCGACCACCGGCTTGGCCGGATTGCCGATGTGCTGGCGCAAGGGGATGACCAGTTTCTTCGGCAGCGGTGCGGCATGAATCGGGCGCGAAGTGGATTCTGCCTTGTGCTCGGGGGGATGCACGCCGCCCTTGAACTTGAACAGTTCGCGGCTCATGCACCCTCCGTTTCGGCAATCTTCTTCATCATCACTACCGGATGCTTCCATTTCCAGTGGGGCAGGTCTTCGGCGATCGGCACCATCGAGATGCAGTCGACCGGACAGGGCGGCAGGCACAGTTCGCAGCCGGTGCATTCGGCGGCGATGATGGTGTGCATCTGCTTGGCCGCGCCGGAGATGGCGTCGACCGGACAGGCCTGGATGCACAGGGTGCAGCCGATGCAGGTTTGTTCGTCGATGAAGGCGACCGACTTCGGTTTGGGCGTGCCGTGGGCTTCGTCGAGCGGCTTGGGTTCCACGCCCAGCAGTTCGGCGAGTTTCTTGACACCTTCCTCACCGCCCGGCGGGCACTGATTGATGTCGGCCTCGCCCTTGGCGATCGCCTCGGCATAGGGACGGCAACCGGGGAAGCCGCACTGCCCGCACTGCGTCTGCGGCAGGATGGCGTCGATCTTTTCCGCCAGCGGGTTGCCTTCCACCTTGAAGCGGATGGCCGACCAGCCGAGTACCAGGCCGATCGCCACGGCCAGCAGAACCATCACCCCGATTGCGGCCAGCATTATTTGACCAGGCCCGAGAAACCCATGAAGGCAAGCGACATCAGCCCCGCGGTGATCATCGCGATGCTGGTGCCTTTGAACGGAGAGGGAACGTCGCAGGTCTCGATCCGTTCGCGGATGCCGGCAAACAGGATCAGCACCAGGGTGAAGCCGATCGCGCCGCCGGCGCCGAAGAACAGCGATTCGACGAAATTGTGCTGCGCCTGCACGTTGAGCAGGGGAATGCCCAGCACCGCGCAGTTGGTGGTGATCAGCGGCAGATAGATCCCCAGCACTTGGTACAGCACCGGGCTGCTCTTGTGGATGAACATCTCGGTGAACTGCACGATTCCGGCGATCACCACGATGAAGGACAGGGTGCGCAGATAGAACAATTCGGGGCCGAGCAGGTATTCGTTGACCAGATAGCTGGCGCCGGAGGCCAGCGTCAGCACGAAAGTCGTCGCCAGCCCCATGCCGATTGCCGTTTCCAGTTTCTTCGAGACGCCCATGAAGGGGCACAGGCCGAGAATCTTGGCCATCACGATGTTGTTCACGAACACCGTGGAAATGAGAATGAGGATGTAGGTTTCCAAAGCAGGCAGCCTGACGCAATGCCGCATTATCCGCCGCGGAAGGCGGGGGATTCAAGCCTGATATTGCAGATTGTACGGAAGGGAGGGCAAACCTTCGGCCGTCGATGCAGCACAACCGCCAGACGCGGCCCGACCCGTCCAGGCGTTTTGCGCCCCAGACGGGTCGGGCCGCGCCTGCCGCTGGCAGGCTTTTGCATCGGCCGGGTCAGGGTTTGGACGCTTGTGCCACGCCGGAGATACGCGCGGCAGGCTGGACGCGCTTGCCGCCTCTCAGCAACCGCACCGCAAACAGGGTCAGGAAGAGCACGCCAACCGAGAATACGACGTCACCCGGTACGCGCAGCCAGACGAAGGTTTCCATCAGCGTCGAATGCACCACTTCCGGGGAGCGGGCAAACCAGACGCCGTGGCTGACGCTGGCCCATGCCTGGTAGAGGCCGGCCGGTACCAGCGACATGAATACCATCATGGCGAGGCCGATGTTGAGCGACCAGAACATGGGTTTCAGCAGCCTGTCCGACCAGGCATGGCGATCACTCAGGCCGCGCAGGCAGAATAGCAGCAGGCCGATCCCCAGCATGCCGTATACGCCGAACAGGGCGGCATGGCCGTGGGCTGCCGTCATGTTCATGCCCTGCATGTAGTACAGCGCGATGGGCGTGTTGATGGAAAAGCCCAGCAGGCCGGCGCCGACCACATTCCAGAATCCCACCGCAATGAAGCTCAGGATCGCCCATTTGTACGACTGGACCCAGGGTGCGGATTGCGAACGCTTGTAGTTGCGGTAGGCCTCGGCCCCGATCATGGCGAGCGGGACCACTTCCAGTGCCGAGAACATGGCGCCGATGGCGATCACGTGGGTCGGCGTGCCGGTGAAATACAAGTGGTGCAGCGTGCCCAGGATGCCGCCGAACAGGAACACGATGGTCTCCAGCACGATCGCGCTGTTGGCGGTCGCGGCACGGATCAGGCCCAGGCGCGTGAACAGCAGGGCGATGACGGCGGTGGCGAACACTTCAAAGAAGCCCTCGACCCACAGGTGGACCAGCCACCAGCGCCAGTACTCGATCATCGAATAATGGGTGTGCGGGCCCCAGGTCAGCGAGGTGGCATAGAAGCCGCCGATGCAAAGCGCAGCCAGGAACACCATCGCGATCAGACCACGGCTTTCGGACGGTTTTTTCAGCGCCGGCCAGAGGCCGCGGCCGAGCAGGGTGGCCCAGAACAGCAAGCCGATGAACAGCAGGATTTGCCATACCCGGCCCATGCTGGTGAACTCCAGGCCCTGGTTGCCGATCCAGAAGCTGAATGTGGTTCCGAGGTGTTGCAGTGTGCCGAGCCAGCCGGTGACGGTGGAACCGACCACGATGAACAAGAGGGCATAGAAGAGCACATCCACGCCCAGTTTCTGGAACCGGGGCTCATGCCCGGAGATGGCGGGCGCGATATACAGGCCGGTGGCCAGCCAGGCAGTAGCAATCCAAAGGACCGCAAACTGGGTATGGATGGTCCTGCTGACCGTGAAGGGCAGGATCTCGCCCAGCGGGATGCCGAAGAAGCTGTTGCCTTCCACCGCGTAGTGCGCGGTGAGGATGCCCATGCCCACCTGCGCCAGGATGAGACCGATCACCACGAAGAAATACTTCTTGGTGGCCTTCATCGAGGGCGTGGGCTTGAGATCGAACAGCGGGTCGGACTTGGGCGGGACCGGGTCGTCTTCTTCCTTGTGGCGGCTGTGGAAGAAAATCATGCCGGCGATAGCCGCAATCATGAGGATCACGCTGGCGATCGACCAGATGCCGATGGTCGCGGTGGGCGTATTGCCGACCAGCGGCTCGTGCGGCCAGTTGCTGGTATAGCTCAGGTCGGTTTCGCCCGGCCGGTCGGTGGTGGCGGCCCAGGCGGTCCAGAAGAAAAAGGCGGTCAATGCCTGGCGGTCGGCCGGGTCGCGCAGCGAATCGGTCGCCATGGCGTATTGGGTCCGCAGGGTGTCGAGCGTACTCTCATGACCGAACAGGCCGCGATAGTGCGATGCCACCTGGCGTATCGCGGCAGCCCGGTCGTCGGACACCGTGAGCGTGGCGTCGGCACTGCTGTATGCGTTGTGCCGCATTTCGACTTTCAGCAGACTGTTCACCTGACCCTGCTGACCCACGTTCAATTGCGCGAAGGGCATCCCGTAATCGCGTTGCGCCCATATTTCGCGCAGCGCCAGCGCTTCGCGATGCAGCCAGTCGGCCGACCAGTCCGGAGCGAGGTAACTGCCGTGGCCCCAGACGGTGCCCATCTGCTGGCCTCCAGCCGACAGCCAGGCCTGCTGGCCCTGCTGAATCTGATCGGCGGTGAAGATCAGGTCGCCTCTGGCGCTGACGACTTTTTGCGGAATGGGTGGAGCCTTGAGGTAGATTTCCGTACCGACCCAGCCGAGGGCGGCGAAGGACAGTACACAGATGACGGCCAGCCAGGTCCAGAGCTTGCGTGTGGCGTTCATGGCGAATTTCCTTTCTTAGCGAAGGGGCTGCAAAAAAACAGATTATTAAAGATGCATATTACATACATGATTAAAGTATGCAAATAAAAATATCTTCAGATCGATTTGTTATGATGCATTCATACAACACTGGGCGATTTTCTGGTCGCCATGTCATGAACATGTATGATTGGTGCATGTTTTATTGCGGACGAGCCGGTCAATAGCGGGTTGATTTATTACAGGATGCTGCTGCCATGAGACTGACTGCCTACACCGACTACGCGCTGCGCACGCTGATGTATCTCGCCAGCCACCGCGACCGGCTGGTGACGATTTCCGAAATTGCCGACATACACGGGATTTCGAAGAATCATCTGATGAAGGTGGTGTATCAGCTTGGGCTGACCGGCATGGTCGAGACGGTGCGTGGCCGCAATGGGGGCTTGCGCCTGAATCGCGAACCGGCCGATATCAACATCGGGGAGGTGGTGCGCAATACCGAAACCGATTTCAACATGGCCGAGTGCTTCGACCCATCCGGCAACCAATGCCTGTATTCACCCGCGTGCGCGCTCAAAGACGTACTGCAATCGGCGACGGCCGCCTATCTGGACAAGCTGGACAAGGTGACGCTGGCGTCATTGACCAGGCGTCGCCCCGACAAGAAAACGCAGGCTACGATACAGGTGCATCCCCGTGCCAGGAAAGTCCGGGCGGCGGGCTAAGGGCCTGGCTCAGTTGGAGGTGTTGGCGATTCCGGGCGTGCTGCTGGCCCAGAAATCGTAGCCTTTGCTCAGGAACTCGCCCCACGGCAGGTAATGCGAGCCGTCACACGAGAAGGTGAGGCCGACCATGCCGTTGAAAATATTAAGCGAACCGGCACGCAGGTAGAACGTTTCGTCCATGAAACGCAACGCGCGCAGGGTGTCCAGAACCGGGCGTATCCTGTCCTTGGGCACCACCGCGTCGTCCGGATAAGGGCGGCGCGGATAGCTGAGACAGGTGTCGGGGTCGGTCAGCGCATCGATATCCAGCAGACGGTAGCGATAGGGGTCGTCGACCAGCCAGACTGTGGCGCGGCTGCTGGAGAAATGCAGCTTGCCGTGGAACACGCCGCGGTCGGTCATCAGTTCTTCCATCACGCCCAGCACGGTATCGAGGTTCAGGTCCAACTGGCTGTCGCTGCGGGTCTGATGGAATACCGCGCCGCGGATCGCCGGGTCACCCTTGATCTGCCGCCAGGCGGTGGGTTCGTTGTAGAGCTTGGCGGTGATCGGCAGGTCGCGCAGGTCGAAATCGGCTCCGACGAAACCGAGTACCTGTCCGTCGTCGTCGCGCACGATCTGGATCGCGGTCAGCGACGGCCGCCTGGCCCGCAGGCTGATGTAGGCCTGCGACAGCAGGAAACCCTGGTTCGGCACGGCTTCGTTCATGTAGGGACGATCGGAGCGGTCGCGCCCGTAGTCCGTCTCGATCAGGCCGGCATGGCTGATGTTGTCGCTGAGCTGCAGGGCGTGGGTGTCCAGCGCATACATGTACTTGCAGGCAGGCAGCCCGTTCAGGGCGTGCGTCAACGCGGCGTTGAGGCCGGCCCGGCTGGGCCAGGCCCGGCTGCATGCCTGTGCCGCCAGCGCCAGCGGTTCGCGCAGAAGGTTGGCGAGGGCGTTGCGTTGCTGGGCGACGCTTTCGGCAAGCGTGGATGGAGTGGACAGGGGCGACCGGTCCGGGATGACGATGTGCATTGCGTGTGTAGCCTATGAGTGCGAGTGTCCCTGCAGGGACGGGGAGCGCAGCGAGATCACCGGCCAGTTCCTGGCTTCGGCGTGCGCGCGCAGCGTGGAGTCGGGGTCGACGGCAACAGGATGCCGGACTTTTTCCAGCAGCGGCAGGTCGTTGAGCGAGTCGCTGTAGAACCAGCTGGTACTGAGGCAGTCCAGCCGCGTGCCGCGCGCTTCGAGGAACTGCTCGAGACGGACGACCTTGCCTTCGCGGAAACATGGCGTGCCGGCGACTTCGCCGGTGAAACGGCCGTCGATTTCCTCGGGGTCGGTGGCGATCAGGTGCGGGATGCCGAACTCCTTCGCGATCGGCCCGGTGACGAAGCTGTTGGTGGCGGTGATGACGGCGACCAGGTCCGCGCTATCCAGATGCTTGTTGACCAGGTCGCGTGCGGCTTGGGTGATCATCGGCTTGATGCGGGTCTCCATGTATTCGGCGTGCCAGGCGTCAAGCTGTTCGCGCGTGTGGGTGGCGAGCGGACGCAGGGCGAACGCTAGGAAGGCGTAGATGTCGAGCCGGCCGGCCTTGTAGTCCTCGTAGAAGGCGCGGTTCTTGGCTTCGTAGTGCGGGCCGTCGACCACGCCTTTGGCGATGAGGAATTGCCCCCATTCATAGTCGGAATCGCCGGCGAGCAGGGTGTTGTCGAGATCGAACAGGACGAGATTCATCGGATATACGTTAGCAGGTTCAAATGACAGGAATTCAGGCGCGCGGGGCCTGGCCGCGGTCGAGCCAGAATTCGCGCAGTTCGTAGGCGCCCCAGATGGCGAGGGCGACGTGGTCTTCGCGGCGGATGGCCCGCTCTTCCGGGCTGAGTTCGTCGAGCGGTGCGGCCAGCACGTAGAACGGGTCGAGCACCTCGTCGACGAAGGCTTCGTCCTTGCTGTCCACCGGTAAGTTCCAGTCGGCTTCCCAGTGTTCCACGACCAGCAGAAAACCGGCAGCCCACAACTGGGCATAGGGGGGGATGCCGGCCGCCTTCAAGCGTCCGGCTTCGGCGGGCGGCAGTTCGGCCAGCAGTCCGTTCCAGTCCATGATCAGCGGCGACAGCGCCCTGGGGTCGGTGAGGTCTTCGATCGGGGCGGCGAGCGCACGGGCGATCTCGTTGCGGCGGCGCTCGAACAGCGCCAGGAATCGCGCCGCGTCGGCTTCGTCCTCGAATATCGCATCGAGGCCGTCGTCGCGATCGAACAGTACCGGGAAATATTCTTCGGGCGGAATGGCGCGCGGGCTAGAGGCCAGTGCCGTGACGAAGCCGTCCAGGCCTTCGAGCGAGACCGGGACGTCGGTGCGCTCGTCGATGAGGTCGACCAAGTCGGCCAGCGTATCGATCTCGTCGTCGCTGAGTGGGGCGTGGGGGGATTTGGGTGCGGGCATGGCTGGGCTTCTAAATAAGGATGCGGACCGCGCATCGCGTAAAATCGGCACATGAATTTTACCGTGCTGGGCCAGTCCGCATCACTGTTGCCCGAATCCTTTTATCTGGCCGGCTGGCTGGGTTTGGCTTTTCTGGCCTGGCGCTGGATGGTGTCGGGTGACTGGCGCAGGCTGGCCGAGCCATCAAGACTGAACCTGTTCCTCGGCGCCACGGTGGCCGTGCTGGCCTTGTGGCAGATCCGCACAGGCGTCAAACCCGGGCTGGCATTCCATCTGTACGGACTGGCGGCGTTGACGCTGATGTTCGGCTTCTGGCGCGCCACGTTCTCGGGCGTGCTGGTCCTGCTGGCGAACGCGGCATTCGGGCATGGCAGTTGGGAGGCATTGGGTGCGGATGCGCTGTTGATGGCGGTGCTGCCAGCGGCCGTGAGCTGGAACGTCTATCGTTTCGTCGAGCGCCGTTTGCCGAATCACTTCTTCATCTACGTGCTGGGCAATGGTTTCTTCGGCGCCGCGCTTTCGGTGGCGGCGATCGGCGTGACGACCACGGCGCTGATGGCGTTGTCCGGGGTGTACCCGCTCGATTATCTGCTTGCCCAATACACGCCGTATGCCACGGTATTGATCAGCTGGGCGGAGGCTTTTTCGACCGGCATGGCGGTGACGATGATGGCGGTCTATCGCCCTGCCTGGCTGGAAACCTTCGATGACGCCAAATACATCCAGAACAAGTAGTCCCTTGCTTATCAGCTATCCCGACCTGCCGGTCAGCCAGCGCCGCGACGACATTCTCGCCGCGCTGCAGAAAAACCGCGTGCTGATCCTGTGCGGCGAGACCGGCTCGGGCAAGACCACGCAGATACCCAAGATGTGCCTGGAAGCCCGGCTTGAATCGGGGACAACGCGCTCCGGCAAGCTGATCGGCTGCACCCAGCCGCGTCGCATCGCCGCGCGCTCGGTGGCGGCGCGTATCGCGCAGGAACTGGGCAGCGAGCTTGGCGGCCGGGTCGGCTACAAGGTTCGCTTCACCGACACCGTGCGCCACGACACTGCGATCAAGGTGATGACCGACGGCATCCTCTTGGCCGAGAGCCAGGGCGATCCGCTCTTGAGCCGCTACGACACGATCATCATCGACGAGGCGCACGAGCGCAGCCTCAACATCGATTTCCTGCTCGGCTACCTGAAGACGCTGGTGGAGAAGCGTGCCGACCTGCGCGTGGTCATCACCTCGGCGACGATCGACGCCGAGCGCTTCTCCAAACACTTCAACGATGCGCCGGTGATCGAGGTATCGGGGCGCACCTACCCGGTGGAAATCCGCTGGTGGCCGATCGAGCGCGAGGAGCCGGCAACGCCGGCCAAGGTCGAACGCGAAAAGAAAGACAAGGACGCACCCGACCAGATCGCAGCGATACTCGACGCCACCGATGAGCTCGCGCGGGTCGGCCCCGGCGACATCCTGGTGTTCCTGCCAGGCGAGCGCGAGATCCGCGACACCGCCGAGGCGCTGCGCAAGCACCATCCGCCCGGTACCGAAATCCTGCCGCTGTTTTCCCGCCTGTCAGTGGCCGAGCAGGACGCAATCTTCAAGCCCACCAGCGCGCTGCGCCGCATCGTGCTGGCCACCAACGTGGCCGAAACCTCGCTCACCGTTCCGGGCATCCGCTACGTGATCGATCCCGGCACCGCGCGGGTGAAGCGCTATTCGGCACGCAACAAGGTCGAGCAGCTGTTGATCGAGAAAGTCTCGCAGGCCTCGGCCAACCAGCGCGCCGGACGCTGCGGCCGGGTGGCCGACGGCGTCTGCATCCGGCTTTACGACGAGGCCGACTTCGGCAACCGTCCGCGCTTCACCGATCCCGAACTGCTGCGTTCGTCGCTGGCCGGCGTCATCCTGCGCATGAAGTCGCTCGGCCTCGGCGACGTCGTGGGTTTTCCCTTCATCGACCCGCCGAGTTCGCGGCTGGTGACCGACGGCTACCAGCTGCTGGCGGAACTGCACGCGCTCGACGAGCAGGGGCAGCTGACCAAGATCGGCACCCAACTCGCCAGACTGCCGCTCGATCCGCGTATTGCACGCATGCTGCTGGCGGCGGAGCAGCAGCGCTGTGTACGTGAGGTACTGATCATCGCCAGCGCGCTGTCGGTGCAGGATCCGCGCGACCGCCCGATGGAGCGCGCACAGGCAGCCGACGAGAAACACAAGCTGTTCGCCGACGAGCGCTCCGACTTCATGGGCTGGCTCAAGCTGTGGCGCTGGTACGAGGAGCAGGTGCAGCACAAGAAGACGAACCGCCAGTTGCAGACGCTGCTGCAGGACCATTTCCTGTCGCCCCGGCGGATGCGCGAATGGCGCGACATCCACGGCCAGCTGCACGCCCAGGTGAGCGAGTTGGGTTTAAAGGAGAACGAAAAGGACGCGGGCTACGACACGATCCACCAGGCGCTGCTGACCGGACTCCTCGGCAACATCGGTTTCAAGTCAGACGATGCCAAGGCACGCGCCAAGCCCGGCGAAGGCAACTACCAGGGCGCGCGCGGCATCAAGCTGTCGATCCATCCGGGCTCGGCGCTGGCGAAGAAAAGCCCGAAGTGGATCATGGCCGCCGAGCTGACCGACACCGGCAGGCTGCTTGCGCGCACCGTGGCCGAGGTGCGGCCGGAATGGGTCGAAGCCGCGGGCCGTCATTTATTGACGCGCATGTACATCGAGCCGCACTGGGAAAAGGACGGCGCCCGCGTAGCGGCGTTCGAGCGCGTGAGCCTGTACGGCATCACCCTGGTGCCGCGGCGCAAGATCCACTATGGCCCGATCGATCCGGATCTGTCGCGTGAGCTGTTCATCCGCGGCGCGCTGGTGGCGGGCGACTACGATACGAAGGCGCCGTGGTTCGTCCACAACCGCGCGCTGATCAAGGAAATCGAGGACCTCGAACACAAGGCGCGGAAGTCGGGCGTGTGGCTGGATGAGGAGCGCATCTTCCGCGTGTTCGATGTGCGCGTGCCGCAGGGCATCCACAACGGCGCGGCGTTCGAGACCTGGCGTGCGGAAGCCGAAGCCGTCAACCCGAAAATCCTGTTCCTGCAGCGCGAGGACATCCTTGGCGAGGGACTCGGCGCCGACCACACGCTGTTCCCCGAAACGATGCAAGTCGACGGCGAAGCGTGCCAGCTGAAATACCGCTTCGAGCCCGGCCACGCGCTCGACGGGGTGACGCTGCGGTTGCCGCTGTACCTGCTCAATCGCATCGAAGCCGCGCAGATCGACTGGCTGGTGCCCGGCCTGATCCGGGAAAAACTGACCGCCTTGCTGAAATGCCTACCCAAGGACAAGCGCCGTCCGCTGATTCCGCTGCCCGACACGGTGACCGCGTTTCTCGGCGTGGCGAAGCCGGGTGAGCAGACGCTGACCGAGGCGCTGGCCGGATTCGTCCGCAGGAAGACCGGCGCCGACATCCACCCCGACGAATGGAAGGGCGAGCTGCCGGCGCATCTGAAAATGAACGTGAGCGTGATCGACGACAGCGGTCAGGAACTTGCCAGTGGGCGCGATCTGGCTGTGCTGCGCCAGCAGCTGGGCGGCGCGGCACGCATCACCTACGGCGGTGGTGCCGAGAACAGCGAATTCGAGCGCATCGGGCTGACCGAGTGGAATTTCGGCGACCTGCCCGAGCAGGTGAAATTCAAACGCGGCGGGCGCGAGTTACTGGGCTATCCAGCATTGGTCGACAATGGCGAGAGCGTCGACCTGCGGCTTCTCGATACTGCAGATGTGGCCGAAAGCGAAACGCGGCGCGGCGTGGTGCGGCTGTTGCGCATCGCGCTGGCGGCGCAGTTCAAGCAGCTTGACAAGGACCTGGCGCGAGAAACCGCGCTCGCACTGAAATTCCGCAGCTTCGGCAGTCCCGAGCAGCTGCGCGCTGCGCTCATCGATGCGATCGCCACCCGCGCGCTACTGGGCGACGACGACACGCCGCGCGACGGGAAAGCCTTTGGCAAGCAGAAGGAGCGCGCCAAGCCTAGAATCGCCGTGGTGAAGCAGGCGCTGCTGCGCGACAGCGCGGAAATCCTGGACCTGCATGCGCAGGTGGCGACGCGGTTGAATGCCAAGCCGCAGCTCACCGCAGTGATGCGCGACGAAACCGCGCATCTCGCTGCACTGGTGCCGACGGACTTCATCACAGCCACGCCGTGGGCACACCTGAAGGATTTGCCGCGTTACCTGCGCGGCATTCTCAAGCGGCTGGACAAACTGCCTGCGGCCGAGCAGCGCGACGCACGAAGCATGGCCGGCGTGCTGACGCTGCAGAACAAATACCTGACGCGGCGAGGTCAAGTGGTGGGCACGGCATCCGCCGCGCTGGACGATTTCCGCTGGCAGCTGGAGGAACTGCGGATATCGCTCTTTGCCCAAGAACTGAAAACTCCGTATCCGGTATCGGCGAAGCGGCTCGACAAACTATGGGACGAACTTGCCAGACAGCCCTTGAATTGAGTACGGTTAGCGCATGAGCGAACGCGTATTCAATCTGCCGAACGTCATCACCCTGCTGCGCCTGGCTGCCGTTCCGGGCGTGGCATGGCTCATCCTGCAGCAGCGTTGGGACGCCGCGTGCTGGCTGTTTCTCGCCGCCGCGGTATCGGATGGCATCGACGGCCTGCTGGCACGCTGGCTCAATCAGCTGACCCAGCTCGGCGCTGCGCTCGATACCGTCGCCGACAAGGCACTGGGCGTGGTGACGCTGGTCATGCTGACCCAGGTGGGTGCGATCCCGCTGTGGGTGACGCTGGCGATCCTGTTGCGCGACAGCATCATCGTGCTGGGTGCGTTGAGCTATCGCGGCCTGGCGGGGCACCTGGAAATCCACCCGACCTGGCTGGGCAAGACGCACATGTTCGCGGAGCTGTCGTTGCTGTCACTGGTGTTGGGCGGACTGGCCGGGCTGCTGTCGCTGGGCGACTGGCTGCATGCTCTGTTCGTCGCTGTCTTCGTCATCGCCGTGGCTTCCGGCGTGCAGTATGTGTGGATATGGGGTGCCAAGGCGCGGCGCGAACGCGAGGCGATCCGTCTGAAGCCGCGCTGATTCGCTTTACTGAAACGGCAGACGGCTCTGACGCTCGGACTCGCTGCCGGATTTGACCTGATACATGGCCGCGTCGGCCGCCCGGATCAAGGCGTCTTCGTCGTTGCCGTCGTCGGGGTAGAGTGCCTGGCCGATGCTGGCGTCGATCTCCAGATGCAGGTCGCCGAAGCGGGCGGTTTGCGCCAGACTTTGTTCGATCTTGAGGGCTGCGGCAATGCAGTCCTGGCGTCCCTGAACACCTTCCAGCAATATCACGAACTCGTCTCCGCCCAGGCGCGCCACCGAATCGGATTCGCGTACGCAATCCTTCAGTCTTTGCGCCACTTCCATCAATACGGCATCGCCGACGTGATGGCCGTGCCGGTCGTTGATGTCCTTGAAACGATCCATGTCCAGGTACAGGATGCCCACTTTGCCGCCATAGCGCAGGGCATGGCGGATCGCCTGCTGCAGCCGGTCGTAGAACAGCCGCCGGTTGGCCAGGCCGGTCAGGGGGTCGTGGGTGGCCTCTTCGCGCAGTGCAGCACGCGACTGTTCCAGTTCTTCCATCTGGTCGTGAATTCGTTGCGACTTCAGTTTGATCTTGCGTGTCGTCTGCCAGGCGATCAGCAGCGCCAGCGTGATGGCCGCGAGACCGAAGGCCAGTGTGAGATAAAGCGCGTGCCGGTAGGTCTGCTGCGCCTGTTTCTGGGCGGCCAGATTGGCCCTCTGGTAGGCCGTGCGCATCGTGGCCAGCTGCCGGTTGAACTGTTCCTGAAGGGGAATGGCTTCGTGTACCAGAACCTGGCGCGCCATAAGGCCCTGATTGGCATGAAGCAGATCGATCAGGCGCTCTTGTACCGCCCGGATTCGCATGATCAGTTGCGTCTGGGCATCGAAGTTGCGCTGCTCGGTGGCGGTGAGCCCAAGCTCATGTAGCGCGTTGCGCCCTTGCATGACAAGAAAGCCTGCATGGTTGAATTGCAGGAAATGGGCGTCGCGTTCGAAGGGGTCGTCGGTCAGCACCATGCGGAACAGGCTGTCAGTGCGGATATGCGCCGCCACCTGGGTTTGCGTGATGAGGTCGATCTTGCGATTGTGAAGCTCGACCACGATGTTCAATTGCCTGCCCAGCGCCTTGAGCTGGAACAGGCTGTTGAACAAAAGGCCGCAGATCAATGCGATCAGGGCAATAAAGGCGGTTCCGATAAGGGGAGAAAACCCCCTCTGTATAGGGCTGGGATTCGTGGGCGGGGGGGGGTTAGCCACGGCCCGCCGCCGCGAAAATGTGGGGAGCGCCGGAACCCTGCAAACTTCGCAGGGCATCCCTGACTTCTTCGGCATGTCGCGCGGGGTCTACGTGATCGAACCGGGCTGCGATGCGTCCATCCGGGGCAATGATGAACGTGTGGCGGCGGGCGAACCGAATGATTCCGAGGTTGAGCAGGCTGTCATAGGCACTGGCGGTACGCCCGTCGGGGTCGGACAGCAGTGGAAACGGCAGGCCGTACTTGCGGGAAAAATCGGCATGCGAACGCGTGCTGTCGACGCTGACACCGACTACGGCCGCATCGAGTTTTCCCAGGGTGCCGATGTCGTCGCGGAAACGGCAGGCTTCGCGGGTGCAGACCGGCGTGTCGTCGCGCGGATAGAAATACAGGACCAGCCAGCGTCCGGCGTAGTCGCTCAGACGGTGCATCCGGCCGTTCTGGTCCTGCAGGGCGAAGTCCGGCGCGGCACTGCCTTCCGTCCGTTGCGTACCGGGTCTCAGCATCCAGAACGCCACGCTCGCAGCCAGCAGCAGCACCGCCAGTCCGCCCATTATCATTTTGAACATAAGTTCTCCTGAGATGCATCATAGACTGCCCGTGGCAGATACGGAGTGTATACGCGACAGTTCGTGTATACACACGGTATTCGGTAGAATGCGCGCCACGCCCCGGTAGCTCAGTGGATAGAGCAACCCCCTCCTAAGGGGTAGGTCGGACGTTCGATTCGTCTTCGGGGCGCCACGTTGGATTCGCCCGATGTGCGTCGCACACAGATAAAAGCCAGCCGTCATTTCCTAGGCTGTATTCGGTTCAGTTTGATTTTTGCCAACCCGGGAAGGGCTGGATCTTGATCACCTTACGGATGTAAGGTGGCGTCCCCACGGGGATTCGAACCCCGGTTACCGCCGTGAAAGGGCGATGTCCTAGGCCTCTAGACGATGGGGACCCGGACGACGGTGTGAACCGCCAACTTTTACTACTCAGGCTTGCGCCCTTCCTGCTTGTTGTACAGCTGGGTCAAGGTGACGCCGACAAACAATCCGACGAACCCCAATGGTATCAGCGAGAGCCAGTACTGTGCGTTCCCGTTGCCATGAAGCATTTCCCAAAACCCGACAGCCAAGCCCGTTACACTCAGGATCAACCCCAGCAGTGTGGTGATGACGCCAAGCTTGTGCATCGTACATCCTGTCAGTTGGTGGAGGTAAGCGGGATCGAACCGCTGACCTCTTGCATGCCATGCAAGCGCTCTCCCAGCTGAGCTATACCCCCAACGAAGCCGCGCATTCTATAGATGCATTTCGTGCTTGTAAAGCCTTCGCGGCGATCTCAGTCAGGAAAAAGTTTGCCGGGATTGAGCAGGCCGTGCGGATCGAATTGCCGTTTGATCGCGCGCATCAGGTCGAGCGTGGGAGGATCGATTTCCTGCGGCACGAAGCGGCGTTTTTCGGTACCGATGCCGTGCTCGCCCGAGAGCGTGCCGCCCAGTGCCAGTACGCGCAGCATGATGGTATCGAGCGCCAGGCGCGCACGCGCCATTTCGCCATCGTCGTCGGGGTGCACCATCAGGTTGACGTGCAGGTTGCCGTTGCCGGCATGGCCGAACGAGACGATCGGCAGCTGTTGGGTCTGCGCGGTGTGGTCGAGGAAGTCGACGAGGTCGGCGAGCTGCGACACGGGCACTACGACGTCTTCGTTGATCTTCAGCGGCGCGATCTGCTTGACTGCGTGCGACAGCGATTTGCGCGCCGTCCACAGCCGGGTGATGTCGGCGCGCGCGAATCCGCTCTTCATTTCGAGCAGACCGTTGCCGGCGAGCGCCTGTTCCAGCGCGGCGATCTGACGCGGAAGATCCTGCGCGGCACCGTCGGCCTCGACCATCAGCAGGGCCTGCGTGCCAGGCGGCAGATCGTCCGCCGCGCCGGTCGGTCGGATGGCGTCGAGGGCATGCCGGTCCATGAACTCGAGCGCACTGGGTACCACAGCCTGGCGCATGGCACGGCCGACCGCATCGAGCGCGGCCCGGTTGCTGGCAAAACACAGGCGCAGGGTGGCGACGGCCTCCGGCGCGGGCAGCAGTTTCAGCGTGGCCTCGGTGATGAGGGCAAGGGTGCCGCCGGACCCGATCAGCAGACGGGTGAGGTCGTAGCCGGTGACGCCCTTGGTGGTGCGGCAGCCGGTACGGATTTCGCGGCCGTCGCCGGTGACGGCGCGCAGCCCCAGTACGTAGTCGCGGGTGACGCCGTATTTCACGGCACGCGGGCCGGCGGCGTTCATCGCGAGGTTGCCGCCGATGCGGCAATAGGCGCTGCTGCCGGGGTCGGGCGGATAGAACAGTCCGGCGCCGCGCGCAGTGCGGTCGATTTCCTCGGTGACCACGCCGGGCTCGACGACGATGAGCCGGTTGGCCGGGTCGAATTCGAGCACGCGGCGCATGCATTCGAAGCTGACGACGACGCTGCCGGGCGCGGGCAGCGCGCCGCCGACGTTGCCGGAACCAGCGCCGCGCGGGGTCAGTGCGATCCGGTGTTCGAAGGCGGCGTGCACGAGCGCAAGCACTTCGTCGTGCGAAGACGGGAACAGTACGGCGTCGGGTTCGACCCGGCGCGGCGTTTCATCGCAGGCATAGAGCGCGCGCGTGGCGGCGTCATCGAAGACGCGATCGGCCCCGAGGGCGGAACGGAAGGCGGCAAGCACGCGGTCGGACAACATGGCGAAGCGATGAGGCAGGGGGGGGTGCGTCAGACCGGTTGTTCGGGCGGGAGTTGCGCCACCAGTTGCGCAATCATGTCGGCATCGAAATCCATGCCGATGTCCCAGCCAGGGTTCAACGCAATCGGTATGCCGCCGCCGATGCGGCGCAGCAGCCAGGAAAACTCGGTCAGCAGGCCGCCCGAGAAGTCGGAGAAATGTTCGACAAACGGCTTGGCGCGTTCGGGACTGGTGAACATCACCAGCACGCGCTCGCCGTCCTCGTCTTCGATGATCAGCGGCTCGGCTTGGGTCGAGCGCTGGAAACCTTGAATGGCGTCCTTCTCGTCGCGCACCGGCATGAACAGCTGCTGGTCGAGCAGGCGCAGCACGAAGGTCTCGGGATCGAGCGTGCCGGCGTGGACGGCGGCAAGCTGTTCTTCAAGTGTGTTGTGGGGGGTGAAGTTCATGGCAGTCGGGCAGGACGGAGCGAGGCAGAGGCCAGTGTAACGTATGCGGGGGCGCTTGCGCGCGGAAGCGCGCCGCGCAGCCATACCATGCAGGTTGGCCGGAGCGTGGCTACGAAGTGGGGCGGCGTCCTTTTCAGGGTTCCCAGCGTTCGGGATGTGCCCAGAAGCGGGAATTGAGCCAGTCCGGCACTGTCTTGTAGGTTTCGAGGTCGTAGTAGTAGATGCGCGGACCTTCTGCCGGTTCCGTCGACGACAGCGTAAAGCCGAGGGCGCGAAAGGCCGCGTCGTCCAGTGTGCAGCCGGGCAGCGCGGCAAGCAGGAGGCGCGGCGCGACATAGAGGCGCGTGCGGCTGATCAGGTGCCGTGCCTGCTGCGCGTCCAATCCGTTCAGCGCGTCGACTCCCAGGGCCAGCGCGCAGGGCTGGGCGGGCGGGTTGTTGTCGGAGGTGTGCAGCGGGATGTCATGCAACACGTTGCGGACCAGCTGATGGGCGGCCTCATCGAGTGCACACACGCTGTCCGGCTGGATCTCCAGCAGGCGGGTCTGCAGATGCTCGCGCCAGTTCATGCCTTGCGCGGCACTCGAACCAGGCGGGTGCGTGCCAGGCGGTCGTGCAGGAACTGGCGGTCGCGGTCGAACAGAGCCCACCAGAAACCGGCGCCTGCCAGCGCGAGGCCGAGCAGTGCAAAGACGAAGCGCAGTGCGGACTGCCGGAGGGTGGGGCGGCCGCCGTTCAGATCGACCAGCCGGATACGCCAGGTTTTCATGGCCAGGGTTTGCCCGCTGCGCATCCAGAACGCGCTGAAGTAGGCGAACAACACGCCGATCAGATACAACTGAAAGACATAATGCCGCCAGCCGGTCTCGGCATTGCCAACCAGATAGAGAAAGGGAAGCGAGGCAACGAACAGGACTGCGGTCACCAGCAGCAGCTCGTAGATCATCGCGGCGACGCGCGCCAGAAAAGTGGCAGAGATGGGGGCTATTGCGTTGTCTTGCATGGAGGCTCTATATTGCGACTTAGGTGCGACACTTTGCCACAGCGCGCCGCATACAAATCAAAACCAAGGAGGGGGCTCGATGCACATCGTAAAGCAACTCATGGCAATCCCCGGCGTCATCGCTGCCGGCGAATATGCATACCGTGGCGACCGCTTCTCTTATCAAGGCGCACTGACCGACGAATTTGCGCGCATGGCGTCGATCCTGTGCCGTGCCAATACCCTGTCGGTCAACATGCAGGCCGAAATCCTCGATTCCTTCTCCGAGAGCTGCGGGTGCCGTCCGGTGCAAGGCTGGATCGTGCGCGGCGCACAGGTGACGGTGTGCGCGGTCGGCAACTATTTTTCCTTCATCGAAAACCGTGACGACTTGCTCAACGACGTCATGACCATCATGCGCGCCAAAGTCGGCGACGTGCAGGATGACCTGCTGGTCAATCTGTATGCCAGGCTGGGGGGCAATACCAAAGAAGCGCTGTACTGAAGTCTGATATCGATATGAAGGGGGAAGACAAGATGGATCTGCAGAAAATGATGGATTTGCCGGGCGCACTTGCGGCGTTTACCTATGCCGACAAGGGGGATCTGCAATCGCATGTGTTGCGCGAAGGTACCGAGCTGACGCCGCAGGTGCTGGATTTGCTGGCGCGTTCGTGCGTGGCCAATCTGGCGATTGCCGGTATGGAAGCGCGTGGCTGGGAAGCGCTTACTGGTCAAAGCGGATTCCAGCCGATCAAGGGTTTCTCGGTGGTGGGGCTGGAATGGTCGGTGGTGGTGAACGGCAACTGCGGCGTGGTGGTCAGGAATCGCGACGCCGATTACGAAGCCACGTTCGATGCCCTGCAGGCCTGAGGAGCGCGTATGTCGCTGAGAAAAATCCTGGTGCTCGACGGCGTGACGGCCGTGTGCCGTTTTCGTGACGACGGCGTGATCATGGAGGCCGAAGGCATGTTGTCACCCGAGTTGATGGAGCGTTTGGCGAAATTCGCCCATTGGTATCGTCGCATGGTGTCGGGCAATACCGATCTGCTGTCCCTGTTTTCGCAAATGCGCGGCTGGTCCCCGTCGCAGGGCTGGGTCGTTCAGGGAGTCGCGACGACAGTGTGCAGCGTCGGCAACATGGTCTGCCTGTTCGAGAACGCGGAAGGGGCGTTGAACGAAGTCATGCAGGCGCTCCGCGAAGCCGCACACGAGTAATACGCCCAGGCCACGCCTGCGGCGTTGTTGAGTAGAGCGATTGCCGCTCCGCCCCTCCTTGCCGGAGGGGTTTTTCATTGGCCTCAGGAATGTTTGCTGGCCCCGGCGTGAGGATCGTGAAAATAAGGCGCGGAAGTCTGCCGGATGGTTGCCATGGCATGATTTCTTGACCGTTACAGGGCAAAACGATTACCCTCACAGGTTCACCAACGAATTGATTTTTTACCAGTTTATGGAAGCCACGGGCGCCGAGATCGTCGTACGTTGTCTGGCCGAAGAGGGGGTCGAGTTCGTGTTCGGCTATCCCGGCGGGGCCGTGCTCAACATCTACGACGAGATCTTCAAGCAGAACAAATTCAAGCATGTGCTGGTGCGCCACGAGCAGGCCGCGGTGCATGCCGCCGATGCCTACGCCCGCGCCACCGGCCGTGTCGGCGTGGCTTTGGTCACCTCCGGCCCGGGCGTCACCAATGCGGTAACCGGCATCGCCACCGCGTACATGGATTCCATTCCCATCGTCGTGGTCACCGGCCAGGTGCCGACGCCGGCGATCGGTCTCGATGCCTTCCAGGAGGTCGACACCGTCGGCATCACGCGTCCCTGCGTGAAGCACAACTTCCTCGTCAAGGATGTGAAAGACCTCGCCGCGACGATGAAGAAAGCCTTCATCATCGCGGCCACCGGCCGGCCCGGTCCGGTCGTGGTCGACGTGCCCAAGGATGTGACCTACCACACCACCGATTTCGAATACCCGGCGACGGTCGAGATGCGTTCATATAGTCCCGTGGTCAAGGGACACAGCGGCCAGATGAAGCGTGCCGTGCAGATGCTGCTCGAAGCCAAGCGCCCGATGATCTATGCGGGCGGCGGCGTGGTGCTGGGCGATGCCTCGGAACAGCTGGCCGAACTGACACGTTTGCTCGGCTTTCCCATCACCAATACCCTGATGGGGTTGGGCGGCTACCCCGCGACGGACCGGCAGAACCTCGGCATGCTGGGCATGCACGGCACCTACGAAGCCAACATGGCGATGCAGCACAGCGACGTGCTGCTGGCCGTCGGCGCGCGTTTCGATGACCGCGTCATCGGCAATCCCGCGCATTTCGCGCGCGAGCAGCGCCGCATCATCCATATCGACGTCGATCCTTCGTCAATCTCCAAGCGCGTCAAGGTCGACGTGCCGATCGTCGGCGACGTCAAGAGCGTGCTGACTGACATGCTGGCCCTGCTGAAACAGGCCAAGGAAAAGCCGGATGCGGCCGCGCTGAACGCCTGGTGGACGCAGATCGAATTGTGGCGTTCGAAGAACTGCCTCAAGTACAACCGCAACAGCCCCATCATCAAGCCGCAGTACGTGGTCGAAAAATTGTGGGACGTGACGAAGGGCGACGCTTTCGTGACGTCCGACGTGGGTCAGCACCAGATGTGGGCGGCGCAGTACTACAAATTCGACAAGCCGCGCCGCTGGATCAATTCCGGCGGCCTGGGCACCATGGGCGTCGGCCTGCCGTATGCCATGGGCGTGCAGCTCGCATTTCCCGACGCGCAGGTGGCCTGCATCACCGGCGAATCGAGCATCCAGATGAACATCCAGGAGCTCTCGACCTGCAAGCAGTACCGTATCCCGGTCAAGGTCGTCACGCTCAACAACCGCTACATGGGTATGGTGCGGCAGTGGCAGGAGTTCTTCTACGGCAGCCGCTACGCCGAATCCTACATGGAGTCGCTGCCCGATTTCGTCAAGCTGGCCGAAGCCTATGGCCACGTCGGCATGCGCATCGACAAGCCCGAGGACGTCGAGGGCGCCCTGAAGGAAGCCTTCTCGCCCGCGCTCAAGGAACGAATGGTGTTCATGGACTTCCAGACCGACCAGACTGAAAACGTATTCCCCATGGTGGAAGGCGGCAAGGGACTGTCGGAAATGATCCTGGCGGAGGAACTGTAATGAGCCGCCGCCACATCATTTCGCTGCTGATGGAAAACGAGGCGGGCGCGCTGTCGCGTGTCGCCGGGCTGTTTTCCGCGCGGGCCTACAACATCGAGTCGCTCACCGTGGCGCCGACCGAAGATGCCACGCTGTCGCGCATGACCATCGTCACCATCGGTTCGGAAGACATCATCGAGCAGATCACCAAGCAGTTGAACAAGCTGGTCGACGTGATCAAGGTGATGGACCTGACCGAGGGCAGTCACATCGAGCGTGAACTGATGCTGGTCAAGCTCCGCGCGGTGGGGGCGGATCGCGAAGAGATCAAGCGCACCGCCGATATCTTCCGCGGCAACATCATCGACGTGACCGAGTCGACCTACACCATCGAACTGACCGGTGCGGGCTCCAAGCTCGACGCCTTCCTGGAGGCGATCGATTCTGCCTCCATTATCGAAACCGTGCGCACCGGCGCGTCTGGCATCGGACGCGGCGAGCGCAGTCTCAAAATCTGATTTTTTATTTCTTCAGGAATTCACCATGAAAGTTTTCTACGACAAGGACGCCGATCTTTCCCTCATCAAGAAGCGCAAGGTCGCCATCATCGGCTACGGTTCACAGGGCCATGCCCACGCCAACAACCTGAAGGATTCCGGCGTCAAGGTCACGGTCGGCCTGCGCAAGGGCGGCGCCTCCTGGGACAAGGCGAAGAAGGCCAAGCTCGATGTCAAGGAAATCGCCGACGCCGTGAAGGCCGCCGACTTCGTCATGATCCTGATCCCCGACGAGCTGATGGCGTCCACCTATTACAATGATATCGAGCCCAACCTGAAGAAGGGCGCGACGCTCGCCTTCGCCCACGGCTTCAACGTGCATTACAACCAGATCACGCCGCGCGCCGACCTCGACGTGGTGATGGTCGCTCCCAAGGGCCCCGGCCACCTGGTGCGTTCGACCTACACGCAGGGCGGCGGCGTGCCCTCGCTGATCGCCGTCTACCAGGACAAGTCCGGCAAGGCGCGTGACCTTGCCCTGTCCTATGCCGCAGCAAACGGCGGTACCAAGGGCGGCGTGATCGAGACCAGCTTCCGCGAAGAGACCGAGACCGACCTATTCGGCGAACAGGCCGTGCTGTGCGGCGGCTGCGTCGATCTGGTGAAAGCCGGGTTCGAAACGCTGACCGAAGCGGGCTACGCGCCGGAAATGGCCTACTTCGAATGCCTGCACGAACTGAAGCTGATCGTCGACCTGATGTACGAAGGCGGCATCGCCAACATGAACTACTCGATCTCCAACAACGCGGAATACGGCGAATACGTGACGGGCCCCAAGGTCATCAACGCGCAGTCGAAAGCCGCGATGAAGGAATGCCTCGACAATATCCAGAACGGCAACTACGCCAAGCAGTTCATCCTCGAAGGCCGCACCAATTACCCCGAGATGACCGCGCGTCGCCGCCTGAACGCCGAACATCCGATCGAAGTCGTCGGCGCCAAGCTGCGTGCGATGATGCCGTGGATCAGCAAGAACAAGCTGGTCGACCAATCCAAGAACTAAATGCGCGAGGGGTGAGGGGTGAGGCGTGAGGGCGATGAGCCCGCGCGCCTCACCCCTTTCTCCTCACCCTTCCCGCCTCACCCATCACTCACATGACCCATCCCCTCATCGCCCGCGAGGGCTGGCTGGTCCTCCTGGCCGCATTTGCGGCCGCATTGATCGCAACCTGGCTGATCGGCTGGTGGTCGATTCCGTTCTGGATCTGGGCGGTGTTCGCGCTGCAGTTCTTCCGTGACCCGGCACGCGTGCCGCCCGCCGACGCCGATGCGGTGATCTCGCCTGCCGATGGTCGCATCGTCTCCGTGGAGAAGGTGCGCGATCCCTATCTGGAACGCGATGCGCTGAAGATCAGCGTGTTCATGAACGTGTTTAACGTGCACTCCAACAAGAGTCCGGTCGACGGCGAGATCAAGGGGCTCTGGTACATGCCCGGCAGCTTCGTCAACGCCGACCTCGACAAGGCGTCCACCGAAAACGAACGCAACGCGATCTGGATCCAGACCGCGCGCGGCGATGTGACGAGCGTGCAGATTGCCGGCCTGATCGCGCGGCGCATCCTGTGCTACGTGCGCACCGGCGACAAACTGGTGCGCGGCCAGCGCTACGGCTTCATCCGCTTCGGCTCGCGGGTCGACGTCTACCTGCCGACGACGGCGCGTGCCGAAGTCTCGATCGGGCAAAAAGTCACGGGCGGGCGTACCATACTGGCTCGCTGGTAACGCGGGCGAATACGCCTCAGTCCTCTTCATGCTCGACTTCCATCACCGAAAAACCGAATCAAAGCGCACGCGGATACGGGACCGCGGCATCTACCTGCTGCCCAACCTGTTCACCACGGGTGCACTGTTCGCCGGCTTCTTCGCCATTGTGCAGGCGATGAACGGCCGCTTTGAACTCTCGGCTGTGGCCATCTTCATCGCCATGGTGCTCGACGGCCTCGACGGCCGCGTCGCGCGCATGACGCACACCCAGAGCGCCTTCGGCGCCGAGTTCGACAGCCTCTCCGACATGGTGTCGTTCGGCGTGGCACCCGCGCTGGTGATCTATGAATTCGCCCTGCAGGGCATGGGTAAGTTGGGCTGGATCGCCGCTTTCGTCTATTGCGCCGGCGCAGCGCTGCGGCTGGCACGCTTCAACACCCAGCTCGATGTCGTCACCGACAAGCGCTTCTTCCAGGGCCTCCCCAGCCCGTCGGCGGCGGCCCTGGTCGCCGGCTTCGTCTGGGTGATGGTCGAGTATGGCATCGCGGGCCCCGCCATACGCTGGCTGGCGGCCGTGATCGCACTGTTCGGCGGCCTCACCATGGTCAGCAACTTCCGTTATTACAGCGGCAAGGAAATCAACCTCCGGAAGAGCGTGCCGTTCTTCGTCATCCTGCTGATCGTGCTGGCCTTCATCCTGGTGTCGACCAGTCCGCCCGAAGTGCTGTTCGTCGTGTTCCTGCTGTATGGGCTGTCGGGATATGTCGACGCCCTGTTGCAGCGGATCCGCCGCAGGAAATCGGCCGAGAGGGCTGCCCCCTTGCAGGGCGGCGAAAAATAGATAGAATTTGGGCCATGTCCAACCAGTCGCACCCGTCCTATCTCCTCTGCCTGTCGAACGTCCTGTTCGGCAGCCTGCTGCTGCGCGTCGCGCGCGCATACTGACCCCCCTCCCCCGCAGTACCCCGCGCCGCCTGCTTCTCGCGGCAACCCGATATAATGCGTCGGCCTGACGCCGACCCCCATGGAGCCTGCCATGAATGACCGTTTGTTTATTTTCGACACCACCTTGCGCGACGGCGAGCAAAGCCCCGGCGCGTCGATGACCCGGGACGAGAAAGTCCGCATCGCGCGCCAGCTGGAAAAGCTCGGCGTCGACGTGATCGAGGCGGGATTCGCCGCCGCCAGCCCGGGCGATGCGGAGGCGATCCGCACCATTGCCGAAACGATCCAGAACTCGACCGTGTGTTCGCTGGCACGCGCCAACGAACGCGACATCCACGCGGCGGGCGGCGCGATCAAGCCGGCGAAGTCCGGGCGCATCCACACCTTCATCGCCACCAGCCCGATCCACATGGAGAAGAAGCTGCGCATGCAGCCGGACCAGGTGGTCGAGGCGGCGGTCAAGGCCGTGAAGCTCGCGCTCGAGTACACCGACGACGTCGAATTCTCGGCCGAGGATGCGGTGCGTTCCGACATGGATTTCCTCGTGCGCATCTTCGACGAAGTGATCCAGGCCGGCGCTAAAACCATCAACGTGCCCGACACCGTCGGCTACAGCATCCCGGCCTTGTGGGGGGAGCGCATGAAGCAGCTGATCGAGCGTGTGCCCGGCGCGGGCAAGGTCGTCTGGTCGACCCACTGCCACAACGACCTCGGCATGGCGGTTGCCAACTCGCTCGCCGCGGTGATGAACGGCGCGCGCCAGGTCGAGTGCACCATCAACGGGCTGGGCGAACGCGCAGGCAATGCCTCGCTGGAGGAAATCGTGATGGCGGTGCGCACCCGCAAGGACGTGTTCCACTGCGACACGCGCATCGACGCCACCCAGATCGTGCCGGCGTCCAAGCTCGTCTCCACCATCACCGGCTATCCGGTGCAGCCCAACAAGGCCATCGTCGGCGCCAACGCCTTCGCCCATGAATCCGGCATCCACCAGGACGGCGTCCTCAAGCACCGCGAGACCTACGAAATCATGCGGGCCGAGGACGTGGGCTGGAATGCCAACCGGCTGACGCTCGGCAAACTCTCCGGCCGCGCCGCGTTCAAGAGCAAGCTTGCCGAGCTGGGCATTGTTCTGGAGACCGAAGAGGCGCTCAACGCCGCGTTCGCCCGCTTCAAGAATCTGGCCGACAAGAAGCGCGAGATCTTCGACGAGGACCTGCAGGCGCTGGTGTCCGACGAGGGCTATGCCACCGAGCACGAACGCTTCAAGCTGGTGTCGATGAAAGTCTGTTCCGAGACCGGCGAGACGCCGCTTGCGCAACTGGTGTTCACCGACGATGGTGCGGAGTGGCGGGCCAGCGGAGAGGGCTCAGGCCCGGTCGACGCGACCTTCAAGGCGCTGGAATCGGTGGTCCACAGCGGGGCGGACCTGCTGCTCTATTCGGTCAACAACATCACCAGCGGCACCGATGCGCAGGGCGAGGTGACCGTGCGGCTGGCGCAGGACGGGCGCGTGGTGAACGGGCAGGGCGCCGACACCGACATCGTGGTGGCCTCGGCCAAGGCCTACCTGCATGCGCTCAACAAGCTGCACAGCAAGCGTGAGCGTGCGCATCCGCAGGTGTGAGGCTTGGCCATCATATGGAAATGCCCCGCGGGGGCGTTTTCATTGACCGGGCCAAGCCGGCCCGGTAGGCTCCACGTCCATGAACACACAATACGTCATTTCCGCACCATACTTCGCCAAGCGACTGTGGCTAGGGTTCTCCCTGTGCCGCAGTCCGCTCCACGCTTAACTTAATTTCATTCACGGGGCACTGCGGGTCCGACCGCCTTGTGCACCCCGTTTGCCGTCGACCCGCCGTATCCCTCAGGGTCCTGAACATGGCAAATACTTCACAAGCTGGATTGATCACTCAGGATGCGCTGGTCGGCGTGGTCTTTGCGCTGCTCGCAGCGGTCGGTTTTTCGGCCAAGGCCATCCTCGTCAAGCTGGCCTATATCGACCGCGTCGATGCGGTGACGCTGCTGGCCTTGCGCATGGCGTTCTCGGTGCCGTTCTTCATCGGCGTGGCGCTGTGGGTCCGACGCCAGCATGCCGAGCCCCTCGGCCCGCATGACCGGTTCCTTGTGCTGGTGCTGGGTCTGGTCGGCTATTACCTGTCCAGCTTGCTGGATTTTCTCGGGCTGCAAACGATCTCCGCCGGCCTGGAGCGGCTGATCCTGTTCCTGTATCCGACGATGACGGTGATCCTGTCGGCGCTGTTGTACCGGCGCGCCATCGGCAGGACGGTCATGGCTGCGATGCTGGTGTGCTATGCGGGGATTGCATTGGTGTTTGTCCACGACGTGGGAACCATGCAGGGCGGGATCGTTCTGGGCGCGTCGCTGGTGTTCGCCAGCACCCTGTCCTATTCGGTGTATCTGGTGGGCGCAGGCCATGCCATCGCACGGATCGGCGCGGCGCGTTTCACGGCCTATGCGATGATCGTGGCGACGACGGCCAGCCTGCTGCAGTTCGCGTTCACGCATCCGCTGCATGCGCTCGCCGTGCCGCCGCGGGTGTACGAGCTCGCGCTCGCCATGGCGATTTTCTCCACGCTGCTGCCGGTGTTCCTGCTGTCGCATGCGATCCGCCGCATCGGTTCGGGCAACACGTCGCTGATCGGCTCCATCGGGCCGGTCATCACCCTCGTCATGGCCTACGTGTTCCTGCATGAGAGCCTGTCGTCCTTGCAGGCCGCCGGTTCGATGCTGGTGCTGGCGGGCGTGCTCATCGTCAGCCTCGACAGCCGGCGTGCCGGCACCTAGCAGGACGAACTACAGCAGCCGCTGCACCGGATAGGTCATGTCCCAGTACAGCCACAGCCACCCACCCAGGCTGGCGAGGAGAAAGGTCAGGCACCAGAACGTGTCGAGCCAGTCGGCCGTTTTGTTCATCGCGACACGCCGTGTCATCTGCCGGCGAGTTGCTCGCCATGCTTCTGCCGTAGGCTGTCCAGCAGTTGCTGGGCTTCCTGGCGGCGACCGGCATCGGCGTCCTCGCGACCGGGCCGGGCGGGTGCGGCCAGGGCGCGCTTCAAGTGATCGGCCGCCTGCACGTAGTCGCCCTGATCGGCGAGCAGGTCCGCATAGAAGTAATTGGGGTCGATGCCGTCGGGATTGAGGGCGAGCGCCTTTTCAAGATAGGCCTTCGCTTTCTGCTTGTCGCCGAATCCGATCGGCCATCCCGGGACCTTGGCGTAGAGACTGCCCAGCGAATTATAGACGGAGCCGTTCAGCGCAGTCGGATTGATCTTCTCGGCTGCCAGCAGCAGGGTGCGCGCCTGCTTGACCTTGCTCAGCGCACCCAGGCCGCCGTCGGCCTTGGCCGCGCTGGCGAGGACGATGGCTTCCCAGATCATCGGCTCGGCCCGGCCGGGGTAAGCCTGGGCCACCTGTTGGGTATGCGCGATCAGGGTGTCGAAGGCGGCTTCCTTGCCGACTTTGGGCGTCTGGTAGGACACCCTTGCCCAGCGATGGCCGATGTCGGCGATAGCGTCATCCAGCGGGGGCGTGGCGGCGAGGCTGGCTGCATTCAGACTGGCGAACAGGACGAGCGTAGCGAGGGACGTGCGGAACATGGTCGTTCTCCGGGTGGCAGGCATTAACGGGTGGATTCGGTGGCGAAGGGACGCATCAGGGCAGCCTGTTTGATCAGGCTCGGGTCGACCAGGCGCGGGAGGATCGAATTGATGCGCACGAACAGCTTCTCGGGCCAGCCGAGGTAGCGCTCGCGATCGTCGCGTTCGATGGTGGCGATGACGCTGGCGGCCACGCTTTCCGGCTCGTCCTGGTTCATCTTCAGGGCGATCGCCATGCGCGCGACCACGTTGCGGTTGAAGGCGGTCTTGGTGAAACGCGGGGCGACGTAGGTGATGCCGACGCCGGTGCCCGCGAGTTCGCGCCGCAACGCTTCGGAAAAACCGCGCAGTGCGAACTTGCTGGCCGAATAGGAGGCGAAGCAGGGGAAGCCGATGGAGCCGAAGATCGAGCCGACGTTGACGATCTTTCCCGTGCCACGCGCCAGCATGTGGGGCAGAACGGCATTGACCAGGGCGATCGGCGCTATGGTGTTGACCTGGAACAGCGTGGCCGTGTCGGCGGCGCGTTCCTGGGCAAAGAATCCGAAGTTCTGCACGCCTGCGCAATTGATCAGGATGTCGATGGTCCCCGCCTGCTCGAGTGCCTGCTCGATCAGGCGGGTCGGCGTGCCGGGCTGCGCGATGTCGCCGGTCAGCGCCAGGACCTTGCCGCCCGAACCGCGAAGTTCCGTGGCGAGGCGCTCGAGCCTGTCGCCGTCGCGATTGACGAGTATCAGCGACGCGCCGCGCCAGGCGAGTTCGCGGGCGATGGCGCCGCCGATGCCGCCGCTGGCGCCTGTGATCAGAACCGTGCTGCCGGATATGTTCATGTATTCTCCTGAAGATCGATGCTGCGAAAAACGTTGCCGTAGAGGCGGAAGAATGCGCGGGCGTTTTGTACGACGCTGTCGCGCTCGCCCTCTGTGTCGAGCCGGTTGACCAGCCGCTCGAAATCGCCGATGTGCTCGACGTCGAGTGCGCCGTGGCTGCTCAGGTAAGTGAAGGCAGAAGGCGGCAGATCGAGTGCCGTCTGCAGTGCACGCGCCGCATTCGAGGCGAGGCTGACGCTGGTGCCTTCGAGCACGTACACCATGCCGAACAGGCCGACCGGATTGCGCCGCATCACCGTGTCGTAGGCATAGGCGACCATCACGCCGGTATCGAAATCGGACTGGCTGTCGCGGACGGCGTCCGCATCGCCGCCGGCAGCGGCAATGTCGGTGAGGATCCACTCGTGGTGGCCGAGTTCTTCCTCGATGTAATGGGCCACCGCGCTGCGCAGCCATTCCTGGCGGTCGGTCAGGCGCGCGCCGCAGGCCATGAGCAGCGGAACGGTGTGCTTGACGTGGTGGAAGGCGCTGGTGAGGAAGGCGAGGTAGTGAGGCCGCTTCACCTGGCCCGCCAGGGCGGCCGTGATCAGGGGCGTCGACAGCAGGGCCGCGCGTTCGGCGGCGGTGGCGTGCTGGAGGTGCGGGTAGAAATCCATAGGGGTCCGGTTCGGGTTCAGGATGGATACAAGGCGTCGATCTGCGCGGCGTAGCGCCCGAAGATGGCGCTGCGGCGCAGGCGGCCGTTCGGCGTCGACAGCCCGTTGCCTGCGGTGAAGGGTTCCGCGGCGGGAATCCAGGCGCGCACCCGGGCATAGTCGGGCAGCCGTCGATTGGCCTGCTCCAGCGCCGCCTCAATGGCCGCCTGCGGGATGCCCGGACGGTGCACGATGACCGCGCAGTTGAACGGCCGGGCCTCGCCGAAGCAGGCGGCCTGGGCGATCGCCGGGTCGGCCGCCAGTTCGCCCTCCACCCACTCGGGCGCGACGTTGCGCCCGAAGGCGGTGACGAACATGTTCTTCTTGCGTCCGGTGAGGAACAGGAAACCGTCTGCGTCCCGGTAGCCGAGGTCGCCCGTGGCGATGACGTCCGGCTCGGCCCCTGCGTCGTCCTCGCCCAGATAGCCGCGCCAGCGGAGGCCCCGAATCAGGATCTCGCCGTCGTCGGCGAAGGCGAGTTCGAGATGCGGCAGGGGCTTGCCGACGCTGCCGAGCCGGCTGTCGTCGGGGCGGTTGACGGCAACGACGGACGCGCATTCCGACAAGCCATAGCCTTCGTGTACGGGCAGGCCCAACGCATGGGCTGCCTCCATCAGCCGCACCGCGACCGGTGCGCCGCCGACCGCCAGATAGCGCAGGCCATGCGGCCGGGCGGCTCCCGTCTGAATCGCCGCGACGATCTCCCGCAGCATCTGCGGGACCATGATCGCGGTGCTCGCGTGCCAGTCTCCCAGCGCGGCCAGCAGGCGCCCGGCATCCAGCCCGGAACTGCCGGAGAGCCCCACCGAGGCCAGCCCCGGCAGGCAGATCGTCGCGCCCGCCAGCAGCGGCGTATAGAGTCCGCCGATGTTTTCCAGCAGGGTGCTCAACGGAAGCAGGCCAAGATGGCGGTCGTCGCGTCGGGCCGCGCTGGCGATGCGCAGCGACTCGGCGACGGTCTCCATCGTGTCCCATCCCAGGCAGACGCCTTTCGGTTCGCCCGTCGTCCCCGACGTGAACGTGACCTTGTGCGTGCCGGCGGGCAGGGCAGCAACAGGTTCGACGGGCTGCAGCCGTACCTGCATCACTGCGCCGCAAAAGCTTGCGACGGACAGGCTGGGTGTTGGCAAGGCCGCCAGCAGCCGCTGGGGCTGGTCGGTCAGCACCAGGTCGATCGAAGCGGTCCTGAGTACGTGGGCCAGCTGGGCCGGCGAGAAAAACAATGGCAAGGGAATGCTCGGGATGCCCGCTGCGTGCGCGGCCAGGTCGGCCAGTGCCCAGGCCTTGCCGTTGTCGGCAAGGATCGCGACCGCACGCGGGGCCGCTACGCGCAGCAGGCTGGCCAGCCTTGCAATTTCAGCCGGCAGTTCGCCATAGGTGAGCGCACCGTGTTCGTCCTGCAGGGCCACCTTGCCGGGATGGCTTGCCGCATGGCGTTGCAGGGCTGCGAAAATCAGGCTCATGCCGGTTCTCCGGCCAGGCAGCAGCGCGGCGGCGCGGGCAGCCGCATGGCCCGGTAGCCGGCATGGACGTTGCCGACCAGCACGCGCGGTGCGTGGTCGTAGTAGCGTCCCCAGGCGGCGCGTTCGTCCGCCGGGATACGGTCGGCCGTGGCTGCCTGGATGTCGATGGGGAACAGGCCCAGCCGGCAAAAGGCGTTGCGCAGCCCCGTCGTGCCGGTGAACACCACCCACTCGTAGCCTTCCTGGTGGAGGCGTGCCGTCAGCAGGCCGATCATGGCGCGGACCGCACCCGGAAACGCCCCGGAGAAATGGCCGACCTCGACGATGACGTGACGCTCGATGCGTTTGCCGGCGCGTGCCGCAATGACTTTTTCTATCGGCGCGTCGAGGTATTGTTCGAGAAACAGGTTGCGGCTGGCCGAGCGCAGGCCGAATGCGCCGCAGAGATCGCCAGCCTCGTTGCGCACGCTGAACAGGCGCGGCATGAAGGCCTCGATGCGGGAGCCGAAGCTTTCTGCAAAACACTGGCTGATGAAGGCTTCGACCGTGGCCCGGTTGCTGCCGATATGCTCGAACAGTTCAAAACGCGGCTGGCCGGATGCCTCGTCCGTAGCAGGGGCGGCGCGTTCCACGCTGCGCAGCGGAGGCTGCAGGGCGGGGATGGCCGGCGGGGTGTCGATCGTCGGCAGGCGCGCGGCAGGGTGGGAAGGCATCGGGTTCCTTGGCATGATGTGCGGCAGATGCCACACGACAGCCAGGGAATTGCAATACCGGTGCCAGCTGGTGAACCCGACTGGAAAAATCGCTCAAGCGATTGATATGAAAGGTGTTAGGGGATCAAGCCGGCGGTGTTCAGGGTCCGCCCGATCCACCTTCCCGCCGCGCATCCTGCAAGTCTTGTCGACCAATCTTGCAGTCGCCGGCTATTTGGGACAGGCGGGCACCTCGCCGACGGTGAAGACAACCGAGATCCCGTGTTCCGGGACGCAGGTCGAGACATAGCCGATCGCGCCTGGCGTGGCCCGCACGAACAGGATGACCGCCTCCTCCGAGGCCAGCACGTGCGGCGGCAGCACGCCGTGGAAATACATCTCGCGCCAGTAGTCTTCCAGCGCTTCCGGCGCGTGGCCGAGGATGGTTCGCGAGAACGCGCGGCGCAGCGGGTGCGCCGGCGGCAGGTTGACCGGCTGGATGCGGGTGCCGTTTTCCCAGTAGTTCTGCTTGCGCCTGAATATCAGTGCGACGGATTCGCGCGTCAGTTGCTGGTCAGTGGCGCCCGGCGCGGCGATGACCGCGAACGGCAGGTCGGCCGCCGCGGCGGGCAGGGCAAGGGCTAGCCAGAGCGCCACCAGGGACAGGATCGTCGGCATGTGGCGTGTCAGAACAGGAGGCTGAGCGAGGACATGAAGCCTTCGGGCGCGTCGATGGTGTTGTGCGCGGCGCCGTTCCATTCCGCCTTCAATACGATCGCCGGCGTGACCCGGTAATTCAGGCCGGCGACCCACAGCCGGGTGGCCTGCGCTTCCCGCGCCTTGCGGTAGAGCTCATAGCGGCCGACCGCATAGAGCTTGGCGGTCAACGGGACCACCAGCTGGCCGAAGGCGCCTTTCTCGTCCCAGTCGCTGCCGTTGTCCGAGAACCGGTAGATGCCTTCGCCGCTGATTTCGTAACGGTTGCGCGCCCATACGAAATCGACGCCGAGCAGGCGTTTTTTCTCGTCGCGGGTTTTGCGTTGCTCGAAGGCGGCGTAGGAAAAACCGATCTGCCCGTCCGTGAGCAGGGGGAAGGCCACATGGGCGCCGATGGCCTCGTAGAACGGATCCAGAACCGGATTGGGGCGCAGCTCCCCGCCTTTCGATGCGTAGAGGGAATACTCGGTGCCGTTCGCCACGGTGGGCAGCGTTCCGTTGAGCATCAGCCCCGTCGCGTTGGTGGGAAACGTCTCGGTGGTGACGAGCGGACGCGACGTCGTCCAGACCAGCGGCGTCGCATGGATGAGGTTCCAGCGGCCGATGGGGGTGAGGAACTTGCCGGCGCGGATCGTGGTGGTGTCGGTGATCGCATAGTCGAGGTAGAGCCGCTCCAGCGCCAGGTAGCGGGTCTCCCCTTCGCGGTCGGACACGGGCGTCGCCAGCACGTTCTCGTAATCGAGCTCGGAGAAGAATTTCCAGCGGCTCTCGCCCTGCCACCAGACGAACAGGCTCAGGTTGTCGAGGGCAGTCCGCGCGGGCGCATGGCGCAGGTGTTCAAAGCTGGTCGTGGCATAGCCGCCCAGCGAGAAGCCGGTTTCCGCCAGCTGGAGACCTTCGCCCAGGCGGTAGTTGATGTCGGACAATGCGCTGTCTCCGGCCGCGGCCTGGGCGCACGCGAACGCCAGGGCGAACGCGGCGAGCCGCCGCACGACAGCGCGCAAGGACGGGCACCGAGTCGGCGGGGGCGGACCGGAATTTTCGTATTCTTGTCGCGTTCCGGCCTCATTCCAGACTTTCATTCGGCTACCATCCTCGGTGTGACCATACGCAAGACGCTACTCGTCGCCTTCCTCAGCGTCGGCCTTTTGCCCGCCATACTTCTGGCCAGCCTGGCTTTTGTCAAGGCGCGCGAGGCGGTGCAGGCGGAGATCGAACGCAACCTCGCCATCCAGGCGACCGGGGTCGCCGCGGACATCGACAAGATGATGTTCGAGCGTCTGCAGAACGCCGCCACCTGGAGCCATCTCGACATCCTGCAGGACCTGCAGGTACGCGATGTCGACAAGCGGCTCTCGCATTTCCTGTCCGATCTGCATGCCGGCTACAAGGATGTGTATCTCGCGCTTGCCTGCGTCGACCGCGACGGGCGGATCATCAGCAGCAGCGACGCGGCCGAGGTCGGCCGCCGGGTGACGGACCGGCCGGTCTGGCTCGGCGCCGCGCTGTCGGGCGCGCACGTGGCGCTCGAGTCGCCGACCGCACAGGAAGACGGCGCGCTGGTGATGCGGGTGCCGGTGGCGTCGGCGTTCGCCGGCGGCACGCTCGGCCAGCTGCGGCTGAAACTCGACTGGACCGAGATCGACGACGTGCTGGACCAGGCCACCAGCGGCGGTGGCCGCATGCTGGCCGTGCTCGACCGCGAGGGCCGGCTGATCGCAGCATCGAAGGAGCTCCGTGCGCGCGGCATGCTGCTGGGCAAGGCGCTCGCTGCGTGGCGCACCGGCGCGCCCGGCCCGACCGTGTCGGTGCGGCCGGGCGCGCCCGTGGCGGATTCCGACGTCATCGTCGGTGCCGCGCGCGCGCGGCTATGCCAATTTCGCCGGCTTCGGCTGGACCACGCTGATCATCCAGCCCGTCGACCAGGCCCTTGCGCCGGTTCATCGCATGGCGCTCATCTTCCTCGGCCTGCTCGGCCTCATCATGCTGCTGACCTTCTCCATGGCCAGCTGGGTCAGCCGCGAGATCGCCCGGCCCGTCATCGCGCTGACCGGCTTTGCCCGCGGCTACATGCGCAACAAGGTCCTGCAGGCGCCGCCGGTTGCGCGCGGCGGCGAAGTCGGCGAACTGACCGACGCCTTCGTCCAGATGATGCGCGACATCGACCAGTCGCAGCAGAACCTGGTGCGTGCCTCGAAACTGGCGGTGGTCGGCGAGATGTCCTCGGTGATCGCGCACGAGGTACGCACGCCGCTCGGCATCCTGCGTTCCTCGGCGCAGATGCTGCAACGCGAATCCGGCATCAGCGACGAGGGCCGCGAGCTGGTCGGTTTCATCGAAAGCGAGACCGAGCGGCTCAACCGCCTGGTGTCGGCCATGCTCGATACCGCCCGGCCGCGCGCGCCGTCGTATGCCGCAGTGGACATGCACGCGCTGATCGAGAAGAGTATCGCCATGCTGGGCGCGCAGGCCGACAGGAAGCAAGTCAGCGTGACCGCCCGCCTGCGGGCAACGAAACCGGTGATCGAGTGCGACGCGGAACAGATCACCCAGGTCCTGCTCAATCTGTTGATGAACGGCCTGCAGATCCTCGATCATGGCGGACAGATCGAACTGGCGACCCATGACGACGACGCGTTCCTGACCATCGAAATGGCCGACGACGGGCCGGGCATCGATCCGGCCGAACGGACCCGCGTGTTCGAAGCCTTCTTCTTCAAGCGCGAAGGCGGCATCGGGCTGGGACTGGCCATCGTGCAGCAGATCGTGGGTGCCCACGGGGGCGAAATCGAAGCGGCGGAAAGCAAACTGGGCGGCGCGTTGTTCCGCATCCGCCTGCCGCGCAGGCAATCGGGAGAGACATGAAAGGCAGACAGATCCTCGTCGTGGACGACGAACCCAAGATGCGCCGCGTCCTCGAAATCATGTTGCAGAAGATGGGCCACCGGGTACTCGCGGCCGGCAACGGCGTCGAAGCGCTCGCGCTGTTCCAGGCGAACAGCGTCGACCTCGTCATCACCGACCTGCGCATGCCCGAGATGGACGGCATCGAACTGCTGGCCGCGCTGCGGGCGCAGGCGTCTGACGTGCCGGTGATGGTGATCACCGCGCACGGCACCATCGAGACCGCGGTGGCCGCGATGAAGCACGGCGCCTGCGACTACATCCTGCGGCCGTTCGACATCGACGTGGTGGAACTTGCTGTCGAGCGTGTGCTGAACGGTGCCGCGGTGGCGCAGCAGAACGCCTTCCTGCGGCAGGAGATCGAGCGCGGCTGGGATGCCTTCGTCGGCACCAGCGAGCCGATGCGGGCGGTGTACGAACTGATCCAGCGCGTCGGGCCGAGCAAGGCCTCGGTGCTGATCACCGGCGAAACTGGCACCGGCAAGGAACTCGCCGCGCGCGCGCTGCATCATGCCTCGCCGCGCCGCGACAAGCTGTTCGTGCCGATCAATTGCGCGGCGATCCCGGCCGACATCCTCGAGAGCGAGCTGTTCGGCTACGAGAAGGGTGCCTTCACCGGCGCGGTCAAGGAACGCGTCGGCAAGTTCGAACTGGCCGACGGCGGCACGATCTTCCTCGACGAACTGACCGAAATGCCGCTGCCGCTGCAGGCCAAGCTGCTGCGCGTGCTGCAGGAAAACACCATCGAGCGCCTCGGCGGCAACCGCGTCATCGAACTCGACCTGCGCGTCATCGCCGCCACCAACCGCGATCCGCTGGAAAGCGTGCGGGAAGGCACGCTGCGCGAAGACCTCTACTACCGGGTCAATGTGTTCTCGATCGAACTGCCGCCCCTGCGCGCGCGGGTCGAAGACATCGCCGGCCTGGTCGAGCACTTCATCGTCAAGCACGGCCATTCGACGGCAGCGACCCGCCTCACGCCGCGGGCGCTCGAGCGCCTGCGCGACTATGACTGGCCGGGCAACGTGCGCGAACTGGAAAACATGGTCGAGCGGGCCTTGATCCTGAGCGGCGGCGGCACGCTGGACGAACAGCATTTCCTGCTCAACCCGCGCGCCGCCGACAACAAACCCAAGCCGGCCACCGCGTCGGCCGAAAGCCAGAAAGCGCCGCCGCCGCTGAACCAGGCGGTCGAAGATCTCGAGGCGCGGCTGATCGACGAGGCCCTGGCGCAGGCCGAGGGCAACAAGGCCAAGGCTGCCGCGCTGCTCGACATCAGCGAGCGCACCCTCTGGTACAAGCTGAAGAAATACCGTCCCGACCAGTCCTGAACGCCGCGCGGTCCTGCAAGTTTTGTCGACGATTCTTGCATGCGCCCCACGCCGTCCTGCGGTGCGCGCGGCGGCGGGTGCGCCACGTATTCCATGAAATCAATGCCTTGAAGCGAGGCCGTGCAACTGGCATTGCGCTTGCAGATTGGAGGTGTCGCCGGCAGATCCGGCGGCCACTCCATTCACTTCAGGAAGACTCCATGAAACTTCAGCATCTGGCATCGTTCGCCCTGCTTGCCCTGTCCACCACGGCATTCGCCGACGGTTTCTACGGCGTGGGCGAGATCACCCGTTCGAATCTGTCGCTCGACCGCAATCACTTCGACAGTGCGCTGCTCGCCAACGGCGCAACCGGACTGTCCAGCGGCGATTCCGGCAACAACACCAAGTGGCGCCTGCAGGGCGGCTATCGCTTCAATCCGAACCTGGCGGTGGAAGCCGGCTACATCGATTTCGGCAAGGCCAAGTACACGGCCAGCTACAGCGGCGGCAGCGCCCAGGGTTCGCTGAAGGCCGGCGGCGTGGATCTGGCGGCGCTGCTTTCGCTGCCGCTGAGCGACAGCCTGTCCGTGTTCGGCAAGGCGGGCGTGGTCGCAGCGAAAGTCGATTCCCGCCTCGCTGCCAGCGGTGCGGCCGTTGCAGCCAGCGGCGACGCATCGACCCATGTCGTCCGTCCCCTGCTGGGCGTGGGCGCCCTCTACAAGCTCAGCGACCACGTCGACCTGCGCGCCGACTACGACCATGTGAGCGGGCTCGGCAAATCCGACAAGACCGGCAAGATGACCGCCAACATGGTTCGCTGGGCGTCGCCTACAACTTCTGACCACTCGTCCGGCCGTGTCTTTCGGCCGGTGCGTGCCGCTGGTTTAGGGTGTCTGGTGCGACGGCCCGCTGAACTTCGCGTAGTAGATCGCGGCGAAGAAAAACACCACCGTCAGCACGATCTCGCCCCCGGCCAGCCACGCCGACAGGCCGGTGTCCGACCACGCGCGCACCACGCCTTCGGTGAAATAGGCCAGCATCAGCATCGGCGCCCATTGGTAGGTGTAGCGGCGGCCTTTCAGGATGCCCATCAGCGGCAGCAGCAGCGGCAAGACTTTCATCACCAGTCCGGAGCCGCCGGGGCGCAGCGGCGCGAGCCACAACTCCCACGCCAGGCAGAGAAAAATCAGCGCGATCAGACTGATGCTGGATACGATTTGCAGGACTTTCATGCGACCGGCCTCCGGGTGTTCATCCCCGGGCGACCCGTGGCGGGTCGGCCTCCGACAGCATTCGCCTGGCCGTCGATCCCGCTGCGCGGGTCCCTCGCCGGGTGGCTCATGCTGCCACCTTGCGTGCGGTTTCGGCCAGGCGCTTGCCCAGTGCAATGCACAGCGTGCGTTCCGCGTCGGTCAGCGGCTTGTCGTCGGCGGCGCCGGCCCAGTGGCTGGCGCCGTAGGGGGTGCCGCCGCTCTCGGTGTGGTTCACTTCCGCCAGGGTGTAGGGCAGGCCGACGATCAGCATGCCGTGGTGCAGCAGCGGCAGCATCATGCTGGTCAGCGTGGTTTCCTGGCCGCCATGCAGGCTGGCGGTGGAGGTGAACACGGCGGCGGGTTTGCCGACCAGCGTGCCCTTCGCCCACAGCGCGCCGGTGGTATCGAGGAAATACTTCAGCGGCGCGGCCATGTTGCCGAAGCGGGTGGGCGAGCCGAGCGCGAGGCCGGCGCACTGCTCCAGGTCGGTGAGTTCCACATAGGGCGCGCCTTCGTCGGGCACCGGCGGCTCGGCCACCTGGGTGCGCGGCGCCACCGGCGGCACCGTGCGCAGCCGGGCGGACGCCCCCGCCACCTGGTTGATGCCGCGTGCGATCAGATGCGCCATGTCGCGCACGCTGCCACCGGCACTGTAATAGAGGACAAGAATCTCGGTCATAGCGGTTCGTCTGCAATCAGGGTGAAATCGACCAGGTCGAAGCCCGGCGTGTGTTCCAGCAGCCGGCCGAAACTGAGCGTGTACTGGTGCGGCGCATGCAGCACCTCGGCATCCATGCCGGTCTCGTACAGATGGCGCGGCAGCAACAGGCGGTCGGACTGTTTCAGCGCATGCAGGGCGGGCAGGAACAAGGCCGGTTCCGGGCTCGCCTTGCGATGGCCGCGCAGCGGGCGCACCCACACCGGCTGGATCTGCGGCGACAGCCGTTCGACGCCGAGTTCGACCTGGCGCGCATCGCGCATGCGGATCCAGCGGATCGCGCCCAGCGACCACCCCGAGGCCGTGCCGGCATGCAGCGCCAGCGGATCGCCCACCTTCAGGTTCAGCGGCGTATCCGGCGCGCCGGCGAGGGCGACGCCGGCCGCGCTGTCGTTGGTGACGGACCACACGGTGGCGTTGACGGCGACCGGCGAGGCGAACATCCCCTGGACGTCATGGATCGGCAGGCTCTCGTCCGGTTCGCTCTGCTCCGTACACGGGATCTGTTCCAGCAGCCGGTGGATGGCGCTCACGCCGGCCACGACCTGCACCGTGCTGTCGGGCGCCGTCGGGTAGCGCTTGTACGTGCGCTGGGCGGTAGTGCCCCATTCCTTGAGCAGCCGCTTGCACAGCGTCAGGCTGAGCGCGCGGTCCATCCCCGGCGGCAGGTCGACCTGTTCCGGCGTCTCGCCCTTGCGCAGCCGCACCGCGGTTTCGTGCACGTGGCGGCACAGCGTATCGGTGTCCAGCCACAGGCCGCCCGGCTTGCCGCCGGCCGCGACCTGGGTCGGCGCAATGTCGCCGTCGGTGGACACCGGAAACCCGAGATGGTCGGCGACCGGCCCGTAGGTCAGTTCGGCGAGGGCGGCGAAACGGTCCAGGTAGAGCCGGGTATGGGTGAGCTCGGCCGGGCTCAGGTGCGGCGGATCGGCCAGCGCGATCAGCAAGGCCTGGCGGTAGCTCAGGCTGGCCGTCGGCACCCCATCGGTCGGCAGCTCCGCCACATTCGTGACCTGCGCGTACGCATGGAGCTGGTGCAGGTCCTGCCACAGGCCGGCGGGCGGCGGCGTGTAGGTCATGAAACAGGCGGTCTGCAGGTCGCGCAGCGCGGCCGCCACCTGGGCAGCGAATTCGGCCAGGCGCCGGGGATTGGCGCGGCCGAAGCGCTGGTCGGTCAGGGCCATCAGCAGATGCTTGTAGCCGAGGCTGCGCTCGCGCTGCAGGTCGCGCAGCAGGGCACCGGCCTGCCGCTGCTGCGCATAGGGCGGCACCCCCGATTCGGCAAGCAGCGTTTCCAGGCTGGCCGCCACGCGCACGATCACGGGACGGTACAGCGACAGCAGGGTATGGCGGTCGTCGGCGCCCAGCGGATGGCGATTGAGGGCGTACAGCGCGGCGAGCAGCTGCTGGGCCGCGTCGACCGGGCTGGCGTAGGGCAGGCGGCCCAGCCACGCGGCCACGGCCTTCGGCCGGGTTTCGGCGGTGGACTGGCTGAGCGGATCGACCTGGGGAAGACTGAACGCGAGCATGCCGTTCAGTCGAACACGACGGTCTTGTTGGCGTACACCAGCACGCGGTTGTCGAGATGCCATTTCACCGCGCGCGACAGCACCACCTTTTCCAGGTCGGCGCCCTTGTTGATCAGGTCGTCGAGGCTGTCGCGGTGCGAGATGCGCGCCACGTCCTGCTCGATGATGGGGCCGTCGTCGAGCGTCTCGGTGACGTAGTGCGCGGTCGCGCCGATCAGCTTGACGCCGCGCTCGAACGCCCGGTGGTAGGGCTTGGCGCCGTGGAAGGCCGGCAGGAAGGAATGGTGGATGTTGATGATGCGGTTGGGGAAATGGCGGATGAAATCGGCCGACAGCACCTGCATGTAGCGCGCCAGCACGATGAAGTCGATCTTCTGGTCGCGCAGGATCGCCAGCTGGATCTGCTCGGCCTCGTGCTTGGCGTCCTTGTGCACGAGCAGGTGCTGGAAGGGCACGCGGTAGGCCTCGGCCAGCCAGCGCGTGTCCTCGTGGTTGGACAGGATGATCGGCAGCTCGCAATGCAGCTCGCCGCTCTGGTAGCGGTAGAGCAGGTCGGCCAGACAGTGGTCGAACTTCGACACGAACACCGCCAGGCGCGGCTTGCGGCTCGACTCGGCGAGCCGCCAGGTCATCCCGAAGCGCTCGGCGATGGGACCGAAGGCGGCGGCGAACTCGGCCAGGTCGAGGTTGAAGTCCGCCAGTTCCCATTCCACCCGCATCAGGAACAGCTTCAGTTCGGCATCCTGGTGCTGGTCGGCATGCAGGATGTTGGCGTTGTGCGACAGCAGGAAATCGGCAATGGCGGCGACCAGCCCCTTCTGGTCGGGGCAGGAAATCAGCAGGACGGCGGTATGACGCATGGGCGGACCGGGAAGGTGTGGTTTTTTCGCCATCATAACCAAAATTACCCTGATTCTCTTAAGGGAAGCGGCCGTCGGGCCTCCCCCGGGGCCGGCGCGGCGCCGGGTTTTTGCTGCGCCGCGCAAAGATTCAGCAGTCTTTGCGCGGCGCGCGCGGCCTGCAGGCGGACTGGACAAACCGGACTTCACCGCGTTCCACGGCCCGGCCGGGCGTTTCGTGGCGCCAAGCCCTGTCCTGCCGCAGTGCTGGTCAAACTTTAGGCATCCCGGTCGGCAAAAACTTTGATTTGTCTTGGGATTTTCAGGGCCATAAAAAATCTTCTCCGGACACGCCGGTTCCGGGTTGACATGCCGGGCAGGACACCTAGAATTTGTATCCAGCCTCCGCCAACACCACAATATGTTGTGAATAAAACTGTTGGCGAGGGTCGGGCAAGCTGTGTATAAGGTGTGGATGTTTCGCACCCCGGCACGGCCAGCCCGGATTGTCGTTACACCCACCACCAAGGAGCCCCCCTCGATGCTGAACGTCGCCACCGAATCCGCCGCATCCGCACCCATTCCCTCCATTGAGCCTGCCGACGTGGCAGTGATCGACACCCGCTACGCCGACTACAAGATCATCCGCCGCAACGGCGCGGTGGTCGGCTTTGCGCCGAACAAGATCGCCATCGCCGTGACCAAGGCCTTCATTGCGGTGCAGGGCGGGCAGGCGGCGGCGTCGGCGCGTATCCGCGAGCTGGTCGAGTCGATCACCGGCCAGGTGACCGCGGCCCTGATGCGGCGCACTCCCAACGGCGGCACCTTCCACATCGAGGACATCCAGGACCAGGTCGAGCTCGCGCTGATGCGCTCGGGCGAACACGAAGTCGCCCGCGCCTACGTGCTCTACCGCGAGAAGCGCGCGCAGGAACGCGCCGCGCAAAAGGCCGCCGGCGTCCCCGAAGCCACCCTGCACGTGCTGGAAGACGGCCAGAAAAAGCCGCTCGACACCGCACGCCTCACCGGCCTGCTGGCCGACGCCTGCACCGGCCTCGGCGACAACGTCAAGGCCGAGCCGATCATGCACACCGTGCTGCGCGACCTCTACGACGGCGTGCCGATGGCCGAAGTCGAGAAGGCGCTGGTGCTGGCCGCACGCTCGATGATCGAGCAAGACCCGGCGTATTCGCTGGTCACCGCGCGCCTGCTGCTCAATTCCATCCGCCACGAGGTGCTGGGCGAGGCCGTGACACAGGCGCAGATGGACCAGCGCTACGCCGAGTATTTCCCCCAATTCATCAAGAAGGGCATCGCCGCCGAACTGCTCGACGAGAAGCTCGGCCAGTTCGACCTCGCGCGCCTCGCCAAGGTGCTCGACGCCGGCCGCGACTACCAGTTCGGCTACCTCGGCCTGCAGACCCTGTATGACCGCTATTTCCTGCATATCGAAGAGTCGCGCATCGAACTGCCGCAGGCCTTCTTCATGCGCGTGGCGATGGGCCTGGCGATCAACGAGATCGACCGCGAAGCGCGCGCCATCGAGTTCTACCAGGTGCTGTCCTCGTTCGACTTCATGTCGTCGACGCCGACCCTGTTCAACGCCGGTACCCGCCATTCGCAATTGTCGTCCTGCTACCTGACCACCGTCACCGACGATCTCGACGGCATCTACCAGGCGATCAAGGAAAACGCCATGCTGCAGAAGTACGCAGGCGGCCTGGGCAACGACTGGACCCCGATCCGCGCCATGGGCTCGCGCATCAAGGGCACCAACGGCAAGTCGCAGGGCGTCGTGCCCTTCCTGAAAGTGGTCAACGACACCGCCGTCGCGGTCAACCAGGGCGGCAAGCGCAAGGGCGCGGTGTGCGCCTATCTCGAAACCTGGCACATGGACATCGAGGAATTCCTCGACCTGCGCAAGAACACCGGCGACGACCGCCGCCGCACCCACGACATGAACACCGCGAACTGGATTCCGGATCTCTTCATGCAGCGCGTGATGGAAGGCGGCGACTGGACCCTGTTCTCGCCCAACGACGTGCCCGACCTGCACGACCTCTATGGCCGCAAGTTCGCCGAAGCGTATTGCGAATACGAGCGCAAGGCCGACCGCGGCGAGATCAAGCTGTACAAGCGCATTCCCGCCGTGCAGATGTGGCGCAAGATGCTGTCGATGCTGTTCGAGACCGGCCATCCCTGGATCACGTTCAAGGACCCGTGCAACATCCGCAGCCCGCAGCAGCACGTCGGCGTCGTCCACTCGTCCAACCTGTGCACCGAGATCACGCTCAACACCAACGACCACGAAGTCGCCGTGTGCAACCTCGGCTCGGTCAACCTCGTCAATCATTTGAAGGACGGCAAGCTCGACCTCGACAAGCTGAAGGCGACCATCCACACCGCGATGCGCATGCTCGACAACGTGGTCGACGTCAACTACTACGCCGTCGGCAAGGCGCGCAATTCCAACCTCAAGCACCGTCCGGTCGGCCTCGGCATCATGGGCTTCCAGGATGCGCTGCAGGAACTGCGCGTGCCCTACGCGTCGAACGAGGCGGTGGAATTCGCCGACCGCTCGATGGAAGCCGTCGCCTACTGGGCCTACTGGGCGTCGACCGAGCTCGCCGAAGAGCGCGGCCGCTATTCCAGCTACGAAGGCAGCCTGTGGAGCCGCGGCATCCTGCCGCAGGATTCGCTGAAGCTGCTGGCCGAGGAGCGCGGCGGCTACCTGGAAGTGGATTCCAGCAGCACCCTGAACTGGGACGCCTTGCGCGAGCGCATCGGCCAGTACGGCATGCGCAACTCCAACTGCCTGGCGATCGCGCCGACCGCGACCATCGCCAACATCGTCGGTGTCTCTGCCTCGATCGAGCCGACCTACCAGAACATCTACGTCAAATCGAACCTGTCGGGCGAATTCACCGTCGCCAACAAGTACCTGGTCAACGACCTGAAGAAGCTTGGCCTGTGGGACGAGGTCATGGTCGCCGACATCAAGTACTTCGACGGCTCGCTGGCCAAGATCGACCGCATCCCGGCCGACATCCGCACGCTGTACGCCACCGCGTTCGAGATGGAAACCCACTGGCTGGTCGAGTGCGCCTCGCGCCGCCAGAAGTGGATCGACCAGGCGCAGAGCCTCAACATCTACATGGCCGGCGCCTCGGGCAAGAAGCTCGACGAGACCTACAAGCTGGCGTGGCTGCGCGGCCTCAAGACCACCTATTACCTGCGCACCATGGGCGCTACCTCGGCGGAGAAATCCACCGGCAAGGGCGGCGAGCTCAATGCCGTGTCGGCGAGCGGCGGCGCAGGGGCGATGAGCAGCGGCGGCAGCGCGATGAACCGGGCCGCGGCCAACCTGCCGGAGCCGGAAATCGAAGGCAAGGCCTGCACCATGCGCCCGGGCGATCCCGGGTTCGAGGAATGCGAGGCGTGCCAGTAAGAGGTAGTGAGGAGGAGCAGCACCAAAAGAAGAGGCCAAGCCGGCCAATGGATGTTGACGCGATGTGCGTGGGTTCGTTGGCCGGGGCAGCCCCTGAGCTGAAACTCGGCCAGGCTTTCAGCCCGTCCTCAAGATGAACAAGTAGTGTGGGCTCAGCCCACTTTGGGACAACCAAAGGAGATAACAAACGATGCTGAATTTTGAAGAAGACTTCACCCCCGCCGCCCGTACCGTCGACGTGCCGTCCTTCCTGCGCAAGGAATCCGCCGCGCCGGTCGCCCCGGCTGCCGAGGCCGCCCCGCAAGCCCGCCGCGTGCAGGCCGCCGACAAGCGCGTGATCAACGGCGCGACGGATGTGAACCAGCTCGTCCCCTTCAAGTACAAATGGGCGTGGGAAAAATACCTCGCCGGCTGCGCCAACCACTGGATGCCGCAGGAAGTGAACATGTCGCGCGACATCGCGCAGTGGAAAGACCCGACCGCGCTCACCGAGGACGAGCGCCGCCTCGTCAAGCGCAACCTCGGCTTCTTCGTCACCGCCGATTCGCTCGCCGCCAACAACATCGTGCTCGGCACCTACCGCCACATCACCGCGCCCGAGTGTAGGCAATATCTTTTGCGCCAGGCGTTCGAGGAGGCCATCCACACCCATGCCTACCAGTACATCGTGGAAAGCCTGGGCCTGGACGAAGGCGAGATCTTCAACGCGTATCACGAAGTCGCCAGCATCCGCGACAAGGATGACTTCCTCATCCCCTTCATCGACACACTGACCAACCCCGAATTCAAGACCGGCACCCCCGAGGCCGACCAGGCCCTGCTGAAGTCGCTGATCGTCTTCGCCTGTATCATGGAAGGCATCTTCTTCTACGTCGGCTTCGTGCAGATCCTCGCGCTGGGCCGCCAGAACAAGATGACCGGCGCCGCCGAGCAGTACCAGTACATCCTGCGCGACGAGTCCATGCACTGCAACTTCGGCATCGACCTCATCAACACCATCAAGCTGGAAAACCCCCACCTGTGGACCAGCGAATTCAAGGCCGAAATCCGCGACCTGATCCAGAAGGGCGTCGAGCTCGAATTCCGCTACGCCGAAGACACCATGCCGCGCGGCGTGCTCGGCCTCAACGCCAGCCAGTTCAAGGAATACCTGCGCTTCATCGCCAACCGCCGCTGCCAGCAGATCGGCCTCGACGAAATGTTCCCCGGCGTCACCAACCCCTTCCCCTGGATGGCCGAGATGATCGACCTGAAGAAGGAGAAGAACTTCTTCGAGACGCGCGTCACGGAGTATCAGACGGGCGGGGCGTTGAGCTGGGATTGATTGGCTGGCTATATAACAAGACAATTACTGTATGCAAAACCCGGCAAAGATATCTACCTATACTAATCAAAGTCCCCTTCCCGACGATATAGATGCTCATCAAGCGGAATGGCGTGGCGTGTCGATGCAAGGTATCGAATGGGGCATCTACCAAGGGCCTTCCGAGCAAATTTTGGCGCGGCTTCCTGAGGCAAGTGTGCATTGCGTCGTCACGTCTCCCCCATACTATTGGCTTCGCGACTATGGAGTGGACGGGCAAATTGGCCTAGAAGAAACAATTCAAGGATATGTTTCAGCGGTTGCGAACGTTATGGACGCAGTAAAACGCGTGCTGCGCCCTGATGGCGTTCTCTTCCTGAATTTGGGCGATACTTACTATTCGGGTAAAGGAAAGTCCCATGGCACCGACCGCAAGAGTAACAAGAGGCGATTTGGTTTGCGCGCTGTGGACAAGAGCGGTGGTCTTGGGTTAGGCCTACAACGCAAATCAATTATTGGCATACCTTGGCGCGTGGCCATTGAAATGTCGGAACGAGGCTGGGTACTACGGAGCCCAATTATTTGGCACCGGGAGAACTGTCTTCCAGAGGCCGTTGCAGATCGCCCAAGTCGCAGCTACGAATACGTGTTTATGTTCGCAAAAGGGCGTAAGTACTATTTCAATAAGCAACCTTTGATTGATCAAAAAGTCGAGGAGGATATGTGGACAATTGCGGCGCGACCAAAGGCAGGGAACGGCCTTGATACGGCGCCGTACCCTGATGAGCTCGTAGCTCGGTGTTTGCAAATTGGTTGCCCACCCGGTGGAGTAGTTCTCGATCCGTTTGTCGGTAGTGGCACCACTGCGCGAGTTGCAGTGTCGATGGGGCACCCCTCCGTTGGCATAGATCTGAACCCCGAGTTCTGTGTCTATTCAGCCAATCAGCTGCGTTCCATGTAGGTTGCATAATTAATGTATTTCACAGCAACGCAAATTGCTCACTCGATCCAGGCACTTGCCAATGTGCACCCATTCCACGGGATTACGTTTCTTGCCTGCAAGCGGGCAGGTTTGCCGATAGGTCATGAAATAGTGTTCCCACTTGACGCGGAGACTGACAAGTTTCTGCGCGCGCACCACCAAATTGATCCTGCATCAGATTGGTTTTTTCAACCATTTAAGTCCTCCGATGTGCAGAAGAAATGGGTACGGCCAGATTATTCAGCAAAGGGTTTGCAGGCTATCAACACACAAACATTTGGTGCGGCTTTTCTTCACGAAAGAAACTCACGTATTTGGGGGTGGGCTCCAAACTACGTTGCGCTATTAGAGGCGCGACTTCCACGGAAACGCAAGATTCCCGCATTTGATTTGGCAGTATGGTTGTTCAAGGATTATGAATGGCTTGGGAGCCCTGACAGAGCAGATGTCATTGCGCACCTAATTTCCGAATATGACCTTACTGAAACAGAACAACAGGCGTTATTTGATCTTGCTTCAGGTCCAGAATTGTCGCTTGCGGAGATATATCAACCCAACAAGCCGGAGTGGCGTGATCTGCGGCCGCTTCTTCCCGCCGCGCCGGACGCAAAGCCTGATCAAGGTGGCACGCTTGCCTATTTAGAAACCCGTGGCATCGGGCCCGCTAATACCTTTCTCTTAGAGCCAGCAACTCGGCTTAGCCTTATCACCGGTGACAATGGCCTTGGCAAATCATTTTTGCTTGAAGCAGCTTGGTGGGCGCTCACGGGAACATGGGCAGAACATCCGTTGTACCCAAGTGCTGCTCAGCGTAATGCCAAGGCCGAGATCACGTTTGCAATAAAGGGGGAACAGTCTACCGCACAGAAACGGACGATCGCATTTGACTGGAAAACTCTTTCATGGCCACAACCGAAGGTTCGGCCCACGATTCCTGGCTTGATTGTATACGCAAGAGTCGATGGCTCATTCGCGGTTTGGGATCCTGCCCGCCAATCGATTCTCACCGCTGATCCAAATCGAACTGTTAAGGCAGTTTTTTCTAGCCAAGAAGTATGGGATGGCCTCCCGGGACGGATTGAAGGGCTAATTCGAGATTGGGCACGATGGCAGAGCAACCCATCTGGCGGACAATTCGAAACGTTCCGTAGAGTGCTGGCCAAGTTATCGCCCCCAGATCTTGGTCAACTCAAGCCTGGTGTTCCCATCCGTGTTCCAGACGACCCCCGGGATATTCCAACCCTGATCCATCCTTATGGCGAAACCCCTATCGTCTACGCGTCGGCGGGGGTTCGTCGCATCGTCACGCTAGCCTATCTAATTGTTTGGGCGTGGCATGAGCATGTTGTCGCGGCAGAGATGGCGCAGACAAATCCTCAGCGACGTATGGTTGTCCTTGTAGATGAGATGGAGGCGCATCTTCATCCGCGATGGCAGCGCGCTTTATTGCCAGCCCTTATGGAAGTCAGTGAGTTGCTGGCCCCCTCCTTGCAGGCGCAGTACATAGTTGCGACACACTCACCGCTCGTGATGGCTTCTTCGGAGGCGGTGTTCAACGAAGACACCGACAAGCTGTTTCACCTTGATATGGAACCATCTGGGGAAGTTACCCTCAAGGCAGTCGAATACGTTCGATTCGGAGATGTGTCTTCTTGGTTGACTTCGCCCGTGTTCGAACTTAGGCATGCTCGCTCCACCGAGGGTGAGGCGGCGATCGAAGCTGCGAAAGCACTCCAGCTTCGGACAGATACGACGAGGGAAGAAGTGTCGGCTGTCACCGAGCAATTGAAAGCTTCACTCGCGCCAGAGGACCGGTTCTGGCCAAGGTGGATTGCGTTCGCTGAGCGGTATGAGGTTGAAATTTGATTCCAATTACACCGCAGCCAGAACCTCATGGGTTCGACGCGAATGTCCGCAAGCGAGGTCGATCTTTTCTCGCAACCAATGCCAACCCCACGTCAGACCAGTTCAAGCCCCACCAATACTGGAAGTGGGCTGCAACGGAATTGTATGAGGCTTACCGTCGAATCTGTGTCTACAGTTGTACGTATATCCCAACTCCGAAGGGATGCAGTGTCGATCATTTTTTGCCGAAGTCAAAGCGACCTGATCAAGCATATGAATGGCAAAATTTTCGGCTCTCATTACATCGGTTGAACTTTTATAAGGGGGATGCCGATATCATCGACCCCTTTTCGGTGCAACCAGGATGGTTCGTTCTGGATTTCCCAAGTTGCCTAGTAAAGCCCGGTGATGACCTTTCGGTGGAATTAAAACTCCAGATCGAGTACACCATCAAGACTTTGAAACTCAACGACGACGATAGCCTCGTGCAAGATCGATGCGACATCATGGTGATGTTTGCGAAAGAAGAGGTGGCGTTTCCATTCTTGGAAAAGCGATATCCCTTCCTGGCAGCGGAAGTTGTTCGACAAGGAATTCAGAATACCGCGAGTCAACTTTTCAAGTTGCCAAACAAATAAGCGACTTAAAGGACTTAAAAAGGCCAAGCTCGAATTAACCCACCATGAAACGTATCCCAACCCCGCTTCTGTGGCTCGCCATTGCACTGATCGGCATGGCACTCGCCGCCGGCAGCTTCATCATGGTGGCGTGGCTGAAGCTGCAACCCTGCCCGCTGTGCATCGCCCAGCGCACGCTGTTCATGCTGATGGGTGGGGTGGCGCGCTGGTCGCCTTCTTCACGCATCGTAATTAGAGGGGCCAGGCCCACATTGTTTTCGACATTCGAAATTGCCAAACCAATTCGAACCTGGCCCCTTTGATTCACACTCTGGATTGCGACCGCCCAAGAGCGAAAGAGCCGTGCCGATCCCGAAGGGCAGACCCCTTGCCTGTGCTTGACGCTGGTTTCGCCCCCCGCTTCATCGCCAGCCGCCGGATCGATTGTTCCGGACATGCGGACGGAAACAGTAGTGCATCCAGAACGGCGGTTCGGCATTAGGGCGGATACTTTCACCCGCATTTACAAAGGCGACAGCATGACTATCGAACTCAGTAAGGAAGACCGGGCGCAAGCCGTTGCATCAATCGAGCGTTACTTCCAAGAGAACATGGAAGAGAGGATTGGCAACGTTGCAGCCGCCGGCTTACTCGGCTACATCCTTGAAGAAATCGGACCGAGCATCTACAACAAGGCCGTAGCCGATGTTCAGGTCCGGCTGCAGGCAAGGGTGTCCGAGATCGACTTCGAGATTCACGAGGAAGAATTCTCCTATTGGCGCAGGATCGCGAAGCAGCGCAAGGCAAAGCCGTGAAGCCTGAAAATCTAAGGGGCCAGGCTCGAGTTGATTACGAACTAATGAGGTGAATCATGACTTATACCTACTGCATGACGTCGAACTGCGCGCTGGCTGATATCTGCGCGCGTTATGAGGACGATGCAGGCAAGCATCTGCTTTCTCGCACCTATGCGGACTTCAGCGAGGAACTGGTCCGCCAGCCGGACAGCACCACGACTTGCCCGTTTTACATGCCTAAGGGCGACGCGCAGCAGACCCGGCACTAAGCAAACCAAAGAGGCCAGGCACGAATTGTTTTCCCCCGCACGTGCGCGCCATGAGGGGGATGCCAGAAAGCCTCTGCTGATCCGCTCCTAAGCCGATTCCAGCACCGTGATCCGCAAGCCGGGTCACGCGGGCTGGCCTGATTTTCATCGGCCCGTGCGATCTACCATCGGATGGGCCGTTCACGTGAATTCGCACGCGCCTATTTCTTCCCGGCAGGTTCATCGCCCATGCGCCAGATATCCACATCCTGGCCCTGCTCGCGCAGGTGGTCCGCCTTGGCGGACAGGTAGCGCTGAAAGCTCGGCTCGTTTTCATAGGCGCCGCTCAGCACATAGGTAAGAATGCCCTGGGTATGGAACAACTTGAAATAGGCCTCGGAGCGGATGATCTCCTTGCCCTTTGCGTCGAACAGCACGATGGCGGGCGCATATTTGATGTCCAGCGCCCTGGCCCATGCGCGCGCCGTGGTGGCTTTTCCCTGCGGGGTGGTTAGCGGCGTGTCCGACCACATATTGAGTTGAATCGCATCGAACCCGGCAATGATGGCGCGCGTCTGCTTGTCCGACAGGATTCTGTCGTGCAATTCGGCGCAGGCGGGGCAATCGCGTTGCTCGAAGAACACCGCAACCGGCCTGGCCTTGCCCTTGCGCGCGAGATTGAAGGGCGGCTTCTTGAAGAAGGATTCTGCGATCAATTCGCTGCCTGTCGCAGGCGGCTGGTGCGCCGCGACGTAATCGAGGTAGTTGGAATCCTTCGTGCCCTGCGCAGCAAACTCCAGCGCAGTCATGAATCGGGTGGGCGGGATGTAGCCATTGAGCCGCAATACGGTTTGCCCGGCTTCGTCGAAAAACAGGATGGTGGGGGTGAATTGCACCTTGAGGCTGGCGGCAAACTGCTTCTCGGTCATGGGTCGGTTGTCGAGCCCCACGACCTCGCGGTCGCCCCACATGTTGATGGCAATCACGTCAAAGTGCTTCCGCAGATAGGTTTCGATGTTCTTTTGCGAAAGATTGCGTTCGACCAGGGCATGGCAGTAGGGGCAGCCGTCCTGCGTGAACAGGATCATCACACGCCTGTTTCTGGATTGGGCTTCTGCAATATCGTCCCGGAGGCTGAGGAAGCTTGCCTTGAACCAACTCGGGTATTCGGTCTGGACCGCGCCATGGAAAGCGCCCTCTTGCTTTTCTGCTGCGCCGGCAAGGCAGGAAAACAGGAGCAGGATGCATGCGAACCCCTTCAGGGAACGCGGCCAGTGCATCGAATGTGAAATCATGTGTTCTCCAGCTTGCCGATCAACGACGGTCTCGAATCAACCAATCGACGCCCTGTCCGAATGGATCGCCGCAGCGTCGGGGTCTTGGCGCAGTCCGCAGTTTCGATCATAGGCGAATTGGGGGCCGAAGAGCATTCGCGCGCGTCGGATCGCTGGTGCGGATTGCATGCAGGGTCGACGAGGCAGGTTCGCGGAAACCTCGGGAGCACCGCTACCAATTTTCTTTCGATCCCGGCCCCTTTGCTCACGCGACCAGAACCGATGGCGTTTTCCGGGCCGCCACAATCTGGTTGCGTCCGCAGCGTTTGGCTTCGTATAGCGCGATGTCGGATGTGCGGATCAGCTCGGCAGGCGAGGAGACGGACGCAAGCTCGGACGAAGACACGCCGAAACTCAGGGTGACCTGGCTGGCCACGGGCGAGGCTTCGTGGAGAAGACACAAGGCCAGGATGCGCTCGCGTAACTGCTCGGCCATGACTATCCCGCCGCTCAAATCAGTCTGCGGCAGCAGCATCCCATCATTGCGGTCATCGGCTCGTCCGGTGCGGGCCTGTCCACAGTACGCCGCGCGTTCAAGTCATTTTCGAGCGCCTGAACATCAAACCCGCGAATAAACGGGGTCAGACACGATACTCATACCGAACAAGGGGGGGCAGACCACGGTTTTGCGTGAGGGTGCTGTCAAAATCGGTGTCTGTCCGCCTGATACGCAGGCGAAAAGCGAATTGCCGGAATATTTATCGGATGGGCTCGCCTGGCGCTTCTTTCAACAGCCCCTCTCTTTCTTCTCGCTGTGTCTTTTTGGCATATACAACGGCCCATGCGTCCACCTCGTACTCGCTCCAGCCAAAATTGTGGTCCTCTTTCTTCCAGGCATCAGCCACCTCCTGAAGTGGAGTTTCACCACCATTCTTTCGCGTCATAAGTTGCATGATTCCACCTTCTTCTAGTAAGGAACGTCCATTCTTCCAAGGCATACGCGCCAGCCCTTCGTGATCGGCACGAGGATGCGGCGGCGGCAAGCGCCATCGCAGTTGGCACGATCATCTTCATCATAGTCCTCTCTTGAGAAAACATTCGAACATGGCGGCGCTGGTCGCCTTTGTGGCGTGTACGGTGCTGGGGTTGTGGGCACTGCTGCGCGGCGACAACAAATAGACCGGTGCACGCAGCATGGGGTTTACAGGCCCCGGGCTCGATTGATCCTTCGAACCAGCGGGGCGGTTTGGACAGGCAATGGGAGACAGGCCGCCGTCTCCCTGTGATTCACCGCTTCGGACCCTGCCGCACACCCTCGCCATGGGCACGCGGATCAATTGCGTCCATCCTTCACCGATTTCAGGGTCTGCGTACCCGGAATGTATTGGGTCCCCCAGTTCACGAAAGCAAGCAGGATCTCGCCTAGCGCCGCACCCTTGGCGCTCAGCGAATAGGCATAGCGCGTTGGGCGTTCCTGATAGGCGGCCTTGACGAGGATGCCCGCGTTTTCGAGGCGCTTGAGGCGGTCGGCGAGCGTGCTGGTCGGGATTTTTTCGGGCGAATCCAGCAGTTCGCCATAGGTGTGCTTGCCGTGCAGGATGTCCCGAATCACCAGCAGCGACCATTGATCGCCGAGCAGGTCGAGCGCATTCGCAACCGGGCAGGGGGAGCGTCGAAAAGTGTCAGGTTTGGTTTTGCCCGTTTTCATGGTTTTGGCTCCAGGCCGTTTTTTTAGTCACTTGTATTATACAAGTGGCAATGCTAGCCTGATAGTCACTTGCAATAGGCAAGTGACTATCAGGAGAAAATCATGCTACAGACGATTCCCCCCTCTACCGACAATCTGCACTTGCGCGTTCCAGCCCAGGCGAAGCTGATAATTGGAGTAATACTTGCAATGTGGTTCTCGCTTGTCGTTGTATTGGGCACGGGCGGCGCATTCGCCGGACCGCCAAGGAGGCCGCCGCTGCCCATCCTCGTTGCAGTGGTGGCACCGCTTGCCCTGTTCTTTATTGCGTCGCGGCTGTCGCCCTGGTTCTACGGTCTCGTCATGGCGGCCGATCTGCGTATTCTGGTCTCGATGCAGGCGTGGCGCGCCGGGGGCCTGGGATTTCTGGCGTTGTATGCGCACGACGTACTGCCGGGCTTTTTCGCGTTTCCGGCGGGGCTGGGCGATATCGCGGTAGGCGTCACTGCACCCTTGGTGCTGCTGGCTTTGCTGCGTCGGCCCGACTTCGTCGCCAGCAGGGGGTTCCGGCGGTGGAACTGGCTGGGAATCCTCGATCTGGTCGTGGCCCTCACGCTCGGGGCGTTTGGATCGATGCTTGCCAGGGGGGGGCCGGGTGAAATCACCACCGGGGTGATGGCGTTCATGCCGGAGGTGATCATTCCGGCGTATCTGGTGCCGATTTTCCTGATGCTGCACATGGTGTCGCTCATGCAGTCGCGGCGCATGCAGGCATCGGCGTAAAGGCAGCAGGGGCGGGTGCCTGGAGGGCGCGGGGGCAGGTCTTGCACGAACACAGGGCCGCTGGTAGCCAGACGGCCCCTTTGCTCACGCGACCAGAACCGATGGCGTTTTCCGGGCCGCCACAATCTGGTTGCGTCCGCAGCGTTTGGCTTCGTATAGCGCAATGTCGGATGTGCGGATCAGCTCGGCAGGCGAGGAGACGGACGCAAGCTCGGACGAAGACACGCCGAAACTCAGGGTGACCTGGCTGGCTACGGGCGAAGCTTCGTGGGGAAGATTCAAGGCCAGGATGCGCTCGCGTAACTGCTCGGCCACGGCGATCGCGCCGTTCAAATCAGTCTGCGGCAACAGGATCGCAAACTCTTCGCCGCCGATTCGGGCCGCCACATCGCCAGGGCGGGACAGCGCGTGGTACAGGGTCTGCGCCACGTCCACCAGGCACAGATCGCCGGCCGGATGCCCATAGTGGTCGTTGTATTCCTTGAAGTGATCGATATCGGCCATGATGAGCGACAACGGCGCATAGTCGCGTTTCGCTCTTGCCCACTCCTTGCCGAGTTCTTCCTCGAACAGCCGTCTGTTCGGGATGCCGGTGAGACTGTCCAGACGGACCAGGTATTCCAGCGCCTGCGCCACTTCGCTTGACGAGAACAGCTCGCGGCGTAGTTTTTCCGCGTTGCGAAACAGGCGGTGGACCTGGGCGGACGTGGCGAGCATGGTGAGACCGAAGATGACCATCAGCAGGCCCATGACGAGGTGGATGCGGTCGCCCACCCACATCATGCGTATGCCGATGGGGACCACGACCGGAATGGCGAAGCACCCATAGGCATGGCGCACGGACGAGAGCAGCGGAACGGCGCCGGCCACCATTCCACCCAGTACAAAAGCGAGCACAACCTGGTGCGGGAAGGAACTGGGGTGAAACAGGAGAATGCCGGACAGCCCCCACACCACGCCGGCAGCGCATGCGCCCGCCACGAAATACTTCGTCCAGACAGCCAGGTCCGGCTCGCTCCTGGGGGAGGCGTTTCTGAACGCCCGCAAGCTGAGGAACCGAGCCCCGGTGACGGCGACCAGCAGGCCTGACCAGCTTAGCAGGACGGGCGTGGGCATGGCGCCCCACAGAACCGCGACAAGAATGAATCCGTTGGCCAGGTTGGCGATCAGCGATATGGAGAGCTGGCGAAAGCTCTGCGCAATCTGCGGCACAAGGATGCCCTGATCCCGGGAGTCTGAAGAGGGTGGCACAGGGATATCCAAGGGCGAGCTCCCTTGACGGGGTTTGCGGACGCATTTTGCCTGCGCACGAGCGTCTATCCAATATAGGCCAAGTTGCGCGGATCATGGTTCGGACATACGCATGAACTGCAACGTCTGGGCTACGTAACGGGGCCCGGCCCGAATGGATTCCAGCCCGCGAAACAATAGAGGACAGACCACCGGTAATCAAGGGGGCCAGCCCCTTTGATGGCCCTTGATTGCACGCATTCGTAGGGACAGGCGTAGGATGGGGTGTCCCAATGAAGCAGGACGGCAAGCGCATCAACCTCGGTTCCCCTCACCGCAATCGAGCTACAGGCAAATACGACCATGGCCCAAAAAGAAGCTGTCCTCGCCTCTGAAAATCCCCAGGTGACCGATCTGCTCCATCAACTGCGCGCGGCCTCGACCCCCGAGGCGCAGCGCGATGTGATGATTAAAACCATCCTTGCCAGCCGCAACAATGAGATCAGCGTGGCAGAAGGCAAGGTGGTGAGTCTGGAATTCGTCAGAATCAACACCGAAACGCAGGCGCACTTGAAGGAAGAACGGGCACGATTGAAGGCCGCCCGGCAAACCGTTGACTGATCCTGAATCAAAGGGGCCGGGCTCGAATGGACGCCACGCGCTTGGCGAGCCCCGGGGCTCGCGAGGTTCGGATTCTGTTCTTCGCGGGATGCGCGGGTTAAACTTTCGGCTCTGCGGCCTTCTGGCCAATCCGGGGGAATAACCGATCATGTCCCAGCAGCATCCCATCATTGCTGTGACCGGCTCGTCCGGGGCCGGCCTGTCCACGATACGCCACGCGTTCAAGTTCATTTTCGAGCGCCTGAACATCAAACCTGCGATCGTTCATGGCGACGGTTTCCGGCGTTATACCGATCGGCAGTTCGCCGCCTTGCTCGACGAAGCGCGGAGCAGCGGCCGCAACATTTCCTGGTTCGGGCCCGAGTGCAATCATTTCCAGGAGCTGGAATCGTTCTTCCGGACCTATGGCGAATGCGGCAACGGGGTGGTTCGCCAGTATGCGCACACGGCCGAGCATGGCGAGGAATTGGGGGTGCAGGCTGGCGAGTTCACGCCCTGGGCACCCCTGCAGCCGGGCAGCGATCTCCTGTTCTATGAGGGGCAGCATGGCGGCCTGATGGCCAACACCTGGACCCGCCGCAAGATCGAATCGCGCCACTTTCCGCCGGAAATCGACCGTCGCACGGGCCGCCAGGGCGTCGACGTGGCCCAGCATGTGGACCTGCTGATCGGCGTGGCGCCTGCCATCAACCTGGAGTGGATACAGAAGATCCACCGCGACTGCAAAAAGGGCACGTGCTCGCCCGAAGAATCGGTGGAAACCATCCTGCGTCGCATGGACGACTACATCCATTACATCGTTCCGCAATTCGGCCTGACCGATATCAATATCCAGCGCATGCCGCTGGTGGATACCTCCGACCCGTTCATTGCGCGCGACGTGCCGCTGGCCGACGAATCGCTGTGCGTCATCCATTTTCGCGACCGCGAGCGCCATGATTTTCCCGATTTGCTCAGGCGCATTCCCGACGCCTACATGTCACGTCCGACCACGATGGTGGTTCCCAGCAAAAGCCTGCGCCTGGCCCTGGGTATGATTTGCGGCCCGATTCTGGCCAGGTTCATGGAGGCGCGCTGCGAAGCAACCACGTAAATAGGTCGGACTCCATTTACTCTGGCGCAATCAAGGGGCCAGGGTCGAATGGATTTCACGCCAGGTACGCTTTGGCTTCTTCGCCCGGATTGGGCAGACCTGCGATACGCCATGCCTGGCGCGGGGAACGGAACAGTTGATGCAGGCAATCCGCGTCGAGGCCATTCAGGTGACAAATATGGCTCAAGGCCGTGACCGCGCCGAATTTGTGGAATTCATCGCGCAAGGTCAGTAACAGCTCCTGCTGCAAGTCATCCATTTCTCCTATGCCCTCGGAATTCGCGATGCGCTGAGCCAGCGCGATATCCCATTGTTCGGAATTGATGAAGAAACCATCCTTGTCAAAAAGGAAACTCAGATCTTTCGCGGCGGCCGGGTTCATGCGCTTGTCCTGTGTGCAGGGTTGCGTCAGCGCCACCCCGTCAATCAATGCCGATTACGCGGCACGATGGCTAATCGGAAACGATGGCCAAATGATGCCGATAAGGGCGACGATTGGCAGCGAGGGGACGTCCGAATTCCGTGTAAGCCATGTCTGAAAATGGGGCGGGGCTTCCCGCGCGAGTTGAAGTGGCCGGGTTAGAGGAGGCAGGTGCTGTCTTCCCGCTTGCGAGAACGCACCTGCCAGGCATGGGCATGAGACGTTCCAGGCTATTTGGCATAAGGTACGCATGCTGATGCGGCCGGAACCTCAGTTCGTACCGGCGATTCATTCTCAATCTGGATACAGGAAGGGCTTGCTGCGATGAGCGAATTGACCATCTGGACCTACGACTGGGTGCCCGAAGGCCCGCGTGGTTTTGTGCGTGACCTGAGGCTGAGGTGGGCGTGCGAAGAAGCCGGTCTCAGCTACGCAGTCCGCACGGTTCCATTTGACGGCTGCGATGCCAATCATCTCGCGCGCCAGCCTTTTGGCCAGGTTCCGTTCCTGAGCGACGGGGAACTGGAGATGTTCGAAAGCGGTGCCGGGCTGCTGCATCTGGCCCGGAAAAGCGACACGCTGATGCCGCGCGATCCGGTTGGCGAAGCGGAAACGCTGCAATGGACGATCGCCGCGCTCAACTCGATCGAGATGGTCACCGTACCGTGGTGGTTTCTGAATATCTCCGGCGACGAGAACAATGGCCTTGGCGCATGGATGGGCCAGCGTCTCGACCAGCTCGAAAAAGTACTGAGCGAGCGAGCATGGCTCGCGGCGGGCCGCTTCACTGTCGCAGACCTGCTGATGGCGGACGTGTTGCGCATTCCGGACGTCCGTTCGTTTGGCGACCGGCCGGCGACCGAGGCCTATGTGGCGCGTGTTACAGATCGTCCCGCTTTCAAAAAGGCCCGGGCCGACCAGATGGATCATTTCGAGGCCGCTGACGAGAAGCGGGCGAAATGAATCAAACGGACCAGGCTCGAGCGATTTGCCTTCGATGAACCCGGGCGACGCGTTCACGCCGCGCGCTTTATTTCGTGAAATCGTCGGGCCCAAAGATTTGCCGGATCTCGATGGTGTCGCCTTCGTCCGCCGGGCAGCGCTGCGCCCACTTCACCACGTCTTCCTTGGACGGCGCGTCCACCAGCCAGTAACCGCCCAACACTTCTTTCGCTTCGATGAACGGTCCGTCGGTGACGGAGGGCTTGCCTTGGGCGAACGACACGCGCGCCCCCTTGGCCAGCGGATGCAGGCCGTTGAGCGATTCGATTTTCAAGGCTTTGCCCATTTCCTCGTTGAACCGTCCCATCGCTTCCATTTTCCGGAGATCCGGCGTGAAGTCCGGTGCCGGTTTGCCGCCTTGGTAAAGAGCGGGAATCATCAGCATCATGAATTGCACGGTCATCTCCTTTAGGGTTGTCGATAACAAGGACGACGTTTGAGAGGGGGCCAAATCGACAGGCGCAAACGTCAGCAGCGCAATCCAAGGTGCCAGATCGAATTGATTCCGCTGTCCGGAATCCCAGGGTCAGGGATGCGTGTACCCCAAGACCAACAGCAGCAGCGCCGTGAGGGCCATGGCTGCATGGAGGCTGACGCCCATCATCGGCGGCGGCGGCGAGCGATGCTCGCGATTGCCCATGCGCAGGACCAGCAGAACCAGCCCGCCGGCCAGCGCCAGAACGAACAGCAGCGCCGCATCGTTGTACAACATGTGAACGGGACTGCTGAAGATATGCCTTCCCAACAGGATCAGGCCCAGCAGGGCGGCGCCGGCGTGCGCCGCCGCCAGGGCACGGGAGCCGCGTCGATAGCGCACGCCCAGCACCACGAGCCACAGGCCCAGCGCCACCGCCAGACAAAACAGAACGATTGCGGCAAGGATCATGCGTTCTCCATCAAAGCGTGCGATACAAGCTTGAATACGACTGGGTTTAATCGGACTGAGCGTTCGAAGCGCGCCTTCGAACCTTGGGCGCTACCCCGTATGGGACGTAGGCAGGCTGAAGACCCGTCAAATGGGGCGTTGTTCCATCCGTCTGAAAAAACACTTAATCAGTTAGCCCGGGAGGTTTGCCTGATCGCTGTCGGAGCGGTGTGAGGATGTCTGCCAGGCCGTTGTGATCGATTTCCTGCATCAGGGCCAGCAAACGGCCAATTTCACCCGGAGGGAATCCGTTGCGCGCGAACCAGTTGAGGTAATTGCCCGGCAGGTCCGCAATGATCCGGCCCTTGTGCATGCCAAATGGCATCTCCCGGGTGACAAGCAATTCCAGGTCCTTTGGACACATGTTACCCATTGCCTTGGCATCGAATGAATAGGTCAGACTCAACTGACCTATTCATCCTCGTTTTGCCAATTGATGTGTCGCGCCCAGAACCGCGCCGATCGTCACCAGCACGACGCCGGAAATGGTCACGGCATCGAGGGATTCCTTCAACAATGGCACGGCCGCCACCGCCGAGATGCCAGGAACCATGGCCAGCATGAGCGTTGCCTTTTGCGGCCCGATGTTGTGGATGGCGTAGGCGAAGAGCAAGCCGGCAATCGAGGCGGCCAGGATGCCTTGATAAACGCCTTGCAACAGTATGAAGGACGGGGAAACGGTGGTGATGGCCTTGGGCAGGAACAGGAGATAAACCGGCGTGTAGCAGACCATGGCAATCACGGCGATGCCGATCGTGGCTTCGAGGGGGGAGACCTGCCAATGCTTGAGCAATAAGCCAAAGCATGCGTAGCTGATTGCGGCCAGGAGAAAGAACACATCCCCCACCCATTGATGGGCGGGTGCACCGGAAAGCTGCCCCAGGCTGTGTATGCCAATCAACACGATTCCCAAGCCTGCGACCAACAGGGCAAATTCGGTCCGGATGCCAGGGCGATGCCCGAGTACTAGCCAGGCGATCAATGCACTCGCAAAGGGAATGCCGCCATTGACCAGAATGCCCGCATGCGCGGCCGGCGCAAGGGAAAAGCCCGAGTAGACCAGTAACCCGTAAATCAAGCCGCCAAACGCGGCCAGCACGGCAAGCCGCGGCCACTTGAGGCGGCGCCATCGGGCCAACACAAAGGGAAGACACACGATTCCCGAGAAGACAAACCGTATGGCTGCCATGTCGTAGGGCGTAAGCGGACTGCGGCCGCCCAGCCGGGAGACGATGTTGAACCCGGACCAGACCACGACTACCACGGCTGCAGCCGCAAAGCCCTTGAGCAGGTGGAAACGGTGGACCGGAATAGGTAGGTCTGCATCGGTCATGCGATGGGCTTCGGGGATGGACGGTAGCGCTCACCTTACCACTGACCACTCAATCGATCGCGTCGTGAACCAAGGCGACACGGATGCAGTGAATTCCAGCGAGCGGCTTCCAATAAATGGGGTCAGTTCAACCTGATTCCTTGCTCGTTCGTGTTTCGCGCTTTAACACGTGTCCAATCGCCCCTTTTTCCTCAGTTGGGGCGGTGAATTCAAGATCGAGAACACCACCACCGGGCAGGTGATATTGAAGCTTCCCTTGGCAAAGTCGACCTCGATGTTGCCGTCGTCGTTTTTGTAATCAACCAGCAACGCGACTTCGAACACCACGACCTCGCGCGGTGGGACTGCGAACATCGTACGATTCAAGCTCACGCCGGCAGAAATCGTGGTGGCGTTGCTGTCGCCGCCGATGAAGGTTTGGGCGAATGCGCCGGTGCCGCCAAGGTAGACACCCTCTGTCTCCTGGTAGGTACCGGGCCGAGGCCAGCCAAACGACAAACCGAGCTGCGCTGTTGCCGTCACCTCGCTGGTATTCACGCCGATGGTCCACGGGGCATGCGCGCGCAAATGGCCGTTCGCCGACATGAACGTTGCGGCATTGATGACGGCATAGTCCTGAAACGGATTGGCCCAGTAGAAATAAAAGCCGACTTTCTGCACGCCCTGGTATTGCGAGGTGGCCAATCGGAATTTGGCCGAGCTGCCGAACGGGATTGCCGCCGAGTCGATATCCAGGAGCGGAGTGCTCCAGATCAAAAACGGCGTGTCCAAATTGAATGAAGGATAGGGAAAGAAATCGCCCGCGACCGACTGCGCCAGTGCTTCGCTTTGTGCGATTAACGTGGCCCGCAGCGTCTTCTGTTGCCGCGCGGCACGCTTGAGCGCGTCTGCTTTATGCTTCTCGATCATGCGCGTTTGTTCCGCTTCGCGCCCTGCTGCGATGGCTTGCAGTTTTGCCGCATCCATCCCTGCGGCTTTTAAGAAACGCGTGCCGAGTTTTTCCGCTGCGCGCGCGTTGCTGGCGAGCTTGGCAGATTGGCCAAAATCCGGCCGTGACACCGATAAGCTGCTGATGCGCTCGGCTTCGGCAGCAATCACGGCCTTTTTAAGTTGCGTCCTTGAAATCTGTTTCATTTCGTCTCCTCGCGGCAAAAGCGGGATGCGGGTTCTGGGCGTCGGGTGGATCGAGAAACCCAGCTTAAGCGGGGAAAGGAAAAGCGACTGCGAGGAGGAACCCCCGCCAGGATCCAGAAGTGATATTAGGCAGCTACACGAAAAATAGAAGGTTCCGCGATCTTTTGTGCGCTTGATGCTCCGGACCGGCGTGATCGACCCGCGCGCCCGCTCAATACGGCGTGCCATCCTGGTGGAAGAAGCGCCACTGGCCATCGACGAAGGTGGCGAACAGGTCGTCGTCGGGGTAGGTGACTTCGTCGCCCGGCGAGCGGTCGCCGATTTCCAGATACAGCACGTCTTCGCCGGTTTCGTTCAGCAGCTGGCTGGCATTGCCGGTGCCTGCCTTGAAGCCGGCGCACATGCCGGGCGCCAGGCGCACGCTGCCTTCGTTGGTGCGCAGGGTGGGCGATCCGGCGAGGATGTAGATCAGCTCGTCCTGCCGGGAATGCGCATGGCGCAAGGCCGAGACCGCGCCGGGGGCCAGGCGCGTGAGGTTGACGCCGAAGTTCGTCAGGCCGAAGGCATCGCCCAGGGCGCGCTTCTCGCGTCCCGCCAACCGTTCGCCCAGAAAAGCCTGGATCGACTGGGGGTAGGTCGAGGGACGGCCGCGCGGTGGAATGCCGAGGGCATCGAGGGCGACAGGGGTGGGGTGCGTCATGGCGATTTCTCCCGGTGATGGTTTGTGTCCGGCTAGGCGCGCCGGGCCAGTTTGCCGAGTGCTTCCAGCGCTTGTTCCACCCGCGCATCCCAGGGCAGGGCGGCAGCCAGCCGCAAGCAGTTGCGATAGCGGCCCTGCGGCGAGAAGAGGTTGCCCGGGGTGAAGCTGATGCCTTGCCGCAGCGCCTTGTCGTGGAGGGCGAGGGTATCGATCTGCTCCGGCAGTTCGACCCAGAGCACGAAGCCGCCGTCGGGGCGCGATGTCCGGGTACCGGCCGGAAAATGCCGTGCGATGTGCGCCTGCATGCGTGCCAGGTTGTCGGCGTAGGTGCGGCGCACCTTGTTCAGGTGGCGTTCGTAGCGACCGTCCGCCAGATAGTGGGCCACGGCCAGTTGCGGCAGGGTGGCGCTGGACAGGGTGCTGACGTACTTCAGGTGCTCGACGGCCTTGCGCCAGCGTCCCGGCACGATCCAGCCGACGCGGTATCCGGGAGCGATGGTCTTGGAGAACGAGGCGCAGAGCAGGACGTTGTCCGCGTGGTCATAGGCCTTGGCCGGACGGGGCCGCTGGCGTCCATGCGCGAGGTCGCCGTAGATGTCGTCCTCGATGAGCGGAATGCCGCGCGCGGCAAGCATCTTCACCAGCCGGGTCTTGTGGGCGTCGGGCATGAGGCTGCCGGTGGGGTTGCTGAAATTGCTCACGACGGTCACGGCCTTGACCGGCCAGCGTTCCAGCGCCAGGGCCAGGGCGTCGAGGCTGATGCCTTCGACCGGGTCGCTGGGGATTTCCAGCGCCTGCATGCCCAGGGACTCGATCGCCTGGAGGGTGCCGAAGAAGGCGGGGCTCTCGATGGCGATGATGTCGCCGGCCTTGGCCACGGCGCGCAGGGCGAGGTTCAGGGCTTCCTGGCAACCGTCGGTGATGACCACGTCGTCCGGGCCGAAGGCACAGCCGCGTTCGGCGGCGCGTTGCGCGATCCGTATCCGCAGAGGCTCTTCTCCGGGGGGGAAGCTGTAGCGGCTGGCGACGTCGTTGCTGTCGCGCAGGAAACGGTTGAATGCGGCGCGCAGGTCGGCCAGCGGAAGATAGTCGGGGTGGGGGGTGGCCGCACCCAGCGAAACGAGGTCGGGCCGTAGCGCGTTGCGGCACAGGCGCAGGGCGACCTCGGTGACGCTGACCGTGCAGGGGCCTTCGGCACTGTCGTTGCCTTTTGCGGGAGGCAGCGAGGATTCGGGGTGGCGTGCAAAGAAGCCGGACTGCGGCCGGGCTTCCAGCCAGCCGTGGCTTTCCAGCAGCCGGTAGGCCGACACGGCCGTGTTCTGGCTGACCCGGTGCTGTTCGGACAGCCTTCTGACCGAGGGCAGGCGGTCACCGGGCTGGTATACGCCCTGGCGGATGGCGTTCTTCACGTGCGTCGCGAGGTTTTCGTACAAGTTCATTGCAGCCTCCTGTGTGGCCAGTGTAGGGCCAGTCCCATGCCCGGATGCAGTACACGCGATGCCGATCCTTATGGATACAGTTGGGGTCCGTGTGCAACTGTAACCTAACAAAATCGGTTTTTCTGCATCTGTATTGAGGTGCCGCGCCTGCCTAGTATTCCGGGCATGGACGGCAACACACGGCATGAAGGAAACGCGGATGTCCGGCAGCTTGTGCGCCGGGCGGAAGCCTTGCGCAGGCGCTATATCCGGAGGCTTGTACGCAGAATCCTGCGGCGCCTGTATGTTGCCATGGCCTGCTGGCGGGCCGAGTCCGAACTCGGCGCGTTGAGCGACCGGGCACTGCATGATCTGGGCGTGGGCCGGGGTGGCATCATGTACGCGGTCCGCTACGGCCGAAGGGAACGCAGTGCGCGCGCACTGCGTCGGCTGCTGGTTTCGGCACGACAATTGGGAACGTACATCTGGAATCGGAGGACACGTGATCACGAAAGCGCAAGCCGACAGAGTCGGCAAGGAGTGGATCGAAGCCTGGAACAGCCATGATCTGGACCAGATACTGTCGCACTACAGCGAGGACTTCGTGATGTCTTCCCCGCATATTGCCGTGATCGCGGGCGAACCGGGCGGCGTGCTCAAGGGAAAACGCGCGGTGGGGGACTACTGGAGACAGGCCCTGTCGCGCGTCCCCGACCTGCACTTCGAACTGCTGGCGACATTTGCCGGAGCGGACAGCGTGGCGATCCACTACAACGGCGTGCGTGGCCCCGTGATTGAAGTGCTGTTCTTCGATGCCGGCGGCCTCGTCGAGCGGGCGGCGGCGCACTATCTGCCATAGCGCAGGTATTTTCCGTTCTGCCGTGCGAATTCCTGGGGCAGAAACCATGGGGTCAGCTCAGGTTCGATTCAATTTCTGAGACCGCAGAGACCACGGGTCAGGTCTTGCTTGACGTATTGCCTCGCAAGGCCTGACATCGAATGGGTTGATTGCTGTCTCGGCAGGCCGGTAAAGATCGGCGTTCGCAGTCCCGTGGCCTCAAGAAAGTGGCGCGCACTGACGTATAAGAGGAGCGCTTCTGCTTTTCTGAAATAGCCCACCCACAAGGGATTGAGCGCAGTCCCCACCCCCAAGAAGGCATCATGCATCCACTCAAACCCCTCGCAGCGGCCGTGTTCATCGCACTGGCCTCCATGGCACATGCTGCAACCGTCACGATTTCCGGGGGCGGGGTGGAGATTACGACCGACCCGAACGCAAGCCCGGCCATCAATTTCACCAGTTATGTCGGCGCGGCAATTTCCACCCCCTTGATTACCGGCGACGTGACCGGCTCGGGTGAATTGCACCTCAACGGCACCGTCACCTTCAACGGCAACATCGGCACAGCCGGGACACCAATGGGCTATGTGAGCACAGGGAGCGATTACGGTGCGGCAACCTCAAGGCTGGCGGACGGGAATGTCTATACTTTCAACGGTGACGTCCACACATCGAATTTCATTATTAACAATGGCAGCAACGGGCTCCCCTATAGCGCCACGGTCGTGCTGGGAGGAGATATATCGGCCTCCAACAACTTTGACTGGAAGGCCCCGAACACAGGAAAAATCTCCACACTCGACCTGCAGGGCAACGCGTTGACGACGAATAGCGGGTACTTCAACACCAACTCAGGCGGAACCCTGGCCCTGGTCAGCACCATCACCGCGGCGGGCGGACAGACCAGTTGCACGGCCGGCGGCAACACGGCCGGCTGTATTCGCGCGTCATACAACGGGATGATGGGCATGTCGCAGTTGCCTGCCGCGCTGCAGGTCCGGATGCGCGTCGCCAACGGCGTGACACTCAGCAATGGCACGCAATATACGATCGTCGATTTCAACAGCGGCCAGCCGGTTGTCCCCACCTTGTCGAGCAGCATCACCTCGCTCACCAGCGGATTCACCTTCGCGCAGGACATCACCAACACGCAGGATCTGGTCATCACCGTGACGGGTGCCGTCACGACGCCGCTGTTCCGCGCCAACGCCGGCCCGGTCGGCGGCAATGCGGCGGGCGAGCTGGATGTGCTGTCGGGCACCGCGACGGATCCCAACATGATCGCCGCTATCGATACGCTCAACGCCATGGGCGCCAGCGAGCAGGCCGCCGCGCTGCGCCGCATCGCGCCGGACACCGGCCGCGCAGTGCGCGTGGCGGCGAACCAGACGGTGAACGGTGCGCTCGACAGCGTGGCGGTTCGTCTGGAAGGCGTGCGCCAGCAGGGCTTTGTGGTGGGGCTGGTGGACGAGCTGAACAAGGGCAAGCTCAAGGTGGCATCCAGCGGCGACATGGCGGGGCTGCTGGACGCCGACGGCAGCAAGAAGCGCAGCGTATGGATGAAGGGCTTTGGCGCGCACGACAATCAGGATCAGCAGGCTGGATATGCGGGCTACGACAGCACCACCTGGGGCATGACGTTCGGCACCGATACCTTGCTGGACAACGATTGGGTGGTGGGTGGCGCGCTGACCTACGCCAGGACCGGCGTCAGCATGAACGACTTCCGCAGTGGCGACAGCACGGACATCGACGTGTATCAGGCCACCGCCTACGCCAGCCGCAATTTTGGCCTGTGGTACCTGGATGGCATGGCGGCCTATGCCCGCCAACAATACGGCAGCAGCCGTAACACCACGGTTTCCGGCGTGGCCCATGCCGATTTCGGCGGCGACCAGATGGCCGCGCGCGTCAGTGCGGGCTGGCCGTTTGCCTTGAAGGGCAACACGACCCTGACGCCCATGGCCGGACTGGAATGGAACCGCCTCAAGCAGGACAGCTACACGGAGTCCGGCGCCGGCGCCCTGTCCATGACGGTGCAGGATGCGTCCGCCTCACGGGTTCGGAGCATGCTGGGCGTCAGCGTCTCAACCCGGACCGAACTGGCCAATGGCACCAAACTGACGCCTTCGGCCCATGTGAAATGGCGGCATGATCTCCAGAACGACGGGCTGAATTCGACTGCAAGCTTTACCGGCGGCGGCGCAGCATTTGTCACGCCCGGCCAGGATCTGGCAAGCAACACCTACAATGTGGGCGCGGCACTGGTTTTCCGGAAATCCCGCGCTTTCACCTTCACCGTGCAACTGGATGGCGAAGTGGCCTCAGGCTATCGGGCTGTCGCGGGTCAGGCCGTGGGACAATGGCTGTTCTGATTCGAATGCCGCGACCGGCTTGAAGGGTGACGTCCAGGCAGCATGCGCGTAGGACGGGGACGTCCCGAGCGGGGCGTGCTCAACACATGGCCGATGGCGGCCAGACCACTCCGCAGTCGCCGGCATTCCCCGTGCTACCATCCGCCGCCATGCGATTCCTCCCGCTCCGACAACGTCTACGCGACTTCGGCGCTGCGCCCTGCCATGAGGGGCGTGCTGCGGGCGTGGGAGCAGGGGCCTCGTTCGACACCAGGCGGCGGCGCGCGAAGGGCAAAATTTGATGAATCAGTTCAAGTTGGCGCTTTTGATTCAGTCGCAGGTTGGCGCTGCGTTGAGGTGCACGGGAATGAAGAAGAATGGAGGTTGCTGGGTTGAGAAACGAGCACACTGACCTGGATATCGTCCGGCGGATCCAGAATGCGATCGACATGCTGCCCAGCCCGATCTTCATCAAGGACGCGGACTGCCGCTACATTGCCTGCAACCGCGCCTTCGAGAAATACATCGGCCTGTCGCGTACCAGGATCATCGGCGCGACGGTTCATGACGTTGCCCCCGCCGAGCTGGCCGCCATCTACGAGAAGGCCGATCGCGATTTGCTGGCCGACGGCGGCACGCAAACCTACGAAACCAACGTGTGCTACGCCGACGGCAGCGTCCACGATGTCATCTTCTACAAGTCGGTGTTTTACGATGCGGACGGCCAGCCCGACGGCATCTCGGGGGTGATCCTCGACATCACCGAGCGCAAGCGTCAGGAAGACGAACTCGCGCAGGCAGCCCGCGAGGATTTCCTGACCGGCGCGGTGAATCTGCGCACCTTCTACGAACTGGCCAACCAGGAGTTCGCGCGCTTCAAGCGCACGGGTGAGGCGTTCTCCCTGCTGGTGCTGGATCTCGATCGCCTTAAGAAAATCAACGACACGCTCGGTCACGAAGCGGGCGATGACGCGCTGCGGAAATTCGTCCAGATCGTCAGGCACAATCTGCGCGAGCAGGATATTTTTGCCCGAACGGGAGGCGATGAATTCAGGCTGCTGCTGCCTGGTACGCCCCGGGTCGGGGCGATCGTGCTGGCCGAGAAAATTCGCGGCGAGGTGAACCAGGTGAGCCTGCACGCGCCGCACGGCAGCGTCAACTTGTCCATGAGCGCCGGGCTGTGCCGATGCCATCCGGATGACGCCGGCATCGACGACATCGTCCGCCGTGCCGATGCCGCGCTTTACGAGGCAAAAGCGGCGGGCCGCAATGCGGTCAGGGCACATTCGGGCAGCCAATAGCGCAGCTTGAAATCAATGCCGCTCTGTTGCGGTGAAAAAATGAGGAACAGACCACGGTCGTGCGTGATGCGCACTTTCGGGGCCGGCGTACGAACCTCGGAGTCAGGTCTCGCCTTCTGCCGCAAGAGACAAGACCTGACTCCGGGATATAGGTGCCAACTGACGTATGGCGAGATTCCGTTTCCCTGTAAATGAGAACGATTGAAAAAACAGTCTAAGCACACAACCTGATCTATTCATGACGGCTATAGCGCGGGAGGTCCATGCGACAACCTCCCAACCTGCGTTCAGCTGAAAAACGATCCGCGTGCCGGATTTCTGCGCCTTATCTATACTGGGGCATTCGTTTCGCCAACGGGAGGAGCCATGCGCCGCCTCATCTATGCATTGCTGCTGCCGCTGAGTTTCGCCGCCACAGCCGACGACGGAACCGAACTGGAAAGGCTCTCCAGCGCCTTGAATATGCTCAACCAGCAGCAACAGGCAGTCTATCAGCACTTCCAGATGGTGCAGGAAGTACGCCGCGGCAGCGCCCAGTCGCTTTATGGCATGCCGGCGCTCTCGCCGCTCGACGGGCAGATCGCGAACTACGACGCGGTGGTCGCGGCGCAGAGAAATGCGATCCAGCGCAGGGAGGCTTTGTCTCGGCAGGCTGATGCGCTTTTGGCCAAATACAACGCAATCGAAGCGCTGAAAGAGCCATTGCAGGCGAGGATCTACGAGCTCACGCTGGCCCCGGGACCGAATGATCGCCCAGGCGGCGATTGACCTGGGCCAGCCATGAAGCGTGAACCTGCGTCGAATTTCAATCTGCGGCCGTGGCTGTTCCTCATCGTGGCACTGGCGTTCGTGGCAATGGTGTCGATTGCCACGCTGGCGTTGCTGCATGAGCGGTCCAGCCTGATGGAGGACCGCGTCACGGCGACGCGTCATCTGGTCACGTCGGCGTATGGCATCTTGCAGCACTTTCATAGTTTGCAGCAGGCAGGCACGCTGACCGAGGCGCAGGCGCAGCGCGCGGCGATGGAGGCGATACGGGCGATGCGTTATGACGGCAACGAATATTTCTGGATCAACGATCTGCAGCCGCACATGGTGATGCATCCGGTGATGCCGGAGCTGGAGGGCCGCGACCTGTCGGGCTACACCGATCCGAACGGCAAGCGGCTGTTCGTCGAATTCGCCGAGACCGTACGCAAGCGGGGCGAGGGCACTGTCGAGTACCTGTGGCCCAAACCAGGGTTCACGCGCCCGGTCCCGAAACTCTCCTACGTGAAGGGCTTCCTGCCCTGGGGATGGGTCGTCGGCTTGGGTATTTACGTCGACGACGTCGACCGCATTTTCTGGGACCGCGTGCGCGGGCAGGTCGCCATCGTCGGTGCCGCGCTGTTGCTGCTCAGCGGGCTGATGGTGTGGGTGGCGCGTCGGGTCGAGCGCGAAATCGATGGCTACGCGACGCGGCTGACGCGCTCGAACGAGGCGCTGCGGCAGGCGGCGACGGTCTTCGAAAACACGAAGGAGGGCGTGATCATCGCGGACGCGTCCCACCGCGTGGTGGCGGTCAATCGCGCGTTCGTCGAGATCACCGGCTACAGTGCGGACGACATCGTCGGCCGTACCCCGGCGATGCTGCGCGCGCCGTGCGACGACGACGCGTTCTATCGACATATCGGCGAGGCGGTCAGGGAAAGCGGCCACTGGCAAGGTGAAACCCGGGACCGGCGCAAGAACGGCGAGGAGTATCCGGCGTGGCTCAGCGTCAGCGTCGTCCGCGACGACGACGACCGTGTGACGAACCATGTCAGCGTGTTTTCCGACATCTCCGTGCTCAAGGAGTCCCAGGCGCGACTGGACCGGCTGGCCCACCACGATCCGTTGACTGGCCTGCCCAACCGGCTGCTGCTCAACGCACGCGCGGACCATGCGCTGGCGCGGGCGCGCAGGAACGATAAGCAGATGGCGGTGCTGTTTCTGGACCTCGACCGCTTCAAGTTCATCAACGACACGCTGGGCCATCCCGCGGGCGACCTGCTGTTGCAGCAGGTCGCCGATCGGCTCAGGAAATGCGTGCGCGACGAGGATACGATCAGTCGACTCGGCGGCGACGAGTTCACGATCCTGCTGGAGGATCTGGACGACTCCGCCGTGGCGAGCGGCGTCGCCCGGAAAATTCTCGGTGCGCTGTCCGAGAAGGCCGTGCTGTTCGGCCATGAGGTCTTCGTCACCTGCAGCATCGGCATCAGCGTGTATCCCAGGGACGGCGAGGACGTCGTGACGCTGTTCAAGAACGCCGACAGCGCGCTGTATCGGGCCAAGGACCAGGGGCGGGACACTTACCAGTTCTATACCGAGGAGCTGACCACGCGGGCGGTCGAGCGGCTCGAACTCGAGACCGATTTGCGCCACGCGATCGACACGGGCGAACTGTTGGTCTATTACCAGCCGCAGGTCCACTTGCGCACCGGCAGGATCACCGGCATGGAAGCGCTGGTGCGCTGGCAGCATCCGCGCCGCGGATTGCTGATGCCGGCCGACTTCATTCCGCTCGCCGAGGAAACCGGCCTGATCGTGCCGCTCGGCGAATGGGTGCTGCGCACCGCGTGCATGCAGGCCCGAGCGTGGATGGACAAGGGCCTGAGCTCGGCGCCGGTCGCGGTCAACCTGTCGCCGCGGCAATTCCGGCAAAAGGACCTGGTGGATCGAATCTGCGCCGTGTTGCAGGAAAGCGGATTGCCGGCCGACCATCTGGAGCTCGAAATCACCGAGGGCCTGGCGATGTTCAACGTCGAAGCGAGCATCGGCGTGATGGAACGGCTGAATGAGCTCGGCGTGCTCTTCTCCATCGACGACTTTGGGACCGGCTATTCTTCGCTGAGCTACCTCAAACGCTTTCCGATCGAGAAGATCAAGATCCATCAGTCCTTCGTGCAGCGTATCACCACCGATCCGGAGGACGCGGCGATCTCGTCCGCCATTATTTCGCTGACGCACAGCATGAAGCGCAAGGCAATCGCCGAGGGTGTGGAAACCGACGCGCAGCGCGAATTCCTGCTGTCGCATCACTGCGACGAAATCCAGGGCCATCACTTCAGCAAGCCCGCGCGGGCGGACGAGATCGAACACTTGCTGCGGGAAATGGCGCAGAAACACGATACCTGACGCGCCACTGCGGACCCGCGCGAAGATGCCGTAACCTGCCCCGACTCGGCGAAGCCCCCGTGCTACCATCCGCCCCGCCATGCGACTCCCTCAACTCCGACAACGTCTCCGCGACCTCGGCGCCGCGCCGTGCCATGAGGGCCGCGTGCTGCGCGCGTGGGTGCAGGTGCGCTCGCTCGACAACAGGCATCGGCGCGCCGAGGACTTCCTGCCGCTGGCGATGCGTAACGCGCTTCCGGATTTGTTCGGTGAGTTGAACGCACTCGCGCGCGTGCATTCCGAGCACGCCGGCAACGATGGCTCGGCGCGCCTGCTGGTGGCGCTGGCCGATGGCCAGACGGTGGAGACGGTGCTGCTGCCGCGCGACGGCGTGTGCGTGTCCACGCAAGTCGGTTGTGCCGTGGGCTGCGTGTTCTGCATGACTGGTCGCTCCGGCCTGCTGCGCCAGCTTACCAGCGCGGAAATCGTCGCCCAGGTGGTGCTGGCGCGCAGCCGGCGCCCGGTGAAGAAGGTCGTGTTCATGGGCATGGGTGAGCCGGCCCACAATCTGGACAACGTGCTGGAGGCCATCGAGCTGCTCGGCGTGGAAGGCGGCATCGGCCACAAGAACCTGGTCTTCTCCACAGTCGGCGACCGGCGCGTGTTCGAGCGCCTGCCGCAGTCCGTAGTGAAGCCTGCCCTGGCGCTCTCGCTGCACACCACCGATCACGCGCTGCGCCGGCGTCTACTGCCCAGGGCGCCGGACATCACGCCAGACGAACTGGTCGAATTGGGCGAGACCTATGCTCGCCGCACCGGCTATCCGATCCAGTACCAGTGGACGCTGCTCGAAGGCATCAACGACAGCGAGGCCGAGCTGGACGGGATCGTACGACTGCTGGCCGGCAGGTACGCGGTGATGAACCTGATTCCCTACAACAGCGGCGAGGGTGTCGAGGGATTCGACTTCCGCCGCCCGAGCTGGGCGCGGGCGGCCGAGATGGCGCGCAGCCTGCACCAACGCGGTGTGCTCACTAAGCTGCGCCACTCCGCGGGGCAGGATGTGGAGGGCGGGTGCGGCCAGCTGCGGGCGCGGGCGCTGCAGGAATCAGCGCCGTTAGAGAGCTAGGATCGCCTGCCGTTCTACAACACGGCGTCGAACCCCTCGAATTGCGGCGGCCCCAGGTAAATGCCCTTGGAAGCGCCCGCGTTGGCATGGGCCTGGCGGAAGGCCTCGGATTTGGTCCAGTCTTCGAAAGCGGCCCTCGACTCCCAGATCGAATGCGATGCGAAGAGCGAGAATTCGTCATTGCCGGCCCCCTTCAGCAGATTGAAGGTCTTGAACCCCGGCACCTGATCGAGATGAGTCTCGCGGTTGCGCCATATCTCGATGAATTCCGCCTCTTTTCCCGGTGCAATCTTGAATCGGTTCATTGCTACAAACATCCTGTACTCCTTTCGCAAACAGTGTGATACCCGACTCGGGCAGTATTGGAGCGTGTGAACGTGCATCATGTCCGGATCCAGACCTGTAAATGCGCGTATCCCGCAAGCGTTACCGACCGTGCGGTGAACACTTTTCAGGTTTGAACAGGCATGGAGTCGAATCGGGCGTCGCGGCCTCGCGACGCCCGTATCAGTGACATCCTGCGTACCGAAAAGATTCCTGTCCACCTCACATTGACGGGACCGGTTTTGAATATCGCTTGTGCTCGAATACATGGGACCGGCCACTATCGCCCGGTTTTCCGCGTGTCGAGTCGGTCTCGACATGACCTGTCCGCTCGCAATGCGTACGCTGCTTCGGCGAGGTTCCCGGCACAGGTGTTCGATCCAGCGCAGCGTTCAAGCCTGCAACGCGGGAAAGCGTACGGCAGACTGGGACGACAGCCTGGCCATGCAGGCCTCGAACAGGCGGCTGCCCAGCCATGCAGCCAGCCACGCTTGAAGGGAAGGCAGGTCCTGTTCGGCAAACCAGCGCGGATCCACGCCCGCGAACTGACGCACGAATGGAAATATCGCCAGGTCGGTAGCGCATGGCGTGGCGCCGCCCAGATAGGGCTGACTGTGGAGCCGGGCCTCCAGCGGAACGAGCAAGGCCGCCACGGCATGCGCCCGCAGCGCGTCGCGGGATCGTTCGTCCTCCGGATAGCGATCGGGATACTTGTAGCGATCCAGATAATGCTTGAAATCGCCGTCGTTGCGGTGCAGTAGGTCGAGGTTCTCGGGTGATTGGGCCAGGCGCCACCAGCCATCGGGATCGTCCGGCGCCAGCGCCCATGCCATGATGTCCCAGCTCTCCTCCAGCACTCGTCCATCGGGCAAGTGCAGCACCGGCACCGTGCCTTTGGGCGACAGGGCCAGCAGCGCGGCGGGCTTGTCGCGCAGATCGACTTCTAGGGCCTGGAAATCCCGCCCGGCCTGAAGCAGGGCCATTCGAGCCCGCATCGCATAGGGGCAGCGGCGATAACTGTAGAGCAGGGGAAAGGCGTTGACGGTGGGCACGTGCATGGCATTCAGCAAACGCAGACCGTGCGGACAAGCAGGGAATCAACAGGAGGCAGATAAGGCTTCATGTTGGAAAGCAACACATGGGATCAGCAAGACACATGGCGTCGGACACGATTCATTTCCGCCGCGGCGGGAAATGTCGCCGCGAACACACAAGCGAGGATGGACGAGTAGGATACCGGATGCAAGAGAACGGGATGTATACGTTCCGGGGTGACAACAATTTAACCAGGGCTTACGCTTAAATGGGTACTGTCTACACGATTGGATTTACAAGAAAGCCGGCGGCAACGTTTTTTGGCCTGTTGAAGCGGGCCGGCGTAAGGACGGTCATCGACACCCGCGTGAATAATATCTCGCAGCTCGCGGGATTCTCGAAACGGGAAGACCTCCGGTATTTCCTGGAGGCGATCTGCAACATCGATTACGTCGAGTCGAAAGACCTGGCGCCAGAAAAGAATATTCTGAAGCGCTACCAGCAAAAGGAACTCACGTGGGAGGCATACGCGGCCGAATACACGAACGGCCTTGCCAGAAAAAATGCAGAAAGGCTGGTCGACCCAGCTATCGTCGACCAGGGATGCTTGTTGTGCAGCGAGCATTTTCCGCATCACTGCCACAGACGGCTTGCCGCCGAATATCTCCAGGCGCACTGGGGGAAGACTTTCGAAATTAGGCATCTGGTCGACCTCGAGTGACGAGGGCCGCCTGATGCCGCGACAGGCTGGGATCCTTGCATCTCCGACTCGGGCAGCCGCGAGCCGGTTCGCGGCCTGCTCAAGGGAAGGCACTGCCTGCTCGATGCGCTGCACAGGCGAAGTACAGGACAAATCAGGCCGGGCCGGTCTGTCCCTCGTCGAGTTGCGTGAAATAAGCACCATGAAAAAAACAGGGGGAATACCCTGTCATCCTGCTTCGCACCGTGTCGGACAAGACCGGCCCCGGTGAATCATATAAGCCCGATTTTTCTTGTATCTCAGGAGACGACATGAAAGTTGCTTACGTTTTTACGACCAATATGGCATCCACGTTCAAACTGAACACGATGATCCTGCCCCAGCTCGAAGCGGGCAATCATGGCGCGCAGGTGGTCGGGATGATGTTTTTTGACGACAATATTTATACATTGCGCAGCGGCGATCCCTTTGGCGAAAGGCTGGCGAAAGTGGCCAAGGCGCAGGGGATTCTGCTGATGGCCTGCGATCAGTGTGCGGTACGCCGTGGATTGGCCGAAGGGGCGTTCGAGCAATGCGGGAGTGGCGAAGTCAAACCGAAAGGCCTGGTCGAAGGCGCGCATGTGGGGTGTTTTCCCCAGCTATACGCGGCCTTGTCGGGCACGACGGATGTCCAGGTGATCTCGCTTTGATCGTTCATCGGGCACGGAGCCTATCGCATCACGCCTTCAGCTTCTGAAACGCCGCTGCCATGGCGCCCCCCATTGCGGGTGACGGCGCGCGCTTCGGTTTGCTTCCCGATGCCTTGTTGGGGCTGCGTGCATCGTGCGGCTTGCGTGAGGCGTCCGTTCTGACGGCCGGCTTCTCCGCTGCCTCGCTCAGCCGCATCGTCAGCGCGATGCGCTTGCGCTTCTCGTCGACTTCCAGAACCTTCACCTTCACGATCTGCCCGGCCTTGACCACACTGTGCGGGTCCTTGACGAAAGTGTCGGACAGGGCGGAGATGTGGACCAGGCCATCCTGATGCACGCCGATGTCGACGAAGGCGCCGAACGCGGCGACGTTGGTGACGACGCCTTCCAGGATCATGTCGGGCTTGAGGTCGGCCAGCGTTTCCACGCCATCCTTGAAGCTTGCGGTGGTGAATTCGGGGCGCGGGTCGCGGCCGGGTTTCTCGAGTTCCTTGAGGATGTCGCTGATGGTGGGGAGGCCGAATTGCTCATCCGTGTATTTCGACGGATTGAGCGATTTCAGGAGGTTGCCATTGCCGATCACGGCCTTGAGGTCCTGCTGGATGTCGGCGAGGATGCGCTGCACCAGCGGATACGATTCCGGATGGACGGCGGAGGCGTCGAGCGGGTCGTCCCCGCCCACGATGCGCAAAAAACCGGCTGCCTGTTCGAAGGTCTTCTCGCCCAGGCGCGGCACGTCGCGCAGCTGCGCGCGGCGGGCGAATTTTCCGGTGGCGTCGCGGTGGGCGACGATGGCCTGCGCGACGCTGTTGCCGAGGCCGGAGACGCGCGCGAGCAAGGGTGCGGAGGCGGTGTTGACGTCCACGCCCACGGCATTGACGCAATCCTCCACCACAGTGTCGAGCGAGCGTGCCAGTTCGAACTGGCTGACGTCGTGCTGGTACTGGCCGACGCCGATAGACTTCGGATCGATCTTCACCAGTTCGGCCAGCGGGTCCTGCAACCGCCGTGCGATGGACACCGCGCCGCGCAGCGAGACGTCCATGTCGGGCAGTTCGCGCGAGGCGAATTCGGACGCCGAATAGACCGACGCGCCGGCCTCGGAGACGACGATGCTGGTCAATTTAAGTTCAGGGCGCAGCTTGATCAGGTCGCGTGCCAGCTTGTCGGTTTCGCGCGAGGCCGTGCCGTTGCCGATGGCGATCAGCGCGACGCGGTGTTTCTCGGCGAGCCTGGCCAGCGTATGCAGCGAGCCATCCCAGTCGTTCCTCGGCTGGTGCGGATAGATCACGGCGGTGTCGACCACCTTGCCGGTCTCGTCGACCACAGCCACTTTCACGCCGGTGCGCACGCCGGGGTCGAGCCCCATGGTGGCGCGCGGCCCGGCAGGGGCGGCGAGCAGCAGGTCCTTGAGATTGCGTGCGAACACCTGGATCGCTTCGGTTTCGGCGCGGGTGCGTAGTGCGCCCATCAGTTCCAGTTCCAGGTGCATGAAGCTCTTGACGCGCCAGGTGAAGCGCACTGTGTCCATCAGCCAGCGGTCGGCGGGACGGTTCAGGTCCTGGATGCCGAAGCAGCTGGCGATGCGCGCTTCGCAGGGGTTGTGCGGCGCGCTCCAGCCCGGTCGTTCTTCTTCGCTGTCGAGGCGCAGCCGCACGTCGAGCATCTCCTCGCGCCGCCCGCGGAACAGCGCCAGCGCGCGATGCGAGGGGATGGTGCCGAGCGATTCGGAATAGTCGAAGTAGTCGGCGTATTTCTCCGCCGCTGCGTCCTTGCCTTCGCGTACCCTGGATTCGACGACGCCATGTTCCTGCACATGGTCGCGCAACCATTGCAGCAGGCCCGCGTCCTCGGAAAAACGCTCCATCAGGATCTGCCGCGCGCCGTCGAGCGCGGCCTTGGCGTCTGGCACGCCCGGGTTGTCGCCTTGCTCGGTGGCGAAGGACTCGCGCAGGTATTGCGCCGCTTCCTCTTCGGGATTCAGCAGCGGGTTCGCCAGCAGGGTGTCGGCCAGCGGCTCCAGCCCGGCTTCCTGCGCGATCTGCACCTTGGTGCGCCGCTTCGGCTTGTAGGGCAGATAGAGGTCTTCCAGCTGCGTCTTGTCGGGGGCCAGCGAGATCGCCTTCAACAATTCCGGCGTCATCTTGCCCTGCTCGGAGATCGATTCGACGATGGCCGCGCGGCGCACTTCCAGTTCGCGCAGATAGCGCAGCCGATCTTCCAGCAGGCGCAGTTGCGCGTCGTCAAGCCCTCCGGTCGCCTCCTTACGATAGCGCGCGATGAAAGGCACCGTCGCCCCCTCGTCTAGCAGGGCAATGGCCGCAGCCACTTGCGCAGATTTGGCCGAAATCTCGGCGGCAAGTCGATGTTCGATGGAAGGGAGCATGGTTCGATTGACTGAATGAGCCAGCCTCTATGTCGCGAGGCCGATGGGTGAAACGTACAGGTTGCGCATTATGCCGAATATCATCGGATCATTGTGACGCGAGGGGGGATGTGCCGGCGAGGCTCCCGATAAATATAAATATGGCCATTGGATGCATTTGCCGGAACCCCACCGGTACCAAGGTGCAAGTCCATTCCGAGAGGAGAATCTTGCTTTTCTTTGCGTGATGTCGAGACCGGGCGAGAGTCTTCAGCCGTCGTCGGCCAGTTTTGCTCAGGGCGGTCGCAGTCGATGCTTGTCGCGCCGCCAGAAACGGCCCATCAGCGGCTTGACGCTCGTGCCGTGCATCAATATGGACAACGTAACCACGATCAGGGTCAGTTGCATCAGCTCGAGCGCCAGGGGTTCAGGTAAACCGTTCTGGATGGCGTACATCAGGTAGTAAAGCGAACCGATGCCGCGTACTCCGAACCAGCCCGCCATACCGTGCATGCGCCATGATGCACGAGTACCGAGCAGACCGATGAAGACGCTGAGCGGCCGCGCCACCATGAACAGGAACAGCGCCAAGGCAACCGCCTGCCAGCTCCACGAATCGGGGTAAAGCGTTCCGCCTAGTAGCAGGACCAGCATGAGTTCAGACAACCGCTCCAGATGTTCCTTGAATATCAAAGCCCCTTGGCTGACGGTAGGCGATACCGCGGGGTCGGGATTGGCCGAATCTGCACGCTCGACTGCCTGGGCAGAGGGTAAGCCCGGGGAGTGGCGGTTGGCGAGCCTCAACTCAGTCTGGCGCAGTGCCACCGCGGCGAAAAATACCGCCAGGAAGCCCCAGGCATGAACCTGCACGGTTAAACCGTACACCAACCCGATCAAGCCAAGTCCGAGAAAGTCATCCAACAGTTCGTGCCTGTGCGGTTCGCCGCGCAGCTTCCATCCCAGATGTGCCAATGCGGCCCCCGCAGCCACGCCAATCGCAATTCCGCCCACCGTCGCCCACAGCACGTCGACCAAGGCCCATCGCAGGCCGAAATCGCCGATCTCGTGCAGGCCCAACAACCCCATTCCCAGCATTACAAACGGAAAGGCAGTGCCGTCGTTCATGCCTGCTTCAGAGGTCAAGGTGAAGCGCAATTGGTCGCGGTCGCCGGGATGACGACTCTGGATGTCGGTCGCCAGCACTGGATCGGTTGGCGCCAGAATCGCGCCCAGCAAGACCCCCGCACCCAACGGCAGACCGAGCAGGTAATAGGCGAAGGCGGCGACCATCCCGACGCTCAACACCATCGATACCGTCGCCAGTAACACGGGCGCACGCCAGCGTGCAAAACCGAACGGCACCGGCATTTTGACGCCAGCGGAAAACAGGGAAATCAGCACCGCGGTTTCGGTCAGTACTTCCAGCAGCGCCGATTCCTTGAGCGGATTGAAGTGGAAAAGATCGAGGAGCGTTGGCCCCACCAGCAGTCCCACCGCCAGATAGATAATGGCCGAAGTGACCGGCAGGCGCTTGAGGACGGTAAAGGTCATGCCCATGAAAAGCAATAGGCACCCAACGAAGATGAACCATTGTGCGTCAGTCATTGTTCGGCCAACTCATAGCATTTCCAGTTTGAGGCACTGTTCCGGGTTCGTGAAGCACGGTGCGACGATCCATGGAAATCAAAGGGGCGGACTGACTGCCCCGGGTTTCCGGAAAGCCTTGTGGATATCGGTGCAGGCGGGATCGACTTCCTCAGTCCGTCCGGACTCTTCGGCCAGAATGACTGAGGATCTATTCAGTACTTGGCTGGGCGAGTGAGTTTACGCTATCGCGGACTCCACGCATTGAGTCCGTCGCAGCGCCAGAGCTCCTGGCGATCCCCGTCCCGTCCGTGACGGGCCGTGATTACTTCTTGTCCAGCTTGGTGAACTTCGAGCCTTCCAGCGTCAGGTTGTACATCAGCCCTTTCTGGCCAAAGATGAAGCCGACGATCGGATCCTTGATGTTGTTGGTGTCGACCGCTTTGCCGACGCCGAGATCCACCAGGGCGACGGAGCCGTCCACGCCTACTTTCCAGCCCTCGCTTGCGCGGAATTTGTCGAGGGCGGATTCGTTGGTGAATAGGATGACGATGCTCTTGGCTTGCGCGCCCAGCTGAAAGCCGATGGAGGCGGCGGCGGTGCTGTAGTAGGCGACGGACTTGCCGTCTACCCGCAGCGCGCCTTCGCCGTATTCGCCGCCGACCCCGATGCCTGCCTTGTAGACCTTGGGAAATACCAGCGCGCCTTTGGCAATGCCGAGATAGGCCTTGGCTCCTTCGATTTTCTGGAAGGCCTTCAGCGTCGCGTCGACTTCGTGATCGATTTCGGGGGCGCTAGCTGCGTGCGCCATGGGGGCGGCGAGGAAAAAGGCGGCCAGGGCCGTCAGCATCAGGGTGGGAACGAGGTTCCGCCGTGTCGCAATCATGGGATTCATGGATCTTCTCCTTCGTACAGGTTTCATATAAACAGTGTAGTGCAGCACAGAGTAGTCAGTGGACAACTCAATCGCGCGACGGTTCTGTCCGATACAGGGGGCGTTCATCCCTTCTGCCCGGCCCATGCGACTTGTTCCAGCTCTACTCATCGTTGTCATCGCTGTCGGTGCGTGGAATCATTTTTCCGCGCGGCCCGTCGACCATGCTGCGGGCATCCTTGCACCGGATGACCCGGTGCAGACCGACCGGCCGGGGCTGCCGGCGTTCTCGGTGGCGGGCTACCGGATCATGCCGGCTGCGGCGTTTTCGCTGCAGGCCCGCGTGCTCGCGACGGAGACTTATCATGTGGGCCGCGAAGCCGATCTGTCTCCCGTCGATTTCGCACTGGGCTGGGGATTGATGTCGGATAGCGCCGTGCTGGATCGCCTGCAGATCAGCCAGGGCAATCGTTTCTATTTCTACCGCTGGTCGGGCGCGCCGCCGATTCCGTCGGTGGATATCGTCGAGCATAGCGCGAACATGCACATGATCCCCGCCAACGACGACATCAAGCGGCGCCTGGGCACGGTGCGCGCGGGCCAGATCGTCGCGCTGAGCGGTTATCTCGTGCGCGTGCAGGCGCCGGACGGCTGGCACTGGAACAGTTCGATGACGCGCAGCGACTCGGGCAACGGCGCCTGCGAGCTGGTGTGGGTGCAGGATCTCGCGATACGTTGAGCCGGCCGCCCGGCGACTCGACGAGACCCGGCATCCGGGTCACTCCATCAGCACGCTGACCCGATCCCTGCCATGGGACTTGGATTGATACATGGCTTCGTCGGCACGCGACAGGACTTCTGTCATGGTCTCTCCAGGCCGCGCAGCCGTCACGCCAAAGCTGGCCGTCATGCACAGTTCGGGCTGCGCAAACCGGAGATGCCTGGTCGTTTCGCGTATCCGCTCTGCGAGGGCGGTGGCGTCTTCGATCGTGGTGTTGGGCAGCAGCAGCACGAATTCTTCCCCGCCATACCGTGCGACGAAATCGCTGACGCGGAGACTGTCCCTGAGATGGTCGGCAAATGCCTTGAGTACAGTGTCGCCTGCTGCATGTCCATACGTATCGTTTATGCGCTTGAACCAGTCGATGTCGGTCAGGATGACGGACAAGGGCGGGCCATAGCGCATCTGGCGGTTCAGTTCCATGACCATCCTGCCATCCAGGTGCCGCCGGTTCGCCACATCGGTGAGGGGGTCGGTGAGCATCAGTTCGCGGATGTGCGTCTCGCTTTGCTGCAGCTTCACGTAGGCGGATTCGCGATCCTTGACGAAGTAATACAGCATGATCGCAATCAGGATGAAGCCGCAGCCGAGGTTCAGGAGAAAGTAGAAGGTATTGAGTCCGGCCGGCATCGGACGCGCATGGGCGGCAAAGGTCTGGTCGAAGAGCGCGGAGAGGACGAGCAGGGCGAGAAAGGCCAGCATCCAGCGTGTTGCCGCCTTCAGGTCGATAAAGAACAAGGCCGCCAGCGGCGCAAAGATAGCCCAGATCATCACCACGCTGCCGTTGGCAAAGCCGCCCAGGCTCCACATCAGGAGAAAGGGAACCAGCAGGATGAGCAGTTGCTGGCTGAAGCAGAAGAAGGCGAAGTGCCGGGTCTTGAAAAAGTGCAGAATGCTGCTGAAGGAAATGACGGAATACGCGAGCGGAATGGCGCCGGAGAATGGATAGCCGTTGTATATGTAGAAACCGCCCCAGAAGATGGCCAGGAAGGCGATGCTGATGGACGTGATCGTCATCACCACTTTCTTCAGGCGGAGGTCTTCCGAATCGTCGGGCGCCACGCCCATCAAGGGCCAGCGCCGTAAAAAGCCGGGCGGCGGGGTCTCTGTCATGCGGCAGCTACCTGAGGAGGGCGGTAGAAATTGACGATATCCGATTGGTATCGGTATCCCGCTCAAAAAATGAAATGCAGAATACCAGGTCGATACGACTTCTCGCGGAGCTAAGGTGGCGCGCTCGACCCGAATACCCCTCGGCGCACGATGTCCATCGGGGTTTTTCCTAATGCCTGTCGTCCAGAAAGCGCTTTATCGTGCGCGTATGGGGTAGGACAATACGTTTTCTCAAGGACGGCAAGCTTGGAAGAGAGTATAGGGTGATGAATGCCGATTTGAACGCACGCGTCATGCTGGATACGGAAGCGATGACGTGGCTGGCGACAGATGACACGCGAGGCGGCTGCAAGCTGCTCGATCGCGTCGACACGGAGGACGCCCAGGCAACCAGTGTGGTACGGTGCGCGCCGGGAGGTGTGTTCGAGCCGCCCGGGCAGGGGCTGGGCGAGGAAATCCTGGTCCTGGAAGGAAAGTTGGCGGAGGGGCGGGCCGGGTATTCGGCGGGCGCCTATCTGCGCTATCCGCCAGGCGTGCCGCGCACGTTGCGTACCGATCAGGGCTGCGTCCTGTTCATCAAGCGCTATCCGTTCGAACCGGAGGATGTTGCCGTCGTGCGGATCGATACGGCGAAGACGCCTTGGTTCCCCGGCCTGGTGTCCGGCCTGAGCGTCATGCCCCTGCATCAGTGCCGGCACGAGCACGCCGCGCTGGTCCGCTGGCAACCCGAGACGTATTTCCAGCAGCATGCGCATTTTGGGGGCGAGGAGATCCTGGTCCTGTCTGGCGTGTTCGAGGACGAATACGGCCGCTACCCGACAGGTACCTGGATCCGCAGTCCGCATATGAGCCGCCACCAACCCTTCAGCCGCACGGGGTGTACGATCTTCGTCAAGACAGGCCACTTGCCGGTGACGGATCGTCAGCCGGCCTGATCGCGTTTCGGGTCCAGGGCACGCATTGTTCATGGCGGGCGGGATCGCAGGCGGTCAGTCGCAAGCAGATTTGTCCGTCGCAGGGTTGGCTTCGCTGGTCAGTTCTTCGGTCCAGGCGAGCGACTGCAGTTGGGCAAGATTGACTTCTTCCGGACTGCAATCGATAGCGCTGGCGTAGCGGGCGATGCGCTCGAAATCGCCGCGTTCCGACGCTTCGGCGAGTTTCAGGAAGGGCGCATAAGGCCCCGTCTGGTGGACCAGGGCCTGGACGACGGAGGCGGGCATGGGGAGCCGTTCGAGCAGCTGGGCAAGCGGGACTTCCATCAGCGGTTCGGCCAGGGAGAACAGCCCGGTGATGAACAACTCGTCCTGGGCCTGGCGGTCGAGCCGGGACTGGCCGAGCAGTTCACAGATGCGGCCGCGCGTCACGGCTGTCCGCGCCGCCAGGGCGTTGGTAGGCGTTGGTTTGGCGGTGACCAGCAGCAGCGCGAGCCAGCGATACAGTGTCTTCAGCCCGATCAGGGTCAGGGCCTGGCGCACTGTGTGGACCTGCTGCTGGAGGCCCGCGGCAGCGGAATTGGCATAGCGCAGCAGACGCAGGGTCAACGCGGCATTGCGGCGCAGCGGCTCTTCGATGTCGCTCAGATCTTCGCAGTTGCTGACCTTGTTCATCAGGTCGAGCACGGCCAGCTGGCCCGGCTGGATGGATTTGTTAGCCAGATTCTCCGGGCGGGCGAAATAATAGCCCTGGAAATACTGGATGCCGCTGTTGCGGCAGAGTTCGAACATCTCGCGGGTCTCGACCTTCTCGGCGATGAACTGGCCTTTGAAGTCGCGTTGTATGTGTGCGAGGATTTCCACGGTTTTTTCGGGATGCTGCTCGAGCACGTCGAGCTTCACGAAGTCGACCATCGGCAGTAGAGGCCGGTATTCCTCCAGACAGACGAAATCATCCAGGGCGAAGCGGTAGCCAAGTTGCCGGAGTTCCCGGATGCGGGCGATCAGCACCGACGAGACAGGGACGGTCTCGAGAATTTCGTAGACTACATGCTGGGGCGGCAGCAGGCAGACAAAATCGCTCATCAGGGTGGCTTCGTCCAGATTGATGAAGGCGAGCTTGCCTTGCAGCAGCCAGTCGGGACCGAGACAGAGGGTATTGCTGATAACGCCGACGCCGGCCTGCAACTGGCTGCTGATCTGGGCCGAGACAGAGGCCATCGATTGCCTGAACAGAAGTTCGTAGGCGAACAGGCGATGTTCGGCATCCACAATAGGTTGCCGCGCCAGAAAGGTTTCCATGCCCATCCAGTCTCCTCGCAAGACTTGTGTTTATATCGTTCTCAGCAGAGCATTCAGTTCGTCGACATCACCGGGAGCCTGAGTGCAGTGTCGTCCGAACCGGTCACCGTGAAGGGGACCGGAGACGCATCGCTGCATCTTCGTGCGCTTCGCAAGACGAGGTAGCGGCGCATCCCCACAGAACTTGAGGCCCATCCTTCCAGATGAATGCAATCCTTCTCGGCAACAGCGACCTGCCCGTCCCTTCTGTCTGCCTGGGCACCATGACTTTCGGGCAGCAGAACAGCGAGGCCGACGCGCATGCCCAACTGGACTATGCCCTGGGTCAGGGCGTCAACTTCATCGATACCGCCGAGATGTACCCGGTGCCCGCACGGGCGGAGACGGCGGGACTGACCGAACGTCATGTGGGCACCTGGCTGAAGCGCCAGGCGCGCGACCGCATTGTCCTGGCGACCAAGGCAACCGGCCCGGGCCGGGCCGGGCCGGGCATTGGACTGGATCCGGGAAGGCCGGCTCGATTTCAACCGGCCGAACCTGCAGCAGGCGCTCGACGGATCGCTGCAGCGGCTGCAGACGGACTATGTCGATCTTTATCAACTGCATTGGCCCGATCGCAATGTGCCCATGTTCGGCCACTATCACTTCGACCCGGCCCAGGAGCGCGAGACCGTTCCACTGCAGGAAACCCTGGCCGCGGTGGCAGATTTCATCCGGGCAGGCAGGATTCGTCACTGGGGGCTGTCCAACGAGACACCGTGGGGGCTGATGACGGTGCTGCGGCTAGCTGACGCGCTGGGACTGCCCCGCCCGGTTTCGGTCCAGAACGCTTACAGTCTGCTGAACCGGACCTGGGAAAACGGCCTGTCCGAGATCGGTTTCCGCGAACGCATCAGCTTGCTGGCTTACTCGCCACTCGGCTTCGGCGTGCTGTCCGGCAAATACCTGGATGACCCGAAAACGCCAGGGCGGGTGAATCTGTTTACCGGATTCGCCAGCCGCTACGGCAAGCCCAACACGGCGCCGGCCGTGGCCGCGTATGCAGCACTCGCCCGGCGGCATGGCCTGACGCCCACCCAACTGGCGCTGGGTTTCGTCTATAACCGCTGGTGCGTCGGCAGTACGATCGTCGGCGCCACCACGATGGCGCAGTTGCAGGAGAATCTGGCGGCGCGCCAGACCAGGCTGGGCCCTGACATCCTGGCGGATATCGAACGCATCCACCTCCAGTTCCCCAATCCGGCGCCCTGAACCCGGGACAGGCTGTTCGCGCCGTCCGGTGCGAGCATTCGCTGGTGGTTGAAACTTACCAGTTTCCTGGCATGGTAATCGCACCTCCCTGATTGCCGGGTCACTCAGGAGGTGCGTCATGATGACGGCCAGGAATGCGCCACCACATGTCGAACGAAGCGATATCGTGGAATCGGAACTATTGGATATGCTGCAGACGCTGATCGATGCCCACTGCGGGCTGTCGGCAATTCATCAACTACTCGATGAAGCCAAGACAATGCCGGAAATCCGTGCCCGCTTTGCCCAGTGGCAGGCGAGCCAGCGCGAGCACGACACGTAACGGATCAGGTTCCCGCAGATGCCGGCATGCGGATGCCGAACAGGGCATTCACGGATTCACGCCCCAACACCGAGGCGTCAATCCTTTGTCTTGTCCTGTGGAACGATGGTCTCCGGTACCGGAGGCGTCTCGGGTACCGTGGTTTTCTTGAGCTCCTTCTCGGCTTTCTTCTTCTTCTTTTCCAGCTCGCGTTGCCGTTTTTCGTACTGATAGTTGGGTTTCATACCTGAACAATAATGGGAGCCGGGCCAAACAACAATAGCGAAAGCAGGGCGGCGCAGGATGCCGCAGAATTGATGTCGCTGCTCGGGGGCTGCGGATAGCGCAATGTTTGACCGGACAGGGTCCGCGTGAACCCTGCCCAAATGCATGACCTCAGGGATGGGCTTCGGTCGTGGGAGCGGCGCTGGCTGCGACGGCTGGAACGGCTCCGGTTGTGGCCTGTGGCTGTTGCGTTCCCTCGGGTTTGTCCGCAGGTGGCGCATCAATGGTGACTTTTTCGCCCATCAGAACAGTAATCATGGTTGGGTAGTCATACGCAGCGCCGCTTGCCACGTCGACGCCTGCACCAATCACCCCGCCAAAAATGATGTTGCCGAACGCCATGGCCTTGGTTGACGATTTCACGCTGGCCAACCCCGGCTCCTGGTTTGCCTTCTCACAGTTGATCAGGAGATCTTCGTAGCTGCGCCTGACGGTCACCGAGCCTGGGCTTGTGACAAACCAGGTACCCTTGTTGTTGGAGAGTTTACAGTTCGCACTCATGACAGCTTCGCCCTGCTTGCTGCGCGTTTCCACCGAGACGCTCTGATTCTGGCCGGAAACAATCGAAGCGCAGCCCGAGCCCAGCATCGTTGCAGACATTAAAACGACTAGATTGATCTTATTCAAAATGACTCCTCCCTATGAATGCCTTTCCAGTAAAGGCGGGAGGATTCTATCTGCCTGTTTGTGGGAACGATAGCTGCCGGCAACTGACCGGGCGACGTCCGAACTGCACAGGACGTCACCGGGCGATCAACCCACTTTCGGCAGGCGCTCGAGCGCGGCCCGAATCGCTTCTTCCGGATAGGCGAAGTCTTCGAGCTTGCCGCTGAAGTAGCTGTCGTAGGCGGCCATGTCGAAGTGGCCGTGGCCGGACAGGTTGAAGAACAAGGTCTTCGGCTCGCCGCTTGCCTTGCAGCGCAGGGCCTCGTCGATACAGGCGGCAATGGCATGGTTGGACTCGGGCGCCGGAACGATGCCCTCGGCACGAGCGAAGGTGACGCCGGCCTTGAAGGTGGCGAGCTGGTGCACGGCCACTGCCTCGAGCAGCTTCTCGTGATAGAGCTGCGATACCAGCGCGGAGTCGCCGTGATAGCGCAGGCCGCCGGCGTGGATGCCGGGCGGCATGAAGTCGTGGCCGAGGGTGTACATCAGCATCATCGGCGTGAGCTTGGCAGTATCGCCGAAGTCGTAGGCATAGTGGCCGCGCGTCAGGGTGGGGCAGGAGGCGGGTTCGACCGCGACCAGACGCACGTTCTTGCCGGCGGCCTTGTCGGCGAAGAAAGGGAAGGCCGCGCCGCCGAAGTTGGAGCCGCCGCCGCAGGGAGCGAAGATCATGTCGGGATAGTCGCCGGCCTTCTCGAACTGTTTCTTCGCTTCCAGTCCGATCACGGTCTGGTGCAGCAGGACATGATTCAGTACCGAGCCGAGGGCGTAGTTGGTGTCGGCACGCGAGGCGGCGTCTTCCACCGCCTCGGAAATCGCCAGGCCGAGTGAGCCCGGGTTGTCGGGATCTTCCGCCAGCGCGGCGCGGCCGGAATGGGTTTCCATGCTGGGGCTGGCGAATACTTCCGCGCCCCAGGTTTGCATCATGGAGCGGCGATAGGGCTTCTGCCCATAGCTCACCTTGACCATGTAGACGCGTACCTCCAGCCCGAACATCTGGCCGGCCAGCGCCATCGAACAGCCCCATTGCCCGGCACCGGTTTCGGTGGCGATGCGCTTGATGCCGGCTTCGGCGTTGTAGTAGGCCTGGGCCACCGAAGTGTTGACCTTGTGCGAGCCGGCCGGCGAAACGCCTTCGTACTTGTAGTAGATCTTCGCCGGGGTGCCGAGTGCCGCTTCCAGGCGATGGGCGCGGAACAGCGGCGAGGGGCGCCACAGCTGGTAGATTTCGCGCACTTTCTCCGGGATCGGGATCCAGCGTTCCGCAGACATTTCCTGCTCGATCAGGCTCATCGGGAAGATCGCCGTCAGCGCCTCGGGTCCGATCGGCTTGCCGTCCGGACCTAGCGGGGGTGCCGGCCGGTTGGGCATGTCGGCGACGATGTTGTACCAGTGGGTCGGAATCTCCGATTCATCGAGCAGGAACTTGGTTTGCGGCATGGCATTCTCCTTTTTTATGGGATCGTGTCGGCATTTCGGACAGGCAGGTCGACCAAAACCATCATCGACCAATCGCTCCGGGCCGTCAATGAAGCGGCAAGCCGGTACGGTCCGAATGGGGCGGCTGGCGGACGGCAGATCCGCACGCGAAATTCCTGATTGTTTTTGTCGGGTATTGGCCTACAAATGAATACAGGCCGCACGCTGATCCCGCACTGCCCCCACCGAAGTTCCCCCAACTCAGGAGACGTTCACCATGAGAAACATACACATCGACTATCAAGGCCCGGACCAGGGCTTCCAGGCCGCCAGCCTGCTCGCGAAAAAGGCGGCGAAAGACAACCAGATGAAGGATCCGACCATCATGTCGTGGCATCGGAGCAGCAGGGCGGGCGAGACGCTGCCTTTTTACGATGGTGCCGATCCGGAAACCTGGTGGGAGAAATACGGGGAGGGCAACGGTGGCAGGTTGGAGGTCAGCGTAGGGGATGACTACCAGTTCATCATGATGGACACCCGCGGCTTCGAGATCGTGGGCGACATGCCGCTGCGCAACCTGACGGATCGCGACGGCAATCCGTACCTGTGCTACACGCCCCTGCAGGGGATGGATTCCCAGGTCCCCAAGCAGGAGGCCTGCACCCTGCTGGACGGCTGGATGGCCGATCAATTTTGACGCCTGCCTGGCGCAAGGCAGGCAGGTCAGAGGAGAAACAGGACAATGAACCATACCGTCACGCTGCTGATGAGCCAGTTCGTCACCCACGACGTGAAGCATTTCATCGTCAGCAAGCCGGAAGGTTTCTCCATCGTTCCCGGCCAGGGGGTGGAGCTGGCGGTCAACCGGCTCGAACTGCGGGAGCAGGGCCGGCCGTTCACTCCCACCGGGCTGGCCGGCGACCGGGTGCTCGAGTTCACCATCAAGGCCTATCCCGACCACGCGGGCGTGACCCAGGCGCTCCACCAGCTGGAGCCCGGAGCCGAACTACTGATGTCTGAGCCGTTCGGCACGATCCGCTACGAGGGCCCCGGCGTGTTCATCGCCGGCGGTGCAGGCATCACGCCTTTTCTCGCCATCCTGCGCGATCTGGCAGGCAAGGGGGAGTTGGACAGGCAGACCCTGATCTTTTCCAACAAGACCCCGCGCGACGTGATCTGCGAAAGGGAACTGCGCCATGTTCTGGGTGAGCGCTGCATCCTGACCTGTACCGGTGCCGCGGCGCCGGGGTATGAAAGCCGGCGCGTCGATCGTGCGTTCCTGGAAGAAATGGTCAACGATTTCACGCAGCGTTTCTACGTTTGCGGTCCACCACCCTTCATGGATGCGATCAACGCCGCACTGACGGATCTGGGAGCGCATTCGGAAAGCCTGGTGTTCGAACGGTGACATCCCGGCCCGCTTGCCCGGCCTGAGGACTTCAAATGAAAAACGGGGCTTGACGCCCCGTTTTGTCGATCTGCCCGTTACCTTATTTCACCGGTTTGACTGTGGCCAGACCCAGTACTTCCCAGTCCTGCATGCCGCCGCGGTACCACTTGATCTTGTGCGCGGGATAGCCAATTTTCAGCAGGCCCTTGATGTTGGTGGGAGATTGCCCGCACCAGGGGCCATTACAGAACATGACGACCGTCTTGGCATTGTCGAACATGTAGAAACCATCCTGGTTCCTCACGCCGAGTTGCTTTTCCAGGATGTCCTGGACCGTAATGGGGTCGGACTTGCCGATATTGAGCTTGTCCCAGGGGATGTTGACCGAGCCCGGTATCGTGCCCTTTTCCACCCAGTCCGGCGTACGTGAATCGACCACGACGATGGATTTGTCGCCATCGCTCATTTTTTTCAGGTAGTGAATGATTTCAAGCTCGCCGATGGTCTCGACTCCCGGTGCGAGTTCGCCTGGTTGAATACAGAAGGGCGGGCACTTGCGAGAAGTCTTGGCGAAATCGGGATTGACGGTGTTGTTTTGATCCTGATTGCGCACGATCGTGACTTTCTGGTCGCCATGCATGACCTCGACTGAGGCCAGGTCGGCGGCAATGTTCACGTCCAGTGCGCTGGCGGCCATGGGCACCGCAAGCGCGGCGAAAAGGGTAGAGGTGGCGATTAACGAGCGAAGCTTCATGTTGTCTCCTAAAGTGATGCGGAATATGCAAGGGGTCGATCTAGTCGCATTCCGGTTCTTCGTGGGTTGCACTGCTTTTCTTGGATGTAGATGGGGCGTTGTGGGCATCCTCCTTTGTGCTGGGTTGGCTTGGCTGATCGTTGGCTGCTTCAGGCGAGGGATGAGGCGGGGCGTCACCGGCTGCATTGGCGTTGCCGAGCGCCAGGCAGAGTACGGCCGCGACGATGCGGAATAGGCCGGTCATGCTTGTCATAAGGTGTCCTCCATGGATGGGATCGATTGTTTATCCGCCGTAAACAGGCAGGGTTTTGCGTACCCGTCATGCATATTTCGTGCCGATTTTTATCTATATGATTCTTAATACGATTTGGTTTCATGAGTGTACGCCTGTGACACAGTTGTCAGGAAACTTGTCATGACAACAGGACAGCGCGTCCTTTATGGACAGTCGAATCCTGAGGATCTCCTGTTCCCTGTATGACCAAGGGGCGGCAGTTGAACATTGGGCAGGTTTCATGGAGGATCCAGGCGTTCCTACTGAAGCTGCAGCGCAGCCGGATATCTCTTACTCATGATGCGAAAATCTGTGTGGCGCAATGTACGGTTCGCCGCAAGCAGCCTTGTCTGGAGGCTTGTGACGTGACGCGTTACCACGCCCTGTTGCTGGGCCTGTTCGCGCTCGTATGGGGATGGGCTGCCATCGAGCCGACGTATCCGCACGACTGGCTGCTGGAGAATTATCTGGTATTCGTTTTCGTGCCGCTCATCCTGCTGACCGCACGCTATTTCAGGCTGTCCGATCTCTCCTATACGCTGATCACCGCCTTCATGCTGATGCATGTGGTGGGGGCGCACTACACTTATGCCGAAGTGCCGTTCGGCTATACGCTTCAGCAGTGGATCGGGGCGAGCCGCAACATGTACGACCGTCTGGTTCACTTCAGCTTCGGCCTGCTGCTGGCTTATCCGCTACGCGAGGTCTTCATGCGCGTGGCAAAAGTGCGCGGGCTGTGGGCATACTGGTTTCCATTCGAACTGGTGCTGGCCTTTTCGGGTGCCTACGAGATCATCGAGTGGCTAGTGGCCGCACGGGTCGATCCCTCGGCAGGGCTCGCTTTCCTGGGTGCGCAGGGTGACGTATGGGATGCCCAGAAGGACATGGCGGTGGCGGCCGTCGGCGCGGCGGCCAGCCTGCTGATCGTGGCCCTAGTCCACTGGCGCTACGATCCGGCTTTCGGCAGCGACCTGCGCGCCAGCCTGAAAATCGATCACAGCGACCGACCATTGGGTGAGCAGACCTTGTGGGCGATGTTCAGGAATCGCCGCAGGCGCTGACGTTCAGGCATGTCCCCCGAGGTGAGCCGGATAGGCAGGCGACACTAATCCCGCCTGCGGTCGTCATGATCGCGGTCCCGCTCGCCTCCGCCATCGCGGCCTCTGTATCGGATCTCCCGGGGATAACGGTCCCGCGGCAGCTCTCTCCAGGGTCCCGTTCGTTCATGCGCATAGCTCCACCGTTGATCGTGGTAGTAATAGAAAAAACCATTGTGGTAGTAGTAGGGCTCGACGCCCAACTCGACCACCAGCGGCAGTGCGGGTGCCACGACCCATTCAGGCCCCGGGTGCGAGGGAGCTACGACGCATCCGGAGAGTAGGAGCGCGGCAAGCAGCGCGATAGAGAACTTCCTGTGCATGTGTTTCTCCTGATCAGCATCGTGAATGCGGTGCCCGCCACCCAGCCTGCTGACAAGAATGCGCATCCGGGTATGCGGGTTTCGAGCTTGAAACCTAGCGCATGCCGATTGAACTTCAAGCAGCCGAGCAGGCCTTGGTTACATTCGGTTACAACTCGTTACATATTCACGGGTCTCCGACATTCCGGGGATACATCGCCGCCCCAGAATGCGTTTCATGCCGACCTGCTTCGGGCCGGCTTCTTGACAATCTTTCTGAAGGAGATCGCAATGAAACTGATCCCGGGTTCTTTTACCAAACGTGCATTGATGGTGGGTTTGATCGCCAGCAGCGGCATTCTGGCGGCATCGTCTTTCGCCATGACGGCGGGTGGGCCTGCCGGTAGGGACAGCTGCGATGCCCGGCAGGGCCAAAAGATCCACGCCAAGTGGGAAGCGCGGCGAGCCGAGCGCCTGTCCGAGTTGAAGGAAAAACTCAAGCTGAGTCCTGATCAGGAAGCCGCATGGGACACCTTCACTCGTGCCGCCCAGCCTGGAATGCGTCATGCAAGTGCCGATCGTCAGGCCATGCGGGACGAGTTTGAAAAGCTGAGCACGCCGCAACGCCTGGACAAGATGATAGCCATGTCGGACGCGCGCCGCTCCCGGATGCTGGAGCGCAACCAGGCCATCAAGGCGTTCTATGCCCAGTTGAACCCCGAGCAGCAAAAGGTGTTCGATGCCGAGGCGATGCCCGATCCCATGCGGACACGCGAGCATCACCGCTTCCAGTCCTGAGTCGTCAGGTAGGCGGTAGGCAAGCGTGGGCGGCAATCGCCCACGCTTTTTTATGGGGCCTGCTGGCCTCGAATAAACAATGGCGGAATGGCCGCGCTTCCAATACTATTTCCCGAATAAAAAATAATGGAGGGGGGTCATGTTCATCGGAACGTTATCGAATCGAACTGGCCGTGTTGCGGCCGCCTGGACGAAACGGACAGCTAAGCATACGCCACGTCGATGACGCATTCGGCAAGAAGGCGTCCTGATAACGCAGTAAATGGCGGCCCGGACTGGATGCGTGATCAGCCGTGTGGGAGCGCAGCACGATGAGCCGGTCGACGACCGCCGTCTTGCTGTCCGCACTCATATTACCCGGCGCCGGCCATCTCTATCTGAAACACTATCCGCGCGGCATCGCCTTGATCGCGATCAGCCTTGCGTGCCTCTGGATCTTCGTGGACCGGGCGATGCAGCAGGCGTCGATCATTCTCGATCAGGTGGCATCCGAAGGCGGGGCGGTCGATGTCAGCCGGCTGTCGGGCCTGGTCACACAGACGTCGAATGGCCCGGGCAGTCTCGTCGTTACGGCGGCTTCGCTGGTGCTGGCCGGCTGCTGGATGATCGGGGTCGTCGATGCCTACCGGATCGCACGAAACCAACAGAACCGGAACGCATTGTCCCGCACGCCTCCAAGACAATAACCCTGACTGATTCGTTTCCCTCAACCCCTTATCGCGATCAGGAGTCGTTCATGAGCAGGTTCCTTTCTCCGTTTCAAACCCTTCTGAATTTGACGCGCGCAATCCCCCTGCTGGGGTTGCTGGCGTTGACAGGGTGCGCCAGTTTCTATGTGGACACCGCCACGAAAGAGGTTCCCGTAGACGCCTACCAGAAGCCCGCTTCGCCCCATCCCGTCCAGGTCGTTTTCGAATTCCAGACCAAAGGGGTGACGAATGCCCGGGCTACCCAATATCTGGCGCCGCAGGTCCTTGAGCAAATCAAGGGCAGCGGCCTGTTTTCGGACTTGAAGACAACACCGGTCGAAGGCGGAGCGCTGCTCAGCATCGTGCTGAACAATGTTCCCCTGACCGACGATGCGTTCGGCAAGGGATTTGTGACGGGGCTGACGTTCGGATTGGCGGGCTCGCAGGTTTCCGATGGCTATGTCTGCACCATGAAGTACCTCGCACAGCCGCAAGCCCCGGCCATCAGCAGTACCGCGCGCCATGCCATCCATACCGTGATGGGGGCGAAAGATGCGCCTGCCAATGGAACCAGGATGGACAGTCTGGAGATGGCTGTCAAAACCATGACGCGGCAGATCGTGAGTACGGCGCTTGATGCGTTGTCCCGCGATCCCGAATTCAAATGATCGTCGCAGTCGCAGGGTCCGATCCCGGACGGCGCTGTTTGTCGGCACTGGCAGGGCTGGCGTTCGCCGGGCTGACGGGCTGCGCCCAGTTGTCGCTGGGTGAACCGGCCGCCAGTTTCGGCAATATCGAGAAGGCCGGCCGGTCAGGCACGGCGCCGGTTGCCGTCGGGCCGTTCCGGCCTGATCCGGGCGCCGCTCCGGGAATCGACACAGGGTTGAGCGTCCGCTCGAATGTGGTCGTGTCGCCCATCCAGGGTTCGTTTGCACAGTACCTGAGGCAGACGCTGATCACCGACCTGCAGGCGGCAGGGCTGTATGATCCCGCATCACCGAGCGAAATAAGCGGCTTTCTGACGGATTCGACGCTGGACGTGCCGCTCGATACGGGCCATGCAAGCTTGGGCGCCCGCTTTGTCGTGGTCCGGCTGGGTAAAGCAGTGTATGACAAGGAACTGAAAGTCAGTGCGAGCTGGCCGTCTTCATTTGTCGGGATGGAAGCCATTCCGTCCGGGGTCAACCAATACGGGGCGCTGTATCACACGCTGGTCGGAAAGCTATTGGACGACCCGGATTACCAGGCGGCCAATCCGAAATGAGTCAGTGGGCTCGGCACAAGATTAATTGCCTGGAAAGGAAGAACGATGGCCACACCGGATATCCGCAACATTGCCGTGTTTTGTGATTTCGAGAACGTGGCGATCGGCATCAAGGAAGCCAGCTATCCCGAGTTCAAGATTCGCCCGGTGCTCGAGCGCCTGTTGCTCAAGGGCAGTATCGTGGTGAAGAAGGCCTACTGCGACTGGGACCGCTACAAGGAATACAAGCGCGACATGCACGAGGCGGCCTTCGAACTGATCGAGATCCCGCATGTGCGGCAGTCGGGCAAGAACTCGGCGGACATTCGCATGGTGGTGGATGCGCTCGACCTTTGCTATACCAAATCGCACATCGATGCTTTCGTGATCATCAGCGGGGATTCCGACTTCTCGCCGCTGATCTCCAAGCTGAAGGAGAACGGCAAGAGCGTGATCGGCATCGGGGTGCGCGGCTCGGCCTCGTCGCTGCTGATCGGCAACTGTGACGAGTTCATCTTTTACGAGGATCTGGTGCAGATCAGAGCGTCATCCAAAGCGCCGGCCAGAAAGCCGGCGCCGGCAGCACCGGCCAAAGAAGCGGCCATCAGCACATCCAAGAGTCCGCCCCGACGACGTACCCGGCCGATGTCGGAGAAGCCGGTTGCAGCCGACGAAGGGCGGGTCGCTGCAGTGGCCGAACCGACTGCCGAAGACAAGAAGAACCAGGCGATCGAACTCGTGGTGGGCACGGTGGAGCAACTGGTGGCGGAGCGCGGTGGCGAAGGCTCCATCTCGGCGTCGCTGATCAAGAGCACCATCAAGCGGATCCGTCCGGGATTCAGCGAATCGGAATACGGCTATAGCGCATTCGGAAAAATCCTGGACGATGCGCACAAAAAAGGCGTACTGGTGGTGGACAAGAAGGAGGGGGGCGCCGTCATCGTCAGTCTGCCGCCCTCGCGGGCTGAAGTATGACCGGATGCTCCGGTCTTTTGCCGGAACGAAAAACACTAAGCCACGCCGAGAACGGCAGTCCAGTCTGGCTGACTTCACGGGTGAGGGCAGGTTTGGAGCGAGACAGATGCTTTTTCCGTTGATCGACGAACTGGCCACGACCGACATCGTGAGCGTGCCGCCCCGTGTGGCGGTCCGCCATGCGTTGCAGAAGATGTCGCAGCACAAGGTGCGCAACGTGGTGGTGGAAGAGGCGTCGGGCGGCTACGGGTTGCTGACTGCGTCCGATGTGGTGCGGCTCCGCTTCTCGCAACTGGGGCTCGATATCACGATCGGCGACGCGGGCTACCACACCCTTCCCTACATCGCCAAGGGGAGCAATCTGCTGGATGTGATCGAGCTGTTCGACGACGCACATGGCTACGCGGCGGTGATCGACGAGTCGAACACGCTGTTCGGCATCGTCTCGAACACCGATATTCTCGCCAGCCTCGACCCGCAGACCATGTTGCAGCGCCAACAATTGCGCGATCTGCTGCGTCGCCACGAGGTCAAGAAAATGCCGCATGACACGCCGATCGGCGACGTGCTGACATGTCTGGTCGATCAGGACGATGCGGTGGTCGTGACCGAGCAGGGCGTGGGAGTCGGCATCGTGACGACGCGCGATGCCATCCGCCTGCTGCACGACGAGGTGGCGCTGATGGACCCGGTGCACGTACACATGTCCATCCCACTCCGTACCGTGACCTGCGACCTGACAGTGGGCGAGGCGGTGGCGGCCATGCGCGACCTGAATTTCAAGCGGCTGGTGGTGGAAGATCCGCGAAGCCGGGAATTGATCGGCATCATCACCCAGCATGATCTCATCGGTGTGGCCTACAGCCGGTGGGCCGAGTTGATGCACCACCATGCGCTGGAACTGCGCGAAATCATCCACGTGCTGGAAAACAAGACGGCGCGATTGGAGAAAATCGCCGCGACCGACCCCTTGACCGGGATGGCCAACCGGGCACGCTTCGAGGAATTGCTGCTCACCGAGCAGGAACGGCATTGCCGTCTGCCCGCGGTGCCGTTCTCGGTGCTCATCGTCGACATCGACCGCTTCAAGCAGATCAACGACACCTGGGGGCACAACCAGGGCGATATCGTACTGCGTGGCGTGGCGCAACACATTCAGGGACAGTTGCGCCACATCGACACGCTGGCGAGATGGGGCGGGGAGGAGTTCGCGGTATTGCTGCCGCAGACCGATTTCGAGGCAGCCCGTCTGGTTGCGGGCAGGATCTGCCGGTCGTTGGCGCAAAACGTGTTTGAGAGGGTGGGGTGTGTGACGGCCAGTTTCGGCGTCGCCATGTACCAGACCGGCGAATCCGCGTCGGCGCTGCTCGGCCGTGCCGACGATGCGCTGTACCGCGCGAAGCGCAATGGCCGCAACCGCGTCGAGTAGGAATGAACAGACTCCTGTTGATCGCCGCGCTCGCAGTCGCCGCCTACTTCACGTTTGCCCCGGACCTCCATCCGTCGGGCGGCCGCGCGGCCACGGCTTCGCACGACGTGTCGCAGGCGGAGCAAGACGACAGCGATGCCGTCCTCGAACACGCATTCACGCATCGCATCGACAACCTGCAGGTGGCCGGACAGGGAACGGTAGCGAAGCTGCTGCCGGACGACGCCAGCGGCAGCCGGCACCAACGCTTCATCCTGCGGCTGGCATCCGGGCGTACGCTGCTGGTGGCGCACAACATCGATCTGGCCGCGCGCATCGAGACATTGCAAGCGGGGGATACGGTGGCCTTTTACGGCGAGTATGAATGGAACCCGAAGGGCGGTGTGATCCACTGGACGCACCACGACCCGCAAGAGCGTCATGTTTCCGGCTGGATCAAACATGGCGGGCAGGTCTACCAGTAGGGACCAGGCATGCCCGGCCACGGAATTACCTGGAGTGGATACCCAGATAGGCCGCCATGCCGGTTTCGATCCGGACGAGTTGTTCTGCGTGGCAGACTTCGCGAATTTCCTCGGAAAGGGAATGGGCGGCCGCAGCATGGTGGCTGGGTGCAAGGAGAGGCAGGCTGACGCAGATGGCGACCCTGAGACGCTGGGTGCGGGCGCGCAGCAGGCGCAAGAATTTCTCCCAGTGTTCGACGGGCCGCTCAGGTAGCCGGATGTCTGCGGTGGCGGGATGGATGCAGCGGGGGTATTCCCGGGACGTGTCGATGCAGCCCCCTTCCTGATAGATCCCCTTGGGATCGCGCAGCCGCAGCATGCGCTGCAGGATGCGCGCCACTTCTGTCGGATCGTTCTGCGTGGCGCGAACCCGTTCCTCGACGATCTTCTCGTCCATCTGCAGCTCGCCCTGGCCATCCACGTAGGCTCCGTGCCGCCAGTGAAAGATTTCCAGGCATTTCGTCGTCAGGCTGAACGGCCGGTCGCGTTTCCAGAAATTGCTGAACAGTCCGTCCCCGAGATAGAACACCCATGAGCCTTCATAGCCGGTCACGTCGGCGGAGCGCTCATCGGGGTTGCGAAACCAGAGGCGGTCGCCGGGGACATAGTATTTCGGCGGCAACGGGGTTTCCATGGCACCGTATTCATGCAGGAAGACATCATGGAATTGTCCGGACATGATGGGCCGGCTCTCCCACTGGCGCTGCAGGCGCTGCAGCAATGCGGGGTTGCGGGCAGCCAGTTCCTGGGCCAGAGCGAGCAGAATGACGTATTCGGTCGCCCGGTAGCAGGAAAAGGCATAGAGCTGGCCGGACACTTCGGGCTGGGTGGCCTTCACCAAGCCTTCGATCAGCGACCGGCCCGGCAGGATGGTGAAGCCCTTGCCCTCGACGTAGGTCCAGTAATCCTCGGGGCGCTCGGCCTCGGTCGTGTGGAAATCGAGTGCCGTCCGGCGTGCGGCCTGGACGATGTTGCGCCGGATGTGGATCGCCGAAATGGCCTCTGCGTAACTTGGAAACTCGAAAGCCACTGGCCCCACCAGCATGGCCGCCAGAATCTCCCGTTCCAGGTCGGCGACGTTGGCTCCAGTGTCGAGGTTGAGCCGTTGGCTCAACAGGGTGGTGTCGAAGTCGGGCGCCCATTCTTGCGCGACATCCGGCCTTAGATGGAAGCGAAGGGCGAGGTCTTCCCGGTGAACCTCCACCAAGCGATCGAGTTCAAGCGAAGCGAGGAAGACGAGGAAATCGCGGTGTGTGGTGGCGAGGCCGGCCTCGCCCTGCGTGTGGATCAGGATGCCGCCGCTGACGGAAGTATTGTCGGGATTCATGGGAATGTCGGTCTGGTCGGATTTACATGAAGCGGTCGAGCAGCCGGCGGCTGGTCTTGTCCAGTTTGGACAGGTCGCGGATCAGGTACTGTACGCCGTGACTGTCACTGATAAGCAGGGCGGTTACGCCGAGGCGGCGGATATCTTCCTCGCCCTTGAGAATGAAGCGGGTCTCGCCGCGGTCGGTTTCGACCGTCCAGGTGCTGGGCGTGGCGAAGGTGGAGACCTGCCGCAGGCGGCGGATCTCAGGCATGAATTCGCGGCTGGCCAGTTCGGCTTCGAGCAGGTTTCGTGTCGCCTCGGGTAAGTCGTTCAGACGGTCGATCCAGACCAGTTCGTGGCCGTCCGTGCCCATCAGTGCAATACCCTCCGCCGGCGCGGCGAGAGGGAAGGCGCGCACGGGCTGCACGCCTGCGTGCACGCTGCCGTCAGGCGCGGTCAGCAGGAGTCGGCCATGCGGGTCGCGGGTGAGTTGGAAGGGAGCGGTCGTCATGGCAGGTCACTTCGGCATAGGGGGTTTGGCCTCGGCGCTGGCCGTGGGCAGCTCGTCCAGGTCGGTGTCGACGTTGCGTGCCTGGGCCTGGTATAGACGGTAATAATGGCCTTCGCGTGCCATCAGGTCGTCGTGGTTGCCGATCTCGACGATCCAGCCGCGATCCATGACGACCAGCCGGTCGGCCTGGCGCAGGGTGGACAGGCGGTGGGCGATGGCGATCGTGGTGCGCCCGCGCACCAGGTTGTCGAGTGCCTTCTGGATTTCCTTTTCGGTCTCGGTATCCACCGAGGAGGTCGCCTCGTCGAGAATGAGGATGCGCGGATCGATCAGCAGCGCACGTGCGATGGAGATGCGCTGGCGCTCGCCTCCGGACAGACCCTGGCCGCGTTCTCCCACCAGCGAGTCGTAGCCCTGCGGCAGGCGCAGGATGAATTCGTGGGCATGAGCGGCGCGGGCGGCGGCAACGATCTCCGCACGGCAGGCATCGGGTTTGCCGTAGGCGATGTTCTCGGCGATGGTGCCGAAGAAGAGGAAGGGTTCCTGCAGCACGAGGCCGATGTGGCGGCGGTATTCCGCTACGGGCAGGGAACGGATATCCGTGCCGTCGAGGCGAATGGTGCCTTCCGACAGATCGTAGAAGCGGCAGATGAGGTTGACCAGGGTGCTCTTGCCCGAGCCGCTGTGGCCCACCAGACCGATCATCTCGCCTGGCTGGATGTCCAGGTTGAGGCCGCGGATCACACCGCGGTTGCCGTAGCGGAAGGACGCGTCGCGGATCTCGATCCGGCCCTGTACCCGATCGAGGTGCGTCGGCCGGGTCGGCTCGGGGACACTGGAGACGTGGTCGAGGATATCGAAGATCCGCTTGGTGCCGGCTGCGGCCTTCTGGGTCACCGAGACGATACGGCTCATCGAGTCGAGGCGGCCGTAGAAGCGGCTGATGTAGGCGAGGAAGGCAGTGAGCACGCCGACCGTGATCTGGTCGTGGGCGATTTGCCAGATACCAAAGGCCCACACCACCAGCAGGCCGATCTCGGTAAGCAGGGTGACGGTGGGCGAGAACAGCGACCACGTCTTGTTGAGGCGGTCGTTGACGGCCAGATTGTGACGGTTGGCCTCGCGGAAGCGCTGTGCCTCGCGCTTTTCCTGGGCGAAAGCCTTTACCACGCGGATGCCGGGGATGGTGTCGGCCAGCACGTTGGTGACTTCCGACCAGACGCGGTCGATCTTCTCGAAGCCGGTGCGCAGGCGGTCGCGTACCAGATGGATCATCCAGGCGATGAAGGGCAGCGGCAGCAGGGTGACGAGCGCGAGCGCGGGGTTGATCGAGAACAGGATCGCCGCGGTCATGGCGATCATCAGCACGTCGGTGGCGAAGTCGAGCAGATGCAGCGAGAGGAAGACGCAGATGCGATCGGTTTCCGACCCGATGCGCGCCATCAGGTCGCCGGTGCGCTTGCCACCGAAGTACTCGAGCGAGAGCTGTAGCAGGTGCTCGTAGGTGGCGGTACGCAGGTCGGCACCGATGCGTTCGCTGACCCGGGCGAGAATGTAAGTGCGGGCCCAGCCGAGGCCCCAGGCCAGCAGGGCGGATGCGAAGAGACCGGCAAGCAGCAGGGCGACGACCCCGGTATTGATCGACTGTCCGTTCTGGTAGGGAATCAGCACCTTGTCCATCAAGGGCATGGTCAGGTAAGGTGGTACCAGCGTGGCGCCGGTGGCGGCCAGGGTCAGCAGGAACCCGGCCAGGAGCTGGCCCCGATAGGGGCCGGCAAAGCGCCACAGCCGGAACAGGGTCCAGGTCGAGGGTGCCTCGTGCAGTTCGCGGCTGCACAGCGGGCATTCCGTCTGATCGGGCGGCAGCGGCGTCTTGCAGGCAGGGCAGACGGTTTCATCCGGGGCGGGCACCGGCTGGCCGGAGAGATGGGCTGCCAATTCCGCCGCAAAACGGTCGGCCAACCGCAATGCCGCTCCGTTATGCACCAGCGTGAAGCGCCAGCTGGCCAGGCGCGAGGCCGTGTCGTGCAGTTCCAGCGTGCCCACGCCGGCATGGTCGTGGTGCTGCAGGGACAGGCCAGGCCGCAACGGCCAGTCTGCCCAGCCCGCGTCCCCCGCCGACCGGGCCAGCAGGCGCCGGTCGGTCAGGACCAGCCGTTCCGCGGCAAAAGCCAGATGGGCGTCGAGATCAGGCTCCAGTGTGGCCACGATCGGCTCGCCGGCAGCAAGCCGCACGTCCAGTTCGGCTTGCCAGGTATCGGTGGCGCTTGCAAAGGCACCAGGCAGGGGAGGGGGTGTACGGATCATGGGTGAATGGCGTTGCGCCGGGGGAGGGCGTACCCGCAGGCGCGACAATAAATTTTTTTCATTTTTCCCTGTACATCTGCATCCGACCAGCCCCCGGCAAAGCGGGGTTTATTGTATGCTGCGCGGCGTGGTTCCGTGTAACCTGAACGTAGCAAACAACAATCTTTTCCGGCGAAGCCCCAGCGTCCCGATCCGCCTTTCCATGCCTGCCGCATTTCACTTCATCGTCCGGTCCGGACGTCGCGCGTCGTGAACAGAAAAACCATTGAATTCCTGCGTGTCACACATCTGGACGGACCGAATATCTGGACCTACCGGCCTGTGCTGGAGGCCTGGGTCGACATCGGCGATCTCGAGGATTCGCCCTCCAACACGATTCCCGGCCTGTACGAGCGCCTGACTGGCTGGCTGCCCGGCCTGATCGAGCATCGTTGCGGTGTCGGCGAGCGCGGCGGCTTTCTGCTGCGTCTGCGCGAGGGAACCTGGCCGGCCCATATTCTCGAACACATCACGATCGAACTGCAGAACCTGGCCGGCATGAAGGTCGGCTTCGGCAAGGCACGCGAGACTGCCGAACGCGGCATCTACAAGGTGGCGGTACGGACGCGCAATGAACAAGTCGGACGTGCCTGCCTGCAGGCGGGACGCGACCTGCTGATGGCCGCCATCGAGGATCGCCCGTTTGATATCGAGGGCACTGTGGCGCGTCTGCGTGATCTGGCTGACCGGCGCTGCCTGGGGCCGAGCACGGCCTGTATCGTCGATGGCGCGGTCAGCCGCCATATCCCGTCCATACGCCTGACCGAGGGCAACCTGATCCAGTTGGGCTACGGCGCCCGTCAACGCCGCATCTGGACTGCGGAAACGGACCTGACAGGCGCGATTGCCGAAAGCATCGCGAGCGACAAGGACCTGACCAAGCGCTTGCTGAAATCCTGCGGGGTACCGGTCCCGGACGGCCGTATTGCAGAAAGCCCGGAAGATGCCTGGGAAGCGTCGGAGGAGATCGGCCTGCCGGTCGCGATCAAGCCGGTGGATGGCAACCATGGCCGGGGCGTTTCCCTCGATCTCGCCACCCGGGACGATGTCGAACGGGCCTATCGGCTGGCCCTGGCGGAGGGAAGCGAGGTCATCGTCGAGCGCTATGTGCCGGGCAACGAACATCGGCTGTTGGTGGTTGGCCCGCGCGTCGTCGCAGCGGCGCGCGGCGAGGCAGCCTGGGTGAAGGGCGACGGTCGCTCGACCATCGCCGAGTTGATCGACCGCCAGCTCAATACTGATCCGCGGCGCGGCGTGACGGAAGACTACCCGCTCAACCGGATCCTGATCGACGAAGACCCGGCGGTCAGTCTCGAACTGGCGCGCCAGGGGGTTGCGCCAACCGACGTCCCGGCAGCGGGACAGACCGTCCTGATCCAGCGCAATGGCAATGTCGCCTTCGATGTCACCGACACGCTTCACCCCGATGTAGTGGAAACGGCCGTTCTCGCCGCGCGGGTGATCGGACTCGACGTCGCCGGCATCGACATGGTGGCGCAGGATGTCTCGCGGCCGCTCGCGGAACAGAGCGGCGCCATCGTCGAGGTAAACGCCGGGCCGGGGCTGCTCATGCACCTCAAGCCTGCCGAGGGCAGTCCCCGTCCGGTGGGCCGTGCCATCGTCGATCACCTGTTTCCCGATGGGGAGAGTGGCCGCATTCCCATTGTCGGCATCAGCGGCTCGCAGGGGGGCGCCTCGATCGCCCATGTGGTCGCCCAGTTGATTGCCTGTACCGGCAAGCGTACGGGACTGGCCTGTCGCGACGGGCTTTATCTGGGGCTGCGTCAGGTCAAGCCGGGCAATTGCGCAAGTTGGCGTGCGGGTCGGCAACTGTTGATGAATCGGGGCGTGGATGCCGCCGTCTTCGAGCACGATGCCCGCTCGATCCTTCACGAAGGGTATGCCTATGACCGCTGCCAGGTCGGCGTGGTGACCGACCTGCAGATGGACGCCTCGCTCGCGGAGTACTACATTCGCGAACCCGAACAGATGTACACGGTCATGCGCACCCAGGTGGACTTGGTCCTGCCCGACGGGGTGGCGGTTCTGCATGCGGGCGACCCGGCCGTGGCCGAACTGGCCTCGCTGTGCGATGGGACAGTGCTGTTCTATGCCCTCGATCCTGGGCTGCCAGTGATCGACATGCACTGTGCGGGCGGCGGCCGGGCTCTGTTTCTCCACGACAACCAGGTGGTCGTCGCGGGTGCCACGGGCGAGACGCCGCTCTTCAACCTGGCTGCCCTGCACCCTGCTATGAGCGGAAAACCGATGCTTCAGCCCTTGCACGTTCTCGCCGCAGTGGGGGTGGCGCTGGCGCTCGATATTCCGCCGGAACTGATTCGTGCGGCAATGGATACCTGCGTCTCGTTACCCACCCCTGCGATCCAGACCAACTACTAGGAATACGATCCGGCAGGGCGAGCCTGCCGCGGGATACCCAACAGGAACAGGCGTTCATGGAAATATCACGCATCCGAGCACTGCGCGGGCCCAATCTCTGGAGCCGGCACACGGTCATCGAGGCGCTGGCGCAGTGTGCGCCCGAGGAGCGGTTGATCGACTCGATCAGCGGGTTCGAGGCGCGCTTGCGGGCGCGCTTTCCGGAAATTGGTCCGATGTGCCCGATCGGACAAGAGGATGATATTTCCGTGGCGCATGCATTGGCGTTTGCCGCACTCGGCCTGCAGGCACAGGCCGGCTGTCCGGTCAGTTTCTGCGTCACGTCGCCCACGGTCGAGACGGGGACCTACCAGCTTGTCTTCGAATATACCGAGGAGGCAGTCGGCCGACTCGCGCTCGAACTGGCCGAGTCGCTGTGCCGGGCAGCGCGCGACGATGCTCCGTTCGATCTGGAGGGCGCCCTGGCGCGCTTGCGGGAACTGGACGAAGACGTCCGCCTCGGCCCGAGCACCGGCGCAATCGTCCAGGCCGCCGTCGCGCGCGGTATTCCCTATCGGCGGTTGACGGCGAGCAGCCTGGTGCAGTTCGGCTGGGGAAGCCGCCAACGGCGCATCCAGGCCGCCGAGACGGATACGACCTGCGCCATTTCCGAGGCGATCGCCCAGGACAAGGATCTCACCAAGACGCTCCTGGAGGCTGCGGGCGTGCCGGTGCCGCTGGGACGGATCGTGACCGATGCCGAGGCGGGCTGGGCGGCCGCCTGCGAGATCGGGCTGCCGGTGGTGGTCAAGCCGCGCGACGGCAATCAGGGCAAAGGAGTAACGGTCAACATCCTGACGCGGGAACACTTCATGGCGGTCTATGGCGCCGCGGCGGCGATCAGCGAGGAAGTGCTGGTGGAACGCTTCATTCCGGGCCACGACTACCGCCTGCTCGTGGTCGGCAATCGTCTGGTCGCCGCGGCCCGCCGCGAACCGCCGCATGTGGTCGGCGATGGCGTGCATACCGTGGGCGAACTCGTCGCGCAGGTGAACAGCGACCCACGCCGCGGCGAAGGGCATGCTACCTCGCTGACGCGGATTCGGCTCGACGATATCGCGCTGGCCCGCCTCGCCGTGCAGGATTACAGCGCCGACTCCATTCCTGCCATCGGCGAACGCGTCGTCCTGCGCAACAACGCCAATCTGAGCACGGGCGGCACGGCGACCGATGTGACCGACGATGTCCATCCCGACGTGGCGGCCCGCGCGGTGGAGGCCGCGCAGATGATCGGACTGGACATCTGCGGCGTCGATGCGGTCTGTCAGACCGTGCACAAGCCGCTCGAAGAACAGGGCGGCGGGATCGTAGAGGTCAACGCGGCGCCGGGCCTGCGCATGCATCTCATGCCCTCCTACGGCAAGGGACAGCCAGTGGGCGAGGCCATCGTCTCGGCCCTGTTTCCGCCCGGCGAGGATGGCCGTATTCCTATCGTGGCGGTGACCGGTACCAACGGCAAGACCACGACCGTGCGCCTGATCGCCCATTTCCTGGCGCTTGCCGGCAAACGCGTCGGCATGACCGCAACGGATGGCGTGTATGTGCAGGGCCGGCGCATCGACACCGGCGACTGCAGCGGCCCGAAAAGCGCACGCAACATCCTCCTGCATCCGGATGTCGACGCGGCGGTGCTGGAGACCGCCCGCGGCGGGCTGTTACGCGAAGGTCTGGCGTTCGACCGCTGCAAGGTCGCGGTGGTGACGAATATCGGCATGGGCGACCATCTCGGCCTCAACTTCATCACCACGGTGGAGGATCTCGCCGTGCTCAAGCAGGTCGTGGTACAGAATGTCGCGCCGGACGGCGTGGCAGTTCTCAATGCCTGCGACCCCAAGTGCGTCGAGATGTCGATCCATTGCCCGGGATCGGTCATCTTCTTCGCCGGCGAGTCCCATCATCCCATCATCGCGGCCCATCGCGCCCAGGGGAACCGGGTGGTCTACCTGGACGGCGACTGCCTCGTGGCGGCGCTGGGCGACAGCGAGCAACGCCTGCCGCTGGCGGAGATCCCGCTGACGCGCGGCGGCACCATCCGTTTCCAGATCGAGAATGCGATGGCGGCCACGGCTACTGCTTGGGCGCTGGAGCTGGACTGGAACGTCATCCGACGCGGCCTGCACAGCTTCGACAGCACGGCGCAGAACGTCCCCGGCCGCTTCAACCTGTTCGATTACCGTGGCGCCACGCTCATCGCCGACTATGGCCACAACCCCGATGCCATTCTTGCCCTTGTCAGGGCGGTGGACGCCCTGCCGGCACAACGCCGGATCGTCGTGATCAGCGGCGCAGGCGACCGGCGGGACGAGGACATCCGCGAACAGACCCGTACCCTGGGCGCGGCATTCGACGAGGCGATCCTCTATCAGGACCAGTGCCAGCGCGGCCGTGCCGAAGGAGAGGTGCTGGCGCTGCTGCGGGAGGGGCTGCGCGACGCACCGCGCACGCGCGACATCACCGAAATCACCGGCGAATTCCTGGCCATCGATATCGCCCTGTCGCACCTGAAGCCCGGCGACCTGTGCCTGATCCTGATCGATCAGGTGGAGGAGGCCCTGGCCCATATCGCCCGGCGCATCGCTGAGTCCTGACAGGCGGCTGCCGTCGCTGACGCAGTTTTCTGTCCGGCGATGCCGGACGCCCCGCTGAACTATTGCCGACCGCCTCCTATCCAACCGGCTGCTCGCTCGTCATGGGCATCGACTTTGCTTGTGTCGAGCACAGACATGCCGTTTCCCTGGAGGAGGTGGAAACTTCATGAAAAATTCATGGAAAGACAGCATCTACCTGCAACGTGAAGAACTGGCCGGCATCCTGCGCGAGCCATTGGCGCAACTGGCCGGGCATTGCGCACCGGTATGGGGCGATGGCGAGGCGCTGGATGCCGTTCTCGTCGCGCATTTTGACGGCATTCCGCATTGTTCCTTTCTTTACTGCGTAGGGGTCGATGGGGTTCAGATCTGCAACAACGTCGGCCAGCATGGAATCGAGCCAGGTTACCTCGGGCGCGACCGCTCGCAACGCCCCTACATGAAGGAGGCGGTGCCGGTGTGGGGGTTTCTGCTCTCGGATGCCTACATCGGCCTGAACCGGCACCGCCCTTCGCTTACCGCGCTGCAGGCCGTTAGCCAGGACAGCCAGACTCTCGGCTATCTCGGGGCCGACTTCGACTTGCGCAATCTGCCGGTGACGTCCGTGCTCTATGAAGAGCCCGGATATTGGCGGCAGGTGAAAGGCGATCCTGCGATCCGCGGTACCGTATTTCAGCAGTGCCGGGTGGAAAGCCCGATGGATGGTAATCTGGAAAAGGCCCTGTCCATCCTCGAGGAATTGCTGACGCAGCGCGGCATGTTTCAATGCCAGATCCACTTTTCCAGCAGCCAGGCAACGATCTGGACTGTGGACGATCCCTTCCGCTATCGCATTCTGGATGCGGATGCACTGAACGACCCGGATATCTGCCTGATCTATCCCTCGCGTCCGTATCCTGCCGACGCAGCCATCCCGCCGGGCGATATCAGCCGGATACTCGGCACGATGCAGGCCTTGCGGCTCACCGATCCGACTTTTTATCTGCGCATGGCCTCGATCAATATTTTCAACGGCTTGGTGAGCGTGACGTTTTCATGCGATGGTTCCCACTACATGCCGCATGTGGAATTCCTGATGAAGGACACATCGTTCTGGTTCTGATCCGGGCACGGAAACATACGTGGCATGCATCGGCGCAATAATCGCGTCCCGAACGGTCGTGAGCCCGAAGGTTCCACGCCACATGTAATGACGAAGGACCAACAATGAACTGTACGAAATTCATCTGTGTGATCGGCTGCATGCTGGGACTGACAGCACCCGCGATGGGGCAGGCGCTCGAACCCGCACTGTCGGCACGGACGCTGGTCAATGTCGATCCGCATGCGCATTACAAAGTGGTGTACGACATCCATTCCGCCGAGACGGCAGCAGGCATCAGCAAAGGACTGTTCTATGCGCGCGGCCTGATCGAAGCCTATCGCAAGCAGGGCGTCGCGCCACCGCAACTCGACATCCATCTGGTACTGCATGGCGAGGCAGCGCAGTATCTGCTCATCGACACGACCTATCGCGATGTCGTCGGCGATCCCTTCGCGGTCAATCTCAATGCGAAGATCACCCAGGATTTGCTGGATATTGGGGTGAGCGTGGAAATCTGCCACAGCGTGATGAAATCGAAGGGCTGGACGGCCGACGACGTCCTGCCCGGGGTTACGATCGTCCACGACGGCTATACGCGCATCGTCAAGCTACAGAACGACGGGTACGCCTATATCGGAGGATTCTGAACGGGTAGAGTCCTGCATCCTGGATACCTTCCCACACTTGATCATGCCGTCGAGACACGCTTCGAACGGGTGGGTTAATATGGGCCGTCATGACTTGGCCCCGCCCCCGATTCCCCTACGTCCAGAAGCGTCACCGCGTCGGTCTGCTTTCGTTGCGGCTGTGGTTGCGCCACATGCTTTTCTGGAGCGGGGCAGTCGCCGTTGGCTTGGCAGCCACGGCGTTCGCCCTGAGCAGCGACTATGCGCATACGCTGTTCCGCTCGGTGGTGGCAGCGTCCCCCTGGCTGCCCTTCCTGGTCACGCCCCTGACGCTTGCCGGCGTGGCTGCGCTGACGCAGCGTTATTTCAAGGGAGCGGAAGGCAGCGGCATTCCGCAGACGATCGCGGCCATCCGCATGTCCGAAGGCAGCGATCGCGACGCGGTGCTGTCCCTGCGCGTGGCCATCGGCAAGATGTTCCTGACCTGCATCAGCCTGGCAGGCGGTGCCAGCGTGGGTCGCGAAGGCCCCACAGTCCAGGTGGGCGCTGCGCTGCTGTACAACCTGCGCTGGCTGGTCCGTTTCCCTCGTCATCTGATGGAGCGTGGCCTGATTGTTGCTGGCGGGGGCGCTGGCGTGGCGGCGGCCTTCAACACGCCGCTCGCGGGGATCGTGTTCGCCATCGAAGAAATGGCCAGGTCGTTCGAGGAGCGTTCCAGCGGCACCCTGATCACGGCGGTCATCATTGCCGGCCTCGCCGCAGTCTATGTGCAGGGCAACTACACGTATTTCGGTGCGACCAATTCCACGCTCGCCGGAGCGTCCGGCTGGTTCGGCGTGTTGTTGTGCGGGCTGGCTGGCGGTCTGCTGGGCGGGGGATTCAGCCGTCTGCTGCTGGCCTTCTCGACGCATGGCCTGCCGGGCCGGGCGGGGGTGTTCGTTCGCACCCACCCCGTGAAGTTTGCCGCGCTCTGTGGCCTGACGCTGGCGCTGATCGGCTTCGCATCCGGGAGCGCTGTCTACGGCAGCGGCTACGTGGAAGCCAAGCGTCTGATCGAAGGCACGGGAACCGTATCGGCGGGATACGGGATATGGAAAATGCTGGCGACCTTCGTGTCGTTCGTCAGCGGCATTCCCGGCGGATTGTTCGCGCCCAGCCTGTCGGCCGGTGCGGGAATCGGCCAGGTCGTGGCGGGCATGCTTGGCCAGGCGGATGCCGGCGCATTGATCGTGATCGGCATGGCGGCCTATTTTGCCGGCGTGGTCCAGGCGCCCATCACCGCGTTTGTCATCGTGATGGAAATGACCGGCAACCATGACATGGTGGTGCCCCTGATGCTGTCCACGCTGCTGGCCACCGCCGTGTCGCGGGTCGTGTGCCCGCGGCCGCTGTACAAGGCCCTGGCGAGCAACTATCTGGCACGCGTACGCCCGTCTGCCTGACTTGCTGTGAGATGCCCGATGCAGCGCAGAGACCCTGTGACGACCCTCCTGGAGTGCCCATGAAAACCTTGACTGTCTTGCTACTGGGCCTGGTCCTGACGATGTCAGGCTGCAGCAATCTCACGCTGGAAAATTACAACAAGATCGCCATGGGCATGCCGTATGATGAGGTCGTCCAGCTGATCGGGACGCCCGATCGATGTGACGATGTGATGGGCGTGCGCAGCTGCCAGTGGGGCGATGAGAAACATTCCGTCCACGTGAATTTTCTTGCGGGCCAGGTGCTGTTGTTCTCGTCCAGCAATCTGAAATAAGCTTGTCGAAGACCCGCGTGCCTGTGTACCGCGAGTGACAGGGTGTGCGTCGCCCCACCCTCTCGAATGAGATGAGCGAATCAGTCAAATCCTCCGTGCTGCGGCTGAACGAATTGCTGCCCCTGAAGGCGCGCCAGGACCGCCACGCGCCGGCATTCAGGGCCTTGCATCGCGCAGTGATCGTGTCTCTGGTCGTGCGCGGACGCCCACCTTCCCGGGCGGAGATCGCCGCCCAGGTGGGCGACATGCAGGTTGACGCGGCACTTGCCCGGCTGGGAAACGATGATCTCGTCGTGCTGTCCGCAGACCGGCGTGACATCCTCGGGGCCTACCCCGTCACATCGGAAATCACGCCGCATGCACTCGAGGTCAATGGCCACTCGATTTATGCCATGTGCGCGGTCGATGCGCTTGCTGTCAGCCCCTTGTTCGATTGTCCGGTACGCATCCGTTCGCATTGCCGGGTGACGGGGGATGCGGTCACGATCAGGCAGCACGGCGAGCGCATCGTGGGCGCCAGCCCGGCCGCAGCGCAGGTGGGCGTGCGCTGGCAGGCGCCTGCGGGCGACAGCGCCGCGCACAGCCTGTGCACCGAGATGATCTTCCTGAAAGACGTTGACGCCGCCGCCCAATGGCATGGGGGCGATTGGCAGAGCCATAGCTTATACACGCTGGAACAGGCCGTGGCATTCGGCGTGGATTACTTCAGGCCGTTGCTCTGAGTGGCGGCTGCGGATGCGCAGACCCTCAAGGGATGGCAAACGGCGCCGATAGACAAAATGAGACGTCTCGAATTGTCTGCATAAGGTGAAAGGGTGCGTTTCTCCTGCCGCCCGTCGGTTTTTCGTGTAGGCCTCACTACAATGCATTCATGCCGGACCAAAGGGGAGGATGATGGCGCTGCAACCCGCAAGCTTGGCTGATTGGCTCGCCTTTTTGGGACGGGCCGATATCCCTGTGCTGAAGCGAACCGCGCGCGAGCTGGAACGGCTGCGCGAGGACGAGGTTCAACTCAACGCACGCGCGGTTGCCGACGTGGTCACCGACGACCCGCTGATGACGGTCAAATTGTTACGCTACATGCAGACGCACAAGCGCCGAAACCAGACTCACGAGCTGGTCGACGTGAAACAGGCGCTGCTCATGATGGGGCTGGACACGTTTTTCCGCGAAGTGCCGGCAATGCCGATCGCGGAAGAAATGCTGAAGGAGCACCGTGCCGCGCTGGTGTATCTGTTGCGCACGGTCAGGCGGGCGCAGCGTTCGGCGTATTACGCCTTCGACTGGGCATTGCGCCTGCACGACATGCATGCGGAAGAGGTGCAGGTCTCCGCGCTGCTCACCCATGTATCCGAAATGCTGATGTGGTGTTTCAGTCCCGAGCGGATGCTCGAAATCCAGAAATTGCAGGCAACCGACCACGCCATGCGTAGTGCCGACGCGCAGACGCTGGTGCTGGGTTTTGCCGGCCTGGAGTTGCAGCGCCAGTTGACAATTACATGGCGCCTGCCCGAATTGCTGAGAAACCTGATGGATCCGGCGCTGGCGCAATCGATCCGTGTGCGCAATGTCATGTTGGCGGTCAATCTGGCCCGACATTCTGCCCATGGCTGGCACGACGCAGCCTTGCCGGACGATTTCGATGAAATTGCCGCACTGCTTCACATGGATCCGAACAAGGTGATGGCGCTGGTGAAGGCCGGTCCCGCGATCGCCTGAGGCAGCCCGTTTGCCGGGCGGCGAGGCTAGGCCAGCTTGGGCATGACGGTTTTTTCCAGTCGGGTGGCGAGTTGGGCGATGGCCTGCCCCGCCGGACATCCCGGGGCGTTTTGCATCAGCAGCTGCCGCCGCATCACAGCCTGGCGGACCTCGGGGTCGATCGGGATATCCCCCATGTGGACCAGGCGGACGGGATGACCGGTCACGGTCGTGACGAAACGGTCAAGGACATGCTGCAGCTGGTGGGTGATCGGCAGCCCCGCGCCTGGACGGGAAGCCTGGTTGACGACAATGCGCACGGTTTGTCGCTGCTGTTGCCCCACCAGCACCTTGATGGTGGCGTAGGCATCGGTGAGCGAGGTCGGTTCGGGGGTGGCGACCATCAGGACCTCGGAAGCCAGCGAGACGGCAAACAGCACCACATCTGAAATCCCGGCGCCGGTATCCAGCAATACGATGTCGTAATTCGGCACCAGACTGCTCATGATGCGCAGGAACTCGTTGCGTACCTCGGGGGTGAGCCGCGAATATTCGACCAGGCCGGACCCTGCCAGTAGGACCGAAAATCCGCCTGGCGCCTGCAGGACGGCTTCTTCCAGCTTGGCCTTGCCAGTGAACACGTCGTGCAGGGTGATCTTGGGGTAGAGATTGAGCACCACGTCGAGGTTGGCGAGTCCGAGGTCGGCGTCGAGCACCAGGACCTTGTTCCCACGCTGGGCCAGAGCGGCAGCGAGATTGGCCGAGATGAAGGTCTTGCCGACGCCGCCTTTTCCGCTGGTGACGGCGATGACCTTGCCAAGCGGCTTGAGCGGGAGAGGGCTTGTGTCCTGCTTGCCGGAGAGGGGTGGCGTGAGCAGGTCGTTCATGCGTTGACTCGATGAGGGGAATGGCTTCCGGGACCTGCCCCGTCAGGTGCGCTGTCTGGCGTCGTCGCTGCCTGATCCATGACGAAATGGCCGAACAGCAAGCCTTTTTCCTCGGCACTGACCGAAATCTCATACGGCAAGTCGAGAAACACCTGATTGCGTCCGTCGGCCTTGGCGCGATAGAGCTGCTGGTCGGCGCGCTCGATCCATAAATCGGTGGTGGAGCGCACCCATTCCGGCGCATAGGCGCCGCCAATACTGATCGTGACATGCAGGTTGACCAGCGGTGTCACCGGGATGGACAGCGATTCGATCGTGCGGCGCACACGCTCGGCAACTGCGCGCCCGCAGTTGGGCCGGCAGTTGGGCAGGATCATGGCAAATTCCTCGCCGCCATAGCGCGCGACCGTGTCCATGGGCCGCACACAGTGGCCCAGGCAGGCGGCGACGGCCTGCAATACCTGGTCGCCGGCCAGATGGCCGTGGGTGTCGTTGATGTGCTTGAAGTGGTCGATGTCGAGCAGCAGCAGCAGGATGGATTCCCCGGAGCGGGCCGCCACCTCGATTGCGCGTTCGAGCGTCGCGATGAAGTGCCTTCGGTTGCCCAGGCCCGTCAGGGGATCCTTGAGCGAGAGTTCGCACAGTTCATTGATCACGCGCTGCAGATAGGCGAGCGGCAGTTCGTCGCTTTCCTGGCCGCTGTCTTGTCCGGCGTGTTCCAGTAACGCACGCGCGTCGTCCAGTTGCAAATCCTGCAGATCGATCAGCGATGGGTGGGATGTGGAAGCCACAGAAGGGGCTCTATACCTGGCGTCAGAATCGTGCAAAGGATCAGAAAAGGAAACCCAGCCGTATGTGGCGCGAAGTATGTGTCTATTTGCGCGTTTGATCAAGCACTTGGGAAACGATCGTGAGCGAGGTGCCGGTCTCTCACGGCATTCCTCACAGATGTGGGCAGAGGGGGCAGCAACCGGCCAGACGGGCGTTACCGACGGTTTCCCGTCAAGCGGTGAATGGAGCGGTGTGCGACGTATCGCGCCTCAGGCCACGCTGCCGAAGCTGGGATCCGTGGCGATGTACGGCGCCTTGAGGCCGGCTATACGGCAGCTTTGCGCGATCGGCCCGCCGGGAAACAAGGTATAGAGGTATTTCACGCCACCTTGACGGTGGAAGCGCTCGTCCAGGGCGTCATGCAGATCGCGCAGATTGATGACGGTGTCGTCGGCATGTTGCGCGTAGTAGTGCTGGAGGGCGCGAATCACGTTCCAGTGGTCTTCGGTGAGTGCCAGGCCCTCCTCGCGGGCGATGTTCGTTGCGTCATCCCGGGTCCATTCCATCGGGGCGTCGGGAAAATCGGGATTGGGGTTGGGCTCCCGGATCAGATGGTTGATGTCGGCTGATTCGTGCAGCATGGTCTTCTCCTTCGGGGGCTTGCAGGATGTCCTTTAAAAGTAGGACAGGCCTCCTTTGGATACAAGGCGCATTTCGGCCGGGTGGCTTCGCATGAGAATGCCCGAGGTAATCGGGCTGGCACGCCCTCGATATGTCAAAAAACCGTGCCCTTCGGGGCACGGTCTCGTTGGCAGGCGGCAGTGATTCGCGCGCCGGTCCGGTCAGCGACGGCCGCCTCCGCTTGCGGTGGCGCTACTGCCCGCGCCCGACTGCAGGGTAGACGTATCCAGATAGCGGTTCACCGTATCGGCACCGGCGCCTTGGCGCACGAAGTCGCTGAACTCGGCGCCGCTGAGGTCGTCTTCGATCTGCGTGTTGTGGATGTCATTCGGCATGTTGGCCCAACCTGCGCCCATGGGGCTGTTGTGGTCGGCCAGCGCCGAAACCGAGAACAGGGCGGCAAGGGAGCCGAAAACCAGGGCGTGTGCGATGTGCTTCATGAGTCACTCCTATCGAGATTGAAATATCCGGATGCAGGTGAGTGCATGCGGTATGTGCATGGTAGGGAGGCTGTGTGGCCGGTCTGTGTCCCGGCCGTTCCAGAACGTGGCAGTTTGTGACAGGGGGCCAGACGGGCTACGCTGAAAAGGTCAGGTTTCCATGAGGCGTCCATCATGTCAAAACGATCCTATCCATTGTCCAAGGTCTACGGCCTGCTGGAACCGGGGCCGGTGGTTCTGGTGACGACTCGCCGCAAAGGGAGGCCCAACATCATGACGATGTCATGGCACACCATGATGGAATTCGAGCCGCCGTTGATTGGCTGCGTGATCAGCGGGCGTAATGCCTCGTTCGACGCGCTTCGGACGACGAAGGAATGTGCGATCAACATTCCGACACAGGATCTGGCGAAACAGGTGGTGGGCGTCGGCAACTGCTCCGGCGAGACAGTCGACAAGTTCGCCCGATTCGGCCTGACTGCGGTCGAGGCTTCCGAAGTGAAGGCACCGTTGATCGCCGAATGCTATGCCAACCTCGAATGCCGGGTGGCCGACACACGGCTTGTGAATCGTTACAATTTCTTCGTTCTCGAAGTGGTGCGGGCCTGGGTCGACACCGCTGTCAAGAACCCGCAGACCTTGCACCATCGGGGCAACGGGGTGTTTGCGATAGCCGGCGAGACGATCAGGCTGCGTTCGGCGATGAAATAGGCCGATTTTGCAGTTGGAATCCTGCGGCAAGTTGATAGGCTGAAGTCACATTCAGCTTGTCGAAGCGGAAGGGGACGGTCATGAGCATTGCAAAAACCATCGAAATCTCGGCGAGTTCCGAGAAAGGGTTCGAAGACGCGATCAAGCAGGGGGTAGCCAAGGCGGCCGAATCGCTGGAAAACATCACCGGCGCCTGGATCATGGACCAAAGCGTGAAAGTGAAGAAAGGCAAGATCGTCACTTACGGCGTCAGGATGAAGCTGACTTTCATCCTGAAATAAGTTTTCCGGCACGGGGCGAGTACCGGATCGTCGCACCGTGCCCGATCACGCTTTCAATACCAGGGTATGTATTGAAAGCGTGTGCTTTAAGCTTCCGACCGTCTGGCCGTGGCCGCATAATGCGCGCTGCATTTTGGCCGCGTCCGCGGCAGTTAGAGTTCATGCCCAATCTCCCTTACTGGCGCCTGTCCGGTTTCTACTTCTTTTATTTCGCCTTCGTCGGCGCCATGTCGCCGTTCTGGGGGCTCTATCTGCGCTCGCTGGCGTTCAATGCCTTCGAGATCGGCGTGCTGATGTCGCTGCTGCAGGTGATGCGGATCTTTGCGCCCAACATCTGGGGGCATATCGCCGACCGTACCGGGCGCCGGACGACGATCGTGCAGATCGCGGCGCTTGGTAGTGTGCTGGTGTTCGGCGGCGTATTTCTCGGCAGCAGTTTCTGGTGGATGTTCGCGGTGATGGCCGCGCTGAGCTTTTTCTGGAGCGCGTCGCTGCCGCTTGTCGAGGCGATGACCCTGTCGCATCTGGGCGAGCGCACCGATACCTACGGTCGCATCCGCCTGTGGGGGTCGGTCGGCTTCATTCTGATGGTGGTGGGCCTGGGCTACGCCTTCGATCATGTGGCGATCGGCTGGCTGCCGTGGGCGGTGCTGGCGGTGATGCTGGGCATCCTGGCGTTCGCGCGGGTCATTCCTGAGGCCGATATCCTGCCGCACGCCACCGACCATCACTCGGTGTGGGATGTCGTCAAGCGTCCCGATGTGGCGTCGCTGCTGGCTGCCTGCATGTTGATGGCGGTGACGCACGGCCCTTACTACACCTTCTATTCGATCTATCTGGTCGACCACGGCTACGATAAGTCCACCGTGGGCTGGTTGTGGGCGCTGGGTGTGCTGTGCGAAATCGGCATTTTCCTGGTCATTCCGCGCGTTTTTGCGCGGGTGACGCCGCGTCGGCTGATCCTGGCAAGCTTCGCACTGGCGGTGCTGCGCTTCCTGCTGATCGCCTGGGGCGTGGAATCGGCCTGGCTTGTGTGGGGTGCCCAGACGCTGCATGCCTTCACCTTCGGCACCTTCCATGCCTCCGCCGTGGCGCTGGTTCACCAGCATTTCCGTGGCCGTCACCAGGCGCGAGGCCAGGCGCTCTACACCAGCCTGTCCTATGGCATCGGCGGCACGATCGGCGGCTTGGCCAGCGGCCTGACCTGGGAATCGCTGGGGTCGGCCTGGACCTTTACCCTCGCTGCCGCCAGCGCGGCGCTGGCCTGGGTGGTCTATGCGGCCTGGGGCGGAACAAAACCCGTGCCAGCGGCCCCTAAGCTATGAAATAATCAGCGTTTTACGCGCTGTATGGCCTTATTCCGCATGCCCGGTGAAACCTTGTTCAAGAAACTGTGGGACGCCCACGTGGTTCATGTCGAACCCGATGGCACCACCCTGCTGTATATCGATCGTCATCTGGTGCATGAAGTCACCAGCCCGCAGGCCTTCGAAGGGCTGAAGCTCGCCCACCGCACGCCCCGCCGCGCGGATGCGGCGATTGCCGTGCCGGACCACAACGTGCCGACGACCGACCGATCGCAGGGCATCGCCGATCCCGTTTCGCGCCTGCAGGTTGAAACGCTCGACGCCAACTGCGCCGAGTTCGGCATCACCGAATTCAAGATGGACGACATCCGCCAGGGCATCGTCCACGTCATCGGCCCCGAGGAAGGACTGACCCTGCCCGGGATGACCGTGGTCTGCGGCGACTCGCACACGTCAACCCACGGCGCCTTCGGTGCACTGGCGTTCGGCATCGGCACGTCCGAAGTCGAGCATGTGCTGGCGACGCAATGCCTGTGGCAGAAACCTTCGAAGACCATGCTGGTGAAGGTGGAAGGCCAGTTGGGCCACGGCGTGACCGCGAAGGACATCGCGCTCGCGGTCATCGGCGAGATCGGCACCGCCGGCGGCACCGGCTACGCGCTTGAATTCGGCGGCTCGGCGATCCGGGCCCTTACCATGGAAGGGCGCATGACCCTGTGCAACATGGCGATCGAGGCCGGCGCGCGCGCCGGCATGGTGGCGGTCGACCAGGCCACCATCGATTACGTCGAGGGCCGTCCGTACGCGCCGAAGGGCGACGCATGGGACCAGGCGGTGGCGTGGTGGAACACGCTGCACTCGGATGCCGACGCCGAGTTCGACCGCGTGGTCGAACTCGATGCCGCGAAGATCGAACCGCAGGTCACCTGGGGTACCTCGCCCGAAATGGTGGCGACCATCGGCGGCTGCGTACCCAACCCGGCCGACGCGTCGAGCGAGGTCAAGCGCCACGACTGGACGCGCGCCCTGGAATACATGGGCCTGCAGGCCGGCACGCCGATCGCCGAAATTCCGGTCGACAAGGTGTTCATCGGCTCGTGTACCAATTCCCGCATCGAGGATCTGCGCGAGGCCGCCAGCGTGGCGAAGGGTCGCAAGGTCGCGCCCAACGTCAAGCTGGCGATGGTGGTGCCCGGTTCCGGCCTGGTCAAACAGCAGGCCGAGGCCGAAGGCCTCGACAGGATTTTTATCGAGGCCGGCTTCGAATGGCGCGAACCCGGCTGCTCGATGTGCCTGGCAATGAACGCCGACCGCCTGGAGCCGGGCGAGCGTTGCGCCTCCACTTCCAACCGCAATTTCGAGGGACGGCAGGGGCAGGGCGGCAGGACGCATCTGGTCAGTCCGGCGATGGCGGCTGCTGCTGCGTGTGCCGGCCATTTCGTCGATGTCCGCAAGGAGTGAAAGATGAAGAAAATCTTCGGGTTGTTGGTGTTGCTGGCGATGGCGCAAGGCGCATGGGCGGAAGAGAAAAGCGTTGTCCAAAAGACGGGCGACGCCGTGAAGAAGGGCGCGGAAGCGACGGAGCGCGGCATCAAGAAAGGTGCGGAAGCAACGGAACGTGGCATCAAGAAAGGCGTTGAAGCGACGGAGCACGGCGTCAAGAAGGCGGGCGAGTGGGTCGGCGAGAAGATGCAAAAAGGCGGCGAAAAACTGGAGAAGGTGAGCAAGTGATGCGTAAGTTCTCAGTGTTGGATGGATTGGTCGTGCCCCTGGATCGTGCCAACGTCGACACCGATGCGATCATCCCCAAGCAGTTCCTGAAATCGATCAAGCGCGCCGGCTTCGGCCCGAATCTGTTCGACGAATGGCGCTATCTCGACCACGGCGAACCGGGCAAGTCGAATCACGACCGTCCGCTGAATCCGGATTTTGTGCTGAATCAGCCGCGCTATCAGGGCGCATCGGTGCTGCTGGCACGCGACAATTTCGGCTGCGGTTCGAGCCGAGAGCACGCGCCATGGGCGCTGGAGGACTATGGCGTCCTTGCCATCATCGCGCCGAGCTTCGCCGACATCTTCTACAACAACTGCTTCAAGAACGGCATCTTGCCGATTGTGCTTGACGCTGCGGTGGTAGACCGACTGTTCCGCGAATGCGAAGCGAATGAGGGGTACGCCCTGACAGTGGATCTGGACAAGCAGACGGTGACCACGCCAACGGGTGAAAGCATCCGGTTCGATGTGGATGCGGGGCGTAAGCACCGTCTGTTGAACGGGCTCGACGACATCGGCCTCACCCTGTTGCAGGCCGACAAGATCAAGGCATACGAAGAACGGCGCAAGCAGGAAGCCCCCTGGTTATTTAGTGGATCACAACAATGAAGATTGCAGTCTTGCCGGGTGACGGCATCGGTCCGGAAATCGTCGCGCAGGCGGTGAAGCTGCTGGAAGTCCTGCGTGCCGACGGCGCGAAAATCGAAATGGAGACCGCGCCCATCGGCGGCGCGGGCTACGACGCGGCGGGCGATCCGCTGCCTGAGGCGACGCTGAAACTCGCGCGGGAGGCCGATACGGTGCTGCTCGGCGCTGTCGGCGGCCCGCAATACGACACGCTGGATCGTCCGTTGCGCCCCGAGCGCGGCCTCCTGCGCATCCGCAAGGAGCTCAACCTGTTCGCCAACCTGCGGCCGGCGCTGCTGTATCCCGAACTGGCGGGTGCGTCCTCGCTGAAGCCCGAGGTGGTGTCCGGTCTCGATCTCATGATCGTGCGTGAGTTGACCGGCGACGTGTACTTCGGTCAGCCACGTGGTATCGAGGTGCGGAATGGCGAGCGCGTCGGCTTCAACACGATGCTGTATTCCGAGTCCGAGGTGCGCCGTGTCGCGCACGTCGCCTTCGGCATCGCGATGAAGCGCGGCAGGAAGCTGTGTTCGGTCGAGAAGGCCAACGTGCTGGAATGCTCCGAGCTGTGGAAGGAAGTGATGATAGAGGTGTCGAAGGACTATCCCGAGGTCGCGCTTTCCCACATGTACGTCGACAACGCGGCGATGCAGCTGATCCGCGCGCCCAAGCAGTTCGACACGATCGTCACCGGCAACATCTTCGGCGACATCCTGTCCGATGCCGCGTCAATGCTGTCCGGCTCGATCGGCATGCTGCCATCGGCCTCGCTCGACGAGCACAACAAGGGCATGTACGAGCCGATCCACGGCTCGGCGCCCGACATCGCCGGCAAGAACCTGGCGAATCCGCTGGCGACCATTCTGTCGGTGGCGATGATGTATCGCTACACCTTCGCCGACTTGGCGACCGCCGACCGCATCGAGAATGCGGTGAAGAAGGTGATCGCGCAGGGTCTGCGTACCGGCGACATTTGGACTGAGGGTACGCAGAAAGTGTCGTGCAGCGCGATGGGCGACGCGGTGGTGAAGGCGCTGTGATTTTTCCCGCGCACGGCCTGCGAGGCATGCGCGGACCGATTATCTGGAGACGAACATGATGAAAGTAGGACTGGTCGGCTGGCGCGGCATGGTGGGTTCCGTGCTGATGGGGCGCATGAAGGAAGAGCGCGACTTCGATCACATCGAACCGGTGTTCTTCACCACCTCGAACGTCGGCGGCAAAGGACCCGACATCGGCCGTGACGTGCCGCCGCTGAAGGATGCCGGCAGCATCGATGAACTGAAGGCCTGCGATACCATCATCACCTGCCAGGGCGGCGACTACACCAAGGAAGTCTATCCGCAGCTGCGTGCGGCGGGCTGGAATGGCTACTGGATCGACGCCGCCTCGACGCTGAGGATGAAGGACGAGGCCATCATCATCCTCGACCCGGTCAACAAGAATGTCATACAGGACGGCATCGCCAATGGCGTCAAGACCTATGTCGGCGGTAATTGCACGGTGTCGCTGATGCTGATGGCAATGGGCGGGCTATTTGATGCCGGCCTGGTCGAATGGGTGTCGCCGATGACCTATCAGGCCGCCTCCGGCGCTGGCGCGCGCAACATGCGCGAACTGATCGCCCAGATGGGCGCAGTGTATGCCGAAGTGAAGGACCTGATCGCCGACCCGGCTTCCGCCATCCTCGAAATCGACCGCAAGGTGGCGGATTTTATCCGTTCCGACCGCTACCCGGTCGACGCCTGGCCGGTGCCGCTGGCCGGCAACCTGATCCCGTGGATCGACGTCGCGCTCGAGTCCGGCCAGTCCAAGGAGGAATGGAAGGCGCAGGTCGAGGCCAACAAGATCATGCGCCGCAGCGACAAACCGATTCCGATCGACGGCCTGTGCGTGCGCGTCGGCGCGATGCGCTGCCACTCGCAGGCGCTCACCATCAAAATGACAAGAGATGTCCCGCTGGCCGACATTCACAGCCTGATCGCCGCCCACAACCAGTGGGTGAAGGTGGTACCGAACGACCGTGAACTCAGCATGCGCGAACTGACCCCGGCCGCAGTGACCGGTACGCTGACCGTGCCGATCGGCCGCATGCGCAAGCTCAACATGGGGCCGGAATACCTGACCGCGTTTACCGTCGGCGACCAACTGCTATGGGGGGCAGCCGAACCGCTGCGCCGCATGCTGCGCATCCTGCTGGAAGCCTGACCGAATGGGGTTGAGGGCGGCAGGTTCAAGACTGGTGCGATTGTTGCACTAAAGATTGCGCCTGACGAGCCGTCAATAGTGACGTCAAGGATTCAACAGCCCCGCTAGCGGGGCGAACAGGGAGAGACGGATGAAATTGAAGCGCTTCACCACCCAACTGGTGGCTGCCGGCCTGATCGCCGTGCCGCTGATGGCGGATGCAGCCGGGTTGGGCAAGCTGTCGGTCACCTCTACGCTCGGCCAGCCGCTTGCGGCCGAAATCGAGTTGTTCGCGGCAGACAAGGCCGAACTCGACAGCCTGTCGGCCAGCCTGGCTTCCGACCAGGCGTTTCGCGATGCGCACGTCGAATTTGCCCCGGTGTTGTCGTCCCTGCGCTTCACGGTCGAGAAAAAGCCGAACGGCAAGGCCGTCCTGAAAGTCAGTTCCAGCCGCCCGGTGAACGACCCCTTCATCGATATGCTGGTCGAACTGAACTGGGGTTCGGGACGACTGGTGCGTGAATACACCATGCTGCTCGATCCTCCGGGTCTCGCGGCAAAACAGACGGTGGCGCCCGTGACGGCCGTGGCGCCGTCGAACGGCCCCGCAGCCAAACCCGCCCCAGCTCCAGCCCCGGCCGTGGCAGCACCCAAAACGACGACTCCCGCTGCGGGCAAGGCCGCGCCCAAGGCCACGGCGGCGGACCATGTCAAAGTCAAACGGGGCGACACCCTCATCGGCATTGCCAGCCGCGTGCGCCCCGAAGGCGTGAGTCTGGAGCAGACCCTGGTTGGCCTCTATCGGGAGAATACCCAGGCTTTCGACGGCAACATGAACCGTCTGCGGGCAGGCAAGACGCTCGACGTTCCGTCCGCCGACAAAGTGGCTGCCATTCCGCAACAAGATGCAATGCGCGAACTCAGGCTGCAGGCGGATGACTGGCGTGCCTATCGGCAGAAACTGGCCGGAACCGTGAGCGCAGCTCCCGCGGCCAAGGCTACACAAGGCCAGGCCAGCAGCGGCAAGGTCACGCCCAAGGTGGAAGATCACGCCAAGCCGGCAGCCGAAGCGCCGAAGGACGTCCTGAAGCTGTCCAAGGCCGCGCCGCCTGCCACGACCGCGGGCAAGGCCGATGAAACCCGGGCGCTGCAGGAAAAACTGCGCGCACAGGAAGAGGATGCGACTGCCCGCGAAAAAGCGCTGAAGGAGTCGGGGCAGCGCGTGGCTACACTGGAAAAGCAGATCCAGGATATGCAGAAGCTGGTCGAGATGAAGGAGAAAGCGAAAAAAGAAGCCCCAGCCCCCGTTCCTGCTCCGACCCCAACCCCGGCCCCGGTTGCTCCGCAGGCGGCCAAGCCTGCGCCTACTCCGGCACCAGTTGCACCCACCGTCAAGGCGCCGCCGGCCAGCCCCGAACCAGCTCAAAACTGGTACGACCCTCTGCTCGCCGACCCGTTGTATTGGGGGGGGGGCGTAGCCGCGCTGGGCTTGGGCGGTATCCTGTGGTGGATGATGGCGGGTGGCGGACGCCGCAAAGGCGGCAGCGCCGCCCTTGAAGACAGCATCATGAGCGGCGGCGACGTGCGCCCGAACACGGTCATCGGTGCCGCATCCGGTGGCAGCGTTAATACCGGCGACACGTCTTTCCTGACCGATTTCAGCCAGGCGGGTCTGGGCACCATCGATACCCACGATGTGGATCCCATCGCCGAAGCCGAGGTGTACATGGCGTACGGCCGTGATGCCCAAGCTGAGGAGATCCTCAAGGAAGCCATCAGCAAAAATCCGGACCGTCACGAAATCCGCGTCAAACTGCTGGAAATCTACGCTGCGCGCCGCAATACCTCAGCATTCGAATCGGTTGCCGGCGAGCTCTATGCTGCGCTTGGCAGCAAGTCGAGCCCTTTGTGGGACAAAGTCTGCGAAATGGGCCGCAGCATCGATCCGACCAACCCGCTGTATGGCGGCGTGCAGTCGAGCGCTCCTTCTGCCGCGGCGGAAACGGTAGCGGCGACAGCGGCGATCGCCGGTGGAGCCGTGGCCTTCGCAGGCGAGCCGGCGAAGGCCGAATCCGCCATCGAATCGGCACCCGCTGCCGAACATGAAATCGAGCCAGAGCCGGTAGCCGACAACATGCCGCTGGAATTCGAATCCGCGGGGCATGTCCTCAATTTCGACATGCCGTCCGAGCCTGCGGCTGAATCCTCTGCAGCCGGCTACGTCGAGGCGGATACCCATAGCCTGAACTTCGATCTACCGGATATCGATCTGCCTGCGGAGGAGGACGACTCGTTGAAGCTGGATCTCGGCCTGAATGACGATAATGGTCCGGACAGCAAATTCGATTTCAGCGGCCTCGATCTCGATCTGGGCGAGTCGGGCGACAACGAACTCGAACTCGACGAAGTCGGTACCAAGCTCGATCTTGCCCGTGCCTATGTGGAAATGGGTGACAAGGAAGGCGCACGCGAGATCCTCAACGAAGTGCTGGCCGAAGGCAGCGAAAGACAGAAATCCGATGCGCAAGGCATGTTGAGTTCGCTTGGTTAGATGCCCCCATCCGGCTGCCCGCATCCTGCTGTGGTGCGGGTGGGCAGTGGCGGTGGAACGTGCTGTCTTGCCCCAGCTTGCTTTCCTGGCCGTCGCCCTTGCGACGGCCTTGCTGTTTGCATCTGCCCGCCATGAGGCCTGGCGTTTGTTGCGCCGAACCCGCTGGCTGATGGTTGTCCTTCTGCTTACCTACGCCTACACCATGCCCGGTACGCCGTTATGGCCCCCGCTCGAATGGGCCAGTCCGACCTTGGAAGGGATCCGGCTGGGTGCACTGCGCGTGGCGCGGCTGGCACTGATGATCGCTGGACTGGGGGTGCTGCTCGCCACCACTATCCGCCCTCGCCTGATTTACGGCCTGTATGGCCTGGCCCGCCCGCTGGTCTGGTTGGGGTTTGATCGTCGCGCCTTCGCAGTACGCCTGGGGCTGACCCTGGACTACGTCGAGCATGCGCCCAAACCGGCGCGGTGGCTGGATGCGCTACGCGTGCCATTGCCGGATGACGCCGGCCCCGCCACGTACACTCTGCGCACCGAACGCTGGCAAGGCTGCGATAGCGCCGTCATACTTGCGGGCTTGCTTGGGGTGTGGATCGTGCTGGCGTGAGGCCGGGTGAGTATGCGTATCGTATTGGGGCTGGAATATTGCGGCGTCGGCTTTTGCGGCTGGCAGTCGCAGCCGCAGGGCTGCGGTGTGCAGAACGCACTGGAAGCGGCCGTGTCGGCGATTGCCGGCGAAAGGACGGTCGTCACTGCAGCCGGGCGCACCGACACCGGCGTGCACGCGGCATTCCAGGTCACCCATTTCGATACTTCGGCCCAGCGTCCGATTACGGCCTGGGTGCGCGGCGTCAATAGCCATCTTCCGCCTGGCGTGGCGGTGTTATGGGCGCGCGAGGTGGGCGAGGATTTTCATGCGCGTTTCGCCGCCACGCAACGGGGATACCGCTATGTGCTGCTGAATCACCCGGTGCGGCCCGGCCTCAATCAGGGCCTGATCGGCTGGTACCATCGTCCGCTCGACGCCGATGCGATGAACCGGGCAGCGGCGCATCTGATCGGGCAGCACGATTTTTCCGCCTTCCGCGCCGCCGAGTGCCAGGCCAAATCACCGGTCAAGGAACTGCGGCTGGTGCAGATCGAGCGGCGTGGCGATTATCTGCTGTGTGATTTCCGCGCCGACGGTTTCCTGCACCACATGGTGCGCAACCTGATGGGCTGCCTCGTCCATGTCGGCGCCGGCGCCCAGCCGCCCGAATGGATGCACGAGATCCTGCAAAGCCGCGACCGTACGCTGGCAGCGCCCACTTTCGACGCTGCCGGGCTGTACCTCACCCACATCCGGTATCCTGCTCACTTTGCCCTGCCGGAAAGCTCTGAACGATGGCTGTTCGCGTAAAAATCTGCGGCATCACCCGCTTGCAGGACCTGCATGCTGCCTGCGACGCCGGGGCGGATGCGCTGGGTTTCGTGTTCTACGAAAAAAGCCCGCGCAACGTGACGATCGAGACTGCCGCTGCGCTGGTGCGCGCACTGCCACCCTTCGTCCAGAGCGTGGGTCTGTTCGTCAACGCCGAGCCGGCCTTCATTGAACGAGTGTTGCAGACCGTTCCGCTCGACCTGCTGCAGTTCCACGGCGACGAAACGCCGGCCGAGTGTGCGCGCTTCGGCCGACCCTATATCAAGGCGGTACGGGTGAATCGGGACACGGATTTGCTAAAATGCGCGGCTGACTTCGATGCCGCGCGCGGACTGCTGCTGGATGCGTTCGTGCCGGGCGTGCCCGGCGGCACCGGGGAACGCTTCGACTGGGCCCTGATCCCGCCGGATCTCCCAAGGCCGATCATCCTGTCGGGCGGCCTCACGCCCGACAACGTCGCCGATGCGGTGCAGCGCGTGCGACCGTGGGCGGTGGATGTGTCCTCCGGGGTCGAAGCGGCGCTGCTTGTTAATGGGGCGGCCGTTGCCGCCAAAGGCATCAAGGACGCGCACAAGATTGCGCAATTCATTGCGAAAGCGAAAGAAGCATCATGAAGCTCACTGATCTCCCGGATTCACACGGCCACTTTGGCCCCTACGGCGGCATTTTCGTCGCCGAAACCCTGATGGCGGCGCTGGAGGAACTGCGCGCCGAATACGACAAGGCGCGCAACGATCCCGCCTTCGTGGCCGAATTCGAGTACGAACTCAAGCATTATGTGGGTCGTCCGAGTCCGGTGTATCACGCCAAGCGGCTCTCCGAAGCCTACGGCGGCGCGCAGATCTACCTCAAGCGCGAGGATCTCAACCACACCGGTGCGCACAAGATCAACAACACCATCGGCCAGGCGCTGCTGGCGCGGCGCATGGGCAAGAAGCGCGTGATTGCCGAAACCGGCGCCGGCCAGCACGGCGTCGCGTCGGCCACCGTCGCGGCGCGCTACGGCATGGAATGCGTGGTCTACATGGGTGCCGAGGACGTCGCCCGCCAGTCGCCCAACGTCTTCCGCATGAAGCTCCTGGGCGCCACCGTGGTACCGGTGTCGTCGGGTTCCAAGACCCTGAAGGATGCGCTGAACGAGGCGATGCGCGACTGGGTGACCAATGTCGAGTCGACCTTCTACATCCTCGGCACCGCCGCCGGCCCGCATCCTTACCCCATGCTGGTGCGCGACTTCCAGTGCGTGATCGGCCGCGAATGCATCGCCCAGATGCCGGAACTGACGGGGCGCCAGCCCGATGCGGTGGTCGCCTGCGTCGGCGGCGGTTCCAATGCCATCGGTATCTTCCATCCCTACATCCCGTATGAGAACGTGCGCCTGATCGGCGTCGAGGCGGGCGGTTCCGGCGTCGCCAGCGGCAAGCACGCCGCCCCGCTCACCGCCGGTACCCCCGGCATTCTGCACGGCTTCCGCAGCTATCTGATGCAGGACGAAAACGGCCAGATCATCGAAACCCACTCGGTCTCGGCCGGTCTCGATTATCCCGGTGTCGGCCCCGAGCACAGCTACCTCAAGGATGCCGGCCGCGCCGAGTACGTCGCGATCAACGACGACGAGGCGCTGGCCGCCTTTCACGATCTGTGCCGCTATGAAGGCATCATTCCCGCGCTCGAATCCAGCCATGCCGTCGCCCATGCCAAGAAGCTTGCGCCGACCCTGGGCAAGGACAAGATCATCCTAGTCAATCTCTCCGGGCGTGGCGACAAGGACATCAACACCGTGGCCAAGGTATCGGGGATCACACTCTGAACCGGCTCCCCAACTGAACCGCACCTTCCAGAAGACCAAACCATGAGCCGCATCGGCCAGACCTTTATCGCGCTGAAAGCGCACAACAGAAAAGCCCTGATTCCCTTCATTACCGCAGGCGACCCCGGCAAGGGCCTGACGGTGCCGCTGATGCACGCGCTGGTGGAAGCCGGCGCCGACATCATCGAACTGGGGGTGCCGTTTTCCGACCCCATGGCCGACGGCCCGGTGATCCAGCGCGCGTCGGAACGGGCGCTGGCGAACAAGGTCGGGCTCCGCGATGTGCTGGCGATGACCGCCGAATTCCGCAAGACCAACACGACGACACCGGTGGTGCTGATGGGCTATGCCAATCCGGTCGAGCACATGGGCTACGAGGCCTTTGCCCAGGCGGCGAAGGCGGCCGGGGTGGACGGCGTGCTCACGGTGGACATTCCGCCGGAGGAATCGGTCGGCGTGTCGGACGTGTTCAAGGCCCACGGCCTCGACCCGATTTTCCTGCTGTCGCCGACCACACCGGAATCGCGCGTGGAGCAGGTGGCCGCCGCCGCCGGTGGTTTCATCTACTACGTCTCGCTCAAGGGCGTGACGGGTTCGGCCAATCTCGACACCGAGGAAGTCGCGCAGAAGCTCGCCATGGTGCGCAAGCATTGCAGTCTGCCGGTGGGCGTGGGCTTCGGCATCCGCGACGCGGCAACCGCCGAAGCGGTGGCCCGCATTGCCGACGCGGTGGTGGTGGGCAGCCGCATCGTGAACGAGATCGAGACCGCGCCCGAAGGCGAGTGCACCAACCGCGTCAAGCACCTGGTGGCTGAATTGCGCCGCGGCGTCGACGCGGCATCGAAATAAACGGAGAAGACACATGAGCTGGTTTCAGAAAATCCTGCCGCCGAAGATCAAGCGGCGTGCACAGGCATCGAAGAAGTCGATGCCCGAGGGCTTGTGGTCCAAGTGCCCGGCCTGCAACGAGGTGCTCTACCGTGCCGATCTGGAAAGCAACCTGGAAGTGTGCCCGAAGTGCGGTCACCACCATCGTATCGGTGCGCGGCAGCGGCTGGCCATGCTGCTGGATGCGGAGGGGCAGCATGAAATCGGCGCCCATATCACGCCCCTCGACCCGCTCAAATTCAAGGACAGCAAGAAATATCCCGACCGCCTGAAGGAAGCGCAGACCGGCACGTCGGAAACGGATGCACTGGTGGTGATCGGCGGCAGCGTCAAGGCGGTGCCGGTAGTGGCAGCGGCGTTCGAGTTCAAGTTCATGGGCGGCTCGATGGGGTCGGTGGTTGGCGAGCGCTTCGCCCTGGGTGTGGAAGCGGCGATCGAGTCGAACTCGGCCTTCGTCTGCTTCTCCGCCAGCGGCGGCGCGCGCATGCAGGAAGGCCTGTTTTCGTTGATGCAGATGGCCAAGACGTCGGCGGCGCTGACCCAGTTGTCGCGCCATCGACTGCCCTTCGTGTCGGTGCTGACCGATCCCACGATGGGCGGCGTGTCGGCGAGCTTCGCCATGCTGGGCGACCTGATCGTCGCCGAGCCCAACGCGCTGATCGGCTTTGCCGGGCCGCGCGTGATCGAGCAGACCGTGCGTGAAACCCTGCCGGAAGGGTTTCAGCGCGCCGAGTTCCTGCAAGAGAAGGGCGCCATCGACCGCATCATCGATCGCCGTCAGATGCGTAGCGAGCTCGCATCCACGCTGGCGATGATGATGGGCCGGCCGGCGCTGGCGGCCTGACATCCGAGTTGATTGAGCGCCCAGGTCGCCGGAGACATGCCCGCATCGCGGCGATTTGTTTGATTCCTGTCTGGCATACCGTCCTGGCGTAACCTGATCGTGCAACGTCTTACTTCCCTTGATGCCTGGCTGGCGCGGCTGGAACGACTGCATCCCAGTACGATCGATCTCGGCCTCGATCGGGTGCGTCGGGTCAAGGATGCACTTGGACTCGTTCCGGATTTTCCGCTCATCGTCGTGGGCGGCACCAACGGCAAAGGCTCTACCTGTGCGTATCTGGCTACCATCCTCGATGCCGCCGGCTACAAGACCGGCCTGTACACCTCGCCGCATCTGCTGCGCTACAACGAACGCGTGCGGGTCGCCGGCAGGGAGGCGAGCGACGCCGAACTCATCGCGGCATTCGAACGGGTCGACGCGGCACGCGGCGACGTTTCGCTGACCTACTTCGAATTCGGCACCCTGGGCGCAATGGCCCGGTTCATCGATGCCGGCATCGATGTGGCCGTTCTTGAGGTGGGCCTTGGCGGGCGGCTCGATGCCGTGAACGTATTCGACGCCGACGTCGCGGTCGTCACCAGCGTCGATCTCGACCATATGGACTACCTGGGCGACAGCCGCGAAAAGATCGGCTTCGAGAAGGCGGGGATTTATCGAACCGGACGTCCTGCAGTTTGCGTCGATCCCGTGCCGCCGCTCAGCCTGCTTGAACATGCCCGTCGTATCGGTGCCGACCTGCGGTGTGTGGACCAGGATTTTTCCGCGCAGCGCGAGGACGACCACTGGACCTATCGCAGCCTCGCTACATGCTGGGCAGATTTGCCGCTGCCCGCCATGGCGGGCGCCTGCCAGTTGCGTAACGCGTCCGGTGCGCTGGCGGCGCTGGATGCCATACAGGATCGTCTGCCCGTGGATGAAGCGGCTATCCGCCGCGGGCTGGCGGACACGCGCGTGCCGGGGCGGTTCCAGCACATCGCCCAGGCGCCGGCAGTCATTCTGGACGTGGCGCACAATCCGGAAGCCGCGCGGGCACTGGCGGCCACCCTGCACGACCAGCCTGTAGGCGGACGCACGCTGGCAGTCGTTGGCATGCTGGCCGACAAGGATGCGGCGGGGGTGTTTGCGGCATTGCGCGACGAAATCGATGCATGGTGGACGTGTACGCCTGCTTCGCCGCGTGCGCAGGATGCCAAGGCACTGGCTGCCGAACTGCGCGGCCAGGTGGGCGAGGTGCCGATACACGTGCAACCGGATGTCGCCCGTGCACTCACGGAGGCACGAAGCGCGGCGCGCGAAGATGATAGAATTCTCGTCTTCGGTTCGTTTTATACCGTTGCCGCCGTGCTCGACCATGCCGCCATCCAGCAGTGAAAATGACCTCAAACGCCTCGCCAGGCGCCGACTGATCGGTGCGGTGGCGTTGACCTTGCTGGCGGTGATCGTGCTGCCGCTGTTGCTGGAAGACGAGCCGCCGCCGACGAGTACGCTGTCGGTCCACATGGCCGAAGCTCCGACGCCCGTACCCGAACAACAGGCGGTCGCGCCAGTGCCTGCAGCCGAACTCGCGCCTTCAGCGCCGTCGCAGCCCGAACCCGCAAAACCAGCAGCCAGACCCGAGCCCAAGCCTGAAAGCGAACCGGTCAAGCCTGAGCCTGTCAAAGCGGAACCCGCCAAACCGCAACCCAAGCCACATCCCGTTGCTGCCCCTGTTCCCCATAAAAAACCTGCGGCAACCAGCGAAATGTTCGTGGTACAGCTTGCCGCCCTGTCCGATGGCGCCAAGGCTCGCGAACTCAAGGCGCGCGCGGCACTGGCAGGATTGCCGACCTACACCGATACGGTTGGCAATCTGACGCGTGTGCGTGTAGGGCCTTATCCGACGCGCGAGGCCGCGGAGGCAGCGGCAGGGCGGCTGGCTGAAAACGGCATGACCGGGCAGGTGCTGGCCAAATGAACACACTCGACCTCATCGTGGTGCTGGTGCTGGTCCTGACCGTGGTACGCGGCCTGATGCGCGGCATGGTCGATACGCTGTTTTCGCTGGCCGCCTGGATCCTGGCATTCATGCTGGGAAAATGGGGCGCGTTGGTGGTGGCACCGCTGTTGCCGATCGGTATCGAGAGCCCGAGCATTCGCTACTTCGCCGGTTTTGCGGTGGTTTTTCTGGTGGTGCTGATCGGCGTGCTGTTGCTGGGGCATGCCCTGGCAACGCTGGTCAAGGCAGTTGGACTGGGCGGCGCCGACAAGGTGCTGGGCGGGGTGCTGGGGCTGGCCAAGGGTCTGGTGATCCTGATCGGGCTGACGCTAGCGGCCGGGCTGACTTCGCTGCCGCGTACCGACTTCTGGAAGCAGGCCCGGGTGTCGGGCAGCCTGCAGGCGATGGCGCAGCGTGCCATGCCGCTGGTTCCGGCCGACGTGGCGAAGTACATTCGTTTCGAATAACTTTATGGATGGGTGCACATCATGTGCGGGGTAATCGGAGTCGTTTCCAATTCGGCAGCCAATCAGCTTTTGTATGACGGGCTGATGGTGCTCCAGCATCGCGGTCAGGATGCGGCCGGCATCGTGACGGCGGAAGAAAGCCGTTTCCACATGCACAAGGGGCAGGGGCTGGCACGCGACGTGTTCCGCACCCGCGACATGCGCAACCTGCTGGGCGACATGGGGGTGGCGCACGTGCGCTATCCCACCGCCGGCAGTGCGTCGTCGTCGGCCGAATCGCAGCCGTTCTACGTGAACTCGCCCTACGGCATCGTGCTGGGACACAACGGCAACCTCACCAACACCGACGAGCTGAAGGAGTCGCTGTTCCGCGCCGATCTGCGCCACGTCAACACCAATTCGGATTCCGAGGTGCTGTTGAACGTGCTGGCGCATGAACTCCAGGTGCGCGCCGCCGGGCGCCAACTCAATCTGGACACGATCTTCGGCGCGGTGTCCGGCGTGCATGCGCGCTGCAAGGGCGCCTATGCGGTGACGGCCTTCATTGCCGGCCATGGTCTGCTGGCCTTCCGCGACCCGTACGGCATCCGGCCGCTGGTGATCGGCGTCAATGAACAGGTTACGCCGCACGAGTACATCGTCGCGTCGGAAAGCGTGGCGATCGATACCCTGGGATTCCGTCTGCTACGCGACGTGGCGCCGGGCGAGGCAGTGTTCATCGACTACCAGCGCAAGCTGCACAGCCGCCAGTGCAGCGACAAGGCCGTACTCAACCCCTGCATTTTCGAATATGTGTATCTCGCGCGTCCCGATTCGGTGATGGACGGCGTCTCGGTCTACAGCACGCGGCTCGCCATGGGCGTGTCGCTGGCCGAAAAGATCAAGCGTGAATTCGCCCATCTCAGGATCGACGTGGTCATCCCGATTCCAGACACCAGCCGTCCCTCCGCACTGCAGCTGGCAAACCACCTCAACGTGCCCTACCGTGAAGGCTTCATCAAGAACCGCTATATCGGGCGCACCTTCATCATGCCGGGACAGGCGCTGCGCAAGAAATCGGTGCGGCAGAAGCTCAACGCCATCGCCGAAGAGTTCAAGGGCCGCAACGTGCTGCTGGTCGACGACTCCATCGTGCGCGGCACCACCAGCCGCGAGATCGTGCAGATGGCACGCGATGCCGGTGCGGCGAAGGTGTATTTCGCCTCGGCTTCGCCGCCAGTGCGTTTTTCCAACGTGTACGGCATCGACATGCCGACGCGCAACGAACTGATCGCCAATGGCCGCACCGACGACGAGATCGCGCGCGAAATCGGCTGCGATGCGCTGATCTACCAGGATCTCGACGCGATGGTGGAAGTCGTGCGTTCGGGCAATCCGGCGATTCAGGATTTCGATACCTCGTGCTTCGACGGCCGCTACATCACCGGCGACGTGACGCCGGAGTACCTGAATTACGTCGAGGCCGTGCGCAACGGCGAAACTCCTCCACCGTCGGCGCTTTCCACGCAGCAACTCGACCTCAATCTGGCGGCGAATAACGGTTGACCGTGTCTGGCGTCGGGCGTAAATTGTCCTTGGCGCCGATTTGAACCTCAGCTTGCGGGCGCTTGATAAATTCGGCTAAAGCGTCGCCAGGGAAACCCCGAACCGCGCTTGCCGTTCGGGGTTTTTTATTTTTGGGATCAGACATGGACAACGACGAATACGACATTGAGACGCTGGCCGTGCGTGCCGGGACGGTGCGCAGCCAGTTCAACGAGCACTCGGAGGCGATATTCCTCACCTCGAGCTTCATGTTCGGCAGCGCGGCGGAAGCGGCAGCGCGCTTCAAGGGCGAGCAGCCCGGACCCATCTACGCGCGCTTCGCCAATCCCACCGTCAACATGATGGAGGCGCGGCTCGCTGCGCTGGAGGGCGCCGAGCGTTGCGTGGCGTTTTCCTCCGGCATGGCATCGATCCTGGCGACGGTGATGGGGCTGATGAAGGCGGGCGAGCATGTCGTCGCGTCGCGTTCGATCTTCGGCTCGACGGTGCAGCTGTTCTCCAACATTCTCGGCCGCTTCGGCGTCGAGACGACCTATGTGTCGCCGACCGATCCGGCGGAATGGCGCGCGGCGGTGAAACCGAACACGAAACTGTTCTTCGTCGAGTCGCCGTCCAATCCGCTGACCGAGGTCAGCGACATCCGCGCACTCGCAGACATCGCGCACGAGGCTGGCGCCTGGCTCGCGGTCGACAACTGCTTCTGCTCGCCTGCGCTGCAGAAGCCGCTCGAACTCGGCGCCGATATCGTGATCCACTCCGCCACCAAGTATCTCGACGGGCAGGGCAGGGTGCTTGGCGGCGCCGTGCTGGGCAGCAAGGAGTTGATGGAGGGCGTGTTTACTTTCCTGCGCACAGCCGGCCCGACGCTGTCGGCGTTCAACGCGTGGGTGATTCTCAAAGGCATGGAAACGCTCTCGCTGCGCATGGAAGCGCATTCGAAAAACGCGCTGGCGCTGGCGCAATGGCTGGAAGCCCAGCCCCAGGTGGCACGCGTGTGGTATCCGGGTCTGCCTTCGCACCCGCAGCATGAACTCGCGATGCGCCAGCAGAAAACCGGCGGCGGCATCGTCTCGTTCGAGCTCAAGGGAGGCAAGGATGCCGCCTGGAAGCTGATCGACGCGACGAAACTGCTATCGATTACCGCCAACCTCGGCGATACCAAATCCACGATCACGCATCCCGCGTCGACCACGCACAGCCGCATGACGGCGGAACAGCGCGCGGCAGCCGGCATCAGCGACGGGCTGGTACGCATCGCCGCAGGGCTGGAATCGGTGGCCGACATCCAGACCGATCTGACACGCGGGCTGGCGGGATGAAAGCGCTGTCCGGCCTTCTGCTCGCGCTGTGCGTGGGGATGGCGCATGCGGCCGACATGACGGTGCTGCGTTACGTCGACCAGGAACCGGGCGGCCCGCCTTACGCGACGCGCATCTTGGTCACCCCCGATTTCATGCGCATGGACAGCGGCGAGGACGCGGGTGATTTCACCCTGCTGGACCGGCGGAAACGGGTGGTCATCAACGTCATGCACGACAGCAGGCTGGCGATGGTGTTCGCGTCCGGCACGCTGCCGCTGAAACCCGCCGGCTGGAACGCGCGGCTCGCTAAGGGCAAGGCAGAGCGTGGCGGCCGGCATTTCACGCTGGCAGTCAAGGGCGTCGCCTGTAGCGAAGGCATTGCCGCCAGACATGCCATGGATGCGGCACGCGCGATGGCCGAGATGAAAGCCATTCTGGCCGCGACCCAATATCGTGTGTGGAAGGCATCGCCTCCCGATTTGCAGCACGACTGTGACCTGGCGAATCAGGTGTGGAACGCGGGTGACACGCTCAGTCTTGGCCTGCCTCTCGAGGAACGCGAGTTTACCGGGCGGACGCGGACATTCGAGAGCGAAACCCGGCTGCCAGTGGATCCCGGGCTGTTCCGCGTGCCGGAGGGCATGGCGCAGATCAATGCGCCTTCATAGACATAGCGCAGGTTGATGCGCCGTCTTAAGAGAGACGGAGATCAACACGCCGTCATAGCGCGCCCACCTGCAGCATGCAGCCCGCGGCGTCGCACGCGACATAGCCCCAGCGGGTATACCAGTCCGGCACCACCCAGCGCACGCATGCACGATCGTCGACAGTAAGCGCATGCTGTGCGGGACGATGGGTATGCCCATGGATCAGACGGCAGACCTGGTATTCGCGCAGTACGCGTACCACTTCATCGGCATTCACATCCATGATCCCGGCGGCCTTGTGCGCCTTGGCCGCTTCGCTGCCCGCCCGCGCCTGGCGTGCCATGCGCTGGCGCAGCGCCCGCGGCAGGCGACGCAAGAGTGCGCGTGTCAGCGGGTGACGGACGCGGCGGCGAAAATCCTGGTAGGCCGTGTCGTCGGTGCACAGGGTGTCGCCGTGCATCAGCAGCGTCGGCACCCCATACAGATCAATTCGTGCCGGATCGGCGATCAGCGTCATGCCGGATCGTGCAGCATAGCGTTCGGCCAGCATGAAGTCCCGGTTGCCGTGCATGAAGTACACCCGCGTACCGGCTGCACTCAGTGCCGCGAGCCGGTTCGCCGTGTCGCCGGCGACTTGTTCCCCGTGGTCGTCGCCGATCCAGGCTTCGAACAGGTCGCCCAGGATGTAGAGCGCGTCCGCACCGGCCACCTCGTCCTGCAGGAAGCGAAAAAAACGCCCGGTGGCAGCCGGGCGTTCGTCGGTGAGGTGCAGGTCGGCAACGAAATAGGTGCGGCCTGCGCCTGGTTTTGAGGTCAGGCTCACCGTGCCGGTCAGACGATTTCCGCCTTGGTGATCACCACGTCCTCCAGCGGCACGTCCTGGTGGCCCGCGCGGTTGCCGGTCTTCACTTTCTTGATCGCGTCGACCACGTCCATGCCCTCGACCACCTTGCCGAACACGGCATAGCCGTAGCCCTGTGGGGTGGGGGCGGTGAAGTTGAGGAAGCTGTTGTTGGCGACGTTGATGAAAAACTGCGCCGTGGCCGAATTGGGATTGGGCGTACGTGCCATGGCAATGGTGTAGGCCTCGTTCTTGAGGCCGTTGGAGGCTTCGTTCTCGATCGCATCGCGGGTGGGCTTCTGCGTCATGCCGGGCTCGAAGCCGCCGCCCTGGACCATGAAGCCGTCGATCACGCGATGGAAGATCGTGCCGTCGAAAAAGCCGTCACGCACATACTGCAGGAAGTTTTCCACCGTCTTCGGGGCCTTCTCGGCGTCGAGTTCGAGGGTGATGATGCCGTGATTCGTATGCAGCTTGACCATGTGGAGTCCTATGGAGAGTTTACGGGGATGAGTGGGCTCGAGGCCGCGTTGCAGGCACCGCGAGGGCTGCCTTTATTTTTTGGTCGGTCGGACGGAACCAGACACGGGTTTACCCGCCGGTTTGGTCGCCTGACCGCCGAGCATGTTCTGGATCAGCTTGAGCCTCGTTTGTGCAGCCTGGTTGCCATTGTCCAGTGCCAGAACCTTGCCATACTCGATCGCCGCCATTTTGGCATAAATGTCACCAAGGTTCTCGTGCGCGGTGACGTAGTCGGGATGGGTTCGAATGGCCATTTCGAGGGCGTTTCGCGCCAGTTCGTAGCGGCCCTGCGAAGCATAGAGCACGGCCAGGTTGTTGTAGGGCTCGGGCAGTTCGGGATAATTTTCGGTCAGGCCCTTGAACACGTCGATGGCATCGTTGGTCTTGCCCAGGTCGCCGAGGATCAGGCCTTTCAGGAACAGGGCCTGCGCGTCCTTAGGCTTGTTGGCCAGATAACGGTTGGCCTGGTCGAGCGCGGCGGTCAGTTCGCCCTTGCGGAACTGCAGGTTGATGTCCTGGATTTCATCGGCCTGTACGGGAAGGCCGACGAGCATGACGCCGGCAATAACGGCGGCAAGGAAACGTGACAAGGCCATGTGATATGCTCGGATCATCTTGGGAAGCCGGCATTCTAACAACATCGACCCCGCTAAGACAGTCGGTGCGCCGCCCCGGACCGCCCCCTGACATTTCGCCCCAGGCCTGTTCGCACCATGCTGCACATCACTAATTCCCTCACGCGCACCAAGGAAGAATTCGTCCCGCTTACTCCCGGCGTCGTCCGCATGTATGTGTGCGGCATGACGGTGTACGACCTCTGCCATCTGGGCCACGCGCGTGTATTCGTGGTGTTCGACATGGTGACGCGCTGGCTGCGTGCCAGCGGCTACCGGGTCGACTACGTTCGCAACATCACGGACATCGACGACAAGATCATCAAACGCGCGCATGACAATGGCGAAACCCCGGCTGCGCTGACCGGGCGCTTCATTGCCGCGATGCACGAGGACGAGCGTGCGCTGGGCGTGCTGCCGCCCGACCACGAACCGCGCGCCACCGAATACGTGGCGCAGATGCTGGCACTGATCGGGCAGTTGATCGCCAACGGTCTGGCCTACCCGGCGCCCAACGGCGACGTGTATTACAGCGTGCGTGCGTTTCCCACCTACGGGCGGCTGTCGGGCAAGAGCCTCGACGAGCTGCGTGCCGGCGAGCGGGTGGACATCGACCCCAACAAGCGCGACCCGATGGATTTCGTGCTGTGGAAAGCCGCCAAGCCGGGCGAACCTGCGTGGGAGTCGCCGTGGGGGCCGGGCCGTCCCGGCTGGCACATCGAATGCTCGGCGATGAGCGCCGAGTTGCTCGGCCAGCATTTCGACATCCACGGTGGCGGGCAGGATCTGCAGTTTCCCCACCACGAAAACGAAATCGCCCAGTCGGAAGGTGCGCACGGCTGCACTTTCGTCAACTACTGGCTGCACAACGGCTTCGTGCGCGTGGACAACGAGAAGATGTCCAAGTCGCTCGGCAACTTCTTCACCATCCGCGAGGTGCTGGCGAAATACGACGCCGAAGTGGTGCGCTTCTTCATCCTGCGCGCCCATTACCGCAGCCCGCTGAACTATTCAGACGCGCACCTCGACGACGCCAAGGGTGCGCTGACGCGGCTATATACGGCGCTGAAGAACGCACCTGTCAATACGCCCGCCCCTGACTGGGCGCAGCCGGTTGCCCAACGTTTCAAGGCAGCGATGGACGACGATTTCAATACGCCGGAGGCGCTCGCCGTGCTGTTCGAACTGGCCGGCGAGGCCAATCGCGGCGATATCGCTGCCGCGACGACGCTTCGCAGCTTGGGCGCGGTGCTCGGTCTGCTGCAGCGCGAAGCCACGGATTTCCTGCAAGCCGGAAGCGCTGCCGATGGCCTGTCCGAAGCCGGGATCGAGGCTTTGATCGCTGCGCGCCAAGCGGCGCGCAAGGCGAAGGATTTTGCCGAGTCGGATCGCATCCGCGATGCGCTGACCGCCGCCGGCGTCGTATTGGAAGACGGGGCGGGCGGAACCACCTGGCGCCGGGCCTGAACATGCCCGGCATCGGCGGGGTGGCAGTATGTTTCGCCCTGGCAGGATAATGGCCGTATGACATCCAGTGCACTCGTCTTGGTAGGCGCCATGAATTGGAATAGACCCGATTGGCGCGGCAGCTTCTATCCGGAAGACCTGCCGGATGACTGGATGTTGTCTTATTACAACACGCAATTCCAGGCAGTCTACCTGCCGGCCGTCATGTGGCAGGCCGCATCGGATGCGATCTGGGCGCAATGGCTTGGCGATACCCAGGACGGATTTTGTTTCGTGCTCGAGCCGGGCGATGCCGGGGCGGTTCCGCCGGTTTCGCCTCGTGTCCTGCTGGCGACGCCCGCATGGACGGCGGCGCATGTCTGGTGGCTGGATCAGGCGCCTGATCTGCGCGCGCTGGCACAGCGCATCGCACAGCAAGCGACAACCGGCTCTCCGCTCTTCGTCTTCAGCCTGACTGGCGACCTCGTGCAACTGGAGCGGGCAAATAACCTGAAGCAGGTCATGGGTTATTGAGCAGGGGGAAAATACCTGCCAATGGCGGCAGCGTGGCCAGCTTCGGTAGAATAGCGGCCCTCAACTAAAAAAACAGGCTCGATTTCTTGCAAAACGACATTCTGGTCGAGATCGAAGATGCTGTATTTGGCTATGGCGCCCGGCCGGTTTTGAAGGGCATCAACCTGACCGCCAAACGGGGACAGGTCGTGGCCATCATGGGCAGCAGCGGTTGCGGCAAAACCACCCTCCTGCGCCTGATCGGCGGCCAGGTCAAAGCTGGCCAGGGCACAGTGCGCGTGGCGGGCGAGTCGCTGGGTGAGCTCGACCGGGCCGGCCTCTACCGGGTGCGTCGCAAAATGGGCATGCTGTTCCAGTTCGGCGCGCTGTTCACCGACATGTCGGTGTTCGACAATGTGGCCTTCCAGCTGCGCGAACATACCGACCTGCCGGAAGACGTCATCCGCGACCTGGTGCTGATGAAGCTGCATGCCGTGGGTTTGCGTGGTGCCGCCCATCTGATGCCCGCCGAGCTCTCCGGCGGGATGGCGCGGCGAGTGGCATTGGCCCGTGCGATTGCGCTGGAGCCCTCGCTGGTCATGTACGATGAACCGTTTGCCGGCCTCGATCCCATTTCACTGGGGGTGACCGGCAACCTGATCCGGCGCCTGACCGACACCCTGGGGCTGACTTCGCTGGTGGTCACGCACGACGTGCAGGAGTCGTTGAAAATCGTCGATTACGTCTATTTCGTCTCCGAAGGCGTGATCGTGGCAGAGGGCACGGCAGCGGAGATTCGGGCGTCCGGACTCCCCTATGTGCATCAGTTCGTGCATGGCGAGTCCGATGGGCCGGTGCCGTTCCATTATCCGGCGCCGCCCTATGTCGACGACCTTAGGTTGGGAGCGCAGAGTGCTTAAGCAGGCTATCGAAAATCTGGGCAACCACACCATACAGGGCGTCTGGCGCATCGGCTTCGCCAGTCGTTTCTTCCTGTTGATGCTGCTGCATTCGGGAACCGCGTTTCGCCGCTTCGGCTTGACCATCCGCGAGATGTATTTCACCGGCGTGCTCTCGCTCATCATCATCCTGGTGTCGGGCTTGTTTGTCGGCATGGTGCTCGGCCTGCAGGGCTATGAAACCCTGCAGCGCTATGGCTCCGAGTCGGCACTGGGCACGTTGGTGGCGCTATCCCTGGTGCGCGAGCTGGGGCCGGTTCTGGCCGGGCTGCTGTTCGCCAGCCGCGCCGGATCGGCCATCACTGCGGAAATCGGCCTGATGAAGGCAACCGAGCAGTTGTCGGCGATGGAAATGATGGCGGTCGATCCGATCGCTCGCGTGGTAGCACCGCGCTTCTGGGCCGGGGTGATTTCGATGCCGCTGCTGGCGGCGCTGTTCTCGGCCATGGGCGTGCTGGGCGGCTACCTGGTCGGTGTGAAGCTGATCGGCGTGGACGAGGGTACGTTCTGGTCGCAGATGCAGGGGGCCGTCGATTTCGAGCAGGACATCCTGAACGGCGTCATCAAGAGCGTCGTGTTCGGTATCGCCGTCACCACCATCGCGCTGTTCGAGGGCTACGATGCGCCGCCTACTGCCGAAGGCGTGTCAGGCGCCACCACGCGAACCGTCGTGACCTCCAGCCTGGTCGTGCTGGCACTGGATTTTATCTTGACCGCATTCATGTTCCGGGGGCTCAATTAAATGAACAGGACCGTACTCGATTTCTGGGTGGGATTATTCGTCATCGCAGGTATCGGCGCATTGCTGTTCCTGGCGCTCAAGGTCGGCAGCATGAGTACCGTAAATTCTGCAGACAGCTATGAAGTCATCGCCGATTTCCAGAACATCGGCGGCCTCAAGCCCCGCGCACCGGTCAAAAGCGCGGGGGTGGTCGTGGGCAGGGTGGCGGATATCCGCTTTGACAATGAAAAATACGAAGCCGCCGTCACGCTTCGCTTGGACAAGCGCTATGCTTTCCCTAAGGACAGTTCGGCGGCCATCATGACTTCGGGCCTGCTGGGCGAGCAATATGTCGGGCTGGAAGCCGGTGGCGACAACCAGAAACTGAAAGACAAGGATCGGATCCTGATCACGCAGGACGCGGTGGTACTGGAAAATCTGATCGGCCAATTTTTATACGGTAAGGCTCAAGAAGGGGCGCCAAAATGACACGCAACACTCTGACCCGCACACTCCTGGCAGCTGGCATGCTGCTGACCGCTCTGCCTGGGGAGGCCGAGACCATCAACTTGCAGCAGGCTGTGGAAATGAGCCTGGCTGCCGATCCCCGCATCAAGGAACGCGAACAGGTCGTCGAGGCCGCGCGCAGCATGGTACAGGAGGTCCAGGGGAATGCCGGCTGGCGGCTCAACGCCAATGCGTTCATTGGGCTGGCGCCGCAAGTCGAGGGTGGGTTTTACCAGGGCGGGAGCTTTAGCGGAACCGTGCCACGCACCGACGGCGACGAGTTCCATGGCTTGTCCGACTGGACGCACCTCGATTTCGCGCTGATCAAGCCGCTCTTCACCTTCGGCAAGATCGAACATTACGGCGAGGCCGCACAGGGCAATGTCGACCTCAAGCAGGGCGAACTCCGGCAAACGCGCACCAATACGGTGTACGACACCAAGCGTGCCTATTTCGGCTATCTGACCGCGCGCGATACCCGGGTTTTTCTGGAGGACATGCAGGATCGGCTGAACCAGTCCATCGGCTCGGTCGAGCGCAATCTCAAGAAGGAAAACGGCGAGTCCAAGCAGTCTGACCTGTATGCGTTGCAGACCGCGAAAGGTTTGCTCTCCAAGTATGTGAGTCAGGCGCGTGCCGTCGAGAAAATCAGCCTGGACGGCTTGAAAGTGCTGACCGGCGTGGGCCTGAAGGAGGACCTGAGCGTGGCGGACGAGCGCATCGCGCCGGTGCCGTTCCCGCAGATCGATCTGGCCGAATTCCAGGCACGCGCCCTGCAGGACCGTCCGGAAATGCAGCAGCTCGAAGCCGGGTTGCGCGCCCGTCGTGCTCTGGTGGCGGCCAAGAAGGCGGATCGCATGCCGGACGTATACGCGGGCGTGATCGGGCAGTTCAACTTCGCTTCGCAGCGCGATCGGCTGGATAATCCCTACATCAACGATCCCTTCAACGGGGGCGGCCTCACGCCGGTGGTGGGCGTGAAGTGGGACACGATCTTCGGGACCGCCAATGCGCGCGTCAACCAGGCCCAGGCCGAGCTGGAAGCGCTCAACCACAAGAAGGCGTTTGCAGTGGCGGGTATCCCGTTCGAAGTGGGTGAGGCCTATATCAATGCCCAGGCCAACTTCAATGCGCAACACGAACTGAGCGAAGGCGCCACGGCGGCGCGGCGCTGGATGGTGGCGTCGCTGGCCGATTTGTCAGCCGGGCTGGAAAGCGCCGACAAAGTGGCCGACGCGATCAAGAGCTACGTCCTGGTGCAGACGGAATATCTGCGTACGGTGAACGACTACAACATGAATGTGGCGCAATTGGCGCGCCTGACGGGTGAACTCAAGTAACGCGATCGCGTCTACTCCATAACCGATTTCCCGTATATCCATTAAATTCGAATAGGACATAGTTATGTTGCGCACGTTTTTTCTGCTGCTGGCACTGGTGTCGGGATTCAGTACCCCGGTGCGGGCCGCAGATACGCCGCCCGATGTGTTGGCGCGCAGCACCACGCAGGAAGTGCTTGCCATCCTGAAGCAGGACAAGGAGATCCAGAGCGGTAACCTGAATAAGGTGTATCAGCTGGTCGAAGCCAAGATCCTGCCCAATTTCGACTTCAACCGCATGACCCAGCTGGCGGTCGGCAAGCACTGGCCGCGCGCCACCGCCAACCAGAAGCAGGCGCTGGTGACCGAATTCCGCAATCTGCTGGTGCGGACGTATTCCAGTTCGTTGACGGCCTTCACCAATCAGACGGTCGAATTCAGGCCGCTGACGATGAAGCCGGACGATACCGACGTGACCGTGCATTCCGAAATCCGCCAGCCCGGCGGGCAACCGATTCCCATCGACTACAGCATGTACAAGACCAGCTTCGGCTGGAAAGTCTACGACGTGTCGATCGACGGTGTCAGCCTGGTCACCAATTACCGCGCTTCCTTTGCCAGCACCATCCGTCAGAGCGGGATCGATGGCCTGATCAAGACCCTGGCCGACAAGTCCGCACGCAGCGTGTCCCAGCCGGCGCCGCGTTCCGGCTCGTGATCGCATGCGACGACACATGCTGTCGCATCGCCGGTGCGGTGACGGTCGACAGCGTGGGCAGCCTGCTGCGCGAATTGCAGCCTCAGCTTGCCCGAGGGGTTGAAACCCTGGATTTCAGCAAGGTCGAAACCGTCGATTCGGCTGCACTCGCGCTCATGTTCAGCGCCATGCGGCAGACTCGCCAGGCGAATCGTACGCTGACCTTCACTGGTCTGCCGCCCAGTTTCACCACATTGGCGGAGTTGTATGGCGTATCGGATCTGCTGCCGACATGAGCCAGGCGACGCCCGCCATCCACGTCGACGATCTGCGCAAGCGTTTCCGCACCACACAGGCCTTGGACGGCGTGTCGCTCGACATCCAGCCGGGCGAGTTCTTCGGCCTGCTGGGCCCCAACGGGGCAGGCAAGACCACCCTCATTTCGATTCTGGCCGGGCTCACGCGAGCTGACGCCGGCCAGGCCACCATCATGGGCCACGACGTGGTGCGCGATTATCGCCAGGCGCGCCGTGCGCTCGGGGTGGTGCCACAGGAGCTGGTCTACGATCCTTTTTTCAATGTACGCGAAACCCTGCGCATCCAGTCCGGCTACTTTGGCCTCAAGCACAACGACGGCTGGATCGACGAGATCATGCATCACCTCGATCTTGCCCAGCATGCCGGCAAGAACACCCAGAACCTGTCGGGCGGCATGAAGCGCCGCCTGCTGGTGGCACAGGCACTGGTGCACAAGCCGCCGGTCATCGTACTCGACGAGCCGACGGCTGGCGTCGACGTCGACCTCCGCCGCTCGCTGTGGGAATTCATCAGCCGCCTCAACCGCGAGGGGCATACCATTCTCCTGACCACGCATTATCTGGAGGAGGCCGAAGCGCTGTGCGGCCGTATTGCGATGCTGAAGAGCGGCCGGGTTGTCGCCTGCGATACCACGCGCAACCTGCTGCAATTGACCAACGAGCATTGCGCGCAACTGCGGCTGGACAGGAACGACGTGCCGGTCGCTTGGCAGGATCGGCTGCTGCGCGATGCGGAGGGTGGTTGGCGCATCAATTTCAGCGAGTACCTCGAACTGGAAACCCTGCTGGCCGACCTGCGCGTCACGGGCGTGCGCGTGACCGAAATGCATTTGCAGGAACCGGATCTGGAGGATGTCTTCACGGACATCATGAAGCGCACATGAGCGGATTCTCGGCGCTGTTTTACAAGGAGCTGCTGCGCTTCTGGAAAGTGGTGGTACAGACCGTGGTCGCCCCGGTGGTGACGGCGCTGCTGTATCTCCTGATCTTCTCGCATGTCCTTGAGGCGCATGTCGAGGTCTATCCCGGCGTTTCGTACACCAGCTTCCTGGTGCCGGGACTGGTGATGATGAGCATGCTGCAGAATGCCTTCTCCAACAGTTCGTCCAGCCTCATCCAGTCGAAGATGCAGGGCAATATCGTGTTCGTGCTGCTACCGCCACTATCGTATCTGGAGTTCTTCCTGGCCTATCTCGGCGCGGCGATCCTGCGCGGGCTGATCGTTGGGCTCGGCGTATGGGCGGTGACCCTGTGGTACGCGCCATTTCAACTGCCGCATCCGGTTTGGCTGTTGGCGTACGCGCTGCTGGCTTGTGCCATCATGGCTGCGGTCGGCATCGTGGCGGGTATCTGGGCGGAAAAATACGACCAGCTGGCGGCATTCCAGAATTTCCTCATCCTGCCGCTCACCTTCCTGTCCGGCGTGTTCTACTCGATCCACTCGCTGCCACCCTTCTGGCAGGCCGTGTCGCGCGTCAATCCGGTGTTCTATCTGATCGACGGTTTCCGCTATGCCTTCGTGGGCCAGTCCGATACCGATCCCGGGCTCGGCCTGCTGGTCGCGGGTGCCTGCTTTGTGGCAATATCCGCGCTCACCCTGATGCTGCTGAAGAGTGGCTACAAGCTCAGACATTAGTATTGCGAAAGACGAGGCAAGACAAGCATGGTTACTCCCGACGACATCAAAGGCTGGATCACCGAGAAACTGCCGTGCGACCACATCGAACTGGACGGCGACGGCCAGCATTTCCAGGCGGTGATCGTCAGCCCGGCCTTCAGCGGCAAGAACATGATCCAGCAGCACCGGCTGGTCTATGATGCGCTGGGTACCCGCATGCACGCGCAGATCCATGCGCTGTCGATGAAGACCTACGCCCCCGAAGAGTGGGCCGCCCGCTGAATGGATGCGCTGCTGATTCACGGCGGCAACCCGCTTGCCGGTGAAGTACGCATTTCCGGCGCCAAGAATGCCGCGCTGCCGATCCTCACCGCCAGCCTGCTCAGCGCCGAGCCACTGAAGCTCGGCAACGTGCCGCATCTCAAGGACATCAGCACCATGCTGGCGCTGCTCGGCCACATGGGCGTGCGCGTCACCCTGGACGACAAGAACCATGTCACCCTGTCCGGCGAATCGATCCCGCACAAGGAAGCGCCCTATGAAATGGTGAAAACCATGCGTGCCGCGATCCTGGTGCTGGGGCCGACGCTGGCGCGCTTCGGCGAGGCACGCGTCTCATTGCCTGGCGGCTGCGCCATCGGCTCGCGCCCGGTCGACCTGCACATCAAGGGCCTGCAGGCCATGGGCGCCGATATCAATATCGAGCATGGCTATATCCATGCACGCTGCAAACGCCTGCAGGGTGCGCGCATCGTGATGGACATGGTCACCGTGACCGGCACCGAGAACCTGATGATGGCCGCCGCGCTGGCCGACGGCACGACCGTGCTGGAAAATGCCGCGCGCGAACCCGAAGTGGTCGACCTCGCACGGTGCCTGATCGCGATGGGCGCCAAGATCGAAGGCGCTGGTAGCGATGTCATCACCATCCACGGCGTCGACTCGCTGCACGGCGCCGAGTATGCCGTCATGGCCGACCGCATCGAGACCGGCACTTTCCTGGTGGCCGCCGCGATGACGGGTGGGCGCGTGCGCGCCACTCACGCCCAGCCCGATACGCTGGAAGCGGTGATAAGCAAACTGCGCGAGGCCGGAGCCCAGGTAAGCGTCGGCGAGGACTGGATCGAAATCGACTCCGATGGCAAGCTGAAGGCAGTCGACGTGCGCACCGCGCCGCACCCGGCCTTTCCCACCGACATGCAGGCGCAGTTCATGGCGATGAATGCCGTCTCCGAAGGGGCGGCCAGCGTCACCGAAACCATCTTCGAGAACCGCTTCATGCACGTGCAGGAATTGCGTCGCCTCGGTGCCAACATCGAGGTATCCGGCCACACGGCGCTGGTGCGCGGGGTGCCACGGCTCGATGGCGCCATCGTCATGGCGACCGACCTGCGCGCCTCGGCCTGCCTGGTGCTGGCCGGACTGGTGGCGGCGGGCGAGACCACCATCGAACGCATCTACCACCTTGACCGTGGCTACGAACGCATCGAGGAAAAGCTCACCCAATTGGGCGCGCGCATCAAGCGCGTGCACTGAAGACAGATATTGAACATGAGCAACTCCGGCATCACGCTGGCCCTGTCCAAGGGCCGCATCTTCGAAGAAACACTGCCGCTGCTGGCGGCGGCGGGTATCACGCCGACCGAGAATCCCGAGTCCTCGCGCAAGCTCATCATCGGTACCAACCGCGCCGATGTGCGCCTCATCATCGTGCGCGCCAGTGATGTGCCGACCTATGTGCAATATGGCGCCGCCGACCTCGGCATCGCCGGCAAGGATGTGCTCAACGAACATGGCGGCAACGGCCTCTATCAACCGCTCGATCTGCAGATCGCACGCTGTCGCATGATGGTCGCGGTACGCGAAGGCTACGACTATGCCGGAATGGTGAAGCAGGGCGCACGCATCCGCGTCGCGACCAAGTACGTCAACGCGGCACGCGACCATTTCTCCAGCAAGGGCGTGCACATCGACCTCATCAAGCTGTATGGCTCGATGGAGCTGGCGCCGCTGGTCGGACTGTCCGACGTCATCGTCGATCTCGTTTCCACCGGCGGCACGCTCAAGGCTAACGGGCTGGTTGCGGTCGAGCACATCAGCGACATCAGTTCGCGCCTGGTCGTGAACCAGGCCGCACTCAAGCTCAAGCGGAACCTGATCCAGCCGGTGATCGATGCGTTCGCTTCGGCTGTCGCCGCCGGCAGCACGCGTTAAAGCGTTCCGCACGCCGTGACGATCGAAACCCGCCGCACGGCAGGGAATTAGCATGTGCGGGATCGCAGGCGTCGTTTCAGCCAACCCGATCGAGGCGGCCCTGCTCGACGACATGGCGCGGCGCCTCGCCCATCGCGGACCGGACGGGCAGGGCAGACATGTGGCGGGCAATGTCGGCCTGTTGCATACGCGGCTTGCCATCATCGATCTGGAGGGCGGCGCGCAGCCGCTCTACAACGAGGACCGCAGTCTCATCCTGGTCGCCAATGGCGAGATCTATAACTACCGCGAACTGCGTTCCGAACTGGAAACGCTCGGCCACCGCTTCGCCACCCATTCCGACTGCGAAACCATCCTGCACGGTTACGAGGCCTGGGGGATCGCTTTCCTCGACCGCCTGCAGGGCATGTTTGCCTTTGCGCTCCACGATGTGCAGCGCGGAGAACTGATTCTGGCGCGCGACCGGCTGGGCATCAAGCCGCTTTACTACTGCCGCGATAGCCGAGGACTGGCGTTTGCATCCGAGATCAAGGCGCTGCTGCCCTGGTTGGGGAAACCCGAGGTCGATCCTCAGGGTCTTGCCCAACTCCTGCAGTCCAATTTCACCTGCGCGCCGCGAACGCTGCTGCAAGGCGTGGCGAAATTGCCGCCCGCGCATCTGGCCCGGATCGATACCCGTACCCTGACGATCGAATTGCATGCCTACTGGTCGCCGTTGCAGGTCACCCCGCTCGATCTTGGCTTGAACGATGCACTGGAACGCTTCGACGTCTTGATGCAGGACGTGATGGACATCCATATGCGTGCCGACGTCCCGCTGGGCCTGTTCCTCTCCGGGGGCGTCGATTCTTCCTTGCTGGCCGCCCTGCTGGCGCAGCGGATGGCTGAGCCCCTGCGTACGTTTTCGGTGGGCTTCCCGGGCAGTTCGGTGCACAACGAGCTTGACGCGGCACGGCGTGTCGCCGAGCAGTTCCATACCCGTCACAGCGTATTCGAGGTGAGTGCCGACGACATGCTGAACTGCCTGCCGCGCAGCGTCTGGGCGGCAGACGACCTCACTGCGGACTATGCCAATTTGCCGGTGTCGATGCTGGCCGAGCAAGCCGGCGCAGAACTGAAAGTGGTGTTTTCCGGCGAAGGCGGGGATGAAGTGTTCGCGGGCTACGGGCGCTATCGTTCACCCTGGGTCAAGCGAGCCTGGGCGGCGATGCGTGTCCCCGGCAGCGGCGGATTCCGCAGCAAGGGTGTCTTCGACGGAACTCGCCTTGCATTGTTCAGCCCGCGGCTGGCCGAAGTCTTGCCTGGCTGGCGGCAACCCTTCCAGCAGGCGTGGCAGCGCACCCCGCGGCAGTGGACACGGCTGCAGCGCATGCAATGCGTGGATCTGGAAACCTGGTTGCCGGACGACCTGCTGACCAAGGCCGACCGCATGCTGATGGCCTGGGGCATCGAAGGCCGTGTGCCGTTCCTCGACCACCGGGTGGTTGAATTCGGCCTCGCGTTGCCGGACGCTTACAAGATCGAGGGGCGCACCGGCAAGCGCTTCCTGCGGCTGTGGGGCGAGCGCTATCTGCCACGCGAGCATCTATGGGCGCGCAAGAAAGGCTTTACCGTGCCGGTAAACGACTGGCTGCGCGGTGAGCGGCTGCAGACGCTGCTCAAAATCCTGCCGGAAGCGGACGGGATCCGTACCTGGTTCGATTCGTCCGAGGTTCGCAAGCTGCTGCGTGCACAACAGCAGGGTGGCCGGCAGGGCAGTGCGATATGGACGCTGCTCAACTTTGCCGTCTGGCACCGCATCTTCGTCGAAGGTGAGGGAGAAAAACCCGCCGACCAGTCGGACCCGCTGGCTTTCATTGCATGAAAGTCCGGAGTGGTGCGGTACTATCCTCCCTGCCGGATGCACGGTGCATCCGTCGATAAATTCTAGCGATGAAATCCTTGTTCCGCCCCGCAACGTGGCCGCCCGTCGTCCTCGCCTGGTCGTTCCTTCTGCTGCTGCCGTTCGGCCGTTCGTCCGAGTTGCCCGTGTTCATCATGGCCATCCTGGGCGGCATGCTGATCTGGCGGCATGGCAAGCAGGTCGTGTGGGAAGGCGGCGCCAGGACCTTCAGCCTGCTGTTCCTGTGCATCTGGATCCCCATGGCGCTGTCGGTGCCGGATTCCATCTGGTTCACCAAATCGCTCAGTACCGCGCTCACCTACCCGCGTATTTACTTTGCCGGCATCTATCTCATCTGGATGCTGCACGAAGATCGCGCGCGCCAGCGCCTGCTCAAGCTGTCGGCGTGGCTGCTGCTTTTCTGGGTCCTGGATGCCCTGATCCAGGCCGCAGTCGGCTACGACCTCCTCGGCTACGCCTACCCCGAACGGCTGAATGGCCTCTATGGTCCGCATGACTGGAAGCTCGGCCTCACGCTTGCCATGCTGTCGCCCATCGTGTGGGAATACGCTTCCCGTCATGGCGCCAAATGGCAACTGGCTTTGGCCTGGCTCGGCACCGCAACGGTCGTTCTGCTCGCCAGCAACCGCGAAAGCTGGATCGTCTTCGCCATCGCGACCCTGATGTGGAGTTGGGTGTACGCCCGGCGGCTGGGGTTTCATCCGGCCCGGCTATGGGTTCCCATTGTGTTGATCACCGTCGTGGCAGGGTTTGGAACCTATCAGGTCAACCCCAAGTTTGCCCAGCGCACGAACCAGTCCATTGAAGCGATGGATTTCAGTTACGCGGGCCTGAACGCCGCCAGTTCCCAGCGTTTGCATTTATGGCGCAACGCACTCACGGTGCTGGAGCATTATCCGGTTAACGGCGCGGGCGTCCGCTCGTATCGCTACGCCTATCCCCAATTTGCCGAGGCAGGGGACCCTTTTCTTAGTTCTGACGGTACGGGGCAGATCTATGCTCACCAATTGTTGTTGGAGGTGGGATCTGAAACGGGGCTGATCGGGCTGGCAGGATTACTGGTGTTCTTTGTTCTTTTTATTCGTGCAAGCCGGGGAATATCGGATTTTCCGTTAGCGTGGGCGTCATGGCTGGGAGCGTTTTCCTGGCTGTTCCCCCTAAACACACACAGCGCACTTTATTCAGCATACTGGTCATTGTTGATCTGGTGGCTGATAGCGATTGTTTCTGTACGACATTCGTACAATTGGTACCCCAAAACTCCCCGGCATACATATGTAGAACCGTGTGGTGTGTGAGATCGATGGATGCATTTAAATTCCTCGGTATGTATGGATAGGTTGGCCTTTTTGTTTGTACCTGCCGGGCACGGTAAAATGCAACGTAAAACTTCTTGAGGCCATTTGCTTTTTCCTTCTGGGTTCGTCTCTATAAGATAGGATGCTTCCAAGTGACGTGAACAAAGTAAGCTCTTCTTTAATTTAATTAAAGAGCTGAAGAGTCGCTCGATTGAATTCCAATTGGTGTTTGAAAACATTCTCGACAGCGGACGTTAGCGCGAACTGACCGGTATGGATAAATTCACCGTTCTCTTGCTCGGCTAGGCTGCCAATTGGCGGACATCCAGTGCCCATTTATGGTTTTATAGTGCGATCCATCCAGCCCATCATTCAGCTATTAACACGACTTTGGCGCCACATTAGTCAGCGGCGTCGCGCCCAACTTGGGATGCTGCTCGTGTTGATGGTGCTGGCCTCATTCGCAGAGATTATCAGTATCGGGGCGGTATTGCCTTTCCTTGGCGTACTTACGGTGCCTGACCGCGTTTTTATGCACCCAGCTGCTCGGCCCTTCATTGAATTGCTGGCGCTCAAAGAGCCTAAAGAGCTTCTGCTTCCGCTCACCATACTCTTTGGCTTGGCCGCTTTACTGGCGGGCGCGATGCGCCTGGCGCTACTCTGGACCAGTACCCGCCTGTCCTTCGCAGCAGGGGCCGATTTGAGTATGAGCATCTACCGCCGTACGCTTTACCAGCCTTACTCGGTACATGCTGCCCGCAATAGCAGCGAAGTCATCAGCGGTATTTCGGGCAAGACCAGTGACATTATCTACAGTGCGATCATGCCGGTTCTGACGCTTATCAGTTCCAGCATCATGCTGCTCATGATTCTGGTTGCTCTTTTATCCGTAGACCCTTTTATCGCGCTAGCTGCCTTTGGCGGGTTTGGCATGATCTACGCCTTCATCATCCGTATGACACGAAAGCGTTTATTGATAGATGGCCAGCGGATTGCTCGCGAAGGTACACACGTCATCAAAGCTTTACAGGAAGGCTTGGGTGGAATACGCGATGTTCTAATCGATGGTACCCAGCAGACATACTGCCAGATATACCGGGATGCTGATCTTCCGCTACGCCGCGCACAGGGCAATAACATATTCATTAGCCAAAGCCCTCGCTATGGAATGGAAGCTTTGGGCATGCTGCTCATTGCCATACTGGCCTATGTTCTCGCCCAGCAACCAGATGGGATCACCAAGGCGATTCCGGTGCTGGGTGCCCTGGCGCTAGGCGCGCAGCGCCTGTTGCCTGTCATGCAGTTGTCCTATGGTGCGTGGTCTGCTATTCGTGGCGGGCAGGCATCGCTGCAGGACGCGCTTCAGTTACTCGATCAACCATTGCCCGAATACGCTGATCAGAACCCCACTGAACCCCTGCCGTTCGGAAAAAATATCGCCCTGAAGCAACTCTCGTTTCGCTATGCTCCGCAAGCGCCCTGGGTGCTCAATAAGATTGACTTTGCCATCGCCAAAGGCAGTCGCGTGGGCTTCATCGGCACGACAGGGAGTGGCAAGAGTACCCTGCTCGATATCGTCATGGGGCTATTGCCACCTACGCAGGGCGCGCTTGAAATCGACGGTCAGCCCATTACGGCTGCCAACCATCGAGCTTGGCAAGCGCATATCGCCCATGTCCCGCAAGCCATTTTTCTGGCCGATAGCAGCATTGAAGAAAACATCGCTTTCGGTGTGATCAAAGATCGGATTGATTCCCAACGCGTCAGGCAGGCTGCTCGCCAGGCTCAGATCGCAGATATCATTGAAACTTGGCCTGAGCAGTACAAAACCTTTGTAGGCGAGCGTGGCGTTCGGCTCTCCGGTGGCCAACGTCAGCGTATCGGCATTGCACGCGCCCTCTATAAGCAGGCCGATGTGATTATTTTTGATGAGGCGACCAGCGCGCTCGATAACGAAACCGAAGAGGCCGTAATGCAGGCTATTGAAGGCCTCAGCGACGACCTTACCATTCTTATCATCGCCCACCGTTTGACCACCTTGAAAAACTGCGACCAGATCGTAGAGTTGTGTGATGGTGGCATTAAGAAAATCGGTACTTATCAAGAGATTGTTGCTAATTTAGCTTGATTTCCAAAACAGGAAAGAGACGTTCTATGCTCACTAATTCTTCCATTCTGATTACGGGAGGTACTGGTTCTTTCGGTCATACCTTCGTGCCAATGACCCTCGAGAAACACAATCCTAAGAAGGTCATCATCTATTCCCGTGACGAGATGAAACAGTGGGAAATGGCCAAGAAGTTTGCCGGAGACAAGCGGGTGCGGTTTTTTATTGGCGATGTGCGCGATCGTGAAAGGCTCTACCGTGCACTCGATGGCGTCGACTATGTGGTTCATGCGGCGGCAACTAAGATTGTCCCGACAGCCGAATACAACCCGTTTGAATGCGTTAAGACCAACGTCATTGGGGCGATGAACCTCATCGATGCCTGTATCGACAAAAAAGTCAAACGGGTCGTTGCACTTTCTACTGACAAGGCTAGCAGCCCCGCCAACCTTTATGGTGCGACCAAGCTGGCCTCGGATAAACTCTTTGTGGCTGGCAACTCCTATGCGGGTGGGCATGACACTCGCTTTGCCGTCGTTCGCTATGGCAATGTGATGGGATCCCGGGGCTCGGTCATTCCCTTTTTCCTATCCATCGCCAATAAGGGAAAGATCCCAATCACTGACGCGCGCATGACCCGTTTCATGATCAGTCTGGAACAAGGCGTTGAACTTGTCTGGCATGCATTCGAAGACATGGTGGGGGGGGAGATTTATGTCAAGAAAATTCCTTCCATGAAAGTGACGGATCTCGCCCTCGCCGTTGCGCCCGATGCCAGTCAGGAAATCATCGGTATTCGTCCTGGCGAAAAACTCCATGAACAGATGATTGGCACCGAAGATGCATTGCATACCTACGAATATGCCGATCACTTCAAAATACTGCCTGCGATCCACAACTGGAGTTCGGACCCCGATCGCATCAACGGCGGAAAGAAAGTCGCTGAAGACTTCACTTATTGCTCGGACAGCAACCCCGATTGGATGAGCATCGATACTCTGCGGGCCTGGGTCGAACAGAATCGCGAAAAGATCGGAAACATCTAAGGGCTGTGATGATTCCCTACGGACGACAGGACATCAGCGAGGACGACATCCAATCGGTTGTGGATGTATTGCGTTCGGATTATCTAACCCAGGGGCCGGTCGTGCCGGCCTTTGAAAAAGCCGTTGCCAACTGCTGCGGGGCTACTTATGCCATCGCCGTCAACAGCGCGACCAGTGCCTTGCATATTGCCTGCCTATCGCTTGGAGTGGAGCCTGGCGACTGGGTATGGACCAGCCCAATCACGTTTGTTGCAAGCGCCAATTGCGCACTGTATTGCGGCGCGAGGGTCGATTTCGTCGACATCGATCCTCGCACCTACAACATGTCGCCACAGGCGCTTGAGCAAAAACTGGCGGAGGCTGAACGCACCGGGCAGCTCCCAAAAGTGGTCATCCCGGTGCATCTCTGTGGCCAGTCGTGCGACATGCAAGCCATCCATGACTTGGGCCGGCGTTACGGATTCAAGATCATCGAGGACGCCTCGCACGCCATCGGTGGAAAATATAAAAATGAACCCATCGGTAATTGCCGCTACAGCGACATCACTGTCTTCAGCTTCCATCCCGTAAAGATCATCACCACGGCCGAAGGCGGGATGGCGCTAACCAACGATCCGGCACTGGCGGAGCGCATGTCGTTGCTGCGCAGCCACGGCATCACGCGTGACCCGGACCAGATGAGTCACGAGCCGGATGGGCCCTGGTATTACCAGCAGATAGATCTCGGCTACAACTACCGCATGACCGAGTTGCAGGCTGCTCTCGGGTTGAGCCAGATACAGCGGCTGGATGAGTTTGTCGCCAGGCGTCATGCCATTGCCAACCGCTATGACAAGACATTGTCGGAATTACCAATTGCCTTGCCGTGGCAGCATCCTGACACGTATTCAGCCTATCATCTTTATCCGATAAGACTCCCCGGTCGGGGAACGTCGAATGGCCGGCGAGCACTTTTCGATTCTTTGCGAGCCGCCGGAATTGGTGTGAACGTCCATTACATCCCGGTGCACACGCAGCCGTATTTCCAGAAACTTGGATTTGCATGCGGACAGTTTCCGGTTGCCGAGGCTTATTATCAGGAGGCGATCAGTCTCCCGTTGTATCCGACGCTCACTGTTTCGCAGCAGTCGATAGTGATCGCTGAACTAAAGGCCCACCTTTGAAGCAATTTACGTCCGCAAGGCTATTCTTTCGCCCGCTTGATGCGGTCGACGTGACGGAAACGTATGTGAACTGGCTGAACGATCCGGAGGTGAACCGCTACCTAGAGATCCGCTTTGCCCGGCATACCTTGGAGTCATGCAGCGCGTTTGTAGAGCAGACCAATGCCGACCCACAGAGCCATCTTTGGGGTATTTTTGACAAGAGCAACAACCGGCACATCGGGAATATCAAGCTTGGCTTCATCAATACTCGGTATTCGAGCGGCCAGTTAAGTCTTTTCATCGGAGAAAAAAGCTACTGGGGAAAGGGTCTCGCAACCGAAGCGATCTTCGCCGTCACCCGTTGGGCATTCCAGGAATTGGAGCTGGTGCGAATCGAAGCCGGCTGTTGTGATGAAAACACCCCATCTCTGCGGGCTTTCCTGAAGGCGGGCTACACCGTCGAAGGCTATTTCAGGAAGAACACCGTGGTGGAAGGACGACGGCTTGGTGGCTTCTGGCTTGGAATATTGAGTGATGAGCTTGCGGAAAAATAACAAATATCGAATTGCCCTTGGTACGGTTCAATTCGGCTTGCCTTACGGAATTTCGAACGCCGGGGGACAGGTATCCCGTGCCGAGGCCGCGGCAATTATCGGCTATGCCCGGTCAAGTGGAATGCGAACGCTCGATACGGCAATCGCGTACGGAAATAGCGAGGAACGCCTGGGCGAGGTCGGCGTACGGAGCTGGCAAGTGGTCAGTAAATTGCCGCCGGTACCGGAAGGCTGCACGGATGTGTCCAAATGGGTAAAGGATTCCGTCCAGGCTTCATTGCAGAGACTAAACCACGCCACTTTGTACGGCCTCTTGCTGCATCGACCGCAGAACCTGCTCGAGGCTCATGGTGAGCGCTTGTATGAGGCGATGCTTCAACTGAAGCAAGAAGGATTGGTGGAAAAGATCGGCGTTTCCATCTACGAGACGTCGGAGCTCGATGCGCTCAGCGGTCTGTATGGGCTGGACCTGGTTCAGGCCCCTTTCAATCTCCTGGATCGCCGTCTGATCGACAGCGGGTGGATGGCTCGCCTCGAGCAGCAAGGTACAGAACTGCATGTGCGGTCGATTTTCCTGCAGGGGCTGCTTCTGATGGGCGCCGGTGAGCGCCCTGAGAAATTCGGGCGCTGGAGCGCACTCTGGAAGAAATACGATGCCTGGTTGAAGGACACTGGCCTGTCGCCCATGCAGGCGTCTATTTGCTTCGCCTTGTCTTTTTCGCAGGTGAGCAGGGTGGTTGTCGGCGTGGATTGCCTCGCGCAGCTCGAGGAGATTCTCGAGGCTTCCGATGGGCCCATGCCAGCGGTTCCCGAAGACATTCGCTCCGATGATGTCGATCTCCTTAATCCTGCGCGTTGGAACGGACTATGAAGATTGCGTTATCCGCGATGGACCAGGCTTGGGAAGACAAGCAGGCCAATTTGATGACCTGCCGCAAGCTGGCCGCACGTGCGGCGGCTTTGGGTGCCGATCTCTTGATCTTTCCAGAGATGACCTTGACGGGTTTTACGTCGAATGCTGCCGGCGTGGCAGAAGATTCAGACGCGTCGGCCTCGATGAAAAGCTTTTCCGAGATGGCGCGCGAACACCGCATTGGCGTGATTGCAGGCATGGTGCTGGCGAGCAAGGACCGGTTCGAGAATTGTGCACTTGCATATGATCGCAACGGGGCTCAACTCTGCCGCTATGCGAAGATTCACCCATTCTCGCTTTCCGGCGAAGCTCGCGACATCAGGGGCGGGGATGCGCTTGCCACGTTCGAACATGAAGGAACCCGGTTTGGACTGACGATTTGCTACGACCTGAGGTTCCCCATGATATGGCAGGCGTTGGGAGACCAGTGCGATTGCATTGTCAATATTGCCAACTGGCCGGCGCGCCGTGTCCGCCATTGGACGGCATTATTGATGGCGCGTGCCATCGAGAACCAAGTATATGTCATTGGCGTAAATCGGGTGGGCGTGGATGGAAATGGCTTGACGTACGCAGAAAGTTCCCTCGCATTTTCGCCCGATGGCATCGAGATAATTCCTTCAGATGCTGACGAAGGTCTGCGTATCATTGAGATTGAAAAGCGTGCGGTAAAAGAAATTCGGGATGCTTTTCCTGTCCGCCGTGACAGGAGGCATAACCTCTACGACGAATTGCTCATGAAAAGAGCTGGGACATGAAAATCAAAGACTTGAAATATGAAAGGAACAATGCGTTGGCGGAGAAGGCCAGGAGGCTGATTCCGGGCGGCGCGCATACCTACAGCAAGGGGGATGACCAGTTTCCCGCCAATGCTCCCAAAGTCATCGATCGCGGTTTGGGCAGCACGCTTTGGGACGTTGATGGAAACGAATTTACCGACTTGGCAATGTCACTTGGCACGGTGATACTCGGGCACGCATATGAGCCCGTACTGGAGGCGGTACGCAAGGAAATCACGCGCGGCGTGAATTTTTGCCGGCCCTCGATTATTGAGGGTGAACTTGCCGAACTGCTTGTAGACATCATTCCGTCGGCCGAGATGGTGAAGTTCGGTAAGAACGGCTCGGATGCCGTCACGGCTGCAGTTAAACTGGCGCGTGCATATACGGGGCGGAAGTATGTCGCCCGCTGTCAGGACGACGCCTTCAATGCCATTCACGACTGGTTCATCGGGTCGACGGTCTTGACCCGTGGCGTGCCCGAAGAGGTCCAGGCGCTCACACTGAAGTTCAAGTACAACGATCTCGACAGTTGTCAGCGGCTTTTCGATCAGTACCCGGGGCAGATTGCATGCTTTCTTTTGGAGCCGCTGTCGTCAGACCCACCACGGGATGGGTTCCTGGAGAAACTCAAGGCGATGTGTGAAAGGAATGGCGCCTTGCTGATCTTCGATGAGGTCGTTTCAGGGTTCAGGTTTGCACTTGGCGGGGCACAGGAATTGGTCGGAGTTGTCCCGCATCTTAGTGCGTTCGGGAAAGCAATGGCAAACGGATTCTCAACCAGTGCCCTTGTCGGGCAGGCGGAATTTATGCGCATCGGCGGGATCGATCACGATCAGGAGCGCGTCTTTCTGTTGTCGACAACGCACGGTGGCGAAACGCACAGCCTCGCGGCTGCGATCGCCACAATCAAGGAAATTCGACGCCATGGCATCATCAATCATTTCTGGAGCATGGGCCAGGCCTTGATGGATGGTGTCCGTTCGACTGCCAAGGATGTCGGGGCAGAAAAATATATCGACGTTGTTGGCTATAGCGTGAAGCCTGGGTTCGTATATAGGGACGAAACTGGAAAAGCTTCAATGGTCGCACGAACGCTTTTCCTGCAGGAAACGATCTCCCGCGGTCTACTCATGCCTTACGTGGTGCCGAGTTATGCGCACAAGAAGGAGACAGTCGACTTTGCCATCGAGTGCATTCGTGATGCACTGGTGGTAATGAAGAATGCGGCGGAAGGGCCTGGTATGGCGAGTGCCGTAAGGGGTGAGATTGTCAAGCCGGTTTTCCGGAAATTCAATTGAGTATCTGAATATGGAAATCCGTATCGGTAAACATATTCTGGGGGTGGGCCGTCCCGCGTTCATTGTCGCCGAAATGTCGGGCAATCATGGCGGAAGTCTTGAGCATGCCCTCGAGATCGTGCGCGCCGCAAAGCGCGCTGGTGCTGATGCTATCAAGTTGCAGACCTACACGGCGGATACGATCACGCTTAACTGTGATCGTGATGACTTTCGGCTTCCAGCGGGGACACCTTGGGTGGAGTACGCAACGCTCTGGGATTTGTATGACAAGGCGCATACCCCGTGGGACTGGCATGAAGCGATATTTGCCGAAGCCAGGAGGCTGGATCTGGAGGTGTTCTCCAGCCCTTTCGACGAGTCTGCCGTAGATCTTCTGGAAGGACTTGAGGCGCCGGCATACAAAATCGCGTCCCCCGAAATTACGCACATCCCTTTGCTCGAACGGGTGGCGCGGACAGGAAAACCGGTGATCATTTCGACGGGAATTGCAGAGCTCGCCGATATCGAACTTGCTCTGGAAACGCTGCGCGGGGCGGGAGCGAGCGAGATCATCGTGCTCAAGTGCACGACAGCCTATCCGGCGCCGCCAGAGGATTCGAATCTCAGCACAATAGCCGATATGGCTGCCCGTTTCGGAGTTCTGGCCGGCTTGTCAGATCACACGTTGGGATCGGTCGCACCCATTTGCGCAGTCGCACTGGGGGCCAGCTTTATCGAAAAGCACTTCGTACTCGATGAGGGCGATGAAACGGTTGATTCCTTCTTCTCCTCGGGAGAGGTGGAGTTCTCGCGCATGGTCCAGGATATTCGCTTGGCCGAGAAGAGCCTCGGGCGCGTTAGCTACGAAATCGCACCGAGCGCGCGCCCCAATTTGCGTGGGAGGCGATCGCTTTATGTGGTGGAGGCGATTAAGGCGGGCGAGGTCTTTTCGGATGCAAACGTCAAGTCAGTTCGCCCTTCATTCGGCCTTCATCCGAAATATAAGAAGACGATTCTGGGGAGGCATGCCAAGCGTGACCTGCAACCAGGCGATCGTCTCAGTTGGGAGGCGGTTGAGTAATTCGTCGCAAGCGCTGATGTTCCCGACCGTTGGAAACAATGATGCATGAAAAGCCAGGCAAACGAATACTTTTTGTCAATGAAGCGTCAGCTTCGATTGGCATGGGGCATATCCTGCGGAGCCTAACGCTCGCACGAGTCATGTTCTCGCGCGGCTACAGCGTTTCCGGAATTGCGATCGGGGACGGGAAGGCCGTCGCATACGCGACTGAGCGTGCAAGACGTGAACAGGTCAGCTATCCGATACTGACGATGACCGATCCGGAGACGGCTGTCGCGTACATATCGATTGACCAGCCGTCTCTGGTTGTCGTGGATTGCGCCAAAGCGGGATATGAAATAGTACGCGCCTGTGCACAACTTGGAATACCCGTCCTCGCCCTGGATTATTTTGTTTCCAACCTGCCGCTGCCTGATGCGGTCGTCAACTTGATTGACCACAGTCCGGCTACGCTTCTCGGACAGCAGCCTTTCAGGGAGGGAATGATTTACCGAGAAGGGCCGCAGTACGCGATCATTCGCAAGGAGTTTCTGGAGGCGCGCATTCGTAGAACGTTAAGAGCAGAACGAGCGTCTGTTGAGAAAATACTCATTGCATTTGGAGGTGCCGACCCTTCCGGCAATACGAAACGGGCTCTCGAGATGATTGCTCAATGGCCGGGAGCGTTCGTTGTGGACATGATCATTGGCCCGCTATTCAAAGTGGATGCAGCGTCGGAAGGGAAAACGCTGTCCGGAAAATGCGTCGTGAGAACTCATGTGTCGCCTGACAACATCGGGCAGCTTTTTGAGGATACTGACTTGGTCTTCTGCGGGGGGGGCGGGACATTGCTGGAAGCGCTATGCGTCGGGATTCCCTCCATTGTCATCGCGCAGAACCCGGAGGAATTACGCCATGCAGCATCGTTGGCAGAGCAAGGTGCCTGCTGGCTTTCGAACGAGGTGCGCTGGGAATTGGTGAGCCACGCAAAAAATCGTCAGGCATGCGCCATCTCCGCCAAAGCCTGTGTCGATGGGCAGGGTGCCGCACGAATCTGTGATGTTATCGAGCAGCAGCTCCAATGAGGCAGTCAGGTGATTACTATGGCATCGCAGGCTAGAGTGCTTTTCGTCGGAGCAGGACCTTCGCAAATGCCGGCCATTCGGCATGCGCGCACCCTCGGATACGAACCCTATGCGGCCGATGCGGACCCTTCTGCGGTCGGCTTTGAATTCGCGGTTGATTTCGATATTGGAGATATTCGCGATCCGGAATTTATAAAGGCGTGCGCTCGACGATACAATGTGGATGCAATCGTTGGCATTGCCACGGACGTGGCTGTTCCTGCCGTTGCAAGAGCGTGTATCTCGCTAGGCTTGCCATCAATTTCGGTTGAGGCAGCCGACGTTTCTGTGAACAAGCTCATGCAGCGTCAGCGCATGAATGCGGCTGGCTTGTCGGTGCCCGCGTTCCGGCCGTTCAGTAGTGCGGACGAAGCATTGGCAAATGCACAGGAAATTGGCTTTCCGGTAGTCGTCAAACCAATCGATGCGGCGGGCAGCAGAGGCGTTCGCCTCATTCAGAACACGGATGACGTTGGCCGAGCGGCAAAAGAGGCCCTCGCCGCATCGCGCGCGAAAATTGGCGTGGTCGAGGAATTTGTCGAAGGTGAGGAAGTCAGCGTCGAAGGCTTTGTCGTTGACGGCGCGTTCCACGCGATTTGCATATCGGAAAAGACGCGCACACGCCCTCCGTATCTCCTCGATGTGGCGGTGCGCTTTCCGGATGCACTGTCGCCGGCAGAGCGTGCTGCAATCATTGCCACGGCAGGCCGCGCCGTTGCGTCATGTGGTCTCGATAACTGTCCCGTACATATGGAATTACTCAGATCCGCGCGTGGCCCGGTTGTTGTGGAGCTCGCTGCGCGTGGGGCGGGGTTCCGTGTATTTACAAATATTCTTCCCTACGTCACGGGCGTAGACACGGTCGATGTCCAGCTGAAACTGGCGCTGGGCAAACCTGTCAGGATCAGCCCCAGAAATCCACCCAAGGGGGCGGTGATCATTTTTCTCGCTCCGATGCCCGGAAAGCTAAAATGTGTCGAGGGGCTTGATAAAGCTAGGGAGATTGCAGGTGTTCAGGAGGCGGAGGTATATATACGGCCAGGTGCGGTTATGGGCGAGTTGACGTGTGGAGCCGACCGGATTGGACATTTGATCGTGTTTGCCGAGAGCCGGAAAGACGCTGAAGCACAGGCGAGGCGAGCCCAAGCCTTAATTAGATTCGAGGTGGAGTAGCGCGTATGGATATTGACGACAAGCTATTGATTCGGCAGCGCTACAAAGACAGGCTTCAGCAGTATGGCCCAGGCATTCGGGCTTTGGCCTCCGGAACCGAGGAAAGACGAGCCATCCGGTTTGATGTCTTGACTGAGATCGGAATTGGCGACGGCGCCACCGTACTGGACGTTGGATGTGGTCTGGCTGATTATTTTGCGCACCTGACCGACAGAGGGATCAATGTGCGGTATACGGGGATCGATATTGTGCCGGAGTTGATTGACTCGGCACGCGTGGCTCATCCGGAGCTGGATTTGCAGGTGAGAGACTTGCAGGAAGAGCCGTTTCCTGACTCGAGCTTCGACTACGTCGTGTGCTCGCAAGTATTCAACCTGGACCTGGGGGGAGATAAGAACGAAAAGCTGGTCGAAGACATGCTGCGCGCCATGTATCGCATAGCAAGTCGTGGGGTCGCGATAGACCTGCTTACGAGTTATGTAGATTTCAGGCAGGACCAGCTTCATTACTATCGTCCCGAGGAGATGTTCTCGTATGCGAAGCAATTGACGCGTCGTGTCACACTGAGGCATGACTATCCGTTATTTGAATTCTGCCTCTATCTATATCCGAATTTCCAGGGCTGGTCTGACAAATGAGCGAGGAACGTGCTTCTCTTGCGCTTACCGTTGACGTGGAGGGTGAATGGTTCGAGTTGCCGGGTGAGCAGGGTTCATTCGATGTAGGCAGGGTTCTTGAGGCCGTCTATCATTTGGAGGCCCGGCTCGCACGCCTCGAGTCAAGGATTGAGGCCAAGATTCCCATCACATGGTTCATAAGATGTGACGATTCGGTAGCAGCGACAACGGGCCACGCTTCCGGCTTGTTGCAAGCATTGAAGGACTTTGTTGCGCGCCGAATGGCGAGGGGAGATGAATTCGGGCTTCATCCCCACTTGTATGAGTGTAGTGATGGCAAGTGGACTTCCCAGGCGAATCCCGAGGGGCAGAAGGGGCAGCTGGAGAGCGCAGCCGAGGCGTGGAAAAAGTACTTTGGCTCGGGCCCGAGACTCTCGAGGCTGGGCGAAGCGGTGATGAATAATGAGATTGCAGGCTGTCTCGACGGTTTGGGCATTGAGATTGATTCAAGCGCGCTTTCCGGCAGGAAGCGGAGCGACAGTGGATTCCAGTTCGACTGGACAGGCACTCCAACGTCGGCATATCGCCCGTCCGTCCCGGATTATCGGCGACCTGCGCGGAAGGATGAAGCCGAACGTCGTTTTGTCGAGGTACCGTTCACAATGCTGCCGATGCTGGGGCCGCAAGATCGGGAGCCCATATGGCGCTACTGCAACCTCTCGTTCTTCCCCAATCTGATAAAGAATGCGCTCATGAAAGTGGAGAGACCAGAATTTCTCGTCGCAGTGGTTCACCCACATGAGCTGCTGCCAGGCGGAAAGGCGCATCCGCTGATCGCGCACCAACCGACGTCCCTCGAAGAAAACATAGGTAACATAAGAGCCGCTCTTGGCGATCTCAATTTCACTCTTCTGTCCGCCTGCGTGCGTGGTGCCCGTGAATAGCACGACGCGACTTGAGCGTTGCGTTGCGGAGTTGGCGGCGCGCAACGAGGCGGTTGCAGTCGGGCGGGCAGCTTGGGGCTTGTTCGCGCTCCTGTCTTTATTGAAAAAGGGGGGCGAGCCACAGAGGATCGCTCTTCCATCGTTTCTTTGCCAGAGCCCGCTGGCCGCAACCCTTCTAGCGGGGTGGCGGCCAGAGTTTTGCGACGTTGACCCGGCAACCGGAAATGTGCCAGATGCTGAGTGGATGCGGGTGATTGAAGCGGGTGTGCAGGCCGTTCTTTTTGTCCACCTGTTTGGAAACATCGGGAATGCCGGTCGCATTGCCGAACTCTGCCATGCAAGAGGCATTTTCTTTATCGAGGATGCGGCGCAGTCGTTTGGGGGTAATTGGGAAGGGCGTCCATGTGGAAGTCATGGCGATGCCGCAATTGTTTCCTTTGGACATACCAAACTCATTGATGTTGGTCACGGCGGGATGGTTCTGGCAAGCGATCGAAGGCTCGCAAATGAAATCAGGGAGTTCGAGAGCAATTCCTCGGGACGCCAGTTAAATGAGGCTTCAGTTGCCAAGCAATTCAGGGAGTTGTTCTATGCAGCGCGCCGGCAGTTGGGGAACTCTCCGGACAGGGCGCGTGAGGCCTTTGCGGGCCTTATACGCGTTTATGAGCCGCTACTCCCTACGAGCTGGAAACCGGAGGTCGCAGAACAGCTTCTAATACGGCTCGGCGACCTGGTTCCTGCCGTGGAGGCGCGAAGAGAGAAATTTGAAATCTATAGGGACGCGCTTCGCAGTTCTGCGTTGATACCGCTCGCCTTCTCTGGGGAATCAGTCCCGTGGCGTGCGGTATTCCGGCTGCCGGGTGCGCATTGGTCAGAGCAAGAAATGATCAGTGAAGCCGTTCGGGCGGAGGGCGTGGACATCAGTAATTGGTATATCCCTTCCCATTGGTTGATGGAGAGGCCTGGCCTACCGGCGGGGGCCCTTCCTTCGACGGAGAGACTGTCACAGGAGATATTTCAATTGTGGCTTGACGATCGCACGGGTCCCGAAAGAGTCAGGCATGCGGCGCACGTCATGGTCCGAAAACTCGAAGAGGCGGGCTATGGTTAGCCATTCAAGACACGTGGACATCCTTGATACGACGCTCAGGGATGGAAGCTATACGATTGGCTATCAGTTCACGGCTGACGAGACGGCGCTGATTGCGCAGGGGCTTGAGCGTGCAGGGGTCAACTACATCGAAGTCGGTCACGGACTGGGGCTTGGTGCAGCCCGCTCAGGAAAGGGAGCGCAGGCTGCATCAGATGCAGTTTACATGCGAGCGTGTGCAAAGTCGCTGTGCAAATCAAGGTTTGGCTTCTTCTATATTCCCGGCATAGGTGACGTAACCGATCTCGGATTATTGGCCGACGAGGGTGGAACGTTTGTTCGCGTCGGGGTCACGCTTGAGTCACTTGACGCGGCATGCGACGCAATCGAGGCAGCGGGGCGGCTAGGCCTGGAGGTCTGGGCCAACGTTATGAAGACGTACGCTTACCCCGTTAAGGACTGCAGTGAGGCAGCGGTTCGTCTTGCCGAGTCGGGTGCCCGGGGAATATATATCGTCGACTCGGCTGGCGGAATGCTCCCGGCAGAAGTGGCCTCCTATGCAAGAGGCATAACAAGGGCGATCAAAGAAAAGGGGAAACAGGCTCGCGTCGGTTTCCATGGGCATGACAACTTGTCGCTGGGCACGGCGTGCTCACTTGCCGCCGTCGAAGCCGGCTGCGATATCGTGGATGGCGCGCTGCTGGGAATCGGAAGAAGCATCGGTAATGCGGCAACCGAGGTATTGGCGATGGTGCTTGAAAGAGCCGGATATCAAACTGGGATAAATCCATGGTACGCGGCAGACCTAGCCGAGAAAACGATCAGACCATTTCTCCAGCAGAGATGGCGGCACAGTTCATTGGAACAAGCTCTGGGCTATGCGCAAATCCATAGTGGATTCTTGCCCCTGCTCGAGAAGGCGTCTGAGGAGTCTGGAATTGGAGTCAGAGACATCGTCTTGTCCCTGAGCAGCGAGGCGCGCCTCAATATCACCGAGGCGGATGCCAATTCCGCGGCAGCTGCCGCAAGAGGCAAAGCCAACGCAGCTCACGGCAAGGAGTTCCCGGATCGACTGGATATCCAAGAGCGCATCACCTTTCCGGAACTAGCAAGGGCGCACGATTCCGACATCGCCGGCTATGCAACGGAAATCAGAAGCCAGTCTCTGCGCATGGCGCGCCCGGCAGCAATTGTCATCGCCGGGCCATGGCGGCCGGATATGCACCAGGAAGTCCGGCTCCAGCAAATCCGATTGATGGATCAGGCTGTAGTTGGCGCGATTGAGGTTGGCAATGCGACAGATCTGGAACGGGTGGTTGCGGAAATCGACGGCAAGATCGACATGATATTTCTGGACAAGGCACCACACGTCGTCGACCGAAGGGAACTGATAGAAAAGCTGGAATTGCGCCAATGGAAATCCGGCATGCTGCCATACTCGGACGAAATTGCCGGGTTAATCGGTGCATGCCATATGGTGGCCATCGCGGCAAGCCAAAGAGGTGAGAAAGAAGCTGAAGTCATGGGGCGCGACGAACGGGCGCATATGGTCAGATGCTTGCTCCCGTACTGGGGAATAGGAGTCTCCGAACCCGGGGCGTCTTCAATATTGGTGATTGCAAGCATGGCGGAGAATTGCGAGCCGAAATTGCATGTGGGTTTGAAATTGATCTACGACCTCATGTCAGGTGTCCTTAATGCCGAGAATGCTCGGAAATTTATCGAAAACGGAGTGGAGGTCGTCAGGTTGGATGTACGCGCTGCGCTGGCCGGTGAGGTAATCGGACTTCTTGAAGCGCGGAAATTGACGAGCCAGGTGATGGGAAGGGGAGAGATATGCGAGGTGCCGGTTGTCGCCGGTGGTGCATGGGGGAATGAGGGAGATGTGGTCGTCGACTCAATTGAGAGGCCAACCCACGTACTTGGGATTGCCGACGGAAACGGTGGACTCAAAACCCAATTGGGCGAGTCGGATAAACATACTCTGGAGCGTGTCAAGCGTGTGCTCCGAGACAGCGTACTGGATGGACTCGGAGAGTGGGAAGTTGAACGTCAGGTGCAATAGGACTGAAGGCGATGATCTGTTGAGGAATCGATGGGGGGATCCTGTCAATATGACCACGCACGCCGTCACTAGTACCTGGGGCGGCCGGTGCGGGAATTGCCGGAGGGCTGCATGACAAAACGCATAGCGATCATTCCGGCGCGCGGCGGTTCGAAGCGGATTCCAAACAAGAATATTCGGGAATTCTGCGGCAAGCCGATGATTGCCTATATATTGCAGACCGCACGTGACAGTGGCCTGTTTGATGCGATCCACGTGAGTACGGACAGTGAGGCAATCCGCGAGGCGGTAGAGCGCCTTGGATTTCATGTGGACTTCATGCGTCCCAAGGAATTGGCGGACGACCATACTCCTATCATGCCCGTTCTGAAATTTGTAGCAGAGACCTATGCATCGCGCGGGCAGCGGTTTGACCAGGTGTGGCTGCTGATGGCATGCGCTCCTCTCGTGAGCGCCTCCGATCTTCGGCAGGCCGCACATCTGTTTGAGCAGGCAGGAGCGGAGAGTCCGGTATTGTCAGTATCCGAATACCCGGTACCAATTGAATGGGCTTTCACTCGCGCGCCCGACGGACAAATGACGCCCGTTCAGCCAGGAATGTTCGCAGTGCGCTCCCAGGACCTGGGCAAGAAATATTTCGACGCCGGCGCGTTTGTCGCCTTTCCCGCCCAAGTCGTCGAAAGATCCGAAGGCGCGGGAACCGACATGGGGCTCATCGGCTACGTCCTTCCCAAAGAGCGTGCCGTGGATATTGATGACGAAGCGGATTGGGCGTTGGCAGAGGCCTTGTATCGAATCCGAATGACGGGGGAGAAGTGAGGCGAGCCTGTATGCCGCGACCTTCGGTACGGCCCCGATCAACGGCATCCCGATCATTCTTGATGTCTTCGGTCTTCGGAGTTGCAAAAGTGCGTTTTATCCCATGCAGTCGCCTGTAGAGCGTGCCTTTTTCAAAGAAAGCGCTCGGCGTCTGGGTGCGAGACAATGCAATTTTTGGGTTCGGTTGGCCCATGAGGATTACCGTGTTTCCTGGTAGTGATTTTTATGGGATTAAGGAGGCTCTTCTCGGATACGCGAGATTGCCGACCTTTCTACCGTTGCCGGTGGCGGTCCAGCACGGGTGGCAGCGCTTCGCGCACGCTTTTGAAGCGTCCGCCAAGCCGCCTGAGATATGGGTTTGGTCGGAACGCCTCGCCAGGGAACTGGAGAGTTTCTACCCAAGCAACAAGATAAGAGTGGTCGGTTCCTTTTTCTACTACTTGTTGGAGAACACGAGAAGAGACCTGCCCGTCAAGGTCCGGCAAGGGAGCATATGCATTCCCCCGCATTCATCCCATCTGGCCAGGACGGAGTATTCGCTTGAGCGCTACATCGAATTGCTGGGGCAGATGGGAAGCAAGTTTGAACCCATTACAATCATGCTCTATTACCTTGACATGGATGAACATACCGTTCGGCTCTACGAGAAAGCAGGTTTCCAGGTGGTGTCAAACGGTACGCTATACGACAAGAAATTTCTGCATAATTTCATTTCCCATGTCTACGATAAGCAATTTTGCATATACAGCGAACTGGGAAGCGGCGTGTTGTATGCGTCTGAGTTGGGAGTCACCCCCGTCCGCATAAACGTCGAATCCAAACCGATCAACCGGGGAAATCCCTATCTCAAGAGTGAAATGTTCGCTGCGACGGCTAGATTTGACGAGGAGTTCCTGATGACGATGAGCGAGGCCACCATCTGCGAAGAGATGGGCAAAAAATATGTCCTCTCGCCCGAGGCGGTGAGGTCGCTCATTCTGAAGAACTACTTTACGTGGGATTTCCTGCGAACCGGGATTAGACGTGGTGGAGGCCATGTCATGCGTCGCCTGGGATTCCGTGGGGGGAAATGTTGAGGGACTTTCTGACAGGGTACTACCGCCGGCAACTGTTCTTTCCCGGCATATCCGGAATTTTCTTGAACCCTTTTTATTTCGCCAGAAAGGAGTTGGCGCGTGAGATTGGACGCCTGGCACCGCGCATGGTTGGCGCGTTGCTGGACGTAGGGTGCGGAACCAAACCGTACCGTGGCTTATTCACTGCGGCGACTGACTACGCTGGCCTTGAAATCGATACCCCGAAGAATCGGGCTTCGAAGCATGCAGACCATTTCTACGATGGAGAGACTTTTCCGTTCCGGCGGGAAAGCTACGACGGAGTTGTCTGTAACCAAGTCCTTGAGCATGTCTTTGCTCCGGACGATTTTCTGCAGGAAGTGTCGCGGGTGATGAGGCCGGGGGGCATGCTGCTGCTGACCGTTCCGTTCGTATGGGACGAGCATGAGCAGCCTTGGGATTATGCGCGCTATTCTTCGTTCGGGCTGCGAAATCTGCTGGAGCGGAATGGTTTTGTTCTTGTTGACCAGCGAAAAACCAACGCGGACGCCCGGCTTCTGTTTCAACTGATCAATGCCTACCTGTACAAGGTATTGCGGACATCGAATGCGGTCGTGAATTTGGTTATTTGCGCAACAGTTATGGGCCCGCTCAATATGTTGGGGATCATGGTTGGATGGCTGTTGCCCGGCAATCCGGATCTGTATCTTGACCAAGTGGTATTGGCCAGAAAGAACACCGAATGACGTTGTCAGACACTTATTCCGGCAGTCGCGTGCTGATTACGGGCGGCCTCGGCTTTATCGGTTCCAATCTCGCCCGCGCGCTGGTGGCAATAGGAGCTGAAGTTACGCTGGTTGATAGCCTCATCCCCCAATACGGAGGAAACCCATTCAACATCGACGATATTCTCGACAAGCTAACCGTGAATGTCTGCGACGTGCGCGACCCGTTTGCCATGTCCTACCTGCTTCAGGGCAAGGATTTCCTGTTCAATCTCGCGGGGCAGACCAGCCATCTGGATTCGATGGCCGATCCTAAGACCGATCTGGACATCAACGCGGCGGCGCAACTTGCGATTCTGGAAGCCTGCCGCAAGAGCAATCCTGGTATCAAGATTGTTTTCGCGAGTACGCGCCAGCTTTACGGCAAGCCGGATTATTTGCCGGTGGATGAGAAACACCCGATCCGGCCAGTGGATGTTAACGGCATCAACAAGCTTGCAGGGGAGTGGTATCACTTGCTCTACAACAATGTTTATGGGATTCGTGCCTGTGCGCTGCGCCTTACCAATACTTACGGGCCAGGCATGCGCGTCAAGGATGCCCGGCAAACTTTCCTCGGTATCTGGGTGCGCTTGCTGATTGAAGGCAAGCCCATCAGAGTATTTGGTGATGGCCTGCAATTGCGCGACTTTAATTACGTGGACGATTGCGTGGAGGCCTTGTTGCTGGCAGGAGCGAGTGACGAAGCCAATGGCAAGGTATACAACCTGGGAAGTTCGGAGGTTGTTGGCCTTAAGGCGCTGGCCGAAATGATGGTTGAGCTTGGGGATAATCTGAAAATCGGCGGCGGCTATGAATTGATCCCGTTTCCGCCGGAGCGCAAGGCTATCGACATTGGTGATTACTACAGTGATTTTTCACTGATTACCCATGAGCTGGGCTGGCAACCCAGGATTGATTTGCGTGAGGGCTTACAAAGAACGATTGCTTATTATCAAGCCAACCACATGCATTATTGGGACAACGATCAATGATCTTGATGAACGACTTCAAGGCTGAGCCACTTGAGCTGCGCGAGTCAATGCTGAGCGCCGTACGGCGGGTGCTGGATTCAGGCTGGTATGTGCTTGGCAACGAGGTCGTCGCATTTGAAAGGCAATGGGCATCCGCATGTGGCGTGAGACATGGCGTTGGGGTTGGCAACGGGATGGACGCCATTGAGATTGCCTTGCGCGCTCTCGACATCGGTCCCGGCGATGAGGTGATCACCACGCCGATGACTGCCTTTGCTACAGTACTTGCCATCTTGCGTGCGGGCGCGACACCAGTTTTAGCCGATGTCGACCCAAAAACTGCGCTTCTTTCGATGGAAAGCGTGAGCCGATGCGTCTCATCCAAGACCAAGGCCGTTGTACTGGTGCATCTATATGGGCAAGTCAGATCGATGGATGATTGGATGGCGTTCTGTACCAGGTGCGGCATTCAGTTGATAGAAGATTGTGCCCAGGCCCATCTGGCAACTTGGCGAAGCAAAGTGGCGGGCAGCTTTGGCGCAGCTGGCGCGTATAGCTTTTACCCAACTAAAAACCTGGGCGCTCCCGGCGATGCCGGCATGGTCGTTACCCAAGATGAAACATTGGCCCAGCGCGCCAGCCGGTTGCGCAACTATGGCCAGAGCGTGCGCTACCACCACCCTGAGCTGGGGCTAAACAGCCGCCTGGACGAAATCCACGCAGCCATACTGACCGAACGACTAAAGTGGTTGTCGGAGTTTACCGAGCGTCGTCGCCAGATCGCTAAAGCTTATCGCGCCGGTATTCATAACCCGGCCATTCAGCAGCTTGCCGCTCCCGAAGAGGCTGAAGCGCACGTATATCACCTCTATGTAATTACCTGCGAGCAGCGTGAAGCCTTGCAAACCCACTTGCAGCAGCAGCATGTTCAGTCGTTCATTCACTACCCCATTCCGGTTCACCATCAAGAACCGTGCAGGACGATCCAGCATGACCCGCTCGGCTTGGCTGCGTGTGAACGGCATGCGGCAACTTGCCTGTCGTTACCCTGTCACCCGCAGATGTCCGATGATGATGTCGCCCAGGTCGTAGCCGCCGTCAATGGGTTCCGGGCCGGATAATGGAACACTACGTCACCCTGTTCGATAGCTTGTTCCTGCCCCAAGGACTGGCACTGCACATGTCAATGGAGCGGCATGTAAAGGACTACACGCTATGGGTGTTGTGCGTGGATGATGAAACGCATGAGATATTGACCAAGCTGAGCCTGCCAAATCTGCGGCTGCTTAAACTCAGCCAGCTTGAGACGGAAGAACTCAAGCATGTTAAACCCACTCGCACCAAGGGTGAATATTGCTGGACGCTGACACCATTTGCGCCGCGATTCGTCTTCGACGCCGATCCTGCCGTTACCCGTGTGACCTACCTAGATTCCGACCTGTGGTTTCGAAAACACCCGGCACCCATCTTCAGAGAGTTCGAGGCATCCGGTAAACACGTGCTGATTACTGATCATGCTTATGCTCCGGAGAACGACGCAACGTCCACTTCAGGACAGTATTGTGTGCAATTCATGACCTTTACACGGAACGGTGGCGAGATAGTTAGAAAGTGGTGGGAAGAACGGTGCCTTGAATGGTGTTATGCACGATTTGAAGATGGGAAGTTTGGAGATCAGAAATATTTGGATGACTGGCCTGAGCGATTTCCAGACGCTGTCCATGTCCTAAATGACAAAGAATTGGCACTCGCGCCGTGGAATGCTACGAGATTCCCCTACGGGAATGGAATCGTGTGGCACTTTCAATCTTTAAGAATTGAAAAATACTCAGGAAGCACATTCGCGGTATTTTTAGGCCCCTATACACTGCCACGCGTGACCTTGAATTTCGTATACGTCGACTATGTTGCTGAATTGCGGAAAGCTGTTGAGATGTTGCTGCAAAATGGATTCGCAATACGGCCGCAGCAAAGACGAACGTTATTAAGCAAACTCAGAATCCAAGCGCGTTTTGCTTATGGGCAAATACGAAAACTCTTTCCGGTGACAAGGATTCCGCTTTGAGAGCGCCGATTCTTCCTGACCTGCCACCTAAAACCCATCGTCGAGCATGCATATATTAGGCCGCGCGGGGTTGAATTCCGAGATGCCAACGCTCCAACTGACTGCCAGTTCTTCCTTGATTGTAAAACAGGAGGGCGGCACGCGTCTCCAGGGAGTGAATAAGAAATCCGAACCTGGGAAGCCACTGATCACAGTTATTACGGTTGTCTTCAATGGTGCGGCCACATTGGAAAATGCCATTCAGTGTGTGGCGAGGCAGACCTACGATAATGTGGAATATGTCATCATTGATGGTGCCTCTGCTGACGGCACATTGGACATAATCAAAAAATATGAACATACAATCGATTATTGGCTGAGTGAACCAGACTGTGGGATTTATGATGCTTTCAATAAGGCTATAAGCAGGGTGTCCGGTGAGTATTACCTTGTGCTCGGGTGCGACGATGAGCTATTTGACGATGCAATACAACAAGTTGTAAATACCCAGTTGAGGCACTCTGGTGCTGATTTCGTTGTGGCTTCAATGTGGCTGGGGAATAAACTAAGAAAAGGGATGCGCCCAAGGAAGGGATGGCTGGGGGCTCATGCCATGGTTAATGGACATAGTGTAGGTATGCTGATTCGAACCAGGGTACATGATCAGCTTGGCCCCTATTCAACACGTTACACATTGTGTGCTGACGGATTGTTCATTAAAAAGCTGTTTTATTCAGGATTACGGGGTGTCGAATCAAATGTTGTCATGGGCCGCTTTGCCACTGGTGGAGTCTCGAACTCTAATCTCGTCCGGGGTTTGTGCGAGGGGTTTCAGGTGCAATTGGAAACAGAAAAACACAAATTTTTGCAAGTATTGATTTTCATTGCGCGATTAATAAAAAATTTTCCTCGGCTTTGATATGCATTGAAAATGCTTGATAAAAATGATTTCTTGAATCGGCTAGATCAACTCGACAAGATTGTGCTGGAGTTGGGGTGCGGTCCTAACAAAAAACTGATAAGCGCCATAGGAATTGATGCCATTAATTACGAGGGTGTCGATATAGTTGGCGATATTTTCGAAGTTCTTGAAAAGTTTCCTGAAAAATCAGTGGACTCAGTTCACTCATTCCACTTCTTTGAACATATAGCCAATTTTCAAGAGCTACTTAACAATATAGCTCAGGTATTGAAACCGGGCGGCGATCTCGAAGTAGTGGTCCCCCATTTTTCAAATCCTTATTTTTACTCTGATCCAACTCATAGAACCTTTTTTGGCCTGTATACGTTTTGTTATTACGCAAGCGAGTCTTTGTTCCGTCGTAAGGTGCCGACGTACCAGCACACTATCCAATTTGATTTGATCGCTGTCGATCTCGTGTTTAAATCAAACCGCCCATTTTTTATTAGGCATGGAATCAAGAAATTATTCGGACTTATTTTCAACAGCGTTGGCTATATGCAAGAGTTCTACGAGGAAAATCTGAGCCATATTGTTCCCTGTTATGAAGTCAGGTACCGGCTCAGGAAAAAATAGCCCGTTCGATGCCGCGCTTAAAAGTTCTTGTTCTGGCCCGCTACACCAATCTCGGTGCCAGTAGCCGACTCCGCTTCTACCAGTTTCTCTCTTACCTTGAGGCTCACGGCCTCCAAGTTGATAGTGCCCCCCTCTTTGACGATGATTATTTGACGCGTTTGTACGCGGGGTCTGGACCTGATTGGCCAGGGGTCGCCATGGCCTACCTGAAACGTGTTTCTGCTTTATGGCGTTCGAGGAAATACGATCTGGTTTGGCTGGAATACGAGGCTTTTCCCTGGTTGCCGGCTTGGCTGGAAATGGTATTGGGTTTGGGTGGAGTTCCTTATATTGTGGACTACGATGACGCCATCTTCCATCGCTATGATCTGCACCGCAATCGGTGGGTGCGCTCGCTGCTCGGCGGGAAAATTGACCGGATCATGGCAGATTCACAGCTGGTCATTGCCGGTAATCAATATCTTGCCGAACGGGCGTTGGCCGCAGGCGTGAAACGAGTGGAGATTTTGCCGACCGTGGTGGACACTACCCGCTACCAGCCCCAATGCAATACACAACCGGATGTTGTTACCATCGGTTGGATTGGTTCCCCATCAACACAGCGTTATCTGGATATCGTTCTTGGTGCCATGTCCAAATTGTGCCAGATGGGCAAGTCAATTCGACTGGTTGTAGTAGGCGGCAAAGTGCCAGTGCAAGCCAATCTACCCATTGTGAACATGGAGTGGAGCGAAGCGGGCGAGGTCGGCATGATCCAGTCTTTTGATGTGGGCATCATGCCTTTGCCTGACAGTCCGTGGGAACGCGGCAAGTGTGGCTACAAGTTGATCCAGTACATGGCGTGTGGAAAACCGGTTGTAGCCTCCCCGGTAGGGGTTAACCAGAAAATCGTCGGGCACGGTATCAATGGCTTTCTTGCGGGAGATGAGGAAGAGTGGGTGGGCTATTTATTACGTTTGATCGAGGATCCATTGCTGCGTATGGAAATGGGGAAAAAAGGGCGTTCCAGGGTGGAGGCAGAATTTAGTCTGGAACTGACTTCGCCAAGATTGCTGTCGCTTATACGTGCTGCAGCCAGCAGATCGAGTCTTGGGTGATCTCCATGATTTACACAAGATAGAGCGCAAATTCAAATTTATATACAGCGTGGTGCCAATCTGGGACACCACCACGCATTGCCTCTGGATCCTGTAATTGGCCTCTGCTCTAGAAACGAGAAATCTGTTTGCCCACGGGCTAAAGAAGGATTGATGGATGTGCGGTATTACTGGCTTTTTGGGGGCTTCTTCAAGTGGCTCGGCTGTTGTTGCCGATCGGATGGCATCGGCCCTTTATCACCGTGGCCCCGATGATTCTGGTGTCTGGGTAGATGAATCGGCAGGAGTCGCACTGGCACATCGCCGCCTGTCTATCCTAGACCTGTCTCCTGCCGGCCACCAGCCCATGGTGTCGCCATCAGGTCGTTATGTAATCGTTTTCAATGGCGAGATATACAACCACTTGGAATTGCGAGAAGCATTGCCAGATGGGAAGTGGCGGGGACACTCCGATACCGAGACGCTACTGGCGGCTTTTGAGTGCTGGGGAGTGGAGGCATCGCTTAAAAAGAGCGTGGGGATGTTCGCCATTGCGCTGTGGGATCGCGAAAGCCGCACGCTTACGCTGGGACGTGACCGATTAGGAGAAAAACCGCTTTATTATGGCTGGCAGAATGGCGTACTACTGTTCGGCTCGGAACTCAAGGCATTGCGGGCTCATCCGGCTTTCCAGGGTGTAATCAACCGTGACGCGCTGACGCTGTTTTTGCGGCACAACTATGTGCCTGTGCCTTATTCCATCTACCGCGGAATCAACAAGCTACCGCCTGGGACTTTCTTGCAGGTCAATGCGAGTGCCGCCTTGGCAAGCTCGAGTGTGATTCATCCGGTCAGCTATTGGTCGGCACGCGAAGTGGCAGAGATCGGCCAGGCAAACCTGTTCCGAGGCAGCGACAACGACGCGTGCGAAGCTCTGGAGGCTGTGCTCGGGCAGAGCATCAGGGGCCAGATGCTGGCGGATGTGCCGTTGGGGGCGTTTCTTTCTGGAGGGATCGATTCAAGTACCGTGGTTGCGCTGATGCAGACGCAGTCCAAGCGTCCGGTGAAAACCTTCACCATCGGATTCAATGAAGCAGGCTACAACGAGGCGGAGCATGCCCACGCGGTGGCACGTCATCTGGGCACCGAGCACACCGAGCTTTATGTGAAGCCGGAAGAGGCGCAGGCGGTGATCCCGCTGCTGTCGGGGCTTTACGACGAACCGTTTGCGGATTCCTCGCAGATTCCTACCTATTTGGTGTCGCGCCTAGCGCGCGAGCATGTGACAGTGAGTTTGTCCGGCGACGGCGGCGACGAACTGTTTGGCGGCTACAACCGCTATTTCTGGGCCCAAAACATCTGGCGGCGACTGGGCTGGCTGCCGCAATCCCTTCGCGCAGCGGTGGCTGGAGTGCTGACAACCTTGCCACCGACCACCTGGAATTCGGTGTTCAGGAAATTTGAACGGATGCTTCCCGCGAATCTGCGCTATGCCAATCCCGGCGACAAGCTGCACAAACTGGCTGAGATCCTGGCCGTGCGCAATCCGGAGGAAATCTATTGGGGGCTGGTATCCCACTGGAAGCAGCCTACACAGATAGTGAAATATGGAACCGAACCCCCCACCGTTTTGACCGACGCCAGCCAGTGGGCGAATGTTCCTGATCTGACTCATCGCATGATGTATCTCGATACGGTGAGCTATCTGCCTGACGACATCCTGACCAAGGTGGATCGAGCCGCCATGGGGGTCTCCCTCGAAACGCGCGTGCCTTTGCTGGATCACCGCGTTCTGGAGTTTGCCTGGGCACTACCGCTCACGATGAAACTGCGCGACGGACAGAGCAAATGGCTGTTGCGGCAGGTGTTGTACCGCCATGTTCCGCAGGAAATGATCGAGCGTCCCAAGATGGGGTTTGGTATTCCGCTCGATGTCTGGCTGCGGGGGCCGCTCAGGAGCTGGGCGGAGGAACTGTTGAACGCATCCAGTCTGGAGACGAGCGGTTATTTCCGGGCTTCCCTCATTCGCGACAAATGGGACGAACATCTGTCTGGGCGGCGCAACTGGTCGTACTACCTGTGGGATATATTGATGTTCGAGGCGTGGAGGCGGCAATGGCATTGAAAGTATGCCAACTCTGCGCGGTGGACTTTACGCTAGACAAGTTCCTGTTGCCGTTGGTGGACGGCATGATAGCCGTGGGTTGGGAGGTGGTGTCGGTGTGTTCGGATGGACCGGCTATTTCCCACTTGCGTCAGAGCGGCTATGCCATCAGGACCGTGAACATTCCGCGCAGTCTCAATCCGCTGCGTCTGATGCTGCCTTTCTGGCGTCTGTATCGTTTGTTCCGGCAGGAACACTTTGATCTGCTGCATGCGCATACGCCGGTGGCGGCGCTGATCGGACGTATGGCTGCACGGTTGGCAGGGGTGCCGATGGTGGTTTATACCGCGCATGGGTTTTATTTCCACGACGCGATGCCTGCCTGGAAGCGGCGGCTGTTCGTGGAAATGGAAAGGATAGGCGGCTGGTTTACCGATCTGCTGTTTACCCAGAGCAGTGAGGATGCACAAACGGCTGTCGAAGAAAAGTTGCTGCCTCCAGAACGGGTTCTGGCCGTAGGCAATGGTGTGGATCCAGACAGCTTCGATCCAGGTACAAGACGACCGCGCAGCGAGGTGAGGGCGGAACTGGGCCTGCCCACAGACGTGCCAGTGATCGGCATGGTGGGACGTTTGGTCGGGGAAAAGGGGGTACGCGAATTTCTGGCTGCTGCCGAAATGCTGGCGAAGGACCTTCCAAACGTATATTTCTTGCTGATTGGTGAACGGCTGGCGAGCGACCATGCAGACCCGATGGACGATGCCTTGAAGCGTGCCAGCAGCAGTTTGGGGGCAAGGCTGGTTCTGCCCGGCATGCGGAAGGACATTCCAGACCTGATGGGGGCGATGGATGTGTTCTGCCTGCCTTCTTACCGTGAAGGAATGCCCCGCACCATCATCGAAGCGATGATGTCGGGCTTGCCGGTGGTGGCCACCGACATCCGCGGGTCGCGCGAGGAAGTAGTGGCTAACGAAACCGGCCTGCTTGTTCCCGCGCGCGACGCGTCAGCGCTCACTCAGGCCTTCGCCCGTATGCTGCAAGCTCCGGCCGAGGCGCATGCCATGGGCGAGGCCGGCCGCAAGCGTGCCCTGCGGCTTTACGACGAGCACAAGGTTGTGGCGCTGCAGATTGATACAATTCGACGATTTGCTCGCCAATATCGACTCCTGTGATGCGACCGGCTCACGTGCTGGCGCAAAAATAGCGATAGGCCACAAGTAAATGCAGATGAGTGTTGACGCATGGGGAGCTCCGCTCGCCGCTTTCCTGCTGTGCTGGTTGACGCTGGCCTGGCTGCTGCGGCGTGGGGAACGCCTGCCGATGGACCACCCCAACGCCCGTTCGCTGCATGCCACGCCGACGCCACGCGTTGGCGGGCTGGGCATCATGGCAGGAGTGGGGGCCGCGAGCCTGTGGGGCGGCGATGGCACCTTGCTGCCGGTGGGCCTGGGGGCGTTCGCGCTGGCCGCCGTGTCGCTGCTCGACGACCTGCGGGGATTGTCGGTGCGGGTGCGTTTCTCGGCACATTTCCTCGCGGCGGCAGGCTGCCTGCTGGCGCTGGGGCTCACCGGCTGGGCCCTGCTGGTGGGCACGCTGGCGACGGTATGGATGACCAATCTCTACAATTTCATGGATGGTTCGGACGGCCTGGCAGGCGGCATGGCGGTCATCGGCTTCGGTGCGCTGGCGCTGGCCGCGTGGATGGGGGACGCTCATGGACTGGCCGTATTCTGCGCTGCGATTGCGGCGGCGGCGCTGGCGTTCCTGTACTTCAACTTTCCGCCCGCGCGCGTGTTCATGGGCGATGCCGGATCGATCCCGCTGGGATTCATGGCGGCCACGTTCGGCATCCTTGGGGCGCGACAAAACGTATGGCCCTGGTTGTTTCCGCTGCTGGTGTTTTCGCCCTTCATCGTCGATGCCAGCGTGACGCTCGCACGGCGGGGCCTGCGCGGTGAAAAGATCTGGCAGGCGCATCGTTCGCATTATTATCAGCGCGTGGTATTGCTGGGAGCGTCGCACCGCCAACTCGCCCTGGCAGCCTATGCCCTGATGCTGGTGGTTGCCGCGCTGGCATTCGTGTTGCTGATTCTGCCGCTGTGCGCCGTGTGGGTGCTTATACTGTCGGCGACAAGCTATCTGCTGATTTTTCGCGCCATCGACTGGCGCTGGCATCGATCCCGTAATGAACGTTAATCCCCGCACCGCCATCATCATCCTGCACGACATCCTGGTGGCGGCTTTCGCCTGGATGGGTGCCTACTGGCTGCGCTTCAATCTGGCGATGCCGCCCGAGTTCCAGGAGGCGGCCCTGTCCACGCTGGCCTGGGTGGTGCCGTTGCAGGCCGTGGTGTTCTGGCGCTTCGGTCTGTATCGCGGCATCTGGCGTTTCGCCAGCCTGCCCGATCTCAAGCGCATCGTGCTGGCGGTGGGTCTGGCTGCGCTGCTGGTTCCCGTGACGCTGATCCTGTTCCGTGTCCACGCGGTGGTCCCGCGTTCGGTGCTGATTCTCGATCCGTTGCTGTTGGTGATCGTGATGGGAGGCAGCCGCCTGGCCTATCGGGCGTGGAAGGAGCACCGGCTTGCCAGCGTGTTGCGTCCGGACAGCAAGCCGGTATTGGTGGCTGGCGCAGGTTCGGCGGCGGATTTTCTGCTGCGCGAACTGGCGCGGAATCCGGCGGGTTTTCACGTGGTCGGTCTGCTGGATGACAATCGCGACAAACAGGGGCGGCTGGTGCAGGGCCTTCCTGTTCTGGGCGCGTTGGACGATGTTGTGGCCTGCGCGAAGAAAATGGAGGTGGACGACATCGTGCTGGCGTTGCCGTCGGCCGCGCACGCCGTGCGCAAGCGCATCACCCAACTCTGTACCGAAGCCGGGTTGAACGTGATGACCATCCCGTCGCTCGAGGATCTGGTGGCGGGCCGGGTGTCGGTGTCCAGCCTGCGTCGTGTCGAACTTGACGACCTGCTGGGACGCGACCCGGTGCAGCTCGACGACAGCGGCCTGCACCAGTTGCTGACCGGCCAGGTGGTGATGGTGACCGGTGCCGGCGGCTCGATCGGTTCGGAACTGTGCCGCCAGATTGCACGCTTTGTCCCGGCGAAACTGGTTCTGTTCGAGCAGTCCGAACTGGCACTGTATGCGATGGAGCAGGAGTTGCCGCAGCATTTTTCCCAACTGAAAATTGTGCCGGTGATCGGCGACGTGAAGAATGCAGTCTGGCTGAGCCAGGTGATGGCCGAGCATCGGCCGGCCGTGGTGTTCCATGCCGCGGCTTACAAGCACGTACCGTTGATGGAGAATGACAATGCTTGGGAAGCCGTGCGCAACAATGTGCTCGGCACGCAGGTGGTCGCAGCGGCGGCGCAGGCGCAGGGTGTCGGCAAGTTCGTGATGATTTCCACCGACAAGGCGGTCAACCCGACCAATGTGATGGGGGCGACCAAGCGCCTCGCCGAGATGGCCTGCCAGGCGATGCAGCAACCGGGCGGCACGCGCTTCGTGTCGGTGCGCTTCGGCAACGTGCTCGGTTCGTCCGGCAGTGTGATTCCAAAATTCCAGAAGCAGATCGAGGCGGGCGGACCGGTGACGGTGACCCATCCCGACATCATGCGCTATTTCATGTCGATTCCCGAAGCGGCTCAGCTGGTGTTGCAGGCGGGCTTGATGGGTGAGGGTGGCGAGATTTTCGTGCTCGACATGGGCGAGCCGGTCAGGATTGCCGAATTGGCCCGACTCATGATTCGGTTGTCGGGTGCGGACGAAGACCGTATCCGCATCGAATACACCGGGCTCCGCCCCGGCGAAAAGCTTTACGAGGAATTGCTTGCCGATGACGAATCCACCCTGCCGACGCCGCATCCCAAGTTACGGGTGGCCAAAGCACGCAGGGCAGATGCTGACTGGTATGCCGAATGCCTGGCTTGGCTTGCCTATCCGGGCGCTTACGATGAGGCGACAGTCAAACGCCAGTTGAAGACCTGGGTGCCGGAATATCAACCCCAATTGTCTCCAGCATGAATGCGGTACAACTCGACAGGATCCGGCGTGTCCTGGTCATCAAGTGGAGTGCGCTGGGCGACGTGGTGACCGCCAGCGCACTCATGGAAGACATTGCGCGTGCCTTGCCGCACGCCGAGATACATCTCAACACGCAGCCCAACTGCAGCGGCCTGTTTGCGCACGATCCGCGTTTTTCCGAGGTATGGGCGATCGACGTGCGCAGTAAAACCCGGCGTTGGGCCAATAGCCTCGCGTGGCTCAAGAAAATACGTGCCGGGCATTACGATCTGGTCGTCGACCTGCAACGCTCGGATCATTCCCGTTTCCTGCTCACGCTGCTCTGGCTTGCTGGCCGTGCGCCGCGCATCCGCGTCGGCAACCGCGGGGGCCTTCCCTATACGCATCAGCCGGTGCTGCGCGACCCTCGGTCCCATGCGTTCCCGATGATGCAGTCGGTATTGCAAGCGATCGGCATCCCCACGCGAACCTTGCATCCGGTGCTGTATCCCGCACTGGACCGCGCACCGTTCATTGAACAGTTGCGGCGTGAACATGGCCTCAACGAGAATGATTACGTCGTGCTACTGCCCGGAGCGGCTGCCGCACATCCGCTGAAACGTTGGGGCACGCAGCATTTTGCCGAACTGGCGCAACGACTGCATCAGCAGGGTATGGAAAAGATTGTCCTGATCGGCGGGGCGGACGAGGTGGATGTCTGCGCTGAAATCGCGACCCTCGGGGAATGGGTGGTCAATCTGAATGGCCGGCTCCAGTTGCTGGATATTGCGCCGTTGTGCGCAGGCGCGGCCGCAATCGTCGGCAATGACACCGGCACTGCACATTTCGCCTCGATAGCCGACAGGCCTTTGCTTATCCTGTGCGGCCCGACCGACCCGCGTCGGGTCAAACCGATCGGGCCGCGGGTTGTTGCGATCCAGGCCGTGCTGCCGTGCATCAGTTGCTATGCCAAAACCTGCAGCAATCCGGACACCCATGCCTGCATGAAAGCGATCACGCCGGAATGGTTGACGGCGCAATTGCCGAACCTCATTGCCGGCGACCTGAAGACCGGGCAGGACCTCCCCGGCAGTTTGCGCAGCTTCTGAGGCCGACGATGAACAAGTCAAGGCTACGCGTCAAAGTGATCAGTTCCACGCCCACGTCGACCTGGCTTCACCAATTTCCCCACAATGAGCCCGTATGGGGTGAATGCGAATTCGTCTTCGCGCGTGAGACGCCGGATTACGATTGGTTGCTGGTCTACGACGACGTGCCCGCGAGACCCGGGGAGGCAAAGAAAGTCAGCCGCGAGCCGCTGGCCTGCCCGCGTGAGCATACGCTGCTGGTGACCATGGAGCCTTCGTCCGTCAAGATTTATGGCAATGACTACGTGCGACAGTTCGGTGCGGTGCTGACCAGCCAGCCCGAGTGGGCGTTGCGGCACCCCAACCGGATTTACTCGCAGTCGGCGCTGCATTGGTTCTACGGGGTGGGACGGCACCGGACCGTGCCGTTCGATGACATCCTGGACGAATCGCCACAAGACAAATCCTGCAATGTCTCGATGGTGTATTCGCCCAAGGCGATGCGGCATACCTTGCACTATCACCGTGCGCGATTCATGCGAGAGCTGGTGGAGTTGATGCCCGAGCTCGATACGTTCGGCCGCCACAGTACGCGGCCGCTCGACGACAAGGCCGACTGCCTGCGTCCCTATCGTTACCACGTCGCGATCGAAAACTATATCGGCGAGCACCATTGGACGGAAAAGATTGCCGATCCCTTTCTCGGGTTGACGCTGCCTTTCTACTGTGGCTGCCCCAATCTGGAGGCATATTTTCCGGAAGAGAGTTTCATCCGCATCGACATCCATGACGCGGCCGGTGCCGCCGAGGCGATCCGCAAGGCGATCGCGGACCGTGAATTCGACAAACGCCTGCCCGCGATCGTCGAGGCCAAGCGGCGTGTCATGTTCGAATACAACCTGTTTGCCGTGGCCGCACGTGAAATTGCACGTCTGCACCGCAACGGCGCCAAACCGGAAACGGGGGCGGCAATTCTGTCGCGCCGCGCCATGCGCATGTCCAGCCCAGCCACCCTGTTTCGGGACGTGTATGGCAAGCTCCGGGGACGGCTGCGCCATCTGCCCGGGGCGATCAGCGGAAAATCCTGACCGCTGCGGATCTGTATCGATAGCGTCTGCTTTATTTGGTGCGCGGTGCGCGGGCGAGTTCCGTATAGACGTCGAGCGTGGCTGTCAGCATGCGTTCCAATGTGAAAGGATTCTGTTCGGGCACGTGCGGCGGGGTATCCAGCCACCGCAGGGTTTTCCGGGCGGCCTGGCCGATGTCGCCGACGGAAATCGCACCTTCGGGCAGTATGGCCGCCAGTTGCTCTTTCACGCCCCCGTGGTCATAGGCAATCAGCGGCTTGCCGAGGCTGAGCGCTTCCAGGCTGACCCGGCCAAACGCTTCGGGTTCGCGCGAGAGCGAATACACAATGTCGCTGATGGCCATGATTTCCCGAAGGTCTGCGCGATGGCTGATGAAACTCAGATGCTGACACACGCCAAGACGTTTGCTGCGCGCTTCCAACTCGGCCATGAATGCCTGCTTCCTTGGATGGGTTTCGCCCACGATCAGGCCGTGGACATCGGGCCGAGTCTTGAGAACTTGTTCCAGCATGTCGATAAAGTCGGTCTGGCCTTTCCAGCGGGTCAGACGGGCGGGCAGCAACAGGATTTTCTTGCCTGCCAGGCCGGGATGTTCCTGCTGCCACTGGCGCATCCAGTCGTCAGGGGGCGTGTAACCCGACGGAAATTGCTCGGGGTCGACGCCCCGATAGATCAGGCGCACATTTTCCTGTGGCACCTTCGGGTAATTCCTGACGATGTAATTGATGATCATTTTTGAGATGGCGATGACCCGTTCGCCCTTCGTCATGACTGCGCTGTAGGCACTTACCGAATAGGGGCCATGCACCGTGGTGACGAAACGCGGTCGAGTCGACGGATTCATGCCGCGCCAGGCCAGCCAGGCGATCCAGGCAGGCACGCGCGAACGTGCGTGGAGGATGTCCACTTTCTCTTCCGTCAGGAATTTTCGCAGTTTGCCGACGAGCAGCAGCGTCTTGAGCGATTTCTTGCCGATCGGCCAGGTGAAATGTTCGGCACCGGTTTTCGTCAGGGGGGCAACCAGCCGTCCGCCTGCCGATATCACCAGAGCCCGGTGGCCTTGCTTCACCAAGGCCTGCGCTACTTCGAGTGTGCCGCGTTCGACGCCGCCGGATTGCAGGGCGGGCAGCAGTTGCAGGACGGTCAGTTTTTTTTCTTCAGCCATTCAAGAATCCATTCGGCACACCGGTCGGCCTCGGCCAACGGGTGCAGGTTGGGATGGAGCGTGCCGCTCGCGCACCAGCGCACGAAGCGGGTAATGCGTTGCGAATCGGCAAGTCGTGCGATCGCCTGGCCAACGCGGCTTTTCGGGTTGACCGGCAGGTCGAATACGCCGACATCGGCACCTGCCGACAGGGCTTCGAACACCATCGAGGCGCTGTCGGGCGTGACCCATACGATGCCGCATCGTGCAAACTGTGCCGGCAGCCAGTCGGGCGACGTCGCGGTATGCGGAACCACGGTCAGGGTGGCGGCGGGTGGCAGCTCCGCCAGAAATTCGGGCGGCGTGCGGCGCGAGGTGGTGAGCGTCCATAGCGTGTCGGGTGTACGTGCGAGGATGCTCTTGATCTGAAGCTGGATGGCGTCGCTGTCCCATTCGAAATGCGGCGAGAGGCCGCCGATCAGAAGCAATCCATGATGTGTATCGCTGTTGGCCGCAGTGCGCATGCGGTTCAGGGCGCCTTCCGTCACGAGCGTACGCATATCAGCTGCGATGCCGTCGTGCCGGGGCACAATGCAGAGGTCGAACCAGGCGCGCGGCAGGCTCGGTTTCATCAGGACGACGACCTGTCCTCCACGCGCACGTCGTGCCGCCAGTAGCGTCATGTGTGTGGCGTGCCCTGCGCCCACGATCAGATCGGGGGAGGGAAGTGCCTTGCCCGGAATGTGTTTCAGCAGCAACGCCAACCAGGCGCGCCAGGCCGGCAAGGCGGGAAGCATATGGGTTTCGGTTGGCGTGGCGCGCGCCAGTGCCTCGGCCAGTCCCAGCGATTGATTGACATGCCCCGGTTTGCCGTCGCTGACGATCCAGACCGTCAGGGCTGGGCGGTTGCCGGTTGCCTCAGTCAATGGACACCCTTGTCATTCCTGCCAGCCTTTGTATAGATGGGGTCGCACGAACCGATTATTGTTTTCATCGCATGGCGGAAGCAGCGTGGCTTGAGTGGCGCAAAGTGTAAACCATCTTGTCAGGGCGCGCCGAGTACGTGCCCATGGGAACACCTAGAGTGCATCGGTCCACCCGCGTTCGCGCGCAGCCTCCCAACGATAGGGTGCGGGGTCGACGGCTGGCATGGTGTCCTCCATCAGGTCGGTCAGGAGCTCTGCCGACGCAGGCGCCAACGTGACGCCATAGCGGTAATGTCCTACGTTGACGAAGACATTGTCGAAATCGGGATGGCGGTCGATGACTGGAAGATTGTCGGGTGAACCGGGACGCAGACCGGCCCAATGCCTGATGGGTTGAAGCTCTTCCAGGGAAGGCAGCAATTCGGCCGCCTCAACGTGCAGGCGCTGGCGTGTGGGTGCATCGGTGGTCTTGTCGAACCCGGCGTCTTCCAGCGTGCTTCCAGCCAGCACATGGCCGTCGCGGCGTGGAATCAGATACAGACCCTTGCGGTACAGGATCGTATCAAGCATGCCGGGTTCCTGTTTGAACAGCAGCATCTGGCCGCGTATCGGACGGATATTCGGGACACCTGTTAGATTGGGTAGCGCGATGCCTGACCACGCCCCGGTAGCTACGACGAACCGATCCGCCGTGTACGTGTCCTGTGCCGTGTGGACTGCCACCATATGCCTTGCGCGGATGGTGACCGTTTCCACCGCGCTGTGTACATGGATGATCCCGCCCAGGCGTATCACGGCTTCGCGCAAGGCCGCGACCAGGCGCGGATTACGCACCTGGGCGATATCAGGCAGCCAGAGGCTTTCGCCTGCCTGTGTGAATTGGCGTTGCGCCGTCAGATCATGCGTTTCGCACCAGGCAAGTGCCTCGTCGATCCGGGGTTCGCTCGATACCTGCATCCCGCAGCGCCAGTATTCGGCACTGCGTCCGCAGTATGCCTCGATATCCGCCACCCAGTCCGCATAGCCGGCCATCGAGCGCAGCGCCAGCGTGGAGAGCGCTTCGGTGTAATCCCACGGCAGCAGCGGCGACAGAATCCCCCCGCCCGCCCACGACGACTCGGCCCCTACGTCTCCGCGTTCCAGAAGCGTGACGCCATGGCCGCGTTTTAATAAAGCCAGCGCTGCGCTGAGGCCGGAAACCCCCGCGCCCAGGACGATGACGGACGTTCGCAGCCCCGGATTGCCTGGCTCATGCATGGGCTGAACCTACGACTAAAGTTGTATAGATGCGTCGTCTACAGCGTGGCAAGCTGACATTCCCATATAAAAAAGCGAGGGAGGGGGAAATGGGATGGCGTGGCTTCACACTGGTGGAACTGCTGGTTGTGCTGGCGGTAGGGTCGATTTTATTGGCGATTGCTGTTCCAGGCTATGGATTTCTGACGAGCACCAGCAGGCTGGCGGCCGTGACCAACGATCTGGTGACGGACCTGCAACTGGCGCGGTCCGAAGCCGTCAAGCGGGGCATGCGCGTTACTGTGTGCAAGACAGGCGATGCGGGGGCCGTCCCATCGGCTTGCGATGCCACGGCCAACTGGCACGAGGGCTGGCTGGTATTTGTCGATGGTGGCACGCCTGGTGTGGTCGATTCGGGTGACGTGGTGTTGAGAGTACAGGACACTGTCAATTCAGCGGTGATCATCACTACAGGCACGAACTACAGCCGCTACGTCAGCTATCTTCCAACTGGGAGAAGCCAGGGGTTAAGTCTGCCCAATGGCACCATCCAAATTTGTAACTCGGGCAATCGACGCGACATCATTATCAATAACACTGGGCGTCCCCGTCTCCTCTCAGGTATCTGCTGATCTCGCCAGCTGCTCAAGTTGGTCTCGCCCGTGACGTTAAGTATTGTGGATTGCTGAAACACAGTGCCGGCGGGGTTTGGCCGTTCATAAACCCAATCCTGCCATTCGTCTTGCGGAACTGGACATCACCGCCCCCGCTTCTTAAGGTGGCAGCGTGAAATGAGAACCTGAATAACATGATCGACGCCTCGGACACATCGCGCGGCTTTACCCTGATCGAATTGCTGGTCACACTGGCCGTGGCGGTCATTCTGCTGACCGTTGCCGTCCCGAATTATCAGATGTTCGTGATGAACAGCCGCATGGCATCGCAGGCCAACGAAATCGTCGGCGCGCTCAGCCTGGCGCGCAGCGAGGCCGTCAAGCGGGGCGCTCAGGTCAGCGTGTGCGCCAGCAGCAATGGCAGCAGTTGCACGGGCGGCTGGATGCAGGGCTTGATCGTGCGCGATGCGTCGGGCGTCATTCGCGTGCAGCCTGCCCTCACCGGTGGCAACACGCTGTCGGCCGGCGCAGTGACCACCATTACCTATACGCCGAATGGCCGCACCACCCTTGCTGCGGCCACCACCCTGACGCTGTGCCCCCCCGCCCCCGCCCCCGCCACCGTCAAGGGGCGGGCCATCCAGGTCGAGCTGACCGGGCGCCCGTACGTCGCCGACGCTGTCTGCCCATGAGGATGCGAATGAAACAGTCCGGTTTTACCCTGCTCGAAGTGCTGGTCGCGGTGCTGGTGCTGGCCATCGGCCTGCTCGGCCTGGCTGGCCTGATGACGGCCAGCGTCCGCAACAACCAGAGCGCGTACCAGCGCACCCAGGCCACCTGGCTGGCCTACGACATCGTCGACCGCATGCGTGTCGACCGGGCCGCGGCGTTGGCCAGCAATTACAACACGGCCCTTGGCAGCCCGGCCACCTGCGCAGCGACCCCGGTCCTGGCCGGCGCGACGATGGCAGCGAACGAACTGACCGACTGGAAAAACCAGGTCGCCTGTGCGCTGCCAGCCGGGGATGGTGCAATAGCCGTTCAAGCCAATCGCACCGTAACCATCACGGTGCAGTGGAACGATAGCCGAGGAGTCGGGAAGCACGACACGAGCACAGGTAACGCCGGCGACTCGGCCCAGCAATTCACGATCCAGACCCGGCTATGAAAACACCCATGACCCCCACTCAGGCAAAATCTCAGGCCGGCTTCAGCCTGGTCGAACTCATGGTGGCGATCACTATCGGGTTCATTGTGGTCGGCGCGGTCGGCTACCTCTACATCGGCAGCCGGGGCGCTTTCCGTACCGCCGACAACATGTCGCGCATGCAGGAAACCGCGCGCTATGCAATGGACACCCTGACCCGCGACATTCGCATGGCTGGCTATCGCGGCTGTGCGAGCGGCAGTGGCACGTTCAACAACACTCTGAACAACAGTTCGCTCAACGCCTACAACTTCGGTCAGCCGCTCGCCGGCTACGACGCGCAGAGCGCCAGCTGGTCGCCCGCCCTGCCCACCGGAACCGGCGGGCTGGATACGCTGAACATCCTGCCCGGGACGGATGCCGTCGTCCTGCGCAGCACGGCAGGCATGGGCGCGTACGTGACACAGCAGCCGGGCAACACCTCGGCCGATCTCAAGGTTACGACGCCTAACGATCTGGCGATCGGCGACATCGCCATGGTGACCGATTGCACGAATGCCACTGTTTTCCAGATTACCAATTTCAACTCAACGGGGGGCGGGCAGAACGTCGTTCACAATACCGGCACGGGAACGCCGGGCAACGCCACCCAAGATCTTGGCCACAACTTCGTCAACGGCGAAATTGCCAAGATGCAGAGCAAGACCTATTTCATCCGCACGGGTGCGAGCGGTCGTCCCGCGTTGTGGGTGTACGACAACTTCCTCGCCACCAGCGCGAGCAATCCCGTGGAACTGGCTGACGGCGTCCAGAACATGCAGATCCAGTACGGCATCGATACCAATTCGGACGGCGCCGTGGACAGCTACGTCACGGCCGGTGCGGTCGCGAACTGGGACCGGGTGGTGGCGGTCAGGATCAGCCTGCTGATGGCCAGCCCCGACAACAATATCGTCACCTCCCAGCAAACCTACAACTACAACAATGCCGCCGTGCCTGCCGGGGACCGGCGCATGTACCAAGTCTTGACAACCACGATCGGGGTTCGCAACCGCCTGCCATGAACACGATGACCCATACCGTGCCGCGCGCCGAGCGTGGTGTCGCCCTCATCACCGGCCTGATCTTCATGGTCGTCCTCACCCTGATTTCGATGGCGGCGCTGCGCACCACCCTGCTCGAAGAAAAAATGTCAGGCAATGCACGCGATATCGATCTGGCGTTCCAGGCCGCCGAGGCAGCTTTGCGCTCAGGCGAATCGGTTCTCAACGGTGCATCCTTGCCTACTTTCGCAGCAACAGGGGCCTATCTGACGCCAAGCAGTACCCGCAGCAATACGTCCTACTGGATACAAACGCACAACTGGGGAACGGATTCAGTTGCGGTCTCCACCGTCCCGGCTGGTGTCTATTCGGCCCCCAGTTTCGTGGTCGAGCAGATACCCAGTGGGGTCGCAGGCGGATTCAGCTTGAAGTCCGGCCCGATAACCGAGTCGGGCATGTATCGGATTACTGCACGCGGGACCGGCGGCAATCCCAATACCCATATCTATCTGCAGGAAACTTATCGCCGCTAGTGCCGATACTCTGGAGCATCGAACATGAAACGCATCAACGCCCTCATACTCGGACTGGTCCTCGCCACACTGTCGCCATTGGCTGGCGCGGCAGTCGATATTGCCCAAAAGCCGGTGTTCCTCAACCCGCCTGACCCTCGCATGATGCTGGTCATGTCGCGCGATCACCAACTGTCGATGAAGGCCTATAACGACTATTCCGACCTGAATGGTGACGGCGTATTGGACACAAGTTATACCGATACAGTCGAATATTACGGTTACTTTAATCCTAAGCGCTGCTATAGCTACACTTCTGGAAGTGGTGGCCGTTTCGAGCCAGCGGGAACGGCTGGCGGTTTAAATAGCCACGAATGTTCGTCTCAATGGAGTGGTAATTTCCTTAACTGGGCAGCCATGACACGGATGGACGTGCTACGCAAGGTGTTATACGGCGGCTACCGCTCAACCGATAATAATGGCACTGCGCTGGGGGACACGGTACTGGAACGTGCCATGCTTCCGAATGATGTGCATGCGTTTGCCAAAATATTTGCGCCGGCCGGTGGTGCGACGGATGTGGCGAAATTTACGCCTTACTCATATTCGTCAATTTCAATTTGTAACGTTACGCCTGCCACGAGTGGCCAGTCGAATAGTACGACCGTAGCGCCTGCGCTTCAGGTTGCCTCGGGGTCCTGGACCAACTGGGCGTTTTATGACGGCCAGCAATGCGGTGCAGGTAGCGGTGCTGTGGGAGATAAACCTTCATCAGGATCCATTACTACCCTGACTGCGCGAGTTGCAGTGTGCGTGTCCGGCAAAGAGGAAGATAACTGCACGACGTATGGGAGCAATAAGAAACCTACTGGCTTATTGCAGAAATATGGGGAAAGCACAGCTGCTGCCCGGGTGCGTTTTGGACTCTTGACGGGGAGCTATAGCAAAAACAAGTCGGGAGGTGTTCTGCGTAAAAATACTACTTGGATGAGTGGAAACACAACAGCAACTGACAACGAGATTAACACCGCAACTGGACAATTCATCAACCAGGGCGCGAGCGATTACGGTATCGTCAACACCATCAACCGGTTCCGGATTGCCGGCTGGGATTTTGGCACGCATAAGTATCAATACAACTGTGGCACGCCAGGAATTCTCACCTTTAACAATGGCGAGTGCGTCGACTGGGGCAATCCCTTGTCCGAAATGTATCTGGAAAGCTTGCGCTATTTTGCCGGCAATACATCGCCGAGTAATGCCTTTGACACATCAGATGCCAGTATCATCCCCAACCTGCCCAAGGTGACCTGGAGTGATCCGTTGCCGAGTACCGAATGGTGCGCGCTGTCTAATACCATCGTGCTTTCCACGGGCCTGGGCTCATTTGACGACGACGACTTTTCTTCAGCATCTGATGTACCCGGCCTGAATCCGGCGGTGTTGACGACGGCGGTGGGGACCAAGGAAGGAATTTCCGGCAGCTATCTGATCGGTGACAACTCCGTGACCTCGGATAACCAGTGCACGGGCAAGACGCTAGCGGATCTGAAAAATGCCAAGGGCATCTGTCCCGAAGGCCCGAGCCTGAAAGGTACCTATTTCATCGCCGGCCTGGCGTATTCCAACCAGACGGTGGATTTACGTCCGCTATATAAGGCTGATCGCACTAATCGCTGGGGCGATCCGAGCAAGGGCAACTATAAGCCGGACTACGCGGCGCGTCAGCCGATGGGCACCTATACGGTTGCGTTGGCCGAAAGCCTGCCCAAGCTGGAAATCCCGGTATCTGGCGGGACGATCAGTTTCCTGCCCGCCTGTCAGGCAAACAGCGACCCGAACGCGACGGCTTCCACTTCAGGCTGGCGTGTATGCTCGCTGACGGATATGAAAGTGCTGAGCCTGAACATGTCAGGCGGCAATATCGTCAGTGGTCAGTTGGAGATGTCCTGGGAGGACTCCACCTGGGGCAATGACTACGACCTGGACGGCAAGGAATTGATCGATTTCTGCGTCGGCACGGCCTGTTCGCCGGCAGTGTCCTCCAATGAATTCAAGATTACTGCACAAACCAATTATGCCCAAGCGGGACACACGCTTCGCTTCGGCTACACTGTGACCGGAAGCGACGCGGACGGAACCTATCTTGATATCCTGCGACCCGGGGGCCAGAATTTCACCTCGATCGCAACCCGTCCTGGAACGGTAACAGGGCCGACCTACAGAACCTTTGATCTTGGCTCCTCTGCAGCAAAGCTGCTGGAAAACCCGCTCTGGTATGCGGCTAAATACGGCAGCGCCGATTATCTGAGCGGGAACTGGGACGTCAAAAACAATAAAACAGGTGCAGCAGGTGCGGATGGTGTCCCTGACAATTACTTCAAGGTGACCAACCCTGCTGGCCTGTACGACGCGCTGGGCAAGGTATTTGAGGCGGCGGCCACGGCTGATGCGTCGGCGTCCGCCATCGCCACCAACTCCACCCGCCTGGACACCAACACCCACGTTTATCAGGCCTTGTTCCATACGCCGGGCTGGTATGGCGAACTGAAGGCCATTCCGCTGAGTTCGACGGGTGCGCCAGGTACCCCAAGTTGGGATGCCAGCGATAGCACCAATATCCCGGCTGCCGCTTCACGCAAGATCGCAACCTGGGACGGCTCGGCCTGGAATGCCGGCGCTGGGTCCGACTTCCTCTGGGGGGCGATCACCAGCACGCAGAAAAACGCGATCGACAGTGCGAATGCTTCCAACGGAAGCAGCCCCGTCCTTGATTACATACGGGGAGATCAATCGAACGAGGCGAATGGAACCTACCGCAAACGCAGCACGCTGCTGGGCGACATCGTCAACTCGGACCCACATTATGTGGCGGTTGAAAGCTACGGTTACGATCAGCCGGGCAGCGGCCTGTCTGCCACTGAGCAGGCTGCCTACACGACCTTCCGTACCACCTTCAAGGCGGGCCGGAAACCAGCGCTTTATGTAGGCTCCAACGACGGCATGCTGCATGCCATCAATGCATCCGACACGGCAGCGGGGGGCGGTGGACAAGAATTGTTCACCTACGTGCCCAATGCCGTCATTCCGAATTTGAAGAATCTGGCCAGTCCGACCTACCAGCACCAGTATTTTGTCGACGGATCACCCAATTCGGGTGACGCGTATCTGGGAGCGGCTTGGAAAACCGTCCTGCTGGGTACGCTCGGGGCAGGTGGCAAGGCGGTATTCGCGCTGGACATCACCGACCCGGATGCGTTCGATGCAAGCAAGGTCATGTGGGAGTTCACCGATACAAACGACCTCGGCAACATCATGGGACACGCATTCGTGGCGCGTATGAACGATGGCAACTGGTATGCCGTGTTCGGAAACGGCTACAACAGTGCCAACCAGCATGCGTTGCTGTATATGGTGCCGCTGGACAAGTCGCTGGGCTTGCCCGTGATCAAGATCGATACTGGGGTCGGCACCGACAACGGCCTGTCCGAACCCGCTTTGCTGGATACGACCGGCGACCGCATCGTCGATGCGATCTATGCGGGCGATCTGAAAGGCAACGTGTGGAAGTTTGATGTGAGCGGTGCTACGACGGGTTCTTGGAAAGTCGCATACAAAACCGGCTCAACGCCATCCCCGCTATTCCAGGCGATGATCGGAACGACAGCGCAGCCCATCACCAGTCCCCTGGAGATTGGTGCGGCGCCGAGCGGACAGTCGGGCTACATGATCTACTTCGGCACCGGAAAATACTTGGGCAACTCCGATATCGGCCCGACCAATACGCAAACGGGGTATGGCATCCTGGATTCCGGCTCGAAAATCACTAATGGCCGTAGCGATCTGCAAGGGCAGAGCTTCGTGTACGAGGGCCCGTATTCGGCCACCAACTCGGACGTGGTGCGTGTGGTCAGCACCACTGCGTTCAGCTATTCGGGAGGATCCGCCAAGAAGGGCTGGTATCTCGACCTGCTGTCGCCCAACACGCCGACGAACCTGGGTGAGCGCATCGTCAGCGTGCCGTTGCTGCGTTACGGACGCGTGATCTTCACGTCCATCGTGCCGTCCGCGGCAGTGTGCGACCAAGGGGGCTACAGTTGGCTGACGGAGGTGGATGCCTTCACGGGGGCAGGGCTGCCTTACAGCGTGTTCAACTTCAATGGCGACACCGTCTTCGACAGTTCGGATTATGTGAGCTACACCTCGGGTGGCTCTACGGTGAATGCTGCAGTCAGCGGCAAAAAACTCGCCAGTGAGGGCTTGCTCAAGTCGCCTACCGTCATCAGCGCGGGCGAGAAAGAATACAAAGTGGGCAGTGGCACCGCAGGCGGTATCGTGGTGGTGGAGGAAAAGGGAACGACAGGTGTTCCCAGGACATCGTGGCGTCAGCTTTTCCCGCAGTAAGCATTGATCGGATCAGAGGTGAATATGAAAAAGACCAGCCACTCAGGATTCACATTGATCGAGTTGATGATCACAGTGGCCGTCATCGGCATTCTGGCGGCGATTGCCTACCCGTCGTACACACAATACGTGCAGCGGGCTAGCCGGGCCGAGGCACGCTCGCTGCTGCTTGAAAACGCGCAGTTTCTGGAGCGCAATTTCACAACTGCCAACCGCTACGACCAGGACAGTGCAGGCAACGCGATTGACAGCTCACAGTTACCACGTCAGGTAAGTCCGGTCAATGGTGCGGCCAAATACAACATCACGGTTGCGATGGGGGCTGCGCCGGCGCAAACTTTTACGCTTTCCGCCGCACCAACGGGAGTGATGATAGGAGATACATGCGGCACACTGACGCTAACGAATACCGGCCTGCAGGGGGCTGGCGGTAACGTGGCAGATTGCTGGGGAAAATAATAGAAGGTTCAGTCATGCCGCCGCCGACATGCCGCCCGTCGGCGATATTCCGTCCCAGTTTTTACAGACCTTTGGGCAGGGGGAACCCCACGTTTTCCTGGACACCCGCCAGGTTCTCGATCTCACCTGCGCCGAGTTGTCCCAAGCGTGCGACGACCTCCCGGACTAGCACCTCCGGGGCTGAGGCGCCGGCCGTCACCCCTACGCGCTGCTTCCCTACAATCCACTGCGGATTGATTTCGCTCGCGTTGTCGACCATGTAGGCGGTCACGCCCAGGTTGCGGGCTACTTCCCGCAGGCGGTTGGAGTTTGAACTGGTCGGTGACCCCACCACGATCACCACATCGCACTGCGGTGCCAGCGCCTTGACCGCATCCTGCCGATTCTGCGTGGCATAGCAGATGTCGTCCTTCTTCGGGCCGGTAATGTGTGGAAAACGTGCACGCAAGGCGTCGACCACACGCGCGGCATCATCAACCGATAGCGTGGTCTGGGTGACATAGGCGAGCTTGTCGGGATCGCTGACCTGCAGGGCGGCGACATCCTCCGGCGTTTCGACCAGATACATGCCACCGTTCGACTGCCCTAGCGTGCCCTCGACTTCGGGATGGCCCTTGTGGCCGATCATCACGATCTCGAATCCCTTTTTGCGCATCTTGCTGACTTCGACGTGGACTTTGGTGACCAGCGGGCAGGTGGCGTCGAACACGTTGAGGCCACGTGCCTCGGCTTCGACGCGTACTGCCTGCGACACGCCGTGGGCGCTGAAGATGACGGTGGCCCCGGCGGGCACTTCCGCAAGTTCCTCGACGAAGATGGCGCCCTTGGCCTTGAGGTCGTTGACGACGAAAGTGTTGTGGACGACTTCGTGACGCACGTAGATCGGTGCGCCGAATTTCTCCAGCGCACGCTCGACGATAGCGATGGCGCGATCGACACCGGCACAGAAGCCGCGCGGGTTGGCGAGAAGAATGGTAGGAGTCATGGGCGTTCCAGGGTCACAGGATGCGGACGATTTCCACTTCGAACTCGATGGACAGATCGGCGAGCGGGTGGTTGAAGTCGATCTTCACCGCGTCGTCGCCGATTTCAAGGATGCGGCCGGCCAGTGTCTGGCCGTTGGGCATGGCGAATTCGACCAGTTGGTCGACCGCGAATTCCATTTCGGCGGGCAGGTCGGTTTTGGGCAGCACCTGGACCAGGTCGGGCTGGTTGGCGCCGAAGGCCTGCCAGGGGTCGAGCAGGAAGACGTGGCGTTCGCCGGGAACGAGATCGATCAGCCATTGCTCCAGCATCGGCGCCAGGGTGCCGTCGCCGAGCGTAAGGGTCTCCGGTTCGACGTCGTCGAAGTTGGAGACGATGTCGTTGCCGCCACGTGGGCGCAGCGCATAGCGAAGTTCGAACGTGTCGCCGGCGACAACCGCACGTGCGTTCATGGCTTGCTGGCCGTGGCCTGCTTGCCGCGCAGGCTGTCCCAGATCAGCAGCGCGGCGCCGACGGTGATGGCGGAATCCGCCACGTTGAACGCCGGCCAGGCGAAGCTCTTGTAGTGGAAATACAGGAAGTCCACCACATGGCCGAGCACCACACGGTCGATCACGTTGCCGAGCGCCCCGCCGAGCACCAGCGCCAGCGCGAATGCCAGATGCGTGTCATGGGCGTGGCGCTTCAGCAGGCGCACGATGACCACGGTCGCCACGACACCTACCGTAATGAAGAACCAGCGTTGCCATCCGCCTGCGTCAGCGAGAAAGCTGAATGCCGCGCCAGTGTTGTGCACCAGTACCAGTGAAAAGAACGGCAACACAGGGATGGCCTCCTGATAATCGAGCGCGGACGATACCCAGAACTTCGTCAGGTGGTCGAGCACGATCACAGCCAGGGCGATGCCCAACCATTTACGTATGGATGGATTCAGCAGATCACGCATGGCTGCGCACCTCGCCGCTGCCCGCCAGGTTGCTGACGCAGCGTCCGCACAGGCCGGGATGTCCGGCGTCTGCATCAACGTCGTCGCGGTAATGCCAGCAGCGCTCGCATTTCTTCGCGGCACTCGGGGTGACCTCGATGCGATCGGCGGCGGCGGCCACCAGGCGTGCCTGTGAGGTGATGAGGACGAAGCGTAGGTCGTCGCCCAGCGGCGCCAGCAAGGCCTGGGTGGCGGGGCTGGCGTGCAGGGTCACGTCGGCCTGCAGCGAGGAACCGATGCCGCCGGCGACGCGCACGGTTTCGAGCTCCTTCTGCACGTCGGCGCGCACCGCGCGGATGCGGATCCAGCGCTGGAGCAGGTCGGCTTCGCCGGCCTGTGCCGGCAGGTCGTGCCAGGTATGCAGGAATACCGAGTCGTCCTCGCCCGCCAGTTGCGCCCACACTTCTTCACCGGTGAACGACAGGATCGGCGCCATCCAGCGGGCCAGTGCCTGCGTCAGGTGATACAGCGCGTTCTGCGCGGCGCGGCGAGCGGAGCTGTCGGCACCGCTGGTGTAGAGTCGGTCCTTGAGGATGTCGAGGTAGAAACCGCCGAGGTCTTCGGAGCAGAAGGACTGCAGCTTCTGCACGATGAAGTGGAACTCGTAGGCGTCGTAGTGCGCCTGCAGTTCGCCCTGCAATTGGCGGGTCAATGCCAGCGCGTAGCGGTCGATCTCCAGCCAGTCCGTCACCGGCAGCGCGTGCGCCTGCGGATCGAAGTCCGACAGGTTGGCGAGCAGGAATTTCAGGGTATTGCGGATCCGCCGGTAGCCTTCCACCACGCGCTTGAGGATCTCGTCCGAGATCGACAGTTCGCCGGAATAATCGGTGGTGGCCACCCACAGCCGCAGGATGTCGGCACCGTACTGGTCCATCACCTTCTGTGGTGCGACGACGTTGCCCTTCGACTTGCTCATCTTGTGGCCCTTGCCGTCGACCACGAAGCCGTGGGTGAGGAGTGCATCGTAGGGCGCGCGGCCGTCGGTGGCACAGCCGGTGAGCAGGGAGGACTGGAACCAGCCGCGATGCTGGTCCGAGCCTTCCAGATAGAGGTCGGCCGGATGCGCGAGCTCGGGGCGGCGCTTCAGCACGCAGGCGTGGGTGACCCCGGAATCGAACCACACGTCGAGCGTGTGACCGGTCTTGTCGTAGTCTGCAGCGTCGCCACCCAGCAGTTCGGCGGAGTCGAGCGCGAACCAAGCCTCGATGCCTTTTTCCTCCACGCGCTTGGCCACGATCTCCAGCAGTTCCAGGGTACGCGGGTGCAATTCTCCGGTTTCCTTGTGGGTGAAGAAGGGCATCGGCACCCCCCAGCTGCGCTGGCGCGAGACGCACCAGTCGGGCCGGTTCCGGATCATTGCCTCCAACCGCGCGCGGCCCCAGGCCGGGAAGAACTGGGTCGCGTCGACCGCGGCCATCGCCTGCTCGCGCAGGGTCTTGTCGCCGCCGGCTTCCATGCCGATGAACCACTGCCGCGTGGCGCGGAAAATGATCGGCGTCTTGTGGCGCCAGCAATGCGGATAGCTGTGCAGCAGTTTCTCGTGCGCCAGCAGGTTGCCGCTGGCCTCGAGCGTTTCGACGATCAGCGGATTGGCCTGCCAGATGCTCATGCCGCCGACCAGCGGCACGCTGGCGTAGAAGCGGCCGTCGTCGCCCACCGGGTTGTCGACCTTCAGACCGTAGCGGCTGCCCACCACATAGTCGTCGAGGCCGTGGCCGGGCGCGGTATGCACCGCGCCGGTACCGGCGTCCGCCGTGACGTGATCGCCGACGATCACCGGCACCTGACGCTCCTGGAACGGGTGCCACAGCAGCACGCCTTCGAGCGCCTGGCCGGTGGTGTGCGCGATGACTTCGGCGCCGTCGGCGAGGCCGTAGCGCGTCAGCGCGGCTTCTCGCAGGCTGTCGGCGAGGATCAGGAGGCCCTTGGCCGTGCGCACCAGCGCGTACTGGAAGTCGGGGTGCAGTGCCACCGCCTGGTTGGCCGGCAGCGTCCACGGCGTGGTGGTCCAGATGACGATCCGAACCGGTTCGGCTATCGACGCAATGTCGAAACGGCGCGCGAGGTCGGCGGGGTCGGCCACGCCAAAACCGACGTCGATCGCCGGTGAGGTCTTGTCCTCGTATTCGACCTCGGCCTCGGCCAGCGCCGAGCCGCAGTCGACGCACCAGTGCACCGGCTTGGCGCCCTGATACAGGTAGCCCGCCTGCTGGATCTGCCCAAGCACGCGCAGGGTGTCGGCCTCGAACTGGAAGTCCATCGTGCGGTAGGGATGGTCCCAGTCGCCCAGCACGCCCAAGCGGATGAAGTCGGCCTTCTGGCGTTCGATCTGTTCGGTGGCGTAGGCGCGGCACAGTTCGCGGAACTTCGACGGGGGGATGTCCTTGCCATGGGTTTTTTCCACCTGCAGCTCGATCGGCAGGCCATGGCAGTCCCAGCCCGGCACGTAGGGCGCGTCGAAGCCGGAGAGGGTCTTGGCCTTGACGATGATGTCCTTGAGGATCTTGTTCACCGCATGGCCGATGTGGATGTCGCCGTTGGCATAGGGCGGGCCGTCGTGCAGGATGAATTTTGGGCGGCCGGCCGCCGCCTTGCGGATGGCTTCGTAGCGCTTTTTCTCCTGCCAGCTTTTGACCCAGCCGGGTTCGCGCTTCGCGAGGTCGCCGCGCATCGGGAAGGGGGTGTCGGGCAGGTTGAGCGTACTTTTATAGTCAGGCATGGCGTCTGGGTTTTATTTAATCGTGGCCAAAAAGTGTTTGGCGTTGTCGACGTCGCGGCGGATCTGCGCAACGAGGCTGTCAAGGTCAGGGTATTTTGCTTCGTCGCGCAGCTTGTGCAGGAAATCCACGCGCACGCGGCGGCCGTAGATGTCGGCGTCGAAATCGAACAGATGCACTTCGAGCACGGGCACGGCGTCTGCGCCTTTCACCGTGGGCCGCTTGCCCAGGCTCGCCACGCCGGGTAGTGGTGCGCCGTTGAGGCCGCAGAGTTCGACCGCGAAAATGCCCATCAGCGGCGGACGGTTGTGCTTGAGCTGGATGTTGGCGGTGGGAAAGCCGATGTCGCGCCCGAGCTTGTCGCCGTGCACCACGCGGCCCGAGATGCTGTAAGGACGACCGAGCAGGCGCGCCGCATGATCGAGCGCCCCCGCGGCCAGCGCACTGCGCACCGCCGTGGACGAAGCGCGTTCCCCCGCCACTTCGACCGTGGGCAGGAATTCCGCGTCGAAACCGAGCGACCGGCCTGTTTGCCGCAGCAGGGCAAAGTCGCCGGTGCGTTTGGCGCCGTAGCGAAAATCGTCGCCCACCAGGACGTAATGCGCCTGCAACGTACGCCCCAGCACCTGTTCGATGAAAGCCTCGGCGGTCAGTGAAGAAAACGCGCGGTCGAAGCGGAATACGTGGAAGCGGTCGATCCCCAGGCGTTGCAGGCATTCGGCCTTTTCGCGCAGGCTCGACAGACGCGCGGGCGCCTGCTCGGGCGCGAAAAACTCGCGCGGATGCGGCTCGAAGCTCAGTACGCAGCTCGGCAGGCCGCGCATCCGCGCCACGTCCTGCAAGCGGGCGAGCATGGCCTGGTGCCCGAGGTGCAAGCCGTCGAAATTACCGATGGTGACTGCGTGGGGCGTGCCGAGTGGACGAAAACCGTGGGTGATGCGCATTGCGGGCGAGGCGCCGAAAAGCGCTTATTCTAGCCGATTCGAACCCTTATTCCGCGGCGCGCCGGACGAACTGGCGCGGGCGGAAACCCATCAGACCGAGCGCGGCGAAATACAGCGCGATGCCGCCGCCGACCAGCAGCGACAGCCGGAGCAGCCGTTCGTAGGAGCGGGCGGCCAGCCACCACTGCGTCTCGCCCATGGCGAAGTAAAGCAGGGCGGCCATCAGTGAAACCGCCAGCAGCACGCGCAGGAAGTAGGCGGTCCAGCCTGGTTGCGGCTGGTATACGCCGTGCTTTTTCAGCAGATGCAGCAGCATTCCGGCGTTGAGGCACGCAGCCAGCCCGATCGACAGCGCCAACCCGGCGTGGCCCAGCGGGCCGATGAAGACGAGGTTCATCAACTGGGTGGCGATGAGGGTAAAGATGGCGACCTTGACCGGCGTGCGGATGTTCTGCCGCGCATAGAAGCCGGGCGCCAGCACCTTGACCAGGATCAGCCCGACCAGCCCGAGGCTGTAGGCTACCAGCGCGTGCTGGGTCATGGCGACGTCATGGGCGTCGAACGCGCCGTAGCGAAACAGCGTGGTGATGAGCGGCACCGCCAGCACCGCCAGCGCGGCCGCGGAGGGCAGTGCCAGCAGCAGGGTGAGCCGCAGGCCCCAGTCGAGCAGCCTGGAATATTCGGCCGGGGAGTCGTCGGCGTAATGCTTGGCCAGGCTGGGCAGCAGGATGGTGCCGAGCGCCACGCCCAGCATGCCGGTGGGGAATTCCATCAGACGGTCGGCGTAATACAGCCACGACACGCTGCCGGTGGCGAGGAAGGACGCGAAGATGGTGTTGATGAGCAGGCTGATCTGCGCCACCGATACACCCAGCGTGGCGGGCGCCATCAGCTGCAGGATGCGGTGCACGCCGGGGTCGTTGATGTGCCGCGTGGGGCGCGGCAGCATGCCGATTTTCATCATGTGCGGCAGCATCCACGCCAGCTGCAGCACGCCGCCCAGCGCCACCCCCCAGCCCAGCGCCAGCACTGGCGGGTCGAAGTAGGGCGCCAGCCACAGCGCGGCGCTGATCATGGCCACGTTCAGCAGCACCGGCGCGAACGCCGGCACCGAAAACTTGCTGTAGGTGTTGAGCACGCCGGCCGCCAACGCGACCAGCGAAATGAACACGATGTACGGGAAAGTGATGCGCAGCAGCGTGACGGTGAGCGCGAATTTTTCGGGGTCGGCACGAAAGCCGGGCGCGCTGACATAGGCTACCCACGGCGCTCCTACGATGCCCAGCAGGGCGACGACGACCAGCGTCAGCGTCAGCGCGGTGCCGACCTGATTGACCAGCGTATGGGTGGCATCATGACCCTTGCGGCTCTTGTATTCCGCGAGGATGGGCACGAAGGCCTGCGAAAACGCGCCTTCGGCAAACAGCCGCCGCAGCAGGTTGGGGATCTTGAAGGCTACGAAGAAGGCGTCCGTGAGCATCCCGGCGCCGAATACGCGGGCGATGATGGTATCGCGCACGAATCCCATAATGCGGGAGAGCAGGGTCATGCTGCTGACCGCAGCGAGGGCTTTGAGAAGGTTCATGGGGGGACCGGGTTTTGCGCGCATTGTGCGGGTCGCGCGGCTGTGCTGCAACACCGATTGCTGTGGGCTTGATTTTTTGTCGGGTTGTCCCGTACAATCGCGGGCTTTGGTGAATCAGCCCCGTTGCAAACGAGGCGCCTACTAGATTAATTGCCCTGCGCGAGGCGCGGGGTTCACAGGAGCAGAAATATATGGCGAACTCCGCCCAGGCGCGCAAGCGCGCACGTCAAGCCAGCGCCCAGCGCGACAGCAACATGAGCCAGCGTTCCGAGCTCCGCACCGCGATCAAGAAAGTGCGCAAAGCCATCGAGGCCGGCGACAAGGCCGCAGCACAGCAGGTCTTCCAGGCGTCCATGAGCGTGATCGACAGCATCGCCGACAAGCAGATCGTTCACAAGAACAAGGCCGCGCGCCACAAGAGCCGTCTGTCGCAGGCGGTCAAGAGCATGGCCTGAGCGTCGGACGCTCCCGGGTGAAACGACCCGCGCCGCAAAAAACGCCGCATTCAGCGGCGTTTTTTTATTTCCGGCCTCGCCGTTGCCCTTCAGTCGCCATTCTCGGTGAGCAGTTCGTTGCTCTCGGCAAAGGCCTGTAAAAACCGGTAGGCGTTGGGATCGGTCGCCTTGAGCTTTTTATCCACAACGACGCAGCGGATGCCGTCCAATGTGGTGGGCTGTACATAGGGCGAATAGTTGGTGCGGTTGTTGGGATCGATGACAGCGAAGGCGCCTGCCAGGCGATCGGCCCAGTCGCTTGGGCGAAACCGCGAACCCTTGCTGGTGAGGCCGCGAATGATGAAGGGGGCGTTGGCGGTGGCGTCATCCATGGGGTGGGTGGGCGGTGGAAGGAATTGGCGGATTTTAGCATGCAGGGAGAGGCGCGCTGAGCCGGCCTCGCTTGCGCGTTTGCGGCATTTTGAAGATACTGGCGCAGGTACCTGACAAAAACCGTCAACAATTCATCAGGAGGAGGAAATCATGAGAAATCCGCTCGATTCGCTGTGGGGAACGGTCATCGCCGGTTTTGTTCTGACCGCCGTGCTGTATGTCTTTGCCAGAAACTTTCTGAGCTAAAGGGAGCATCGGCAATGGAGAACATCAATATCGCAGCAGTCCTGGCCCGCTGGATCCATTTCATGGCAGGCGTGATGTGGATCGGCCTGCTGTACTACTTCAATTTCGTACAGGTGACGGCGTTGAAAAATGCCGCCGCCGATGGCACGGCCGCCGGCATCAGCAAGCATGTTGCGCCGCGTGCCCTGCTGTTCTTTCGCTGGGCGGCTGTCGTAACCTGGCTCGCCGGCGCCGCTCTGCTGGGCCCGCTGTTTGTCGACGCCTTCCTGCTGCGTAACGGCATGGGCGGGATCGGCATCGGTGCGTGGCTGGGCACCATCATGCTGTTCAACGTCTGGGTTCTGATCTGGCCGAACCAGAAGAAAATCCTCGGCATGGTTTCGGCGACCGACGGCGAGAAGAACAAGGCGCGCCGGGTGGCCTTCCTGGCATCCCGCACCAATACCATGCTGTCGATTCCGATGCTGTTCTTCATGGCGGGCGGGTGGTCTCACCGGGCGCTTTTCGGCCTATAATCAAGGCGCTGCATAACAAGCACGGCGGCTTTGGCCGCCGTTTTCTATTTCGCTGATTTCACTCAATTACAGCAGCTATTTCGGGACAGCCTGGTTGGGGACTGCCATGACAACACATTTGATGAATACCTATAACCGCCAGCCCGTCGCCTTTGTGCGCGGCGAGGGTGCCTACCTGTGGGACGAAGCCGGCAAACGCTATCTCGATGCGGTCGCCGGCGTGGCGGTGAATGGCCTGGGGCACGGCCACCCCAAACTGGTGAAAGCCGTCAGCGAACAGGCGGCATCGCTGATCCATTCGTCCAACCTGTACCGCGTGCTGCGACAGGAGGAACTGGCCGACAAGCTGTGCGCACTGTCGGGCATGGACAAGGCCTTCTTCTGCAACTCGGGTTGCGAGGCCAACGAGGCCGCGATCAAGCTGGCGCGCCTGTATGGCCACGGCAAGGGCATCGAGGTGCCGACCATCATCGTGATGGAGAAGGCTTTCCACGGCCGCACCATGGCGACATTGACCGCGACCGGCAGCCGCAAGATCCAGGCCGGGTTCGAGCCCCTGCTGTCGGGCTTCGCACGGGTGCCGTTCAACGATCTGGAGGCGATCCGCCATGTCGCCGAGCACAACAAGAGCGTGGTCGCGGTGCTGATCGAAGTGGTGCAGGGCGAAGGCGGCATCAACGTGCTGCCGTCGGAGTATCTTGCCGAGTTGCGCAAGATTTGTGACGTCCACGGCTGGCTGCTGATGCTGGACGAGGTCCAGACCGGCATCGGCCGCACCGGTACCTGGTTCGGCTTCCAACATAGCGGTGTCTTGCCGGATGTGATGGCACTGGCCAAAGGCCTGGGCTCGGGTGTGCCGATCGGCGCCTGTCTGGCACGCGGTGCGGCGGCCGAAGTGTTCACGCCCGGCAGCCATGGCTCCACTTTTGGCGGCAACCCGCTGGCTTGCGCCGCGGCATTGGCGACGCTCCAGACCATTGAAGAGGAGAAGCTGCTCGACAACACGCGCGTGCGCGGCGAAGCCATTCGCAGTGGCCTGCGCGCAGCGCTCCTCGGCATGCATGGCGTGGTAGACATCCGCGGCGAGGGCATGATGATCGGCATCGAACTCGATCGTCCGTGCGGCGAACTGGTGGCGGTGGCGCGCGATGCCGGCGTGCTGATCAACGTCACGTCCGACACGGTCATCCGTCTGGTACCGCCTTTGATCTATGGCGCGGCCGAAGTCGATACGCTGGTCACGGCGGTTTCCGGCATCGTGAAAAACTATCTGCAGCAGGCTGCGTGATGCTGAAGCATTTCCTGCAATTCAAGGACCTGTCGCGCGACGAACTGAACTATCTGTTCGAACGCGCGCGGCTGATCAAGTCGCGTTTCAAGCGCTATCAGCCGTATCACCCGCTGGTCGACCGGACACTGGCGATGATCTTCGAAAAAAGCTCGACCCGTACGCGGCTTTCGTTCGAAGCTGGCATGCACCAGCTTGGCGGCTCGGCGATCTACCTCAACACGCGCGACACACAACTGGGACGCGGCGAGCCGGTGGAGGACGCAGGCGAGGTCATCTCGCGCATGGTCGACATCGTGATGATCCGCACCTTCGAGCAGGAGATCATCGAGCGCTTCGCGTCGCATTCGCGCGTGCCGGTGATCAACGGTCTGACCAACGAATATCATCCGTGCCAGATCCTCGCCGACATCTTCACCTTCATCGAGCATCGCGGTTCGATCCAGGGCAAGACCGTGGCATGGGTCGGCGACTCCAACAATATGTGCAACACCTGGCTGCAGGCGGCTGAAGTGCTCGATTTCAACGTCCACGTGTCGACGCCTCCCGGTTATGAAGTCGAGCCCGAGCGCGCCAATCTATACGGCACGGACAATTACGAAAGTTTTGCCGACCCGATGGACGCTTGCCGCGGCGCCGATCTGGTGACCACCGACGTGTGGACCAGCATGGGCTGGGAGGCCGAAAACGAGGAGCGGCTGAAGGCATTCGCCGATTGGCAGGTCGATACCGACATGATGCAGGTGGCGAAATCCACCGCACTCTTCATGCATTGCCTGCCAGCGCATCGTGGCGAGGAAGTCACCGCCGAGGTGATCGACGGCCCGCAGTCGGTGGTGTGGGATGAGGCGGAGAATCGTCTGCACGTGCAGAAAGCCCTGATGGAATATCTCTTACTCGGAAAAGTGGAAAGCTGAATATGAACATTGCGTACTTCAAGGACATGGATTCGCTCTATGTCGAAATCAGTCCCGAAAACCCGGCGCAGGCGTGGGAAGCCCACGAAGGCATCGTGCTCAACCTGTCGGAAGACGGCCGTGTGGTCGGCATCGAGATCGAAAAGGCCAGCCTCGCCACCAACCTCGACATCCTGAAGATCGGCGGCTTCCCCGGTCAGGTCGAGATCATCGACAAGAACAAATCCGGTTCCACCCACTGACGCACACACCATGAACGACATCAAGAAAGTAGTGCTCGCCTATTCCGGCGGCCTCGACACCTCGGTCATCCTGAAATGGCTGCAGGACACCTATAAATGCGAGGTGGTCACCTTCACCGCCGACCTCGGCCAGGGCGAAGAACTGGAACCGGCTCGTGCCAAGGCGCTGCAGTTCGGCATCAAGCCCGAGCAGATCTACATCGACGACCTGCGCGAGGAATTCGTGCATGACTTCGTCTTCCCGATGTTCCGCGCCAACACCGTCTACGAAGGCGAATACCTGCTCGGCACCTCGATCGCGCGGCCGCTGATCGCCAAGCGCCTGATCGAGATCGTCAACGAAACCGGCGCCGACGCCATCTGCCACGGTGCCACCGGCAAGGGCAACGACCAGGTGCGCTTCGAACTCGGCGCCTATGCGCTGAAGCCCGACGTCAAGGTGATCGCCCCGTGGCGCGAGTGGGATCTGCTCTCCCGCGAGAAGCTGCTGAATTACGCCGAAACGCACGGCATCCCCATCGACATGAAGCACCGCCAGGGCGGTTCGCCGTACTCCATGGACGCCAACCTGCTGCACATCTCCTACGAAGGCCGCCATCTGGAAGACCCCAATGCGGAAGCCGAGGAAGACATGTGGCGCTGGACCGTGTCGCCGGAGAAGGCGCCCGACCAGGCTGAATACATCGAGCTGACCTACGCCAAAGGCGACGTCGTCGCGATCAACGGCCAGGCCATGAAGGCGCATGAAGTGCTGGCCAAGCTCAACGAGATCGGCGGCAAGCACGGCATCGGTCGGCTCGACCTGGTGGAGAACCGCTACGTCGGCATGAAGTCGCGCGGCTGCTACGAAACGCCCGGCGGCACCATCCTCCTGAAGGCCCACCGCGCCATCGAATCGATCACGCTGGACCGCGAAGTCGCGCACCTGAAAGATGATCTGATGCCGCGCTACGCCAGCCTGATCTACAACGGCTACTGGTGGAGCCCTGAGCGCCGCGCGCTACAGGTACTGATCGATCATACCCAGCAGCACGTCAATGGCAGCGTTCGCCTGAAGCTCTACAAGGGCAATGTCATCGTCTCCGGACGCGATTCGAAGACCGATTCGCTGTTCGATTCGACCATCGCCACGTTTGAAGACGACGCCGGTGCCTACGATCAAAAAGATGCAGGCGGTTTCATCAAACTCAACGCGCTGCGCATGCGTATCGCAGCGAAACTCGACGCACGGAGAAAATAAGCATGTCCCAGTTCGACAATGTCGCCGTCACCAAGCAGGCCAACGTCTATTTCGACGGCAAGTGCGTGTCGCACACCGTCCAGTTCGCCGACGGCACCAGGAAATCGGTCGGCGTGATTCTGCCGTCCACGCTCACTTTCAACACCGGCGCACCGGAAATCATGGAGACCGTGGCGGGCAGTTGTCGCTACAAGCTCCAGGGTGGCGACTGGAAAAGCTGCCATGCGGGCGAATCGTTCAACGTGCCCGGCAATTCCAGTTTCGACATCGAGGTGGCCGGCGAGCCTTACCACTACGTCTGCCACTTCGGCTGAGCTGAATCATGACCACCGTCACCGTCGTCAGGAAAGGCGGTCGTATCGCGATTGCGGCCGACACGCTGACGAAATGGGGCGGCGGCAAGGAATCCGCCGCCTATGTGGCGAACCACGAAAAGATCATTCACGTCGGCGACAGCTTCGTGGCGATCACCGGATCGGCGACCTTCAAGCTGATCCTGACGGATTATTTTTCTTCGCTGGAAGAGCCGCCGCAGCTGGACTCGGTGGCCAGCATCTTCAGCGTGTGGAATGCCCTGCACGGCGTTCTCAAGGAGCAGTACTATCTGCAGACAGGCGAGGACAAGGAGGAAGACCTGGAGTCCAGCCGCATGGACGTGCTGATTGCCAACCCGCGCGGCATATTCGGCGTGGCGGCGCATCGCACGGTGCAGGAGTTCTCGAAATTCTATGCCTATGGCAGCGGCAGCCCGTATGCACTGGGCGCGATGTACGCGGCCTACCGCGCGCCTTCGCTCGATGCCGAGGCGGTGGCGCGGCTGGGCGTGATGGCGGCGGCCGAATTCCATGACGAGTCGGGTTTGCCGGTGCAGTCATTTGTGATGGATGTTGAGGAGTAAACATGCCGAGTTTTGACATCGTGTCCGAGGTCGACAAACAGGAAGTGCGCAACGCGGTCGACCAGGTCAACAAGGAAGTTTCCACCCGTTTCGATTTCAAGGGATCCGATGCTCGCGTCGAACAGGCCGACTATGTGCTGACGGTCTACGCCGATACCGAATTCCAGCTTGACCAGGTGCAGGACATCCTCGCGCAAAAGCTCGCCAAGCGTAGCGTCGACGTGAAATGCCTGGACATTGGCAGCGTCGAGAAAGTCTCGGGCAACAAGGTCAAGCGCAGCGTGACGGTGAAGACGGGCGTCGAGACCGAACTGGCGAAGAAGATCGTCAAATGCATCAAGGACAGCAAGCTGAAGGTGCAAGCCAGCATCCAGGGCGACGCCGTGCGCGTGTCGGGTGCCAAGCGCGATATTCTGCAAGACACCATTGCGCTGGTGCGGAAGACCATCACCGACTTCCCGCTGCAGTACCAGAATTTCCGCGACTGACGAACAGGAGGCGCATATGGCCAAAGTCCTGGTTCCGCTGGCGGACGGCTGCGAAGAGCTTGAGGCCGTCACCATCATCGATTTGTTGCGCCGTGCCGGCATCGAAGTGGTGAGCGCCGGACTCAAGCCCGGCGTCGTCAAGGCCAGCCGCGGCGTGCAATTGGTGCCGGATCTGACGCTGGATCGCGCCTTGCAGGACGACTACGACATGGTGGTGCTGCCCGGCGGTATGCCCGGCGCGGCCCATCTGAAGGCAGACCCGCGTATTCTCCAGTTGCTGAAGGACATGGCGGCAGCGGGGAAATACACCGCCGCCATTTGTGCTGCCCCGATGGTGCTCGCCGAAGCGGGTGTGCTTGATGGCAGGCAGGCCACCAGCTACCCCGGTTTTCTCGATGGCTTGCCCGGCGTGACCGTTAGCGCGGCGGCCGTGGTGCGGGACGGCAAGGTGCTGACTTCGCGCGGGCCAGGTACGGCGATGGATTTCGCGCTTGCGCTGATCGAGACGCTGGTGGGAGTCGACAAACGCCAGCAGGTCGAAGCTGCCCTGGTCAGGCCATAGCCCCCCATGCGTCGTCGTTGCTATTATTAACAAACCTATACCAAATATCCAGACGAACCGGAGACCGCCATGCAGATTCGCGAAATTCTCACCCTCAAGAGTGACACCATCTACAGCATCGCACCTACAGATTCAGTCGCAAGCGCCGTCGACAAGCTGGTGGGCCTGGGAGTCGGTTCGCTGGTCGTGCTCAAGAACGGCGAGATGGTGGGGCTCGTGACCGAACGCGATGTGGTGCAGGGGATGGTCAAGCAAGGCTGCAATCTTAAGGACGCGGAGGTCAGCACCATCATGGTGACCGAACCGGTGGTGGCCAACGCCGAAGACTCGGTCGACTATGCGCGGGATGTGATGACCAAGTCGCATATCGGACACCTGCCGATTCTCGACGGCAACAAACTGCTTGGCATCATTTCCTTTCACGACGTGGCGCGTGCCTGCCTCAAGGAAGCCAATTTCGAGAACAGCCTGTTGAAACGCTACATCAAGCACTGGCCTGAGTAAGCGGTCCATCCAGGCTGGCTAGCGGATCGACTCGATGTCGATCGTCTTTTCCATGACCTTGGGCACGATCAGCGCATAGCCTTGCTGTTGCCAGTGTGCCAGCTCGGTGATGGCATTGGGCACGACCTCGATGAAGTCCTGGAAATCCTCCACCTTGTAGCCGAAGTCCGCGGCCGCCTGTCCGCACACCTTGAACTTCACCCCGAGTCCGGCGTAGTAGCGCATGCGATCGACCGCGTCCTGGTATTTCGCCTCGTTCTTTTTCGCCACCGTCACGATTTCGTTGCCGTGGATCACGACGACGAGGCTCAGGTCTTCGGGCGAATAGTTGTAAGGCGCCTCCAGCAAGGGGTTCATCAGCGAACGCACCCAGTAGAGCGCACTGCCGATTTTCTGCGGGTGGTCCAGATAGAACTCGAACACGACCTTGGCGGGCGCATAGGGCGTGGCCACCCACGTTCCCGCAGCAAGCACCGAGGTGGACAAGCCCAGAAATAGGCCTGCCAACGCAATCAGAAGCGATTTCATGGTCGCTCTCCTTGCCGGGTGGAGGAGCTTGTTTTATAGGCGCTGAGCGGCGTTTTGCTGCAGGCGCCGCAGCGTCTGGAACAGCTTGAGCCGCGCCGGATCGATTTCGCCAGCCGTCGCCGCTTCCAGAAGGCGGCAACCTGGCTCGGACTCGTGCTTGCAGTCACGGAACCGGCATAGCCCCAGAAATGGACGGAACTCGATGAAGGCGTGCGCGAGGGCGCTGGCGTCCAGATGTTGCAGGGCAAACTCCTGTAGGCCAGGCGAATCGACCACAGCCGAATCGGCATCCAGACGGTGCAGACGGGTATGGGTGGTCGTGTGGCGTCCGCTGTCGAGCGCTTCGGAATACTCGGCGGTGACCGCCTCGGCATCGGGAAAGAGCGCATTGATCAGGGTCGATTTTCCCATCCCGGACTGGCCGATCAGCAGAGTGGTATGGCCCTGCAAGGCCGGCCGTAGCGGTGCGACATCGGTCAGCGCCGATAATGTGACGAGCGGGTAGCCGACGCGGGTGAGCAGCGTCAGGCGTTCGCGTGCGGCCGGTGTTTCCGGCAGGTCTGCCTTGTTGAGAATCAGCAGGCTGGCGATGCCCTGGTCTTCGGCGGCAAGGATGCAGCGCTGCACCAGTTCCATCGAGAAGCTCGGACGCGCTGCAACCACCACGGCCAGCTGCGTGACGTTGGCGGCGATGGCCTTGGATTTGAAGGCGTCGGAGCGATACAGCAGGCTGGCACGCGGATGCACCGTCTCGATCACGCCTGCATCGCCATCGCGCCGGACGTCGACGCGGTCGCCGCAGACCACGCGCAGGTGGCGGCCTTTAACCTGGCAGGGCAGGTCGCCGTCGGGGGTTGCGACGATGAAGCGGCGACTGAATGCGGCAGTGACCTGGCCGGTCAGAGTGTTCAGAATGGGGAGGTTCCGTTACCGGCCGCCCTGACCTGACTGGACAGGCCGATCAGCCGGTGTTTGCGTTTCTCGGAGAGTCTGGAATGCTCGTCTTGCAGACGCTTTTCGGCCTCGGTCGCATTCCCGTTCGGATGCAGGTTCACCATGTCCGCTGTGTATGGGTGGAACTGGGCATGCAAGCCGCGTACCTCCTCGTATCGGGACAGTTCGGACATGGTTTTGTCCGCGCCGTATATCCCCTGTCCGAGGGTGCAACGATCATCCAGGCGATTGCATCAGGGTCGAGGGGCTCCGCGCTGCTGCCGGCAAGAAATGCGGCCAAGCGCTGTTCCCACATGGCATGAGCGCCGATGATTTCCACCCGGTTCATGGTTGCGTCGATACTCCGTTGGACAAGCTGGAGGCTAAACGGATGAAAGTGCGCACATCTTGATGTTCACAGTTCCAGCAGGCTATCGACCTTGGCTGCGCAGATGAAATCATTCTCGGAGAGACCCCCGATGGCATGGGTCCAGAATTCGACCTTGACGGTGTTATAGCCGACGAGCAGGTAGGGATGGTGATCTTCGCGGTGCGATACCCACATTACGGCATTGGTGAAAGCCTGGGCATGGTAGTGATTCTTGAACGTGTATTCCTTGGCGATCTTGATACCGTCTCGCTGCCAGCCGGCAAGGCCCTTCAAGAAGGGCGCAATCTGCGCATCGGTCAGCGGCGCGACTCCGCCTTCGCAGGGCGCGCATTTCTTGCGGACGAGTTCTTCGACAATAGTGGTCATGACAGGCATCCTTACTTGAATTTGTAATATTGCTGATTGAGGTAGGCGCCGACGTGCGCCTCGTCCTCCGGGAACCAGCCAGCGCCGGTGTTGGCATTGCAACCGGAAATGCGGGCGGCGAGTTGCTGCGGGGTTTTGACCTTGCGGTCGGCGCGTGTGTAGATCTTGCTGCCGTCGTCGCCGTACATGCTGACATGGCAGCTGGTGCAGGCCTTGTCGTGCAGGGCCTTGCCGATCTTGGGGTCGCCCTTGGCAAAAGGCGCGGCGTGGACGCCGCCGGCCAGCAGGGCGCCACAGATGAGTGCGGTCACGATTTTCATGGGGATCTCCTCTTGCTTATCCGACCATTATCGTCACTGGCCTGCAATTGCGCCAGCGCGGAATGCATCGTGTGCGAAAATGGCGGCCTGTTTTTCGAAGGAACGTTGATATGGCCCTGAACCCCACGCATCTGCTCTGGCTCGACATGGAAATGACCGGCCTGTTGCCCGATACCGACCGCATCATCGAACTTGCCATCGTCGTGACCGATGCCGACCTCAATACCGTGGCCGAGGGTCCGGTGCTGGTCGTGCACCAGCCCGACGAGGTGATGGATGCCATGGACAGCTGGAACAAGGGCACGCATGGAAAGTCCGGGCTGATCGACCGCGTCAAGGCCTCGCAACTGAACGAAGCCGAGGTCGAGGCGCAGATGCTGGAATTCGTGAAGCAGCATGTGCCGGCTCGAACCTCGCCGATGTGCGGCAACTCGATTTGCCAGGACCGCCGCTTCATGGCGCGCTATATGCCGCAACTGGAAGCGTTCTTCCATTACCGCAACCTGGACGTCAGCACCTTGAAGGAGCTGGCCAAGCGCTGGCGGCCAGGACTGTCCGAAGCCTTCAAGAAATCCAACAGGCACGAAGCACTGGCCGATATCTACGAATCCATCGACGAGATGAAGTACTACCGCGAGCACTTCATCCGCGCGGAATAAAAAAAAGCGGCCGGCCGGCCGCTGCAGGAGGAGACAACCGTGAATCTCGTGGAATTATTCTCGAAATCGGCTGACACCCTGGATGGACCGCCGTAACCGGCGGTTCCGGGCAAGGATCAGGGCTTGATGTAGACGTAACCTTCCTTGGCCTGCAAACGGGCAAGTTCAGCCACACCGGACGGTACCACCTTGGCTTCCATGATGACCGCGTCCGGGCCCAGTTTGCGGGACATGAGGGTGTTGTTGCAGACGCGGAAATCAACGCCGCGATTCTTCAGCGCGGCGACCTGGGATTCAAAAGCGCCCTTGTCATCCTTGGCGTCGTTGAGCAGGAAATCGATACCTTTACCGTGAGCCACCACGACGATCTTGTCGGTCGGGCTGGCGTTGAGCTCGTTGTTGATATTGTTCATGGCGGCACGGGCGACGGAGGCATCATTGATGTGGTAGACGACTTTTGCCTCGTCGGAGGCGGCTGGGGCGGCGGCTTCAGCCTGGGGAGCGGCGTGAGCCATCGGAGCGCAAGCCAGAAACAGGGCGGCAAGCAGCGGGGTGAGAACGCGGGTCATAGAGGTCTCCTGAGTTGATATGAATAAACCGGCTTTATTGGGTAAGCCTGTAGATAGGACGGACCTACTGGAACGCTTATTCCATTCCGGAGCGCGCTTTTTTCTGGAATAAAAGGACTATCTTTCCCGTCAACCGGACATGATCATGCTCAGTCGTCTTCTTTTTGGCCCGCCTCGCCCCGGTATCGAAGCCTTGCGCCCGGTGCTCTACCGAATCGCCTTCGCCTGGTGCCATGACGCCGCGCTGGCTGACGATCTGGTTCAGGAAGCCCTTTCCAAGGGCTGGACGCGGCGCGGCCAGTTGCGCGACGAATCGTCCCTGAAGGCATGGATGGTGTCGATCATGAACCACTGCTGGCTCGATCACTTGCGCAGCCGGCGCGACTTTGACGATGTCGAGGACTGGCAGGACGAACTCGAATCCACGGCAGACACTCCCGATGCCTGTTGCGATCGCGAACAGGTGATCACCTGCGTACGCAAGGCCGTGGAACGCCTGCCGCTCGGACAGCGTCAGGTTCTGACGCTGGTCGATCTGGAAGAGTTCAGCTATGCCGAAGTGGCCGGGATCCTGGACATCCCGGTCGGTACTGTGATGAGCCGTCTGTCGCGTGCGCGCGCATCCCTGAAAAGCCTGCTGGGGCCTGCAATGCGGCAGCCGGCAGCCCAGCCGCAATTGAGGAGGGTCAAATGAAATCCGCTGTTTCGGATGAGATTCTGCATGCCTTCATCGATGGCGAACTTGATGTGGCCGAGAGCGAAACGCTGATCGCGCGGATGCAGCAAGACCCAGTGTTGGCGCAGCGCGTCTGTGCGTTGCGCAGCCTGCGCAGCATGGTCAAGCTGGCGTACGCCGAGCCGCCGGTCATCGACGCTCGGCCGCCCGTTCATCGCCGGCAGTTGATGCAACGCTGCGCATTCGGCTGCCTCGTTCTGCTCGTCGGCTTGAGCAGTGGCTGGGCTTTGCGTGGACTGGCGTGGCAGCAGGCAGGCGTCACACAGCCTGCTGCGGTTCCGGATGGGTATCGGACGGTCAGCCTGGCGCGCGAAGCCGATCCCAATCGCATCATCCTGCATATCGACAGTGCGGCACCGGAGAAGATGCGCGCGGCGCTGGATCGGGCCGACCAGCTGCTGGACGACGCGGACCGGCAGGGGCGTGCCATGCAGCTCGAGGTCATAGCCAACAGCCATGGCCTCGAGCTTCTGCGCGCCGGTCATAGTCCCTACGCAGAACGTATCGCACGCATGAGGCAGCACCACGCAAACCTGCAGTGGGTGGCGTGCGGCCAGACGATTGCCCGTTTCACCAGCGAGGGCCAAAAAGTGGAGTTGCTGCCTGCCACCCGGACGGCCCCCACTGCCATCGGCGAAATCATTTCCCGGCTCCAGCAAGGCTGGACCTATGTTCGGGTTTAAGCGCGAAACCGTTCTTGCCGTCCTGATGCTGTTCCTGCTGTTGCCCGCACAGGCGAGCGCAGCCCCGCTGGTCAATCGACTCGCCGATCATCCGTCTCCCTATCTGGCTTTGCATGGACACGATCCGGTGGCCTGGCAGGAATGGAATGCCGCCACGATTGCGCGTGCGCGACAGGAAAACAAGCTGCTGTTCGTTTCGGTCGGCTATTTCGCCTGTCACTGGTGCCATGTCATGCAGCGCGAGAGCTACAAGAACTCGCAGATTGCGGCCTTGCTCAACCGCGACTTCATCCCGGTCAAGGTCGATCGTGAGCTCAACACCGGACTCGACGATGCCCTGCAAACATTTTCCGCGCGTCTTCAGGGCGCGGCGGGCTGGCCTCTGAATGCCTTCGTGACGCCGGAAGGCTATCCGGCGTTCACGGTCTTGTATGCGCCTCCCGACGCATTCCGCACGCTGTTGACCCAGCTTTCGGCACGCTGGAAATCGGACCGGGCCGGCATTCGTCGGCTGGCTTCGCTGGTTGCGCCGCCGCCAGCGCAGCCGCCAGCAGACGCACCGCTGACGGCTGCGCGGAGCGAACAGGCCTGGGAACGCTTCATGACCGGTGTGTGGCAGGAGGCCGACAGTCTGCATGGCGGTTTTGGGCAGGTCAGCAAATTTCCCATGGCACCGCAGTTGAGCGCCTTGCTGGATCGCCAGGCGCAGCAACCTGACGCCAGGCTGGGCGAATTCTTGCGTCTGACATTCGACCAGATGGCGGCGCGCGGCATGCGGGACCATATTGGCGGCGGGTTTTTCCGCTATACCGTCGATCCCGACTGGGACACGCCGCATTTCGAGAAAATGCTCTACGACAATGCGCAACTGGCCGTGCTGTATCTGCGCGCCGCGACGGTATTGGAACAACCCCGTTATCGCGAGGTCGCCCGCAGTGCGCTCGGGTTCATGCAGGATGAATTGCGGGATGCGCGTGGCGGCTTCTACAGCAGCACGTCGGCGGTCGACGCGGCCGGGCGCGAAGGCGCCACGTATCTATGGACGCCCGATGAGCTGAAACGGCGCCTGCCGCCAGCGGTGTACGCGGCCGCGCACCGGGTGTGGCGCCTCGATGCGCCGCGCAGTTTCGATGCGGGCTACCTGCCTGCGGAATATGTTCCCCCCACGGCGGACGAACGCTCGTTGCTGGCCGAAGCCGCGCATATCCTGTATCCCGTGAGGCGCATGCGCAGCCTGCCCAAGGACGACAAGTTGAACGCCGGGCTGAACGGTCTCGCGTTGTCGGCGTTCAGCCAGGCCAGCCGGCTCGATCCGGGCTACCGCCGGGAGGCCGACCGCTTGCAGCATTTCCTCTTGACGCGGCTGGCCAGGGACGGCCGGCTGGTGAAAGCGATGGCGCATGGCCAGGTCCTGCCGGATGCGGAGCTGGAGGATTACGCCTATGTGGTGCAGGGTCTGCTCGACCATGCCGATGCCACGGGCAACGCACAATCGCGCGAACGGGCCCGGCAGCTTGCCCATACTGCCTGGCGCTTGTTCTGGCATGCGGAGGGCTGGAAGCGCGAGGCACAGCCCTTGCTGGCGACCTTGCAGGCCGAACCGGTGCTGGACGACGGCGCGCTGTATTCACCCTCCGACGTGCTCATCCTGGCCAGCCTGCGCGTACAGGATCCCGTTTTGAATCAGCAGGCGCGCCGTGCCGCGCGGTGGCGCCTGCCGGCCATGGAGCAGGACCCGTACGCCTATCCTACGCGTACGCGCGTGCTGGCGCGTATCCAGCCGGACTAGTTGATCTCGGGCTCGGGCGCCTGCGTCGATTCCACCGTGCGCTGCATGGGGCGCCGGCCGACCTGGATTTTCAGATTCAAGGTCTGCTGTTTGCGTGCGAGGGTCAGTTGTGCGTCTTCGCCCGGTTTCAGCGCGGCAATCAGATTGAGCAGCGATGCGGAGTCGACCACCGCGCGGCCGTTGACGGCCAGCAGGATGTCGCCTGGACGGATGCCGCCGACGTCGGCCGGTCCTCCTTTCAGCACGCCGGCGATCAAGGCACCTTCCGCGCTTTTCAGGCTGAACGATTCAGCCAGTTCGGGGCTCAGATCCTGTACCTCGACGCCGACCCAGCCACGCGTCACGCTTCCTGATTTGATGATCTGCTCCATCACCTTGCGGGCGATGCTGACCGGAATGGCGAAGCCGATGCCTTGCGAACCGCCGGTACGCGAATAGATTGCGCTGTTGATCCCGACCAGATTGCCGGACGCATCGACCAGTGCACCGCCCGAGTTGCCGGGGTTGATGGCGGCGTCCGTCTGGATGAAGTTCTCGAACGTGTTGATGCCCAGATGGGTGCGTCCGAGCGCGCTGACGATGCCGGCAGTGACGGTCTGGCCGACACCGAACGGATTGCCGACTGCCAGCACCCAGTCGCCCACTTCGAGGCTGTCGGGTTCGGCAAAGGTGATCGCCGGCAGGTCGCTGGCATCGATTTTCAGCACCGCCAGATCGGTCTCCGGATCGGAGCCGACCACGCGGGCGGGTACGGTCTTGCCGTTGGCCAAGGCCACCTGGATTTCGTCGGCGGCTTCGACGACGTGCTGATTGGTGAGAATGTAGCCGTTTGGACTGATGATCACGCCCGATCCCAGATTGGATACTTCGCGTGGGCGCGCATCCAGCCGATCGCCAAAGAAGTACCGGAAAATCGGATCCTGCAGGGCAGGGTGGGCCGGACTGCTGACTTTTTGCTGCGTGAAGACGTTGACCACCGCCGGGATCACTTTCTGTGCCGCCGGGGCAAAGGATTCGACGGGCGTGAGCGTACGGCTGGCGGGTTGCGTGGACTGCTGGATGGTCAGGCTCGGCGCTTGTGTCTGCCAGCGCAGAAGTTCAGGTTTGAACAGGGCAATGATGAACAATACGCCCAGTGCCACGGTAGTGGTTTGAGCGAAGAGCAACCAGAATTTTCGTATATGCATTTCGATTAAATTCAGAGACTTGGCGTAATTTTTCAGCGGGATGATTATAGCCCAGCGTGAGTGGCGATTGAGTCTTTGCTGCGACGGGCTTCCGGTGAGGGTGGCAATTTGGTTAGAATGCCGGTTTTATCGCAACACGTTCAGGTTAGGGAAACATGAGCCAGGAAGCCGATGGGCAAAAAGTGGACACACGTAAACGAAAATTCCTGATCGCCGCGACCAGCGCCGTTGGAGGGGTTGCCGTGGCGGGAGTGGCTGTGCCGCTGGTGATGAGCATGCTGCCAAGCGCGCGCGCCAAGGCTGCAGGCGCGCCGGTTGAGGTGGATATCAGCAAAATTGAGCCTGGTATGCTGTTGACGGCTGAATGGCGCGGCAAACCGGTGTGGGTCGTCAATCGCACCAAGGAAATGCTCGATCTGATGGCCAAGCACGCCGACAAGCTGGTCGACCCGAACAGCGAGCAGCCGCAGCAACCTCCCTACTGCAAGAATGCCACGCGCTCGATCAAGCCGGAATTCCTGGTGGCCGTGGGCATCTGCACCCACCTTGGCTGCTCGCCTACCTATCGCAAGGAAGTCGGTGCCGCCGATCTCGGCGCCGACTGGCCGGGCGGCTTCTTCTGCCCCTGCCACGGTTCGCGTTTCGACCTGGCGGCCCGTGTGTTCAAGAACGTGCCGGCCCCGACCAATCTGGTGATCCCGCCTCATCAATACCTCAGTGCCGGCAAGATACAGATCGGTGTGGACGCAAAAGGAGCCTAAAAGAATGTCTGCCCTGCAAAAAATGATGGGTTGGGTCGATGACCGCTTCCCTCTCACCGCCACCTACAAGGCGCATCTGTCCGAGTACTACGCGCCCAAAAACTTCAACTTCTGGTATTTCTTCGGCTCTCTGGCGCTGCTGGTGCTGGTGATGCAGATCGTCACCGGCATTTTCCTCACCATGAACTACAAGCCGGATTCGATGCTCGCCTTCGCATCCGTCGAGTACATCATGCGCGACGTCGACTGGGGCTGGCTGATCCGCTACATGCATTCCACCGGCGCCTCGATGTTCTTCGTCGTCGTCTACCTGCACATGTTCCGCGGCCTGATGTACGGTTCCTACCGCAAGCCGCGCGAACTGATCTGGATCTTCGGCGTGCTGATCTATCTGGCGCTGATGGCCGAAGCCTTCCTCGGCTACCTGTTGCCGTGGGGCCAGATGTCATACTGGGGCGCGCAGGTGATCGTCAACCTGTTCGCTGCGGTGCCGTTCATCGGCGACGACCTGTCGATCTGGATTCGCGGCGACTACGTGATTTCGGACGCCACCCTGAACCGCTTCTTCGCGTTCCACGTCATCGCCCTGCCGCTGGTGCTGATCGCGCTGGTAGCGGTGCACCTGGTGGCATTGCATGAAGTCGGCTCGAACAACCCCGACGGCATCGAGATCAAGAAGAAGAAGGACGCCAACGGCATCCCGCTCGATGGCATTCCCTTCCACCCGTATTACACGGTGAAGGACATCGTCGGCGTGATCGTCTTCCTGATGGTCTTCTCGGCAATCGTGTTCTTCGGTCCCACCATGGGCGGCTATTTTCTGGAAGCCAACAACTTCATCCCGGCCGATCCGCTGAAAACGCCGCCGCACATCGCGCCGCTGTGGTACTTCACGCCGTTCTACGCCATTCTGCGCGCGGTGCCGCCGATGTTCGGCTCCCAGTTCCCCGGCGTCGTGGCGATGGGCATGTCGATCGTGCTGATCTTCTTCCTGCCGTGGCTGGACCGCGGCAAGGTCAAGTCGATTCGCTACCGTGGCCCGATCTACAAGATCATGCTGGCCCTGTTCATCGTGTCCTTCGTGGGCCTCGGCTACCTTGGCCTGCTGCCGCCCTCTCCGGTGGCGACGATTATTGCCCAGACCTTCTCAGTGATTTACTTCCTGTTTTTCCTGTTGATGCCCTGGTATACCTCGATTGACAAAACCAAACCGGAACCGGAAAGGGTGACTGGCTAAATGAAACGCTTGAAAAATTTTCTTTTCCTGCTGATGGCGGTGCCCGTCATCGCTGTTGCCTCCGAGGAGGGGCCGCGTCTGGACAAGGCGCCTGTCAACCTGTCCGACCAGGCATCCCTGCAACGCGGCGCACGCATGTTTGTGAACTATTGCCTCAACTGTCACAGCGCTGTCTCCATGCGTTATTCGCGCATGCAGGATCTTGGGCTGACCGAAGATCAGATCAAAGAAAATCTGATGTTCGCGGCCGAGAAGCCCGGCGAGACCATGACAGTTGGCATGGACAAGAAAGAGGCCAAAAACTGGTTTGGCTCTGCTCCGCCCGACCTCAGCGTGATCGCCCGCGCACGCGGCTCCGACTGGTTGTACACCTATCTGCGCGGCTTCTATCGTGACGATACCCGTCCCACCGGCTGGAACAACGTCGTGTTCCCCAAGGTGGCGATGCCGCACGTGCTGTGGAGCCTGCAAGGTGAGATGGTTCCGGTCATGAAGAAGGAAGGCGAGCATGAAGTTATCGAACGCCTCGAGCTGGCCAAACCCGGTAGCGTGACCCTGGCCGAATACGACGCCATGGTCGGCGATCTGGTCAACTACCTGACGTGGATGGGCGAGCCCGCCCAGCTCGAACGGAAGCAGCTCGGACTATTCGTCCTGGCCTTCCTGGCATTCTTCTTCGTGGTGGCCTATTACCTGAAGAAAGAGTTCTGGAAAGACGTTCACTGAACCCGGCCTAGCCGTTCGCCAACAGCCGGACTGTGTCCGGCTGTTGGCGTTTTAAGCCTTAAACACACGCAATACGTGCAACACGAGAGGGAGCCCCCGCCATGATGACCCTGTATTCCGGCAGTACCGACCCGTACAGCCATCGCTGCCGCATCGTCCTGTTCGAAAAGGACATGGATTTCGAAGTCATCGATGTGGACATGCACAACAAGCCGGAAGAAATCGCCAGCATCAGCCCGAGCGGCAAGATGCCGGTGCTGGTCGAACGCGACCTGATCCTGACCGAATCCAACATCATCAACGAATACATCGACGAGCGTTTCCCCCATCCGCAGCTGATGCCGCCGGATCCGGTCATGCGTGCCCGCGCCCGCCTGGTGCTGTTCAATTTCGAGCACGACCTGTTCACCCACGTCAATACGCTGGAACACAGCCTCGGCAAGGCCTCGGACAAGGCGCGCCAGGAAATCCGCGACAGCCTGTCGCAACTCACGCCCATCCTTACCAAGCAGAAATACCTGATGAACGACGAGTTCTCCATGCTGGACGTCGCCATTGCCCCGCTGCTGTGGCGCCTCGAGCACTATGGCATCGAGTTGCCAAAGGTGGCTGCGCCGGTGCTCAAGTACCGCGAACGCCTGTTCAGCCGCCCGGCCTTCATCAATGCGCTGACGCCCACCGAAAAGGCGTTGCGCAAGTAAGCGGAGAAGGGACCAAGGGCAGCGCAGGTGGCTGAGATTTCAACCAAACCGTACCTGATCCGCGCACTGTACGAATGGTGTGCGGACTCGGGCTATACGCCGCAGTTGCTGGTTGCGGTGGATGGCCGTACCCGCGTGCCGCCCGGGTTCGTCAAGGATGGCCAGATCGTCCTGAACGTCAGCGCCGGCGCTACCCGTAATCTCACGCTGGAGAACGACTGGATCCAGTTTTCCGCGCGCTTCGGCGGTGTTTCGCATGAAATATCCATTCCGGTAGACCGGGTCGCGGCCATCTTCGCGCGCGAGAATGGGCAAGGCCTGCATTTCGAGCCGGTCGATGCGCCCGGGCCGCCCGAGCAGACGCCGCCGCCCGTAGCGGACGAATCATCCGCTCCGCCCAGAGGCAAGCCCTCGCTCAAAGTCGTCAAGTAATCGCTCAAGGCGCGCGGCATCGCTATAATGTCGCCCGTCGCCGCTTTAGCTCAGTTGGTAGAGCAACCGCCTTGTAAGCGGTAGGTCGTCAGTTCGATTCCGACAAGCGGCACCACATACGTTAAAAGACCCGCCGAGCGCGGGTCTTTTAACGTATGTCGGGATGGCGAGCGATTTGCCTTGCCCTATTCGATTCCCAGCCGTTCGAGCCGGTAGCGCAGGCTGCGGAAAGTGACGCCGAGCAGGCGGGCAGCTGCAGTCTTGTTGTAGCGTGTCTGTTCCAGTGCTTCGAGAATAGCGGTGCGTTCCATCTGGTCGAGATAGTCCTGCAGAGGATATTTGCTGCCGGGCGCGGTTCCGGTTGCGGGCAGGGTGGGCGGTGTCAGGTTGAGGTCGGCGGCGTTGATGTGCTGACCTTCGCACAGCGCAAGCGCGCGCTCCAGCGTGTTTTCCAGTTCACGTACGTTGCCAGGGAAGGCATAGGCACAGAGCGCCTGTTCCGCATCGCGATCCAGCTTGACGTCGGCCCCCCCCAGCTTGTCGAGCAGAAAACGCGCCATTTCCGGGATGTCTTTGGCGCGGTCGCGCAAGCTCGGCATGACGAGATCGATCACATTCAGCCGGTAATACAGGTCCTGGCGAAAGCGACCTGTTTCCACGAGCGCGGACAAATTCTGGTGCGTGGCGCTCACGATGCGGACGTCGATGGGCTCCTCGGTCGTGGCACCGACCTTGCGTACTTTCTTTTCCTGCAGCACGCGCAGCAGCTTCACCTGCATCGACAAAGGCAGATCGGCCACCTCGTCGAGAAACAGGGTGCCGCCGTTGGCTGCCTGAAAGAAGCCGTCGCGGTCGGCGTCGGCCCCCGTGAACGCGCCTTTTCGATAGCCGAAAAATTCGCTTTCCATCAGTGTTTCGGGAATCGCACCGCAGTTGACCGCGACGAAGGGCTTGCCGGACCGGTTGCCGAGACGATGGATCAGGCGTGCCGCGAGTTCCTTGCCGCTGCCTGATTCGCCTGCGATATGCACCGGCGCCTGGGTCCGTGCGAGTTTGGCAATGCGTGCGCGGATGTCCTGCATGACGACCGATTGACCGATCAGTTCTCGGGTTGGGTCGTCTGCCTGCGTGGATTCGGGAATCGCTAGCGCGGATTTGACCAGGGTACGCAGCTGGTCGAGCGCCACCGGTTTGGCCAGATAATCGAATGCGCCCGCTTTCAGCGCGGCGACGGCGTTGCCGGCATTGCCGTAAGCGGTGATGACGGCCACCGGGACCGGTAGGGCCAGTGCGCTGGCGCAGGCAATCACGTCCAGCCCTTCGCCATCGGTCAGTCGCATATCGGTCAGGCAGAGATCGTAATGTGTCTGCCGCAGTCGGGCCTGCGCCTCGGCAACGCTGACGGCGCGATCGGTTTCCAGCCCCATCTTGACCAAGGTCAATTCCATCAGATCGAGCAGATCAGGCTCGTCGTCAACCAGCAGAATGCGTGGAGAGGTTGCCATGATCATCCGCCTCCGCGCAGGGCGAGGCGGAAACGCGCGCCGCCATTGCCGGGAACGTAGCTCAGCGCCGCATGGTTGGCTTCGGCCAGTTCGCGCGCCAGGAACAGGCCCAATCCGGTACCCTGCGCATCCGTGGTGAAGAAGGGCTCGAAAAGCTTGTCCTGGTGTTCCGAAGCCACGCCGGGTCCATCGTCACCGATCTCGATCTGCATGTTACTCCCCTGCATCTGAGCGCCGATGCGGATGCTGCCCGCCTGCTTGCGGCTGAAACGCCAGGCGTTGCGCATGAGATTCCACACGATCTGGCGTAGATGGTCAGGGTCGAACTGGAAATGCAGGCTGTCGGGCATGTCGACTATGACGGCGTCTGCCGGGATTTCTTCAGTCTGACGCAATTCGTCGACCAATAGGCCGAGCGCTGCGGCATCGAAACTGACCGGATGAAGCCGATCGCGCCGATTGAGCGTCAGCACTTCTTCCACCAGACGATCGAGCCGGCGTGCATTGTTCTCGATGATCCCGGTCAATCGAGCCTGAGTGGTATCGTGCGTTTCCTCCCCCAACAGTTGCGCAGCATGGCTGATGGCGGACAGCGGGTTGCGGATTTCGTGTGCGATGTTGGCAGTGAGTCGTCCCAGCGCAGCCAGCTTGAGCCGCTGGGCCGCCTGTTCAGCCTGGCTTTGATCTTCCAGTACCAACACGCGGCTGTCGTCCGGTGTTTCCAGCGGGATGCAGCGCACCCGCAACTGCGCGGCCGCGGTATTCAGGGTGAAGGTTGTTCCGGGCTGCATCTGCTGCGACATACGCGCCAGCTCGGGTGAACAGTCTTCCAGGCGGGTGACGCCCGGGACCGCCGCTGCCGGGATACCGAGCAGTGCCAATGCGCGTGGGCTGGCGTGTCGTATGATGCCGTCGCCGCGTATTGCCAATAGCCCGTCGGGCGAGTTTTCGATGGCCAGGGCATTGATACGGTTCAGCAGTGCCAGTTCGCCCGCCTGCTGCTGCGCCAGTCTTTCCGAACGGAGTGCGCGCAGGGTCAGTGCATGCGCCAGCAACCCGATGGCGAAATATCCTGCGCATAGCAAACCGACCTGGAAAAAACTGTCCATCCCCTGGCTGCCGCCCAGAATGCTGAAGCCGTGCTGCAGCAGAACGGCGATCGATGCCATGGCGGCATAGAGCAGGGTCAGGCGTCCGCTTCCGACCAGCCCGCCGGAAGCGATGGAAATCGCCAGTAGCAGGCCCAATCCGCTTGCCAGTTGCTCGCTGGTCGACATCATCAGCATGAACAGCACGATATCGGCTGTGATGTGGGCGGTGAGCTGGATCTGGAATCCTGGCCAGCGCGCGCGGATACCCAGCACGAACAATGCCGCGATCATCAGATAGGCAAAGGCGTAACTCTGAAAACGCCCGTTTGCGCTCTGGCGGAACAGATCCGACGTGCTGAACAACAGGCCGCTGAACACCAGCGCCGCAGCCAGCGTCAGGCGATACAAGTTGAAGTAATCGAGACTGCGCCAATGGGAAGCGAAATAGCCCGGCGTGGTCGGGCGCGGCATCGACGTTGCCGCTGCGTTCATTTCTTGCCGAGTTGCCGGTGTTCGGGTGTACAGAAGAAATTGCCGCCGGAATAAATGGCCTCGCTGCGCGGCAGGTTCACGCCACAATGCGCGCATTTCACCATGTCTTCGACAGTTTTTTCGCGCGTGGATGAGGGCGGCTGGCCGAGCGAGCGCTGGTAGGCACGGAACAAGGCCAGCACGACAAAGCCAATCGCAATCAGCAACAGAATCTTGAACACACCCTCTCCCCCAAAATGGCGTTCAGCATAGCACGGAGGCGCCCCGGCCCGTTCCTGGAAAAGGCCCCGCTGGGCGGCTGGCGGCGTTGTCGGGCAGGTGGGAATGCGTTTGATTGGGTAAAGCGGTTCGGCATAACTGTCTACTCCAAAGGGCACACCGCAAAAGCAGCAGATAGATAAGTCATCCCTATAGGCAAGCTACGTTGTCGGGCTTTTTTACAATGGAGCTTGTGCCATTGCAAGCGTGCCTGCTGCATCCATGAAAAGCGGCACGCAAACAAGGGCGTGCGGTAAGTGGAAGATCGATGGGCATGCATATTGCTTTAGTCGTTTCGACTAAGCGGATGTTTTTTTGCGGTTTTTTACCTCCCCACCCGGTGTCAGCCCGTTCGGTGGTTGGAGAAGGAAAAGCGGTACGGGCACCCTTAAAGAAACATACACAAAACGTACATAAAAAAAGCGCATTGTTTCGGCTCAGGCTGACGGGCGATAGGGAGATACACCGCAATGTTGAAAATCGAATTGGAGGAGGCATCATGAAATTCTTTAAACGCACCGCAGCCGCACTGGCATTGTCGGCTGCCATGCTGAGCGGGCCTGTGCAGGCCGTTCCGGTCACCGTGATGGGCACCACGGTCAGCTTCACCTTTGACAGCGCGCTCAGCGGGCTGTTCGGCGTTCCCACGGCGACGGGGGATGCGCTGTTTTTCACACCCACCACCTATAAGGCCCAGTCTTTCAACGGCACCGGGTTTGCCTCGGCCAGCCAGACCTTCAACATCACGGTCAATGCCAATCCTGGTTATCGGGTATCGGCGGTCAACCTGACCGAAGATGGCGACTACTACAACATCGGCGCAGGCTCCAGCGTGGCCGTCGGCGGCAAGCTCTATGTGCGCGATCTGGAGTCGCCCCTGGCACCCGCCGCCAGCAGCAAAATCAAGTCGTCGCTCCCGCTGACCGACATGACCAGCCTGGCGGATTTCGAGACCACCGACTGGACCTCGCACGCAAACGTCGCGATTCCAGCCGGATGGGGTGGAACGGACGGCATCGTCAGTGGCGTCAACGTCACCCTCGAAAACATCCTTCTGGCCAACAGCCTGTCAGTCGGTGGCGCAGCCTTCATCGAGAAAAAATTTGCCGGTGTGGCCATCGTGACGACGCCCGTGCCGGAACCGCAGGCGTATGCCTTGTTCATCGCTGGCTTGGCGCTGATTGGCTTCATGGGGTGGCGCAAGGGCCGCATCGCGATCTGAGCGTTGGACTCTTTTATGTAAACGGCCTCCCTCGCGAGGCCGTTTTTTCATGCGAAGGCCCACGGAATGCTGATCAAATCCCATCTAGCTATTCCATCTATATGAAATCGGTATGTCGTGACTGTCGGTTTTCTTTACACTTCAAACCAAATGAATTAATGGATGGTTGATTCCGGATAAAAAACATCGGGTAAACAGTATGGTACGAAGCTTTCATATGCATGGTACGTATTTTGCGTAAACGGCTGGGGGCACAATGAACAATAAATAGAATGTGCCCCCATTCCATTTCATGTACGCGATGAAATGGCCTAGCAGCGTGATGTTGGAGGAGGAGAGTGTCATGAGGCGCATGAGAGTTGTGGCGGTTGCACTATTGGCCGTGTCCGGGATGGGAATGCAAACCACCCAGGCGGCATCCAATTGGGCGGGGACGGCCGATTACACGCAGGCCCCAGGCAGCAGTGGGGATGAGGACGTTGTCGGTCCGTTCGACACCTATGACGCGGGGTCCGGCGTCGTGCTCCTGAAATCAACCGGCACGACAGGGTCGGGGCCCAGCCTGGTTTCAAGCTTCAATGGGTTTTACCAATCCTTCATCACCAACCATGAACTGGCCGGAACGGTAGCAGCAGCGCCCAATCTCAATTCGACTTATGAATTGACCGCGGTGGCCAGCTTTACCGAGAGCGTGACGGCAGCCGGCGCGATCAGCGTCACGGGTGGCAGTTTCGCGATTTATCTGGATACCAACCCGAACCGCAGCTTCAATACGGATACCGGATTTACCGATGGCGACGCGATTCTGACTGGCAACATCATCGGGGGGACAGGGGTTGCCGACCCTGGCTTCTCGCTGGGGGTGACCAATATCACGATCGCCGTCACGAGCTTCAATGCCGCCGTGTACCAGCCTCCAACGATCGTATCGGGCGGTGGGGTCTTCACGCTCCAAATGAACAACCCCTATGACGCCAGCTTCCTGAACCCGATCGCCAGCGTGATGGGCAACAGCGTGGCTTCGGGCGATCTAAAGTACGCGGCGGACGGGTACATTGCGCTGGCAGTCCCCGAAGCCAAAACCTATGCCATGATGCTGGCCGGTCTTGCGCTCGTCGGCTTCATGGCCCGGCGCAACGCACGCCTGTCCGTTTGATTGCTGCGTTGCTTCTGACTCGCGGCTTCCGCAGGGAAGCCGTTTTCATTGAAGATTCTTTACGCGCGGGCAATATCGCGACATATGGCGCGAACGGTCTTGGCAGTTTCAAGTTCCGGCAACATTGGCCCGTTACTTTTGTTGAATAATGCGCCTGCCCCGGCATTAACCGGCGGGCCGACTGATAATTACACGCTTGTCTGCCCTCAGGAAACACGCATCGACGCGAAGCATTTGGAGTAATGACAAACCATAACCAGTGGCTGTTCCGGCAGCAGCTTTCCGTCGTATCGCTGACCAAGATCCTGCTCGATCCCTTCGTGGCCGTGTTGGTGCTGATCGGCTGCGCACTCTATTTCGGCGAGACCTTCAATGGGCCTTATCCCATCCTGGCGCTCATCGTCTTTACACTGACCTTTCCCGGAAAATGGCCCGAAGTGACCTTGCGGGCCTTCTGGAACGAAGTGGTCATGCCGTGGTTTTTCCTGTCCGGCCTGATCCTGTTGTTCGGCTACTCCACCGGCTATCTCGACTGGTTTCCGCCCGACCTGGTGATGGCATGGATGCTCGCCACCCCCATCGCCATGTGGGTGGCACACCGCGTCGTACGCAAGATCCTGCCGCGCCTGCTGCTGCTGGAAGGCGGCCGCCGCCGCGCACTCATCGTGGGCGCTGGGCAGCTGGGAACCGAACTGCGCGGCCGTTTTGCCAATGACAGTGCGCTGGGGGTCGACGTGGTCGGCTTTTTCGACGACCGCACACTCGAGCGTACCGAATTGACCGACCCGACCAAACTGCTCGGGCGGCTGGCCGACATCCCCGAATACGTCAACCGCAATGGCATCGACCTGGTCTACATCACCTTGCCGATGGCCTCGCAGCCCCGCACGCTGAACCTGCTCGATGCCCTGCGCGACACCACCGCGTCGGTCTATTTCGTGCCGGACATCTTCGTATCCGACTTGATCCAAGCGCGGGTCGATCATATCCACGGCATGCCCGTGGTGGCGCTCACCGAATCGCCCACGCTGGGCGTCAGCGGCATCGGCAAACGCATCAGCGACGTCGCCATCGCCAGCCTGATCCTGCTGGTGATCTGGCCCGTCCTGCTTATCCTGGCCGTCGGCGTCAAGCTGTCGTCCCCGGGCCCCATCATCTTCAAGCAGCGCCGCTACGGTCTCGACGGCCAGGAAATCCTCGTCTACAAATTCCGCTCCATGCGCGTCTGCGACGATGGCGACACCATCAAGCAGGCCGGCCGCAGCGACCCCCGCATCACTCGATTCGGGTCCTTCATCCGCCGCACTTCGCTCGACGAACTGCCGCAGTTCATCAACGTCCTGCAGGGCCGCATGAGCGTCGTCGGCCCGCGCCCCCACGCCGTTGCGCACAACGAGCAGTATCGCAAGCTCATCAAGGGCTACATGCTACGCCACAAGGTCAAGCCCGGCATCACCGGCTGGGCCCAGGTCAACGGCCTGCGCGGCGAAACCGAAACCCTCGACAAGATGCGCGCCCGCGTCCAGTACGACATCGACTACATGCGCAACTGGTCGCTGGGGTTCGATCTGATGATCATCGGCAAGACGCTCGCCGTCGTCTGGCGGGACCAGAACGCGTATTAGCCATTACAGGCTGGAACGCGCACCCGGACACCCGGACCATTTTGCGGGCTCAAACGTCCTGACACCTGGCTGTGCCGCTCGGATGGTCGGGGCTGGTCGGCCCGCGGTCTCTATAAAGTCAAATCACGAATCCCCGGATGGGGCGCTGCTTTCATGGAATGGCCGGCAGTATCCGGCTTGAAAGCGAAGTGGCGCATTGCCTTTGCCAAGAACAGAGAACGATATATCGAGTCTGTCTCCGTTCTGTGAAAGAGCGCTCGGACTGGCTTACATATAGTGTTTGGTTGATATAGCGTACAAATTTCTTTTATTACAATATCAGAAATACTAATAAATACGTATTTGTCGATAAATTTTACACATAATAATTGGCCGTTTATATTTCATTAACAATTTGATTTTAAAACAAAATAGTTTATTTTTTCTGATTGATTTGGTCTGTTTGTGTCATATGAGATATTTTCTTTCGTTCTTTGTTAAGAAATTTGTCGGAATTTTTTACACATCTGGTTCGAACCTACCAGGAAGCCTACCAAAAACAACTAAATTCAAATCTTAAATGCTTGATTGTTAAGTCCATAAGTAAATCTGAGCAAAAGCTGGAATGGGCATTGCTAAGTGTGAGTCGCCGCTAAGGGCATTATTCGGTGAAGAGTATTACACCGTGTGGCAGGAGGATGTAGTTGTTTGATCGATCGATACTTTCTACATGAGGAGATTTATAAGATGAAATTCACAATGACGAAAATTGCTGCTGGCTTGGCGCTTGCTTTTGTTGCTAGTGGTGCACATGCCCTTTCTGTGACTGGCATGACTCTCGCCGACACGATTGACTCGAATACTAATAGTGCAATTAATGTTCCGGTGGTTAATGGTGCTTTCACTGCAACTGGTGGTCCCGGCGCGGGCCCCGATGGTCTGGGGACTGATGGTGCGAGTGGTGCTTTCCGTTTTGGTCCAATTAACTTGGATACTTATGCGGGTGCGAACGCATTCTATGGAGATGTCGGGGGAGGGGTAATTAACTTGGCTGGCAGCGCGCCCGGTAGCTTTACTACAGGTTTTCTTTTTACCGGCGCAGCATTTCAGCCCTTCAATCCGGGCCCGATTGTGATGAGTACAAGTGCTGCGGCTGATGCTGCTGCTGTAGGTACCGTTCTTGCTGGTTCGAATCTGACGGTTTCCAGTCTGCCTTTTGCGGGCTTCTTTACCGCGAACAATTATACGTTTGCGCTATCCCCCGATGCGGGCACGTTGGTTGTTAATAATCTGATCAAAACGGGCGCTAACTCCTATGCCTATCGCTTAAGTTTCTCGCATGACATCACTTCAACTGAAGACCCGAGCGGTCAATATAGCCCGTTTACCGCTCGTTGGGTGTTGGAAGGTACTATCAGCACTGCCGCTGCAGCTCCTGTGCCTGAGGCTTCTACCTATGGCATGATGCTGGCGGGCTTAGGATTGGTTGGTGCTGCTGTTTCACGCCGTCGCCGCTTTATCAAATAAATTTGAATGGTGAAGTAAGTAACAGACTAGTGTTGTGATTTTAAAACCGGCATCTTTAATCGGGTGCCGGTTTTTCTTTCTTAACTACATTTGTGTTCATCCATGCAGATGCACTATTCCGACTCCCGGCAACTGACAGACCAGGCTTGGGCGCTGGCGGATGCTCGTTGTTTTCAGGAGGCCAATACTCTATTCGCCAAACTTTGTGAATTGACGCCCTATGACCCCGAGGTGTGGATGATGCGTGGTGCGACGCAGATGGAGCTTGGGGATAATGACAAATCAGTAGGGTATTTGAAACAAGCCATAGAGCTTGATGCTGCCTATGCGGATCCCTATCTGCATTTGGGCAAACTTGCGTTGATTTCAGGGCGTACTGTGGAAGCCCAGCAATATGGTGAAAAGGCGATTGAGCTCGACCCACTTTATGCGGAAGCCTGGGTTCTACTTGGTGCCGTACATGGTTCAATGCAAAACCATTCCATGGCTGAGCAATGCTCGCGCAAGGGGTTGAGTCTGAATCCACAGAGCGTACAGGCCTTCGTCAATTTGGCCCATGCTCTCCGGGCGCAAAACCGCTTGGACGAAGCGATAGAGCATTATCAAAAAGCCTTGGTTTTACAACCTGATTTAGAAGACGTCCGACTGGTCTTGGGGGACATTAATGTGAAGCTTGGCCATTTTGACCAAGCTGAAGCGTTCTACAAAAACCTTCTTTTAAGTCAACCCGAGAATGCCAAGGCTTGGCAGGGTTTGGGCAATCTGCAAGTGATGTGGCGGCGATTTGAGGAGGCTATCCAAAGCTTTAAATGGCTATTGGAGATTCGTCCGGATGATGCTAGCGCCCACAATGACTTAGGGAATGCCTACCTGGCGCTGGATGATCACGTCAACGCAGAACGCTGTTACAGGGAAGCGCTTCGATTATCTACAGATATATCGGAAGCTTATGCCAATCTTGGGTTGATACTTCAGGCAAGAGGAAATTTGCCAGAAGCGGTCGATCTTTGTAGGAAAGCGCTTGATCTCAAGCCTAATAGTGCACCCCTTCATCAAAAATTGGCAACTGCTTTGGAATTTCTCGGGCAGTATGATGAAGCAATTACGCATTGTGATTTAGCACAGTCATTTGACCCAGATTACATAGGTGCAGCTGCTGCAAAAGGCCGAATATTGCTAAAAAAAGGTAAATATCAAGAATGTCGGCTAATTATGTCACCTTTGGTAGATAGCGGAAGGGCAAACGCAGAGACTAAGCTTGTATTTGCAGATGCTTGTGCGTATTTAGGGGAATCCGACTACGCTGTCGTCGTGTTACAGACCTTGTTGGACGAGGGCGACTTAATTAAACGCGAGCGCCAGCAAGTTCATGCTGCACTTGGCCGCATCTATGACAAAACAGAATCTTATGACTTGGCATTTATGCACTTTCAGCAATCAAATGCGCTCAAAATAGGTAATTTTGATTTGCGAAAGCATGAGCGCTATGTCAGTAGTTTAATTTCAACATTTACTCCTGATTTTTTCTTGGCAGCGTCTGGTAGCAGGCAAGTTTCTGAACTTCCTGTTTTCATAGTGGGTATGCCCCGCTCTGGTACAAGTCTTGTGGAACAAATATTGTCCAGCCATCCCTCTGTATTCGGGGCTGGTGAACTGGGAGACATCCAAATTCTTACGCGAAAATTATCCAAACTTCACGTACTCGTTGGTTATCCCCAGTGTTTAAACCTTATGAGTACGGACGAAGTTGCAAATCTTGCGCTTACTTATCTTCAGAAATTGCGAGATCTGAGTATCGATGCATTGCGCATCATTGATAAAATGCCACACAATTTTATGCACTTAGGATTAATTCAATTGTTGTTTCCTAAGGCAAGGGTAATTCACGTTAGTCGCAATCCATTAGACACTTGTATATCGTGCTATACGCAAGAGTTCACAAGTGCACATTCATATGCTTATGATTTAAAAATTTTAGGGGAATATTACAAACAATACGAGCGACTTATGCAACATTGGATGAAGGTGCTGAGTATTCCAATTTTACATGTCCAATATGAAGACCTGGTTGAAAATCAGGAATCCATTAGCCGCAAATTGATCGAATTCTGCGGATTGGAGTGGAACGATTGTGTTATGAATTTCCACCAAAGTAATCGGGACGTGGCTACGGCCAGTTATGACCAAGTCAGGCAACCGATGTACAGGAAATCGGTTCAACGCTGGAAGAACTATGAACCTCATCTTGCTCCCCTTATCATGGCCTTGAAATAACGGGGGTCAATCTTGGCAAGAAGCAATCCGCTGACGCGGACGAAACATAAACAAGCTTGGGATTTTTTTTGCGCTGAACAATTGCAAAAAGCCATGGGCCTATACCAGCAAATTTGCGAGAAGGATCAATTGGATGAAAAGGCATGGGCAATGCTCGGGATTGTTCATGGCAAACTGAATGCGCTGGACAAAGCTGAAAGTTGCCTGAAACAGGCTTTGAAATTGGCCCCAGATAATCTTGACGCATTGTCAGGATTGGGACTTCTCTTCCATAACAAAGGTTTGTCTGATAAGGCTATTGCCTGTTACAGAAAAGTGCTGGTCCAATACCCTGGCCATGTGGATACACTTTTTGGCTTGGGCAATGCGTATGCTCAAGCGGACCAATTAACTGAAGCACATCAGTGTTATGAGCGTATCCTGCAGCAGCGTCCACTGCACATGGGGGCACTACTCAATCTTGCTAATGTTATGGCGTATCAAGGGAAGAGTGAGCAGGCGTTGTCTTACTACCGAAAATTATTAAATTATGAGCCATACGCGCACTTGCATTCCAACTTGCTGCTATGCCTGCACTATCCGGCAACCTATGATCCGCCTGCCGTCTTCAATGAGCATTTGGCCTGGGCATCCGCGCATGAGAGGGGAAGGGGGGCGCTAGTCAGCCAAAAATTCGACTTAAGCCATGACAGAATATTACGTATCGGCTATGTCACCCCAGACCTGCATGGTCATTCGGTGGCCAGTTTTTTTGAGCCATTGCTTAAGCATCATGACCATAAGCGCTTCGAGATCTATTGCTATGTGGAAGCTGCGGCCACACCTGATGCAATAAAAGAACCACTATGGCGATTGCCTAATGCCGTACGAAATACTAGTGGTCAACCGGACGATAATGTCGCTGCCATGATCCGTGATGACCAGATTGACATTCTGGTTGACCTTGCTGGCCATACTGATCATAACCGCCTTTCGGTATTTGCCCGTAAACCCGCTCCACTTCAAATTACCTACTTGGGCTATCCAAACACCACTGGCTTACGGGCCATGGACTATCGAATTACTGATGCGTGGGCCGACCCGCCCGGTCTGACTGAACACCTGCACACGGAAAAGCTAGTGCGCCTGGAAACTGGATTTATATGTTTTACTCCACCGGTCGAGTCACCAAAGGTCACGTCATTGCCTGCAATAGAGCGGGGTTATGTCACATTTGGCTCGTTCAACGTTCTGACAAAAATCACCCTTGAGATGCTTTGGGTGTGGGCGCAGATATTACATAAGGTTCCGAGCGCCCGACTGCTTATAAAAAACAAGCAGTTAACAGATATTGCACTGCAAACGCGCTTATACGCTCAATTTGAAAAGTATGGCGTGGCAAGTGAAAGAATCGACATGCTGGGACGTACTTCTAAAGAGGAGCATATGGCCTCTTATAATCAGGTAGATATTGCGTTGGATACGTTCCCCTACCATGGAACTACTACTACATGCGATACCCTCTGGATGGGGGTACCGGTCATTACACTCGCTGGGGCTTCTCATGTTTCGCGCGTTGGAGTCAGCCTTTTGCATCGGATAGGCTTAAGCCATTTGATTGGAAATGATGAGCAGGAATACATAGACCATGCAGTCCGCCTTGCTTGCGATATGGTGCAGTTAAGTGAACTCCGCAACGGGCTGCGTGAAATTGTTATTCAATCCGGTTTGTGTGATGGCCTTTCGTTCACTCGCAACCTCGAATCTCTTTACAGGCAATTATGGAAAACTCGTGGTGGTGATGACCAAAGGTTAGTTACGCAATGATCGATGCTGATAGTCTGCTGAGGGAAGCGGATGCGCTTCTGGAAAAGCATCAGGTATCAGAGGCCAAACGACTCTATCTGGATGTCACTCGTATGTATCCAAGCAATCCAGACGCATGGCTTATGCTGGGACTGATTGAGCAGGAGCAGGATAATCTGGTGAGGGCAGAGGCTCATCTGCGCCGTGCTGTAGAACTTGATAGCGAGTTCTCTGTTGCACATCTCAATCTGGCTAACCTATTGCGCTTGCAAGAACGCCAGGAGGAAGCAAAATACCACGCGCGTCAGGCTGCACTTGCTGATGAAGAATATGCTGAGGCCTGGATTCTTCTCGGTGGAATGGAACTTGAAAGTCAGGAATTTGAATCAGCAGAGCAAAGTTTCAAAAAGGCTCATAAGATTTGGCCACATAAACCAAGCCTTCACACAAACATTGGACACTGCCAACTTGCAAGAGATCGTATACAGGATGCTGAGCAATCATTCAGGCAGGCAATTTTACTAGGCGGCAACGCCGCTGACGATTATCTTGCTCTGGCACGCACCAACATGAAGTCGGGGCATTTTAGTGAGGCCGTACGCAATGCTACGTTCGCACTTGATAAAGCGCCAACCCGTGCTGATATTCGCCATCTATTGGCAAATGCCTTGATCGCGGAGGGGCGGGCTGAAGATGCCTTGCCAATATTGGACGAGTTGGTAAATACGCAAACCGCAAACGCCGATATTTTTCACTCCTATGGATCGGCTTGGCACGCGCTCAAAGATATTGAGCGTGCTCACGGGTGGTATGAGCGTGCCTGTAATCTGCACACTGGATCTGCCCGGTTTCATGCCAGTCTCGGACATGCTGAATTCCTGCTTGGCCATTACGATAGAGCAATGGAAGAATGTCGACACGCCTTGATATTACAACCGCAACTGGACGAGGTTAACTTGTTGCTTGCGGATGTGCTGAATATGATCGGCGGCTTCGCCGAGGCTATCAATATTTATCGTGTATTTTTAGAGAATCACCCCGGCAATTGCGACGCATATGCTGGTTTGTTGGAGATCCATGAGAAAACTGGGGATATCGAAGCAGGGCAGATTCTTCTTGATGGCATACCGGAGAAGCAATTTTGTGAGTTTCCCCGCCTTGGCCTGGCGGTTTCAAAAATTTATGTGCAAATTGGCAAACGCGACGAAGCTATCCGGTTACTCTCGGACATGCTAGACGCTCATTATGCGCAGATAAAAGATATTCCTTTTAATTTGCTCATTAGTATTCATAACCAGCTAGGTAAATTTCTTGATCGCGCGGAGCGTTATCAAGAAGCTTTTTTGCAGTTTAGTGCCTCTAACAAGTTACGTAAATCCACGTTCGATGTATCTGAACATATCTCAATGATTCATCGGATCATCGAAAATTGGCGTATTGGGGATATCTCAGCAGCTCCAGAGCCCTCAAAAATGTCAAGTCAGCCATTATTCATTGTGGGTATGCCGCGTAGTGGTTCCACGTTAGCTGAACAAATCCTGTCGAGCCATCCACTCGTAACAGCAGGAGGCGAACTACAAATTATGCCGCAAATTGCTTCACATTTAAGCGACGGGATTACGGATATCCCTTTTGCGAGTCCTCAATGCAAACATCTAACTCAACAACAAATTGGTAATTCAATTAATCTTTATCTTGAGATTCTAAGGAAAATTGACAGTAATGCACGCTACGTTACGGATAAGCTTCCTTATAATTACCTACATTTGGGACTTATTTCAGTATTATTCCCCAATGCAAAAATCATTCACTGCGTACGCGCGCCCTTAGATACGTGCCTTTCCATTTATATGCAAAATTTTTCGGGTCCAAAAGGCTTTGCTGCGGATCTTGAAAATATCGGGGTGGTATATGTTCAATACCAGCATTTGATGAAACACTGGAAAAGTACCATCACTAACCCGGTCTTTGAGCTGTCGTATGAGGCTCTAGTTAATAACCAAGCCCAGATAACGAACTCATTACTGGAGTTCTGTGAATTACCTTGGGATGAGCGTTGCCTAGCCTTCCATACTAACGAAAGAACAGCCCTAACTGCTAGTTACAACCAGATTCGACAGCCCATGTATCGCCGTTCAATTGGTCGTTGGCATAACTATGAGTCACAATTAGTACCATTGAGCAGAGTACTGAACTCTGACTCTAGCCCAGTTCCCATTAAACAATAAGATTGTTTTGAATGTACATATATACAAATCATTGGGAAATTTTGAAACTACTGTTAAAATCCCACGCATTTTTCTAATTCCAGAAAAATTCGAGTAAAACAATATTAATTAATTTTTATGTAGGAGGAGATTATGTTGAAATCAAAATTGGCCTTGGCCTTGGCCTTGGCCTTAACTGGGATGGTTCCGAGTCTAGCAACGGCAACCAATGGTTATTTTTTGCCGGGTTTCGGTGTCAAATCCCAAGGTGCAGGTGGTGTTGGAATTGCGCTTCCTGCAGATTCGATGTCACAGGCTGCCAACCCAGCCAATCTCACCGAAACGGGAATGCGCGGCGACCTCGGGCTTTCTCTATTCAATCCGGAACGCCTGTCGGCTACGGGTTCTGCCACGGGAATAGTACCCAGTGATGCAGATGGCGATGGCGTCCAGGACATTTCGGGTGACCCGTCTGTAGGCGGATTTGGTTTTAATCAAAGCAGTCAGAGCGGAAACCGTCTCTATCTGATGCCAGATATGGCTTTTTCCATGCCCCTGAGTGAGCGATTGAGTGTGGGATTCGCCATGGTGGGCAATGGCGGCATGAATGTTACCTATAAAGAAAATATTTTTGGTTCTGGTCCTGCACATGGGACCGGCTTGGCTGCGCATGGCGGTACACGCGATTTGTTAAGCATGGATCTTATGCAAATTTTAATGCCTATCTCGGCTGCCTATAAGGTATCGGAGGGGCAGAGCATTGGGGCTTCCTTGAATTTAGCTGCTCAGCGTTTCAAAATTAATGGCTTAGGACGTTTCGTTCAGTTCGGAATTAGTTCTGACCCCGCGCATTTGACGAACAATGGCTACGACTACTCTTATGGCGCTGGTGTTCGCTTAGGTTGGTTGGGCAAGTTTGTCGATGGCCGTGTTTCAGTGGGTGCCACCTGGGCGTCTAAGTCGTATATGAGCAAATTTGACAAATATAGGGGCTTGTTCGCCGAGCAGGGAGATTTCGATATCCCGGAAAATTATGGCATTGGTTTGGCTATCAAGCCCGTCGATAATTTCACGACTGCCTTCGATGTGGTCAGAATTAAATATAGTGGGGTGGCTTCTGTGGGTAACCCTGGACCTGGGGCTTATGGTGGGAGTGGCGTTGACGAGGCCACCATCATGGGCCAGATCGCCAACTTTGGGTCTACATCAACTGATCCTAAGGCGCTAGGGATGGACAACGGCATGGGGTTTGGTTGGAAGGACATGACCGTTTACAAGTTAGGTTTAATTTATGATGCCACCGACCGATTAACGCTGAGAGCGGGCTATAACTACGGCAAAATGCCGATCCGCTTGGATCAGGCAGTGTTTAGTGCGATGGCTCCGGCTACGGTTGAAAAACATTATTCGATGGGTTTCACCTATCAGATGAAGGGGGAGCTTGATTGGGAAATATCGGGCTCTTATATGTATGTGGCTAACAATGAGGTGAGGGTTAATGGGCAAGCGGTTGTAGATCAGGTATTCTATAAAATGCATCAACATATTCTTGGTGTGGGCTTCGGTATCAAATATTGATTTCTGATTGCCCGGCTATTAAGCCCGTCACAAGACGGGCTTTTTCATGTTAAAAGGCTGAATCACCCCCGGCTTTTTTGTCAGATTTGTCTGAAAATATGAGGCAATCATTAAGTCTGACGGGAATCTGCATAAAATCGTATGTGGTAGGTATTCAAATTTTTTGGCGTTTTTAAATGCCCTGAGTGTGGCTGGCCTTATGCCATCCGGCAACGTGTTGCTGTAACATTCGTACCACATAATTTCCAATAATCCGGACAAAGAGGAAGACCAACATGTATGGTTTGAAGAAGCTGTATCTCCCGTTGCTGATCGTTGCCCTGATAACAGGTTGCGGCGATAAAAAGAACGGAGCAACGGAGGAGAGTAAGCCCACCCAGGTGGCGGCTAAGGTCAATGGCGCCGAACTGACGGTGTCGCAAGTGAACTACGCGCTGCAACACATTCCCAATCTTGACAAAAACCAGTCCAAGGCGGCTTCGCTGCAGGTGATCCGTAGCCTGGTCGATCAGGAAGTGCTGGCGCAGAAGGCGCAGTCGGAAAAGCTGGATCGCGATCCTGTCGTGGTGCAGGCGCTCGATGCGGCGCGCCGCCAGATCATGGCTGAAGTCTATATGACCCGTAAGCTGGGTACGCCGGCGGAGCCGACCGATGCCGAGGTATCGGATTACTTCAATAAGCATCCTGAGCTGTTCACCAAACGCAAGATCTACCGCCTGCAGGAGCTCTCGATCAAGGCGCCCAAAGAGAAGCAGGAGACGATCCGTAAGCAGCTGACTGATTCCAAGACGCTGGGTGATTTCGTTGCATGGTTGAAAGACGAGAAATATCCGGTTCAGGCATCGCAGGGTGTTAAGCCGGCTGAACAACTGCCGCAAGCGATCCTGCCCAAACTGGCTGAAATGCCCGATGGCCAGGCAATGGTCGTGAATACGCCGGAAGGACTGTTGGTGATTGTGCTGGCGGATTCGCAGGTTCAACCTGTGACGCTGGAGCAGGCCAAGCCGGCCATTGCACGCGTGTTGAAAAACGAGGCACGACAGAAGGCGATCAAGGCTGAGCTGGATAGCTTGAAGGCCGCTGCGAAGATCGAATACGTGGGTGAATTTTCCGATGCGGGTAAGGCGGAAACGGCTCCGGCTGAGTCAGCCGAATCGGCTGCAACCCCGGCTGCACCCGCTGCTGACGCCGATGCGATCAGCAAGGGCGTGTCCGGCTTGAAGTAGCAACAGTTACAAGATTCAAGTTGCAAGATGCAAGACAGAGTGTGGTGAAGCCGCTCGCTTCTTTCTTGTGACTTTCAACTTGTACTTGAACTTGCCTCCCTATGGCCCCCATTTTCGTTCGCAGCCTGCCATTCGGGTTGTATATTGCTTTGCTTGTACTGGAAAGCCTGCTGCCCGACTGGGCGCCAGACTTCAATGTGCGCTGGCTTTATCCTGTGAAAGCCGGGCTGGTTGCCCTGGCGCTGGCGGTGCTGTGGCGCCATTACACTGAGCTCCGGTCATATGGCCTGCCGTTCAGGCATCTGCTGTTGGCGCTGGCAGTTGGCCTTGGCGTGCTAGTGCTATGGGTCAATCTCGACGCTGCCTGGATGCTGATGGGCGAAGCAGGCAAGGGCTACAACCCCACGGACGAAACTGGCCGCATCGACTGGCTGCTGGTGGCATTCCGCATCGCGGGCGCAGCCTTGGTGGTGCCGATCATGGAAGAGTTGTTCTGGCGCTCGTTCCTGCAGCGCTGGGTGCAGCAGACCGATTTTCTGATCCTTGACCCGGCGCAGATCGGTTTCAAGGCGCTGCTTGTCGCCAGTGCGCTGTTTGCCGTCGAACACCTGCAGTGGCTGGCAGGGCTGGTTGCCGGGCTGGCGTATGGCTGGCTGTATATCCGCACCCGCAACCTGTGGGCGCCGATCATTGCGCACAGCCTCACCAACGGTGCGCTGGGTGCCTATGTGGTGACCACGAATCACTGGAGTTTCTGGTGAGATCTGCGCGGCCATGGGGGGGGCTGGTACTGGGTGTATTCCTTGCCCTGCCGGCATACGCGCAGGAAGGCGATACCTTTCGTCCGTTCGTATCCTACGGGACTTTTTTCGACAGCAACCTTTTCCGGCTTGCCGACAACGAAAGTCCCGGCACTCCGCGCAGCGAACGATACAGCGTTCTGAGTGCCGGGCTGAACGTGGACTGGAAGCCCGGCCGCCAGGAAATCGTCGCCAGCGCGACCAAAACCCGGGTGCGCTACAACCGCAACACGATCTACGACTCCGACGGCAACGACTATCAGGCCACCTGGAACTGGCGTTTGGGCAACCGGCTGAGCGGCAATGCAGGGGCGACCGAATCGCTCAGCCAGAGCAATTTCGACAGCGTGGGCCTGGTCAATAACCAGGTGACGCGCAAACGTCGATTCGGTCGCGCCGAGTGGGAGTTTCACCCACGCTGGCGGATAGGCGGCGGCATCGAAACGGCAGACTATGCCAACAGTGCACCGTCATTGGTCTCGCAGGATGTCCAGCAACGCACGCAGGATGTCGTCTTGACCTATCGCACGCCCAAGGGCAGCAGCCTGCGCGCGCAAGTGCGTAGGGTTGATGCCGAATACCCGAATCCGCAAGTCCTGGCTTCGGTGTGTTCGTTTCTGTTTTTCTGCCCGCCGTTTCCCATGAACCCTACGGATGTGGCGGACAATAGTTACAAACAAACCGAATACAACCTGCTTGGCGACTGGAGTGCGTCCGGCAAATTGAAGCTGCGCGGTCAGCTTGGCTGGGTGGATCGCCAATACAAGAATGTCCTGCGTGGTGATTTCAGCGGTCCCGCGCCACAACTCAAGGATCGCCCGGATTTCAACGGCCTCGCAGGGCGAATCTCGGCAGACTGGTATGCCACCGGTAAAACCTTGCTGAGCGTATCGGCCTATCAGGAACTGGGGGGCGCGCAGGACATCAATGCCAGTTCGGTGCTGAAAAAAGGCGCGAGCGTGAACGGCGTGTGGCTGATACGCGAAAAATGGCGCCTGAATGCCGGCGCGACTTTCGAGAACCGCGATTTCAAGGGCGACCCCGGCACAACACAACTGCAACGCAACGACGATACCATCAGCGAATCGCTCTCGATCAGCTATATGCCGATCCAGGCTGTGTCGGTGGATGTCGGCGTCAGCGCGGGACGGCGGGATTCCAACATATCTGTCGAGGATTACCAGTTTCATATGCTGTTTGCCAACGTAAGGGCTGATTTCTAGCGGCCGAGAATCGAGCGGTTGCGGGTACGGGTTTTGCATGGAAAACAGGCTGGATCAGGTGGGCAATTCTGACCATGGACAAGGTTAGAATGACCGCCTGCCGATGGGCAGGCAGCCAAATATAGTTTGTATGGTCATCCACCCTAGGGTAGGTGGCCGCAAAGATAACAATCGAATGAGGAGCGCGGTCGGCCACACAGGCTGCCGTCAATTGGAGAGAGCAATGGTCAGGTTGTGGCGTAGTGTATTAATGTTGTGCGCGTTGCTGTTGGCGGCGCCCGCGTGGAGCGCAGATAACGATTACCGGATGGGCACAGGCGATGTCCTGCACATCACCGTATACGGGCAGCCCGATCTCACCACCGATGCGCGCGTGAGCGAGACCGGCACCATCACCTTTCCGCTGATCGGCGACGTCAAGATGGCGGATATCACCCCGGCCCAGGGCGAGGCCGAAATTGCACAGCGCCTGAGCAAGGGCGGCTTCATCATCAAACCCTTCGTTACTCTCAACGTGGTGCAATACCGCAGCCAGCACATCTCGGTATTGGGGCGGGTCAACCGTCCCGGCCAATACACGCTGGAGAAAATCAGCCGGGTGACCGATGCGTTGGCCCTGGCGGGCGGCATCATCATTGACGGCGCCGACACTGTCACCCTGGTACGCACGCGTGACGGCAAGACCAGCTACCACGATATCGACGTCGTTGCGTTGTTCAAACCGGGCGGCGAAGCCAGCAATGAATTGATCCAGGATGGCGACGTCATCAACGTGGCACGCCAGCCGATGTTCTACATCTACGGCGAAGTGCAGCGCCCCGGCGCGTTCCGTCTGGAGCAGAACATGAGCGTAGTACAGGCCCTGTCCTTGGGTGGCGGCCTCACCGCGCGCGGCACCCAGCGCGGCATCAAGATTCTGCGCCGCGACGATAAAGGCGCGATGCAGGAACTGGATGCCCAGCTGGCCGACCCGGTCAAGAAAGACGACGTGATCTACGTCAAGGAAAGCCTGTTCTAAGGAAGCCGCAATGAACTTTACCCAATTCCTGCTGATCCTGAATGCACGCAAGGGGATCATCCTTGGCGTGCTGCTGTTTACCGTCGCTATTACCACTGCAGTAAGCTTGTTGCTGCCTAAGGAGTTTACGGCGACCACCACGCTGATCATCGATTCCAAGAGCAAGGATCCATTCTCCGGTCAGTTGATGCCGTCCCAGATGTTTCCTGGCTACATGGCCACACAGGTCGACGTTATTAACAGCAATAACGTCGCTGCCAAGGTGGTGCGCGACCTTAAACTGGCGGGCAGTCCTGGTACGCACGAGCAGTTCATGCAGGCGACTGAAGGCAAGGGCGACATCAATCAATGGCTGGGTGACCTGCTGCTGAAGAAGCTCAGTGTAGAGCCTTCGCGCGAATCCAGTGTGATTGCTATCAATTTCAGTGGAGCCGATCCGCAGTTTGCTGCGGTATTGGCAAATGCCTTTGCCAAGGCTTACATTGAAACTAGCATTGAGCTACGCTTGGAGCCGGCCAAACAGACCGCCGCTTGGTTCGATCAGCAGATTATTCAGTTGCGGCAAAAACTTGATGAGGCGCAACAAAAGCTCACTGCCTATCAACGTGAAAAAGGTATCGTCGAGTCCGATGAGAGACTGGACGTGGAAACCCGTCGTATGGGCGATATCGCGGGGCAAATGGTTGCCGCGCAATCGGCGGCTTTTGATGCAAGCTCGCGCACGCGTGACAGCGCTAGCCTGCCAGAGGTGATAAACAACCCGGTTGTACAAGGCCTGAAAGCCTCGGTGTCGCAGGGCGAAGGCAGGTTGGCTGACCTGGCCAAACGTGTGGGCGTCAACCATCCTGATTACCAGCGCACCCTTGCCGAGGTGAGCAGCTACAAGGCCAAACTTGTCAATGAACTCAGCCTCGCCACGCGTGGTGTGGGCGCTACGGCTGGCGCCGCGCAACAACGTTACAATGAACTGAGTGCAGCTTTTGCCCAGCAAAAAGCCAAGGTGCTGGGGCTGAAACAGCAGCGCGAGGAAGCCTCCCTGTTGGCGCGCGATGTGCAAAATGCCCAGCAGATCTACGATGCCGCCCTGCAGCGTTATGGGCAGAGCCGCATGGAGGCGCAGTCCACGCAGACCGACATTGCCGTGTTGAATCCGGCCGTTGCGCCAACCCAACCCTCCAAGCCGAGAGTGTTTCTGAACATTCTGCTGTCGCTATTCCTCGGTACGTTGCTGGGTATAGGCATCGGATTTCTGATCGAACTGCTGGACCGGCGCGTACGTTCTGGTCAGGACATTGCTGCTGGACTGGAGATTCCTGTGCTGGCCGAGGTTACCAAGAAAGGTCGCCGTCTGGTTGCCCTGCGCCGTATGTTCTCCCGCAACCGTCCCGCCATGGCCTGACCGCCGTCACCCTCACACCGCATAAGCCGAGGTCCATATGAATTCACTCACCAGCGCCAGCGAACAGGGCAGCATCGTCGAAGCGGCCGCAACCAGCATCCGGGCCGAAGCCAACATCGGCAAACTGCTGCAGGATGCCGGCAGACTCAAACCGCAGGACATGGAGCGCGTGCTCAAACTGCAACAGGAACAGAACCTGCGCTTTGGCGAGGCCGCGCAAAAACTCGGCCTGGTGACCGAGGCCGACATCCAGCAGGCGTTGTCGCAGCAGTTCGAGTATCCCTATATCCCCGCCGCCGAGGCCAGCCTGAGTCCCGAGCTCACCGCCGCCACGGCCCCCTACAGCAAGGAGGCCGAAGCGCTGCGTTCGGTGCGTTCCGAACTGTTGCTGCGCTGGTTCAACGAGGGACGCAAAACCCTGGCGGTCGGAAGTACAAACGCGAACGAAGGCGCCAGCTATCTGGCCGCCAACCTGGCCGTCCTGTTTGCGCAGATGGGGCGCAAGGTGTTGCTGATCGATACCAACATGCGGCAGCCGCACCAGCAGGAGATTTTTCATCTGGGCAACGGTATGGGCCTGTCCGACCTTCTGGCCGAGCGCGTGCCTTCGCTGCAGGTGCACTCGGTCAAACCCTTCCATACGCTGGCCGTGCTGCCCGCCGGCTCGCCGCCGCCCAATCCGGCCGAATTGCTGGCGCGCCCGAGCTTCGGCGCGCTCCTGTCCGGCCTGGAAACCAGTTACGACATCATCCTGCTGGACACCGCGCCGTCGCAGCTCAGTTCGGACTTCCAGCTGGTTGCCGCACGCGCCGGTGGCATGCTGATCGCCACTCGCCGTAACGTCAGCCGCCTGGCACCGCTGGCCGAGCTGAAGGAAAAAATCCTCTTCACCGGTGCGCAAGTCGTAGGCGCTGTCGTTCTGGATTGATGCGATGAATACGCTTGCCTCGCGTGCGTCCGTGCTCGGCGCGCTTGCTCCCCTCAAAACCTGGTGGCCCGTCGTGCTCGGCCTGTTGGTGCTGTACGTGCCCACCTACTGGATGCTGGCGCATGGGCTGTGGAACTCGGAAGAGCAGGCGCATGGCCCCATCGTGCTGGTGGTTGCCCTGTTCCTGATCTGGCAGCGTCGCGCGGTATTCTCGGCTGACGCAGGCGTTTTGCCCACCCGTGCCGAGGTCGCGACCGGCTGGACATTGCTTGTCATCGGTTTGCTTGCCTATGCACTGGGGCGGTCGCAGGACATCCTGCTGTTCGAGGTCGGTTCGCAGATCCCGGTCATCCTGGGTGCGCTGCTCATCACGCTGGGCACCCGTGCTGCGCGCGCCTTGTGGTTCGCCTTGTTCTTCCTGATCTTCATGATCCCACTGCCGGGGTTCATCGTCGATGCCGCCACCGGTCCACTCAAGCAATACATTTCGGTGATTGCCGAACATGTGCTGTATGCGGCCGGCTATCCGATAGCGCGCAGCGGCGTCATGCTTACCGTGGGGCCTTACCAGTTGCTGGTGGCCGACGCCTGTTCCGGCCTGCATTCCATGTTCAGCCTGTCGGCCATGGGGCTGCTGTATCTGTATCTGATGCAGCGCACCAGCATCACACGCAACCTCATCATCATGGCCGCCATTCTGCCGATTGCCTTTGCCGCCAACGTGGTGCGCGTGATGGTACTGGTATTAGTGACCTATCATCTTGGCGATGAGGCCGGACAGGGTTTTCTGCATGGCTTTGCGGGCATCATGCTGTTCGTGATCGGCTTGCTGTTTTTGTTTGTGCTGGACTGGGTGCTGGGCTTCATCTTTCCAGACCGCCCGCGCGCCCGGACACAGGGCTGATTCAAGGAGATCAGATGAAATTCATCAGTTTCAAGCACCTCGTCATCGGCCTGTGCATGTTTGCGGCGGCGGGCATGGCGCTGGCGCTCAGGCCCACGCACAAAATCGCCGATGCAGAGCCAAAGATTGATCTTGAAGTGCTGATTCCAAAAACATTCGGCGACTGGAAAATTGACGAAACCATCACGCCGCTGATTGCCAACCCTGTGCAGCAGGCGCTCATCAATAAAATCTACAATCAGACGCTCACACGCACTTATATCAATTCTAGCGGCGATCAAATTATGCTGTCCATCGCCTATGGCGGCGACCAGACCGACGACATGGCTGTGCACAAGCCTGAAGTCTGCTATCCCGCTCAGGGTTTCCAGATACTCAAGAATGCTACGGGCTCGCTTTCTACGGGGCAGGGCAATATTCCAGTCAAGCGACTGGTGGCTACCCAAGGGCAACGCGTAGAACCGATTACCTACTGGAGAACGGTTGGCGACGCTGTTGAAGTCAATAGTCTGAAGTGGAAGCTTCAGCAATTGAAATATGGCTTGACTGGCGAGATCCCGGACGGTCTGTTATTCAGAATTTCGAGCATCCAGGCAGATGATGCCAAGGCTTACCAAATACAAGACGCGTTCGCGCGCGATCTGCTCAAGGCGATGTCGCCCAGTGGCCGGCAACGTATCATCGGCAATCCAACTCCAGCCACATGATCAATCGCAGCCCACATTTTTTAGTCCAACTGCCATATTCCAGAACGATTACACCATGACCAAAAAAGCCCTCATCACCGGCGTCACCGGCCAGGACGGCGCTTACCTCGCCGAATTCCTGCTGGGCAAGGGCTACGAAGTCCACGGCATCAAGCGCCGCACCTCGCTGTTCAACACCGACCGCATTGATCATCTCTATCAGGACCCGCACGAGCAGGGTCGCCGTTTCATCCTGCACCACGGCGACCTCACCGATTCGTCCAGCCTCATCCGCATCATCCAGCAGGTGCAGCCCGACGAGATCTACAACCTTGCCGCGCAAAGCCACGTGGCCGTCAGCTTCGAAGAACCCGAATACACCGCCAACTCTGACGCCCTCGGCGCCCTGCGCATCCTCGAAGCCATCCGTATTCTCGGCCTGGAAAAGAAAACCCGCTTCTACCAGGCCAGCACAAGTGAGCTCTTCGGCCTCGTTCAGGAAATCCCGCAGAAGGAAACCACTCCCTTCTACCCGCGCAGCCCCTACGCCTGTGCCAAGCTCTATGCCTACTGGATCACCGTCAACTACCGTGAAGCCTACGGCATGTATGCCTGTAACGGCATCCTGTTCAACCACGAGAGTCCCATCCGTGGCGAAACCTTCGTCACCCGCAAGATCACCCGCGCCCTCGCGCGGATCAAGCTCGGGCTTCAGGAATGTTTGTTCCTCGGCAACATGGACGCCAAGCGCGACTGGGGCCACGCCAAGGACTACGTCGAAATGCAGTGGCTCATGCTGCAGCAGGACCACGCCGAAGACTTCGTCATCGCTACTGGCGTGCAGTACTCGGTGCGGGACTTCGTCAACGCGGCAGCCAAAGAGCTCGGCATGGACATCCGCTGGGAAGGGCAGGGCGTCGACGAAAAGGGCTATAACGCCCACGGCAAATGCGTCGTCGCCGTCGACCCGCGCTACTTCCGTCCCACCGAAGTCGAAACCTTGCTGGGCGATCCCAGCAAGGCCAAGAACAAGCTCGGCTGGACGCCGAAGATCAGCTTCGACGAACTGGTCGCCGAGATGGTGCGCGAGGATCTAAAGGTCGCCGAACGCGACGAACTGGTGAAGAAACACGGCTACAAAGCCATGGATTACCACGAGTAAGGATGGAACACGGAGGGGGTGATGGGCTAGTGGGTAGTCCGTTCGCCCTGAGCTTGTCGAAGGGCAGTGTGTGTGAGGTTGTAATTTGAAACCCGATTCGAAAATCTATGTGGCTGGACACCGCGGCCTGGTCGGTTCGGCCCTCATGCGCAACCTGTGCGACAAGGGTTACACCAATTTCCTGACCCGCACCCACGCCGAACTCGACCTCACCAGCCAAGCCGCGGTCGACGCCTTCTTCGCCGCCGAGAAACCCGACTACGTCTTCCTCGCGGCAGCCAAAGTCGGCGGCATCCACGCCAACAACACCTATCCGGCCGAGTTCATCCGCGACAACCTCACCATCCAGACCAACGCCATCCACGCGGCCTGGAAAAACAACGTCAAGCGCCTGCTGTTCCTCGGTTCCAGTTGCATCTACCCCAAGCTCGCACCGCAGCCGATGAAGGAGGAACACCTGCTCACCAGCGAGCTGGAGCCGACCAACCGCCCGTATGCGCTTGCCAAAATTGCCGGCATCGAAATGTGTTGGAGCTACAACCGGCAGTACAAGACCCAGTACCTAGCCGTGATGCCGACCAACTTGTACGGCCCCGGCGACAACTACCACCCGGAGAACTCCCACGTCATCCCCGCGCTGATCCGCCGCTTTCATGAGGCCAAGCTCGCCAATGCGCCGAGCGTGACCGTGTGGGGAACCGGGACGCCCAGGCGCGAATTCCTGTACAGCGACGACATGGCCGATGCCTGCGTCTACCTGATGAGCCTGCCGGATGAAAGGTTCGTCCCGCTGCTGGGGCAGGAGCGCAACGACGGCTTGGCACCGCTGGTGAACATCGGCGTGGGGTACGACCTCACCATTCGTGAACTGGCTGAAACGGTCAAGAGCGCGGTGGGTTATCAGGGCGAGATTGAATTCGACAGCACCAAACCCGACGGCACCCCGCGCAAGCTGATGGACGTGGGACGCTTGAACGCCATGGGATGGAACGCGCATACGGATATGCGCGAGGGACTGGCGCGTGCCTATCAGGATTTCCTCGGTGGCTTGCAGCCGGCGCCAGCAATCCGCTCCACGTCCACGGTCTGACGTTGCGCCCCGGCCACAGCCTGTCATGAGAGCTCCTGTATGTATGCGCTGTATATAAGCATCTACGTATTCATTGCCATTTCGGCGGCGATCGCCCTCGTGCTGGGGGTATTCACCGCTTCGCGTGGCGTCGAGCGATTCGGATCGAAGGGCGTGATGATGGTGTATTTGTGGCTGATGATGCTGGCGCCCGCCCTGCGCATCATGACCGCGCCGCGCGAATACCTGACCGATGCGGACGCTACGCTGGCCGGCTATACGGCCATTTCGGGGCCGGTGACGTGGGCGTTGCGCCTGTCGACCGTCGCTATTGTGAGCGTGGCCGGGGTGGTGATGCTCATGGCCCTGATCCGGCGCCAGAAACTCTCCGGCGGCACATTCCTGGCCGTAGGGCTAGGCGCAGTGTTCACCACTATGCTGACCAGCGCAGGGCTGGGCGCCAAGCCGGCGTTCATCCATCAATCGCTCTACACGGTCCTGATGTTGGCCACGCTGCTGGTAATGCCGCGCATCGCGCCCGAGCAGGTGGCGATTCAGGCCAAGCGGGTGCTGGCTTTCTTGGTGATAGGCTCGCTGGTGCTGGCCGTAATCCAGCCAGCGCATTACGTCGAGAGTGGCTATGTCGGCATCATTCCCGGCTTCCATTACCGGCTGCACGGCTTGGCGCCGCACGCCAACTCGCTGGCGCCGCTGGCCCTGTTGTATCTGATTCTGGCGTACTGGGTTCGCGGCAAAAATCCCTGGCATATTCTGGGCGTCGTTTCCGCAGCGGCGGTGCTGGTGTTGTCCCAGTCCAAAACCATCTGGCTCTCCGCACTGTTGATCGTGTTCGTCATCGTCGTGACGCGCGTGAGCAGGCAATTCGGCCAGGAATTGAGGTCGGCCCGCATCGGCTGGGGCACGATCACGACGCTCAGCGCGTATCTGGGGGCCGGGCTCATGCTTCTGTGGATGTTCTCGGGCGAGGCTGGCCGGGTGTTCCACGCACTGATGGCCGACAGCGACGTTTCCACCTTGACCGGACGAACCGATATCTGGCGGGTCACCCTCGACACCTGGCGGAAAAGTCCCTGGTTCGGTTATGGCCCCAAACTGTGGGATCTGGAATTCCGCATCACTCATGGCACCCTGGCTGCGTGGCATGCGCATAATCAGTTCCTCCAGGCCCTGGGCGAAGCCGGCATCGTTGGGTTGGTTTCCATGCTGATTTATATGGCGGCGCTCATATACTATGCCGTCCGCTTTGCCGGCCCGACTCGGGGCGTGACCCTGGCGCTGCTGCTGCTGATCCTGAGCCGTACCATGACGGAAGTGCCCATCCGTTTTTCCGGTGTACTCGATGTCGGCTTCTTTATCCAGATCGTGGTGTTTGCGGTCCTTGTCATGCTGGCGCGGCAGGCCACCGCAGAGAGTAAGATGATCGCAGCAGCCCCCGTGAAGCGTGCGCAATTACCGCAACAGGCATAAGCGCTAGCCTCGTCATGTTTTTACGTCGCTCTCCTGGCTCCCTGCGCAATCCGGAGCGCAGGCTATCGTGAGGCAGTCGAATGAAGGGCTGGGCGCGCGTAGCGTCTCGGCATTCCTGTGGGGCGGCGGCGGCGCCTTCCTGCGCCTGTTCATGCAGATGGGCGCGCAGATTGTGCTGGCGCGACTGCTGGGGCCCGCGCAATACGGCCTGTTCGCCATGAGCGTGGTGGTGATGAGCTTCTCCGCTTTCTTCTCGGACGTCGGCGTTGCCTATGGCCTGATTCAGCGCAAGCAGGTGGACAGCACGCATGTCCGGTTCGTATTCACCCTGCAGATCATGCTCGGGCTGGTCATCACCGGTGTGCTGGCGGCACTGTCGGGCCCGCTTGCCGGGTTCTTCCATGAGCCGCGCCTGCAGGCGATCATTCTGGTGCTTGCGCCGCTGGCGCTGCTGCAGGCGGCCGGTGCGGTGTCGCTCAACCTGCTCAAGCGGGAACTGGATTTCAAGGCGTTGCAGATTGCGCAGACCATCGCCTATTTCATCGGCTATGTCTGCCTGGGCATCCCGCTGGCGCTCGCCGACGCCGGGGTGTGGGCGCTGGTGGCGGCCTGGGCGGCGCAAAGCCTGGTGTCACTGGTCCTGATGTATCGCGCGACGCGGCATCCGCTCGCACCCCTGTTCCGCCATCCCGACGCCTTCAGCATGGGCCATTTTGGCGGCACCGTGTTGCTGACCAACCTCACCAACTGGCTGATCGGCAACATCGATCGCACGGTGGTGGCACGTACTTTGAGCAGCGCGTCGATCGGCCTGTATGCCAATGCCTACAATCTGGTCAACACGCCGTCCAACACCATTCTCAGCTTCATGCAGCCGGTGCTGTATTCCGCCTGCGCCAAAATGCAGAACGATCCGCAGCGCATCCGCAAGGCCTACCTGCTGCTCATGGCGGGCATCGCACTGGTGGTCATGCCCGTGTTCGTTTCCATGGCCGCGGTATCGAATACGCTGGTTCTGGCGCTGTATGGGCAGCACTGGGCGCAGGCGAGTGTAGTGCTGCGGCCGATCGCACTGGCCATGCCCATTGCGTTGTTGTGGGGCATCACCACGCCGGTGCTGTGGAATACCGGACGCGCTACGCTCGAATTCAAGATGCAGCTCCCTCTGGCAGGGCTGTGGCTGCTCGGTGCATTGGTGGCCGTTCAGTTTTCGCTCGCCGCGCTGGCGTGGACGGTGCTGGGACTGTTTTTCCTACGCACGCTGTTGTTCACCGTGTTGGCAATTCGCCAGATCGGTCTGCCGCTCACCGAATGCGCGCGAGCGCTGCGAGGCGGCGTTGCGTTGAGCCTGCTCACCGGGTTTGCCGCCTGGGGAGCCGACCAGTTTTTTGCCGAATTGCTGCCTGGCAATCAGGTCCGGCTGGCGGCCATTATTGCCGTGTGTGGCCTGACGGTGAGCCTGGCGTTGCGAGCACTGCCCGGCATGCTTACCCTGGACCTGTCCAGCCTGCTAATGAGTGGCATCCAGCGCCTGCCGCGTCGCGCTGCGTGGTTTGCCGGCTGGTTGCTGGCACCGCAACTGCGGCACGCGCATGGAAAATGACCGCATGACGAGCCCGCAGCCATCCACGCAGAAGCCGCGCATCTCGGTGGTGATGCCGCTCTACAACAAGCAGGATTATGTGGAGGCGTCGATCCGTTCCGTCCTGGCGCAGGGCGCATGGCTGCATGAACTGGTTGTGGTGGACGATGGCTCGACTGACGGCGGCGCCGAAGTGGTGGCGTGCCTGATGCGGGACCATCCCCGCATCAAGCTGCTGCGACAGGCCAACGCCGGTGTCTCCGCTGCGCGGAATTGCGGCATCCTGGCCTGCGAGTCGGATTACGTCGCGTTCCTGGATGCCGACGATTTGTATCTCCCGGGTTTTCTGCAGGAAATCGCTGGGCTGATCCGGCGTTTTCCGCAGGCCAGCCTGTTCGCGACAGCTTACCGGCGCTTTACCGGCGCTGCCGATGAGTGTCCAGAGTCTCCGGAAGCAGGCGTCGAGCCGTTTTCCGGCATCGTGCGGGCGTTTTTCAGCGCGTGGACAAGAGGTTCATTTATTAGCACGATATCAATCTGCGTGCGGCGACAAGGCTTGCTCGATCTGGGTACGATGTTCCCGCTCGGCGAGCGGCTTGGCGAGGATCAGGACGTGTGGTTTCGTCTGGCCGAACGCTATCCCGTGGCCTACAGTGCCAAGCCATTGGCGCTATATCGCGTCGATGTTGCCAGCAGCCTGACTGCAAGCGTGCCACTGACAGAGGTGTTGCCCTGCTATGTCCGGCTGGCTGAACGGATCGATAGCGGCGATTATCCTGCCCGCCACCTGCGTGGTGCGCGGCGCTTGCTGGCGTCGCACTACATCAATATTGCCAGGATGCGCGCCACACAAGGCGATTTCGCCGGGGCATGGCGGTTGCTTGCCGACCGACACGCGCGCGGCAATGCGATGTATTGGCTGAGAACGTCGGTTTGGTCGGTCTGGCGGCAAGCCTTGGCAAGCAAAGGGGCTATGGCATGAACGTCTCGCTCATTCTGGCCACCTACGGTCGTGCGGAGGAACTGGGTCGAGCAGTGGATTCCCTGCTGTCGCAGACCGACCGTGGCTTTGAGTTGATTATCGTCGACCAGAATCCGGATGAGCGGTTGGCGCCCTTTGTGGAAAAGGCCTGTGCGGGCGGCCTGGACGTACGCCATGTGCGGATGGACACGCCCGGTCTCTCGGCGGCGCGCAATCTGGGCATCTCGCTTGCCCGGCATGACATCCTCGCCTTTCCCGACGACGATTGCTGGTATGAAGACCGGGTGATCGAGCACGTCAGGCGCGCATTCATGGAAAGGGGGGGGCTGGGCGGCGTGATCGGGTGTTGGGTCGAGCAGGCAGGGGACGCGGCGCCTGGGCATGCCTATTTTTTAGCGCATGACGCCTGGCGGGAATTCCGGGGGGGGCATGCGAGCTCGATTTCGCTGTTTCTCGACCGCAAGCTGTTTGAGTCGCTGGGCGGATTCGACGAACGGCTCGGTGTCGGTCAATGGTACGGCGCGGCGGAGGAGATCGACTTCATTCTGCGCGCACTGGCATCAGGCGCGCGCTTGCGCTATTGCCCCGAGGTACGGGTGCATCATGCCTATGCCTCCAGGCCCGTTGGCAGCTTCAAGGCAATCTGCCGCCAGGCCAGGCGACGCAGCCGGGGCACGGGCGCCATCTATGCCAAGCACAGGCTGCCGGCATACGTGGTGATGCGCGGATTGCTGGCGCCGATGGTCACTGCACTCCCCCGGCTGCTGTCTCCGCTCCAGATCGGGCGCGGCCTGTTCACCAGTCTGGGACGCATCGAAGGCTATCTGCGCTGGAAAATCAAGGAATCATGAGCATACTGGTGCGCAGGATATTTCGTATGTTCCTGAGCCTGTTGATGGTTGCGGCCTCGTTGTCGGCGTGTGCCATCCAGACGACGCCGGTGCCCGGCCCGGTGCCGGCGATATATTTCGGCATGCATATCCACCGTACTGTCGAGCCGCAACCGTGGCTGCCTGACGGCGACCGGCTGACACCCTGGCCGACCGTGAAATTCGGATCCTGGCGGCTATGGGATGCCTATGTCGCCTGGCCCAATCTGGAACCGGAAAAAGGCCAGTGGAAATTCGCCACGCTGGACAAATACGTGGCGATGGCGAACCTGGCCAAGGTGGACGTGCTGTTGCCGCTGGGCCTGTCGCCCGCCTGGGCTTCTGCGCGGCCTAACGAGCCTTCCAGCTACAAACCCGGTAACGCCGCCGAGCCCCTGAACGTGGACGACTGGCGTAACTACGTTCGCACCGTCGCCACGCGCTACAAGGGACGGATTCACGCGTACGAGCTATGGAACGAAGTGAACCTGAAGGGCTTCTACTCGGGCAGCCCGGAAAAAATGATCCAGATGGCGCGCATCGCCTATGAAACCCTGAAGGAAATCGATCCCGACGTCATCGTCGTATCGCCTTCGGTGACGGGCGAGGGACGCAATACGGCATGGCTGGATAATTATTTGGCGAAGGGCGGTGGCCAATATGCCGATGTCATTGGTTATCACTTTTACGTGCCCAAAAAAGCGCCCGAGGCGATGTTGCCCGTGATCCGGCAGGTGCAGCAGATCATGCGCAATCATGGGCAGGGCAATAAGCCGCTGTGGAATACCGAAACCGGCTGGCGCATCGAAAACAAGACCATGACGCAACGCGTCGGCGCGGCTGGCAGCGACTGGCTCAATCTGGATGATCGCGAGGCTGCTGCGTATGTGTCGCGCGCCCTGATACTGGGATGGTCGGCTGGCGTGTCGCGCTTTTACTGGTATGCCTGGGACAATCTCGACATGGGCTTGATCGATCCGTCGGACCGATCCATCAAGCCGGCCGGCCTGGCCTATGCCCGAACGGCTGGATGGATGGAGGGGGCGGTGTTTTCAAAGTGCGCTGAAGCAGGTGGGCTCTGGGTGTGCGAATTGAGCGATACGCAGGGGCGACCCGCGCACATTGTATGGCGGCAAACTGATGGCGATCAGGAATGGCCTGTTCCATCCAACTGGGGCGCAAAGGAAGCTGAACTGCTGGATGGCCAGACACTGAAATTGTCACTCGACGTCGCTACGATAGCGTTGGGGCAGTCACCAGTTTTGATCCGCTGAGTGCGTTTTGCCGACTGAACAAATGCAAAGTAAAAGTGGGGGTGGAGATGACGCTGAGCGATAAATATGACCAGTTCTACAAAACTGACGGACAAGCACGTGCGATCAGCGATTACCCGATCCGGAAGTGGCCGCACAACCGCGTTGAGGCGATTGTTGCGGTTGAGGGGACAGGCGAATCAATCATGGATATTGGCTGTGGCGACGGCAGCCTGCTTTACCAATTCCGCAACCGCTATAGCCATCTGATTGGCCTTGAGTATTCGGCCGAGCGTTTGCGCCAGGCCGAGGCAAACTTGGCAGCGTTGAAGTTCACGCCTGTGCAAGGCTCGGCTGAAGACATGTCTCAGCTGGTTGACAACAGTGTGGATCGCATCATCACGGCGGATGTGATCGAGCACATCCCAGATGTCTATGCCGCCTCGCATGAGATGTTTCGCGTCTTGAAGCCAGGCGGGTGGCTGGTCATCAACACGCCCAACATTGCGTTCATCAAGAAGCGACTGGTTCTGGCGCTGGGCAGATTTCCTTCCACGTCACAGCCCAATGAGGGACTGGGGAGCGATGTGCTGTTCGATGGCGGTCATCTGCACTATTTCACTTATCGTTCGTTGCGCCTGGTGCTGGAGCGCGCCGGATTCCAGATGGTTCGCCCGATGGGGTTTGGTCGCTTTGGTGTTTTCCATAACCTGAAGCCTTCGTTGACGAGTGGCGGAGTACAGTGGGTGGCGAAGAAGCCCGCGTAGGAATGGAAGCGTTGCGCATTTTGTTTGTCCACAACGCCTACCAGCAGCGGGGTGGCGAAGACTCGGTGGTGGACGACGAGATCCAGCTGTTGCGCGACCACGGATATGAGGTGGAACTGTACCGGCGCGAAAACCATGACATCGAATCCATGGGCAAGCTGGCGGTGGCACGGGATACCTTGTGGTCTGCACGAACCATGCGTGACGTCGAGGCCGTCCTGAGCCGATTTCGACCGGATGTGGTCCACAGCCACAATACTTTTCCGCTGATTTCACCTTCGCTTTACTGGGCAGCGGCCAGACGTCATGTGCCTGTCGTGCAGACCTTGCATAATTTCCGCCTGCTTTGTCCGCAGGCGATGCTTTTACGCGAGGGCAAAGTGTGCGAGGACTGCGTGGGAAAGGTGCCCTGGCGCGGTGCGGCGCGGGGCTGTTATCGGGGGTCGTTGCCGCAATCGGCCGCGCTGGCCTCAATGCTTATGTTGCATCGCGGGATGGGGACTTATACAAGCAAGGTGACGTGCTACATTGCGCTGAACGATTTTTGCCGTGACGTGTTCGTGCGTGGGGGATTGCCTGCCGGCCGCCTGCGCGTCAAACCGAATTTCGTAGCGGACCCGGGTTTGGATTCAACTGCGCGCGCGGGGTTTTTATATGTCGGGCGCTTGTCTGCCGAGAAAGGCATCGCCACGTTGGCCGCTGCGCTGGCCACTTTGCCTGACGTGCAGTGTGAGGTGATCGGGACAGGTCCTGAAGAGGGGGCGATCGATTCGCTGGCGAACGTAAAAATGGCAGGCTGGCAGCAAGGCCCCTATATTGTCGAGCGGATGAAATCCAGCTTGGCTTTGGTGATGCCCAGTCTGTGGTATGAGAATTTTCCGCGCACCCTGGTTGAGGCGTTTGCCTGTGGGCTACCTGTTATTGCCAGTCGGCTGGGGGCGATGGCTGCATTGATACGGGATGGTGAAACCGGCTTGTTGTTCAACCCAGGCGATGCGAGCGACTTGGCAGAAAAACTGGCCTGGGCGCGGGCGCATCCGGATGCGATTCGTGGTATGGGCGAGGCAGCGCGCAAGGAATACGAATCAAAATACACGCCACGGCGGAACCTGGAAATATTGCGGGCTATTTATCGCGATGCCATGGCAGAAGCGACGGCAGATGAACCTGACAACGCATAATGAACAGGGACGCAACATGAAGCGGGTGCTTTTCATCACCGATCGGGTGATGCACTACCAGAAGGAAACCTACAAGGCGCTGGAAAAGCAGTTGCAGGCACAGGACATCGAGCTTTGGTTGTTGTCAGGGCAGGATGCCAGACGCGCAGTGGGGCGGGTCGGAATCAAGGAGCCTGTGGTGTTGAACGAGGCCAAGTACGATTTCCGAGAATACCGGTTTGGCACCTATACCTTTCGCCGCTATTTCGATGTTGTTAAAAAAATTGCCGAGATCAGGCCGGATGTTGTGATCAATGCAGCCCATTCGGGAAACTGGTCGCACTGGAAGATTAGTGCGCAGAAAGATCAGCTGGGCTTCAAATTGGTGTCCTGGTTGTGTGGCTACGAGTTCCACCCCGGCAAACTGAAAAGTTTTTTGCTCGATCGTTTTATTCCACGCTACGACTATCACCTCGCCTACCACTCAAACGCACGCGATTACGCCATGAGCCACGGCGCGCGGGCGGATCAGGTGACGGTGATGCACAACACGATCAACGAGGAAAAGATTGCAACTCTGCCCAAGGCCGAGGCACGCGCATTAGTGGTCGACAAGCATCCCGAAATCGGCGACCGCAAGATCATCCTGTTTGTGGGCGCGGTGCTGGCGGAAAAGCGTATCGAGGTGATCTTGCAGGCGCTCGACCGGCTGCAGCGCAAGGATGCGGTGCTGATGCTGGTGGGCGATGGGGAGCATCTGCCTGTGATCCGACAGTTAAGTGCGGGGCGCGACGATGTGGTGCTGACGGGATCGATTGTGGAAGGCGTGGGGCCGTATTTCGATACGGCCGAAATGTACGTGCTGCCGGGTACCGGCGGGCTGGGGATCAACGAGGCAATGGCGCATCGCCTGCCGATCGTGTCGGGGTTTGCCGATGGCAGCGCGGACGATCTGGTGGTGGATGGTGAGAACGGCTTTCGCTTGCGTGAGAACACGCCCGAAGAGCTGGCCGAGAAGATGGCAAGGATTCTGAATTCGCCGGAGTTGGCCGCCCGCATGGGCGAACGCTCGCGCGAGATGATTACCGGCAAGTTTGCCTTCCGTGAATTTATCAACCGCATTGTGACCGAACTGACGAGGCTGGCCCGATGAAAACACTCTACCTGGTGGCGGGTGCGCGCCCCAATTTCATGAAGATCGCGCCGATCGTGCGGGCGCTAGAATCCCACGGCGGCCTGCGCTACAAGATCATCCATACCGGCCAGCACTACGACCGCGAGATGAACGAAGTGTTCTTCGAGGAATTGGGTATTCCGGCACCGGATGTGTTCATGGGGGCGGGCGGCGGCTCGCACGCGGAGCAGACGGCGAAGATCATGCTGGGCTTCGAGCAATTGTGTCTGGCCGAGCGACCGGATGCAGTGCTGGTGGTGGGCGATGTGAATTCGACTATCGCCTGTTCGATCGTGGCGAAGAAGATGCACATTCCGGTGGCGCATGTGGAAGCGGGCCTGCGCAGCGGCGACATGGCGATGCCGGAAGAGATCAACCGCATCGTCACCGATTCGATCTCGGACTGGTTCTTCGTCACCGAACCTGCCGGGGTCGAGAACTTGCTGCGCGAAGGCAAGACCAGGGAAAAGATCCATTTCGTGGGCCATGTGATGGTGGATAACCTTCTCTACCAGCATGACAAGCTTCAGCAGGTGGATATGAGTGTATTTCCTACGGCAGGCTACAAGGCGGGACAGCCGCGTTATGGCGTGGTGACCTTGCACCGGCCGTCCAATGTCGACCATGCGGAGACGTTCACTGGTATCGGCCAGTCGCTACGTGAGATCAGCGAGACCCTGCCGTTGATCTTCCCGGTACACCCCCGCACCCGTGCCAATCTGGACAAATTCGGCATTGACCTGGGCGACCGCGTGACGCTGACCGGCCCGTTGGCCTATATGGAATTTCTCCATCTGTGGAAGGACGCGGAGGTGGTGATGACCGACAGCGGGGGGTTGCAGGAGGAAACCACCGCTTTGGGCGTGCCTTGCTTCACCCTGCGCGAAAATACCGAGCGGCCGGTGACGGTCGAAGAAGGGACCAATGTGCTGGTAGGCACGCGGCCCGAGAATATCCTGGCTGCATTTGCGGGCCTCGGTGAGGCGAAAACGGGACGTCGACCGGAACTGTGGGACGGCAGGGCGGCCGAGCGGATCGTGGCGATCCTCGCAACTGATCTGTCGAAGGTTTAAGAAATGTTGTTCAAGCGAACTGTCGGCTCTGTGCTCGGCGCCCAGATTGACGCGCTGACGTGGGACGTAGCGATTAGTCGCCTGCTCGGCTGGGCGCATGCGCGCGAAAGTCGCTATGTGACGATCTGCAATGTGCATGTGGTGGTGAGCGCATGGCGTGATGCGACCTACCGTGAGGTGATCAACGGATCGGACATGGCGACGCCTGACGGCGCCCCTGTGGCGTGGATGCTGAGGCAACAGGGATTTGCCGGGCAGTCGCGCATCAGCGGACCGGATCTGATGTGGGTATTGTGCGAGCGCGCGGCGAATGAAGGCGTGCCGATCTATTGCTACGGCAGCACCGAGGCAACGTTGGGGTTGCTGAAAGGGCGCTTGCCGGCGGCATTTCCCGATTTGCAGATGACGATGGAATCGCCGCCGTTTCGCGCACTGACGACGGAAGAGGATGCCGCAGCAGTAGCCCGGATCAATGACAGCGGCGCAGGCATCGTGTTCGTCGGGCTCGGCTGCCCCAAGCAGGAACGTTGGATGGCCGAGCATCGGGGGCGCGTCAATGCGGTGATGATCGGGGTAGGGGCAGCCTTTGATTTCCATGCCGGCACGGTGCAGCGCGCGCCGGCATGGATGCGCGACAACGGCCTGGAATGGCTGCACCGTCTGGTATCGGAGCCGAGGCGATTGTGGAAACGTTATCTGGTGACGAATACCTTGTTCATCCTGGGCGCGGCGCAGCAGCTGTTGAGGAAGTGAGTTCAGTATTCAGGGCATGTGCCGGGACAGGGAGCCTGACGCAAGTTCTAACAATTGTATTGGGGAGCGATCATGACGGTTGTTGCTGTTGTCGGCCTGGGTTACGTCGGCTTGCCTTTGGCGGTCGAATTCGGCAAGAAAATCGAGACGATCGGTTTCGATCTGTCGGAGTCAAAAATCGCCAGCTACAAGAACTACTGCGACCCCACCGGGGAAGTCAGCACGGAAGACCTGAAGGCGGCAACCCGTTTGAGTGTCAGCACCGACCCCGGCACAATTTCCAGGGCCGACTTCATCATCATCGCCGTGCCCACGCCGGTCGACGAAGCCCACATTCCCGATTTCTCTCCGCTGGTCGGCTCTTCCACTACGGTCGGCAAGCACATGAAGAAGGGTGCTACCGTGGTCTATGAATCCACGGTCTATCCTGGCGCCACGGAAGAAGTTTGCATCCCGCTGCTGGAAAAGCACTCGGGCATGACATGGAAGCAGGACTTCCATGTCGGCTATTCGCCCGAGCGGGTCAATCCGGGCGACAGGGAACGCACCATCACCAAGATCGTGAAGGCCGTCTCCGGCGATGACGGTCCCACTTCCCAAGCGGTCGCCGAACTGTATGCCTCGGTCATTACCGCCGGTGTGCATCGCGCCAGTTCGATCAAGGTCGCCGAGGCTGCCAAGGTGATCGAGAATACCCAGCGCGACCTCAATATCGCCCTGATGAACGAGCTTGCGCTGATTTTCGACCGCCTTGGCATCGATACCCTGGAGGTTCTGCAAGCGGCGGGTACCAAATGGAATTTCCTGCCGTTCCGCCCCGGGCTGGTCGGAGGTCATTGCATCGGCGTCGATCCTTATTACCTGACCCACAAGGCCGAGATGCTGGGCTACCATCCGCAAGTGATTCTTGCCGGCCGCAAGATCAACGATGGCATGGCAGCCTATGTGGCGCAGCAGACCGTCAAAGGCATGATCAACAACGGCGGCACGGTGAAGGGCGCAAAAGTCATCGTGCTAGGGCTCACCTTCAAGGAAAATTGTCCCGATCTGCGCAATTCCAAGGTGGCCGATCTGGTAAAGGAATTAAAGGATTTCGGCTGTGACGTTGCCGTTCACGACCCCATTGCCGAATCGCAGGAGGCCGAGCATGAATATGGCATCCGCCTGACCCCCTGGGAGCAATTGCCCGGCAATGCCGATGCCATCGTTGCCGCAGTGTCGCACGCGGAGTATTTGGCCATGCCCTTGGCTGATCTGACTTCCGGGCTGCGCAAGGGTGGGATTTTTACCGATGTAAAGTCAGCCTATGATCAGGCAGCCATCAAGGCGGCCGGGTTTAATGTCTGGCGTTTGTAGACTGTTATTGGGAAATTAATGTGATCTTGGTTACAGGCGGTGCCGGCTTCATCGGTGCGAACTTCATTCTGGACTGGCTGCGGGTCAACGATGAGCCGGTCGTCAATCTCGACAAGCTCACGTATGCGGGCAATCTGGAGAATCTGGCCAGCCTGAAAGGCGATCCGCGCCATGTCTTCGTGCAGGGCGACATCGGTGATCGCGCGCTGGTCGGCCAACTGCTTGCCAGCCATCGCCCGCGCGCGATCGTCAACTTCGCTGCCGAGTCGCACGTCGACCGCTCGATCCACGGGCCGGAGGATTTCATTCAGACCAACGTGGTGGGCACCTTCCATTTGCTGGAAGAGGCGCGCGCTCACTGGATGGGGCTGCCGGAAGATGAAAAGGTTGCGTTCCGCTTCCTGCACGTATCCACCGACGAGGTCTACGGTTCGCTGGGGCCGGACGATGCGCCGTTCACCGAGACGACGCCGTTTGCGCCCAACAGCCCGTATTCGGCCAGCAAGGCGTCGTCCGACCATCTGGTGCGGGCGTATCACCACACCTATGGCTTGCCGGTGCTGACGACCAATTGTTCGAACAATTACGGCCCCTATCAGTTCCCTGAAAAGCTGATCCCGCTGATGATCCTCAATGCCACGCACGGCAAGCCGTTGCCGATCTACGGCGACGGCATGAATGTGCGCGACTGGCTGTACGTCACCGACCACTGTTCGGCGATCCGCACTGTGCTGGCGCAAGGCAAGACGGGCGAGACCTACAACGTGGGCGGCTGGAACGAGATGCCGAACATCGAGATCGTGAAAACCGTGTGCGCGCTGCTCGACGAAATGCGTCCCGACCCGGCCGGGCCCTATTCACGCCTGCTCACCTATGTGAAGGATCGCCCCGGCCATGACCGGCGCTACGCCATCGACGCCAGCAAGATCCATCGCGAACTGGGCTGGAAGCCGGCCGAGACCTTCGAGACGGGCATCCGCAAGACAGTACGCTGGTATATGGACAACATGGCGTGGGTGGATGGAGTGGTGAGCAGGAAGCAGGAAGCAGTGAGCGGAAAGGTGAGATAGGCGATGAGTGGCAAACCTCATGAGCGGCTTGAGGCGTGGAAAAGTGCGATGGAATTGGTCGAGGTGGTTTATCGGATCACTGCGACTTTCCCCGCGCAGGAACAGTACGGTTTGGTGTCGCAGATGCGCCGTGCTGCGGTTTCCATCCCGAGTAATCTGGCTGAGGGCGCTGCTCGGGATGGGAGCCGCGAATTCGCCCGGTTTCTCAGCATTGCTCGGGGTTCGTTAAGTGAATTGGATACCCAACATCAAATTGCCATCCGACTCGGATTTGTGAGATCAGATGAAAATCACGTCGAGCCCTTGCTTGAAAGAACGAGCAAACTGATTTTTGGCCTGCACAAAAAAATGAAAGAGACCGAATGACCATGCAACCCCAATCCGCTCCCCGCTCCCCGCTCCCCGCTCCCCGCAAAGGCATCATCCTCGCCGGTGGCTCCGGCACCCGTCTGTATCCGGCGACGCTTGCCGTGTCCAAGCAGCTGCTGCCGATTTACGACAAGCCGATGATCTATTACCCGCTCACTACGCTGATGCAGGCAGGGATTCGGGACATCCTGGTCATTTCGACGCCTCAGGATACGCCTCGCTTCGAGCAGTTGCTGGGCGACGGCAGCCAGTGGGGAGTCAATTTGCAGTATGCGGTACAACCTAATCCGGAAGGACTTGCCCAGGCGTTCATCATCGGTGCGGATTTTGTGGGGAATAGCCCCAGCGCGCTGGTACTGGGCGACAATATTTTTTATGGCCATGACATGGCGAAAGACCTGTGCGCGGCGAGCGAGCGGGAAACCGGCGCTACGGTGTTTGCTTATCGCGTGCACGACCCGGAACGTTATGGCGTTGTGGACTTCGATGCCACAGGAAAAGCGGTCAGTCTGGAAGAAAAACCCGCTCGGCCCAAATCGCATTACGCAGTCACCGGGCTTTATTTCTATGACAAGCAGGTGGTCGACATTGCCCGCAACCTGAAGCCCTCGCCGCGCGGCGAACTGGAGATCACCGACGTCAACCGGCACTATCTTGACGCGGGCGAGCTCGAAGTGTCGATCATGGGGCGTGGTCATGCCTGGCTCGATACGGGCACCCACGAATCGATGCTCGAGGCTTCTCTGTTCATCGAGACGATCGAGAAACGCCAGGGCCTGAAGATCGCCTGTCCGGAAGAAATTGCCTATCGGCAGGGATATATCACGGCCGAGCAAGTGGAGAAATTGGCCGCGCCCATGCGGAAGAATGGGTATGGGCAATATTTGCTGAATATGTTGAATGAACGGATTTTTTGACATGGTGAGCAGGGAGCGGTGAGCCGTAAGCTGAAATCGCTCACCGCTCACCGCTCACCACTTACCACTTACCGCCCCCCAAAAATGAACGTAATCGAAACTTCCCTCCCCGGCGTCCTTATCCTTGAACCCAAGGTGTTCGGCGATGCGCGTGGCTTCTTCCTGGAAAGCTGGAACAAACAGACGTTTGCGAAATACGGCCTCGAAGCGGATTTCGTGCAGGACAACCATTCGCGTTCAGCCAGGGGCGTATTGCGCGGATTGCATTACCAGGTCAACGAGCCGCAGGGAAAACTGGTACGCGTGGTGAGTGGCTCGGTCTTTGACGTGGCGGTGGATCTGCGCAAATCCTCGCCGCATTTCGGACAATGGGTCGGCTACGAGCTCTCGGCTGAAAACCAGCGCATGATGTGGATCCCGCCCGGGTTCGCACATGGTTTCCTGGTGTTGTCCGATAGCGCCGATTTCCTCTACAAGACCACCACGTACTACGCCCCGCAGTGGGATCGCGGCATCCGCTGGGACGATCCGCAGATCGGAGTGGCATGGCCGCTCGAAGGGACGCCTGTGCTGTCCGCCAAGGACCAGGTTCAACCTTTGCTCAAGGAGGCGGAGGTCTACGCATGACCACCGTTCGACGCATCCTGCTGACAGGGGCTCGTGGCCAGGTCGGCTGGGAACTGCGGCGCACGCTGAGTTGCCTGGGCGAGGTGGTTGCACTGGACTCCCGGTCCATGAATCTGGCCGATGCCGATGCGGTACGCCAGACGGTACGCGAAATGGCACCGAACATCATCGTCAACCCGGCTGCCTATACCGCCGTGGACAAGGCCGAGAGCGAGCAGGAGCTGGCGCATGCGGTGAACGCCGTTGCGCCGGGCGTTTTGGCTGAGGAGGCGGCCAGGCTGGGTGCGCTGCTGGTGCATTACTCCACCGACTATGTGTTCAACGGCAGCGGCAGCACGCCCTGGAAAGAGGACGACGCCTGCGATCCTCTCAATGTGTATGGCGCAACCAAGCTGGCAGGCGAACGCGCCATTCAGGCCACTGGCTGTCGCCATCTCATTTTCCGCACATCCTGGGTGTACGGTGCGCGTGGCAGCAACTTTCTGCTGACCATGCGCCGCCTGATGCGCGAGCGACCGGAACTGAAGATCGTCGCCGACCAGGTTGGCGCGCCGACCTGGTGCCGCGATCTGGCCGAGGCCACGGCCTTGGTCTTGGGTCAGGTCGCAGCCCCGGCAAGCAGGTTCGATGAAGGAGCCCCCTGGGGGGTGTATCACATGACCAATGCCGGCGAGACCTCATGGCACGGGTTTGCCGAGGCGATCCAGACGCACGATGGCGCGGGTGCCCGCTTGCTTCCCATCCCCAGTAGCGACTATCCGACCCCGGCGAGACGACCGCTCAATTCGCGATTGAACAACGATAAACTGAAACAGACATTCGGTATAAGCCTTCAGGACTGGCATGCGGCGCTGGTACTGTGCCTGGAGGCTGACAACAGGTGATAAGGCTACGAGGGAGACGCGTGTGAATGTGTTGTTGACCGGCGGTGCGGGCTATATCGGCTCGCATACCGCAGTGGAATGCCTGGCGGCAGGACATGAGGTGATGGTGTTCGACAATCTGTCGAACAGCAGCGTGAAATCGCTGGAACGGGTGGCGCAGATCGCCGGCCGGTCGGTGACATTTGTACAAGGCGACATCCGCGACCGTGCAGCGCTGCGCGCGCTGTTCGCCGGGCACCGCATCGATGCGGTGGTGCATTTCGCCGGACTGAAAGCGGTGGGCGAGTCGGTGGAAAAACCGCTGCTGTATTACGACAACAACATCGCTGGCAGCATCGCGCTGTTCGAGGAAATGGCGGCGGCCGGCGTGAAGGCAGTGGTGTTCTCGTCGTCCGCCACGGTGTACGGCGATCCGGCGACGGTGCCGATTACCGAGGATTTTCCGCTGTCGGCGACCAACCCCTACGGCCGCTCCAAGCTGGTCATCGAGGAGATGCTGCGCGATATCGCGCTGAGTGATCCGGGCTGGAACGTTGCGCTGCTGCGCTATTTCAATCCGGTGGGCGCGCATGAATCGGGATTGATCGGCGAAGACCCGCGCGGCATTCCCAACAACCTGATGCCCTTTGTGGCGCAGGTGGCGGTAGGACGGCGCCCGCATCTCAACGTGTTCGGTGGCGACTATCCGACGCCGGACGGCACCGGCGTGCGCGACTATATCCATGTGGTCGACCTGGCGCGCGGGCATGTGGCGGCGCTGAACAAATTGCTGCAACTGGGCGGGGTGCAGACCTGGAACCTGGGCACCGGTCGCGGGGTGAGCGTGCTCGACATGGTGCGTGCGTTCGAGGCGGCCAGCGGCAAACCGGTGCCGTACCGGATCGTGGCGCGCCGTGCCGGAGATGTGGCGCAATGCTGGGCCGATCCGGCCCGCGCGGCGCGCGAGTTGGGCTGGCGGGCCGAATACGATCTGTCGCGTATGTGTGCCGATGCCTGGCGCTGGCAAGCGGGCAATCCCGAGGGCTATGCCTGAGGTGCAGGACGCAAGTTGCAAGATTCAAGAGGAGTGAGCGGCCTTCCGCCAAGCCACGGCCGCCTTGAGTCTTGTAACTCGAGCCGGATCAGCGCTTGCCGAACACCCCGCGCCCGCGGAAATACTGCACCCCCAGCCAGCCACCGAACAATCCGCCGAGGTGGGCGAAGTGGGCGACGCCCGCATCGGTGCTGGTGAGGCCGAGGATGAGTTCGACGACGCCGTAGCCGAGCACGAAGGTGCGCGCGGGGATGCGGATGAAGGGCAGGAAAATGATGCTGACGACATTCCGCGGGAAATACAGCGCATAGGCCAGCAGGAGGCCGAACACGCCGCCGGAGGCGCCGATGACGGGGCTGCTGCTGTGCAGGAAATACCCGGAGACGGCGATCTGCGTCATCGCGGCCACGACGACGCTGAGCAAGTAGGTCAGCAGGTAGCGCAGGTCGTTCCAGCGCTTTTCCAGCTCGGCGCCGAACATCCACACGGCGAACATGTTGAACCCCAGGTGCGTAAGCGAGCCATGCAGGAAGCTGTAGGTGACCAGCTGCCACAGATGAAACGCGCCGCCCGAGCCCGGCGGCCACAGGCCGAAGATGCGGATGATCTCGGGCCCGGTGACCAGCTCGAGTGCATAGACCAGAACATTCAGCAGGATGAGGGCGAGTGTGATCGGCGGCATGGCGATTGCAGTTTCAGGTTTCAGGATTCACGTCGCAAGGGAAAATCAGACTGCGGGTTCCCAGTGCTGCAGCTTCAGCTGCAGGGACTGCTGGCCATTGAATTCGTTCGGCATGAGTGCGTAGACGGCACGGATGCGGTTGGGCAGCGGATCGGCCTGGAAAAACCGCATGGCATCGAACATCACAGCGTCACGCGCCAGCTTGAGTTTCAGGTGCTTCTCGCCGACGACGCGCTGCGCGACGACATCGAAGGTGGCGGTGAACAGCGGCGCGGGGAAGCCTTGCCCCCAGACCGCATGGTCGAACTGTTCGGCGAGCTCGTAGCGGTGCTCGGCGATGTCCAGTTCGCCGTCGGTTTCGATCATGCCTTCCAGATCCGCCGGGTCGATCAGTTCGCGCACCACGGCTTCGAACGCCTCGCCGAATTCTGTGTGGCGCCCGGCGGGAATGCTGAGCCCGGCGGCCATGGCGTGGCCGCCGAATTTGACGATCAGGCCGGGGTGGCGCTTGTAGACCAGGTCGAGCGCGTCGCGCAGATGCAGGCCGGGGATGGAGCGGCCCGAGCCCTTGAGTTCGCCGCTGTCGCTAGACGCGAAGACGATGGTGGGGCGGTGGAACTTGTCCTTCAGGCGCGACGCCAGGATGCCTATCACGCCGACGTGCCAGTCGGGCTGATACGCGGTGAGGCTGTGGCTGTCGTCGGGATTGAAGGTGGCGAGAATGGCGAGCGCCTCCTCCAGCATGTCGGCCTCGACGTCGCGCCGCGCGCGGTTGAGCGTGTCGAGCTGCTGCGCCAGCCGCTGCGCGGGGGTGGGGTCGTCGGCCAGCAGGCATTCGATGCCGAGCGCCATGTCGTCGATGCGGCCGGCGGCGTTCAGCCGCGGACCGAGCATGAAGCCGAGGTCGAACACGGTGGCGCGCGCAGGCTCGCGCCCGGCGGCGCGGAACAACGCGTTGACGCCGGCGTTGGCCTTGCCCGCGCGCACCCGCGCGAGCCCCTGGGCGACCAGGGTGCGGTTGTTGGCGTCGAGCTTGACGACGTCGGCAATCGTGCCGAGCGCGACCAGGTCGAGCAGGGTGCGCAGATCCGGTTCGGGCGTGTCGACGTAGACGCCGCGCTGGCGCAGTTCGGCACGCAGCGCCAGCAGCACGTAGAACATCACGCCGACCCCGGCCAGATTCTTCGACGCGAAGCCGCAGCCCGGCTGGTTGGGGTTGACGATGCAGGCGGCGTCCGGCAGCGCGTCGCCGGGCAGGTGATGGTCGGTGACCAGCACCGGGATGCCAAGCGCGTTCGCCGCCGCCACGCCGTCGACCGCGGCAATGCCGTTGTCCACCGTCACCAGCAGGTCGGGCTGTCGTGCGGCGGCGAGCTTCACAATGTCAGGGGTGAGGCCGTAGCCGTGTTCGAGCCGATTGGGCACGATGAAATCGACCTGCGCGCCGAGCAGGCGCAGGCCGCGCACCCCGACCGCGCAGGCTGTGGCGCCGTCGGCGTCGTAGTCGGCGATGATGAGCAGGCGCTTGTGGTCGCGAATGGCGTCGGCCAGCAGCGCAGCCGCGCGGTCGATGTGCAGCAGGCCGGCCGGCGGCAGCAGCTGCGGCAGGCGGTGCGCGACTTCGTCTGGATGGTTGACGCCGCGGGCGGCATACAACCGCGCCCAGGCGGGCGCGAGCCCGGCCTGCTCGAGGGCGGCGCGGGCGTCGGCGGGACACGAACGGATGGTGATGGAAGGCATGACGGGATTGTATTGTCAGACGGGGTGGCCGGGCGAATCAGGGATTCAGAATCTGGTGAAGTGCCGATTCTGTCCGCCGCGGACACGGAGTACCATCGTGCCATGAGCCATTTACTTCCGCTTTCCCGTGTGGCCAAGCTGGTTGGCCAGCCGCGTCATGCGCTGCAGGAGATGATTCGCGGCGGTGTGCTGGCGACCTTTGACGGCATGGTCGAGCTCGACGAGTTGCTGCGCGTGTTTCCCGAGGTGAAGTGGGACGACGATGCCGAATTTCGCCGGGTCCAGGAAATCAAGGACAAGGCGTTTGCCAAGCGGGTGCTGGAGCGTGCGCTGCCCGACAAGGATGTGCTGGTGGCGCGTCTGAACGCGCTGGGCAACGACTATGCGGCAGCCAAGGCCTTGCTGCTGCATTATGGCAACGTGATGACCTGGCTCGACGAGAAAATCGACGAAATCGAAGAAGACCAAAGCGCGGAAACGCGCCACGCCCTGCATACCGTGCGCGCATTTCTGCTGCGCAATCTGGCCGAGGTTCCGCCGGATGCGGTGCAGGCGCAGGCGACGATTGCGCAGGAAAGGATATTCAAAATCATGTCAGCCCATGTGACCATCCAGCCCAGCGGCCACGAATTCGACGTGGAGGGCAACGATACCCTGTTGGAAGCTGCACTGCGCAATGGCGTGTCGCTGAATTACGGCTGCAGCAACGGCAATTGCGGCGACTGCAAGGCGCGTGTGCTGTCGGGCGAGGTGACGAAGGTCCATGCGCACGACTATGTCCTGAGAGAAGCCGAAAAAGATGCCGGAATGATCCTGCTGTGCGCCTATGCGCCGGTCAACGATGTGGTGATCGAAGCCAATGTGGCGGGCGCGCGCGATATTCCGGTGCAGCAACTGACCGCCAAGGTGAAGTCGATCGAGGTGTTCAATCCGCACATGGCCGCGCTGCATATTCTCGCGCCGCGCAGCCAGCGCCTGCGCTATCTCGGCGGCCAGAGCGTCGACGTGTCGATCGACGGGGTGAAGGGGCGCTATGCCATTGCCAGTTGCCCGTGCGAGGATCGTCACATCGAGATCCAGATCCCGCGCAGGGCGGACGATGCGTTTGTCGAGAGCGTGTTTGGCAGCTTGAAGGCCAATGACGTGGTGAAGGTGGAAGGGCCCTTCGGCGAATTCGTGCTGGACGAGGACTCGCCGCGTCCGGTGATTTTCCTCGCTTTCGGCGCGGGCTTCGCGCCGATCAAGAGCCTGATCCAGCATGCCATGTCGCTGGAACTGGCCGAGTCGATGGATCTGCACTGGCTGGCCGACGAGGCCGGGCATTATCAGGACAACCTGTGCCGCGCCTGGACCGATGCGCTGGATAATTTCAACTATCTGCCGCATGCGCCGACCGACGACCTGGAGGCCGTGCTGCAACGCATTGTGACGGATTACCCGGATCTGCATCGCTTCGACGTGTATGCAGCGGGGACCGCGACGCAGCTCGAACAGGCGCACCGGCATTTCGTGGCGGAAGGTTTGCACGAGGCGCGTTGGTTTTCTGGCGTGCTGGATACCTGAATGCGCCCCTCCCTGCGCTATCTGTGGCCGTTTCCGGTCACTCTGTTGGGCGTGCTGATTGCGCTCGCCGCTCGGAGTAGCGGAGGCGCCATGCGGCAGGTGGAGGGTGTGCTGGAAACCGCGGGCGGCTGGCCGGCATGGGTGTTGCGGCGCGGCTTTCCGTTCAGCGGACCGGTCGCGGCAATCACGTTGGGACACGTCGTGCTGGGCGTGTCATCGAGTGCCCTGGCTGCGACGCGTGTGCACGAGCGTACGCATGTCAGGCAATTTGAACGCTGGGGTGTTTTGCTGCTGGTGCTGTATCCGCTGGCAGGGATGCTTGCGTGGTTGCGCGGCGGCAACCCCTATCGCGACAATCCGTTCGAGCGCGAGGCGCAGATAGCGGAAGCCGCAGACCGGGGCGTATCCGGGCAATCCCGGCTGGCCAGGAATCAGTCGACGGGGCGGTGAGACGCTTCGCCTGGGTCGCCGGTGTCGGGGTCGATCCAGTCGGAAATGCCGATCTCTTCTTCGGCCTCTTCTACCGTTTCGCCAGGCTCGTAGTCGCTGTCGGCGTTGTATTCCATATCCTGTATGGCTTCCAGCAGGCTGGCGAAGGGACCGTATTCCTCGCCGGTCATGGCATCGATCCAGTAGCACCCATCTGGCCGCTCGATGATGCGGGTGTGGTCGTATTCAGCAGGGGTCTCGGGTATGGCAGGTTTCATGATGCGTCCTCCGTGCCTTGACTATAGGGCGGGAAGCCGGGCAGGGCAAGCGTCAGACTGCGTGCCCGAGCAGCGCCAGGCCGATCAGGGCAGCCATCGTCAGCACCAGGTGCAGCCAGCTCCATAGCCGAAAATGCCGCACCAGCGCGGTGACCTCGCGGTTGGCGATCAGGAAGGGGCGGCCATGCGGCGGTTTGCGCACAAGATGAATGCCGTCTTTCAAGCGGATATCGAGATGAGCCCGGTCGACTTCGTCGGATGCGGTCTGGCGCGCACGCTCCCACTCGTCGAGGCTGATTTCGCCGTCGCGGTCGGCGTCGAAACGCGCCAGCAAGGCGGTCTTGTCGGCCTTCCATTCGGCCAGCAGCGTAGCGAGATCGGCCTTCTTGTCGAGCACGGCATTGGGGCCGCCCAGGGTTACGTGGTCGCCGATCACGTAAATGGTGTCGCCTTCGATCAGCGTCCATTCTGTTTTGCGATAATCGCCCGAGGTCGAGACCTGTTTGCGCGAAGTAAGAATTTCCGCGCCGTCGGGATCGATCAGTATGCTGCCGCTGCCGTCGTTCACGCCGAATGTGTCATGCGATATCGCGGATTCGACGTATTCCCAGCGGTCGCCGTTTTTGCGCTCGATGCGGTAGCGGTACCACAGGCAGGGCAGGCCGTTGACCGGGCTGATCAGGTTGTCGCCCGGCGGCTGGCTGCCGCGTCCGACGAGTTCGATGTAGCCTTGCGGGGCCGAGGCGATGCGCGAGGTTGGCGTATCCGCCACGGTGCGATAGCGCTTGAGGTTGGCAAACCATGCCCAGAAACTGGTCAGCCCGACCAACGCAAAACTGATTTGCCAGCCTAGGTGTGAATGCAGCTGGAAGCCAAGCAGCAGAATGGCCAGATTACCGCCACCCAGCGCGAAATTGGCGTAGTCATGCCGCCATTCGGCCGTCCAGCGTACAGGGAGCATCAGCGGTCGAAGAGCTGCTTCAGGTCGACGTCTTTCTTTTCCTCGGTAGCAAAGCGCAGCAGCGGAAACTGACGGAAGGCGAACAGACGCGCCACGAGGGTGTCGGGAAACTGCTCCACCCGCACGTTGTTGACGTTGACTGAATCGTTGTAGAACTCGCGGCGGTCGGCAATCGCGTTTTCCAGCCCGGTAATACGCGCCTGCAGATGCAGGAAGGTTTCGTTGGTCTTCAGATCGGGATAGGCCTCGGCGACCGCGAACAGATTGCCGAGTCCCACGCGCAATGCGCCTTCGGCCTGGCCCAATGCGGAGATGTTCTGCGATTCCCGTGCGCTCGCAACCTGGCTGCGCGCGTGCATCACTTTTTCAAGCGTCTCCTGTTCGAATTGCATGTATTGCTTGCAGGTCTCGACCAGTTTCGGCAATTCATCATGGCGCTGCTTGAGCAGGATGTCGATATTCGACCAGGCCTTGCCGACGTTATGCTTCAGCGTGACAAGCTGGTTGAAGATGAACACGCCATAGACTGCCGGAAGTGCGAGTACGATGAAGAAAAGCAGGAGGCCGGGCATGGTTGCGTTCCAGATGACGGGGTCGCAGAAATAGCGGACGACAACCGTTTAACTTGAGCGGGCGTCAGATGCGTGCGGCGAGAATGCCCGCGATCTCAGCGTCGGTGAGCGCAATCGGATTGGTTTTCATGCTGCTGCCGCGGCTGTTGGCCACGATGCGCGGAATATCGGCGGGCGTCACTCCGTACTGCGCCAGGGATGGAAGCTGAAGTTCGCGTGTCCAGGCGTCGAGCGTATCGATCAGGGCGGTGTGCGACGCAGTCTGGTTCAGTTGGCCCTGCTTGCCCAGCAGGCGCCCTACCTGTGCATATTTTTCCAGTACAGCGTGATCCGCTTCGCGTGCCTGCAGCGCGTCGATATTGACGCGTGTGGCCTGCGCTACCAGTGTGCCGCACGCGACGCCGTGCGGAATCGGAAAGAATGCTCCCAATGGCGCGGCCAGCCCGTGCACCGAGCCGAGGCCGACCTGCGCCAGCGTGATGCCCGACACCAGCGCCGCGTAGGCCATGCGATTGCGCGCCGCCGCATCGCCGGCATCGGCATACAAGGCCAGCAAGCCGTCGCGGGCGGCCTTCATGCCGCCCCAGGCAAGCGAATCGGTCAAGGGCGCGGCGCGGCAGGAAACATAGGACTCCAGCAACTGGGTGAAGGCATCCATCCCGTTCGCCGCAATCACGGAGGAAGGGCAGGTGGCGAGGAGATCGGGGTCGACCAGTGCGACTTCGGCCACTAGTTTTTCGTCGCGGAAGGATTTCTTGAAACCATCCGCGCCCTGCACGCTTAATACGGCGTTCTTGGTCGCCTCCGAGCCAGTGCCAGCGGTGGTCGGTACGGCAATGAACGGTGTGGCCGGACCGGCGTACGCGAGTTCGGGCCCCACGCCTTCCAGATGGTCCATCACCGAGTTGCCGGGCTTGAGCAGACCGGCAATCGCCTTGGCCGCATCCAGCGCGCTGCCGCCGCCGAGGCCGATGACCACGTCAATGGATTCCGGGCGTAAGGCGCGCACGGCCTCATCCACCATCAGCGGAGAAGGTTCGCCCGGAACAGCCAGATGCAACCAGGAAACCCCTTGTGCCTTTAGCCCGTCCGTCACGGTTGCCCAGAATGGCGAGTTCTTCAGCGAACCCGCGCCGGTCACCAGTAAAGCACGTGTGCCGTAGGTGCGGGCAATGGCCGGCAACTTGCCGAGCACGCCGGGACCGAACTCGATGCGCGGCAGGCGCGACAGGGAAAAAGCGGAAATGTGCACAAGCGGACTTTCTATCGGCAGCGACGTTGGATGGTAGCGAGTTTCCCGACGCATTGTCTGCTCAATAAGTGTGCATGATTTCCGGCTGTTTCGCGCTGTCCGCCGTTATCGCCATTTTGGCCGGGATGGCAGGATCCATTCAATCGATTGAAAACATTGGAGATGTTGCTAATGAAGTTCGATGAGCTTTGCTATAGAGCCCGCAAGTGTTGACGGCGCCAAGCACGCTTTGCTATAGTTCCGCTTCTCGATTGACGCGGTTTCATTTGCGACAGGCGCGGGGTGGAGCAGTCTGGCAGCTCGTCGGGCTCATAACCCGAAGGTCGTAGGTTCAAATCCTGCCCCCGCAACCATTTCGAAAATAAGTGTTGACGTTTTATGTGATCTACGTAGAATGCGCACCTCTCGAAACAGCAACGCAGCGAAAGCGAAGTCAGTAAGAGATTGATCTTTAACAATTTACAGCCGATAGGTGTGGGTGTTGTTGCGGTAGTTGGGCTGACTTTGGTTGGTCTGACAACTAGCATAAATGCTCACACTTGAATGAAGCGTCGTTATTAATTTAGCGTCGCGAGTTTGAGTT